>Ga0316363_10003751_pt1 | contig 10745 bp, 9 predicted proteins | sample Sb_taG_3_FD_200459 | JGI IMG/M metagenome (GOLD analysis project Ga0316363, IMG submission 200459) | Peat soil microbial communities from Weissenstadt, Germany - Sb_50d_a_PC metaG (v2) (version 2) | ecosystem: Environmental > Terrestrial > Soil > Wetlands > Peat | place: Germany: Weissenstadt...
CACATCAAAATCGCGCGGTCGGTTCATCAGGTGCATCGCCATCGCATCCACATATTGGTGCTCCACCATCACGCCCGGGAACTCCTTCGCCACCTCGTCCACCGTCGCGCGCCACAATTGTGAAACCTCCAGCACGTTCGCCTTGTCCACGCTCGTTAATCTCTTGCGGCGCTTGGCCGCCAACCCGAACGCGATCCGCGCCACGCGCGCCACTTCCTCGCGCGTATAACGCATCGTGTTCCACGCCTCGCCCTTCGCCTTGTTCCACTCGCGCGGTTTGCCAAAGTAGAGCCCACCCAGCAGCTCGCGCACGAACAACACATCCGCTCCGTCCACGATCTCTGGCCGCAAGGGGCTGTTCACCGCCAGCACTTTGAACGCGAACGCAGGCCGCAGATTGGCAAACCCGCCTAGTGCCGCGCGAATCGCCAGCAGCCCGGCCTCGGGCCGTTTATCCGGAGGCAGCGAATTGAACTCGTTGCCGCCCACCGCGCCCAGCAGCACCGCATCGGCCGCAAGCGCCGCGTCCAGCGTGTCCTTGGGCAGCGGAGTTCCGTCCTGCACAATCGCCACGCCGCCAATGCGCTTTTCGGTAAATACAAAATCGTGTCCACCTTGCGAGGCGATGTCTTTCAGTATCGCAACCGCTTCGTTGGTCACTTCCGGCCCGATGCCGTCACCGGCCGTCACTAAAATCTTCAGCTTCATTCGTCAGTTCCCGATTCTCAGTTGTCAGTTGTCAGTAGTCAGTTTTCAAACGGTCGCGGCGGCTGGTTCCCCTGGTCCCTTGGTCCCTTGGTCCCTCGTTCCCTTGCTCTTTTGTTCCCTGTCTTTTTTAATCCAGTTCGCTCACCGGCTCGTTGCGCCGTTCCCGAATGTTGTCCGGCAACAGCCCGACCAAATCCTGGTCGTAAATATTCTTCTTGCGGTCGGCCAGCGCCACAAACCGGTAGTAAATATGTTGCAGCTCGTCGCGGCTTACCGTGAATCCGAGCTGCTCCAGCCGGTGCCGCAGCGCCGCGCGCCCTGAGTGCTTGCCCAGCACCAGGTGCGTCCGCGCCACGCCCACCAGTTGCGGAGTCATGATCTCGTAGCACAGTGGATTGGCCAGCATGCCATGCTGGTGAATGCCCGACTCATGCGCAAACGCGTTGGCGCCCACCACTGCTTTGTTGGGGGAGGGCTTGAACGTGATGAGTTGTCCCAGCACTTCGCTCGTCGGGTAAAGCTGGTCGAGCTTGATTCCGGTTGAAACGCCAAAGCGGTCGCCGCGCACATAAAGCGCCGCGGCCAGCTCCTCCAGCGCCGCATTGCCGGCGCGCTCGCCGATGCCGTTGATGGTGCACTCCACCTGCCGCGCTCCAGCTTCAATCGCCGCCAGCGAATTCGCCACGGCAAGCCCCAGGTCGTCATGGCAGTGCGCCGACAGCACGATTCCCTTCTCGTCCACCGCGGGCACGCGCTTGCGCACCTCACTGAACATCCCACCGTACTCCTCAGGCGTCACATAGCCCACAGTGTCGGGCATATTAATGGTCGTGGCGCCTGCTTCCACCGCGATGCGCACCATCTCCACCAGAAAATCGCGATCCGAGCGCGTCGCGTCCTCAGGCGAAAACTCCACATCGTCACAAAGCGACCGCGCCAGCTTCACTGACTCGCCACATTGATTCAGTGCCTCCGCGCGGCTCATCTTCAGCTTGTACTCCAGGTGCAGATCGCTCGACGCCAGAAAAACGTGAATCCGCGCCCGGTCGGCAAACTGCAGCGCCCGCGCCGCCATCTCGATGTCTTCTTTTTTTGCCCGAGCCAACGACGCGATGCGCGGCCTCCGTATGGCCTGCGTAATCGTCGCAATCGCCGCAAAATCGCCCTCCGAGGCCATGGCAAACCCGGCCTCGATAATGTCCACGCCTAGGTCCTCGAGGGCATGGGCCATCGTCAATTTCTCTTGCGTGGTCATGCTGCAGCCCGGCGATTGCTCGCCGTCGCGCAGGGTGGTATCGAAAAAAACTACATGATCGCTGCTCATGTGTGCGCCTGCTCAAGTTCTTGTTGTGTGCCTGCCGGGGAAAACCGCCGTCCTGCTTACTATCCTATTTTCGCCGATTCCCCTCCATAAGACAAAGTTATAATTCTTTTAGATTAGATTACAATTGCTTATAGAGGCAGCCTTTAGCTCTCAGCTTCTAGCCCGGCAGATGCACCCGAAACTGCGTCAACAGGGCGGCGTGCAGGTTGCCTGTGGCATCGGCTCATCTTTCGCCAGTGTCGCGTGGAGCTAGCAGCTAGAAGCTAGCAGCTAGAAGCTAGGAGCTAGAAGCTGCATTACGGAGGATGCCATGGAACTCGCCCAACTCGAGGCTTTTCTCGCCGTCGCGGAAGAACGTAGTTTCTCCCGCGCCGCCGTCCGCCTGCACCGCACCCAGCCCGCCGTCAGCCAGGTCATCCGCAAGCTGGAGCAAGCAGTCGGCGAAACGCTCTTCGACCGCGCCGCGCGCGACGGCTCCCTCACCGCCGCCGGCGTGTTGTTGCGTGACTATGCGCTCCGCCTCCTCGCCCTCCGCCGCGAAGCCTCCAGCGCCATCGACGAGCTCAAAAGCCTCGAGCGCGGCCACCTGCAACTGGCCGCCAACGAGTACACCTGCATGTACCTGTTGCCCGCCATCGATGCCTTCCGCCGCGAATTCCCCAACATCGACGTCACCGTGCAGCGCATGCTGGCCTCGCGCATCCCCGAAGAGCTCAGCCTGCGCAGCTTCGAGCTCGGCGTCATCTCCTTCCGCCCCGACCCCGCGCAGATCCGCTCCATCGCCGTCTATGGAGACAGCCTCGCTCTCATCGTCAGCCCGCGCCACCCACTCGCCGGCAAAAAGAGTGTCTCCATCCGCGATCTCGGCAACGAAAACTTCATCGCTCACAATGTTGCCTCGCCGCTCCGCCGCAAGGTCATCGAAGCCTTCCAGCGCCACCGCACTCGGCTGCACATGGGCATCGAGCTGCCCACCATTGAGGCCATCAAGCGATTTGTGGCCATGGGCAATGGCGTGGCGCTGGTTCCCCACCTCACCGTGGCCCGCGAACTCGAAACGGGAGACCTGGTGCGCGTACCAGTCGACGAACTGGATGTGCGCCGCGTGCTCCGCATGGCACATCGCCGCCAGGCCACACTCTCCTACGCAGCCAAAGCCTTTCTCCATACGCTCAGGAATCTCGCGCGCGAAAAAGGACCGCCCTTCTTCTACCATGTCGAACGGGCGGGGTGAAAAGCAGGGACCGAGGGGACTGCGGGACTACGGGACTCAGCAGACCGCGCGCTCAGAGAGCAAGTATTGATGTTATTGCAACGAAGACCATGGAGTGCGGTATTCCGAACGGCCAACGCCACGAGGCGTCGTGGCTCGCGAACTTCTGCATTGCGCAGTCCCGTCGTCCCGCAGTCCCCCGGTCCCTTGCTCCCGCGTTCCCTTGCCGTGCGTCTATAGCCTCAGCAGCTTTCATACGTGCCCTGGGCTCGCGACCCGGCCCCGGCCATTTACAATGCTTTGAGCGGGGCCCGTAGGGAATTCGGCGCGCCGGACCAGAGTGCGGAAATCGGCATGCTCGTTGCCGGCCGCCCAGTTGTGCAAAATAAGAGGATCAGGATCGAATGAAGAAGATCGCCTTTCTAGTCTCTCTGTTGGCCGCGTTCGCGGCCGCAGCCAGCGCGCAGGAGAGCCGCCAGGACATCAGCCTTAGCGGAACCGCGCTGATTGAGCCATTCATGGCTTCTTCCACCACCGTGCAGGTGCACTCCACCACCGCCTACGGCGCCGCGCTCAGCTATCGCTTTATGCTCACGCCAAATAGCGCTCTCGAGGCCAGCTATGGCATCACCTACCAAAACAGCCTCCACTACTACGTAGTCCCCAACAACTACAAGGTCCTCACCCGCACCGAGGCAATCACGGGTGCTTACGTGCGCTCCTTCGTATTCAAGAACTGGAATCCCTTCGTCGAAGCGGGCCCGGGCGGCTTCATCTTTATGCCCATCCGCAACTCCGGCACCACGAATCTGGATGTGAAGCGGCAGACTGAGGTTGGCGGAGTCTACGGCGCCGGTTTTGCCTATGAAATTAGCCCCAGCTTCGACATTCGCGCCGAATACCAGGGCTGGGTCACTAAGGTGCCGACCTTCGGGGATTCGCAATTTACCACCAATCGCTGGTACAACATCTCCGTTCCCATCGTCGGCGTGGCTTACCACTTCTAAAAACAGGGATCAGGGGTCAGAAAGCCTAAGGGATGGACCGAGGTCCATCCCTTAGGCGTTTCTGGATTCTGTGCTCCGCCCTCAGATCTCTGCTTCCCGGTACCGCCCCAGCTCCTTTACCATTCCGCAGTGCGCGCGCAGCGCGTCCAAAGAGTGCGCTCCCTCTTCGCTTGAGCCGATCTGGTAATCCACGTAGAAGATGTACTCCCACGGCTTGCCCTGCACCGGGCGCGACTCGATCTTGGTCAGGTTCGTGCCCATTGCGCTCAGCGCGCTCAGCGCCGCCACCAGCGACCCCGTCCGGTTTTCCAGTGAAAAGGCCACGCTCATCTTGTTCGCCTCGGGATCGGTCTCCGCTTCTGCCTCCCGGTGCACCAGGAAAAAGCGCGTATAGTTCTCCGCATCGTCCTCAATTTCGGTCTCGAGAATTTCAGCGCCATAATATATAGCCGCCTGCTCGCTGGCAATCGCCGCCGCGTGCTTGTCGCGCAGCGCCACCAGTTGCTTCACGCTCCCCGCGGTATCGTAAAAGGCAACCGCCTTCATCTTCTTGTGTTCCGCCAAAAAGCGCCTGCACTGCGCCAGCGCCACGGCATGCGAAAACACGCGGTCGATCTCGTCCAGCGACGCGCCTCGTATCGCAATCAGGTTGTGCCGGATGCGCAGCAGCGTCTCCCGCACGACTTTCACATCGTGTTTCAGCAGGAGGTCAAAGTGCTCCAGCACGGAACCGGCCAGGCTGTTCTCGATGGGAATCACCGCGGCATCCGCTGCTTTCGAATCCAGCGCCGCAAACACCTCTGCCGAGAGCGCGCACGGCAAAATCTCCGCGCCTGCCACCAGCTTCAGCGCCGCCTCGTGGCTGAATGACCCCGGTTCCCCCTGAATCGCGATCTTCATGCTGTCGCTTCGTCCCCTTGCTGAGCCCTGCAACAATCCACTGCTGTCATCCTGAGTGAGGTCGCCGCGGCGACCGAGTCGAAGGATCTCCGGCTGTCTTTCCCTCTCGCACCATACCACACGCCCATCAGCCTGTTACTCCGCACCTACGAGTGCCGGAAAACCTGGACTTGTCTCTTAGTCCTCTTTTCCCTCGCTACCTTGCTCCCTTGTTCCCTCGTTTCCTGCTCCTCGTTCCCTCGTTCTTCAATATCGCCGCGCAATCCACTAAACGAGCTAGCAGCTCGGAGCCAGAAGCTGGAAGCTCGCAACGTTCCTCGCTCCCTGTTATCTCTTCATCCACAAGTCCGCCGAAACAAATCCCAGAAACACCATCGCGATCACGCCATTCATTGTGAAAAACGCGGCATTCAGCCGGCGCAAATCGCGCGGCGACACGATGGAGTGCTCGTAAGCCAGCAGCAATCCCACCGCAGCCACTCCCAGCCATCCGGCCAGGCCAAAATCAAACAGCCGCCCGAACCATACCAGCAGCGCCAGCATCGCCAGGTGCATCAGCCGCGCCGTCCAGAACGCAACCGCAACCCCGCTCGCCTGCGGCAGGCTATGCAGTCCCGCCGTGCGGTCGTGCTCATAATCCTGGCACGCATAAAGAACATCGAATCCCCCCGCCCATAGCGTCACCGCCGCCGTCAGCACAAGGATCCGCGGATCCAGGCTGCCGCGCACCGCAATCCATGCCGCCGCGGGCGCCAGTCCCAGCGCCAGTCCCAGGCCAAAGTGCGACCACTGCGTCACTCGTTTCAGATAGCTGTAGCCCAGCAGCACCACCAGCACCACGGGAGTCAGTTCCAGCGCCAGCCGGTTCAGCTCGGCGGCCGCCGCCATAAACACGGCCACGGCAATGCACGTAAACCCCAGCACGAAGCCCCGCGACAGCAGCCCCGCCGGAATCGCGCGACTCTTCGTTCGCGGATTTTCCGCGTCCAGGTCCGCATCAGCCCAGCGATTAAATGCCATTGCGGCCGACCGCGCCGCCACCATGGCCACCACAATCCAACCTACCGTCCGCCAGCCCGGCAGCCCGTCTGCCGCCAGCAGCATCGCTGTCAGCGCAAACGGCAGCGCGAAGATCGAGTGCTCCCACTTGATCATCTCCAGCGTGGTGTGAATTTTCTTCAGGATCCCGGCCATGAACCACCCTCTTTAATCTAATTGAGCCGGCGACACCCGCCGCTCCACGCCTGCGGCCAACTCCAAAGCCCAAAATTGGCTGCCCCGCCAACCCTTCTCCCGGCGCCTGCCAACGCAGATCGCTGAAGATCACTCCCCATCGTGACATCCATCACCAATGCCAAACCTCAATCAGTGGAATGATTAGCCTCAACGTTCCTGTGGAGGAGATCCATGGCAGCCTCTAGCCCCCGAGAACGACCCCTGGCGCAAATGGACCCAAAAGGTTTTGTCGGTGACCCGGAACTGATTCGACTGCTTGAACAGCATTCGGTTCCCGCACCCTGCGATGCGGATGGTGCTCTGTTCCGGCAGGGCGACCTGCCCGCGGGCTTGTACATCTTTCGCGACGGCATGGTTACGTTAAGCATGATTTCCGACGATGGCCATTCGCTCTTCGCCGCGCAGGCGCTGCCCGGTTCCCTGCTCGGCCTTCCCGCCGTCGTCAGCAATCAACCGTACACAATCACTGCGACAGCGTGCGCCGGCGCGCGAGTCTCCTTTATCAGCCGGCAAGACTTCTCTCGGCTCATGTTGTCATTCCCTCCGTTGTCCGTCAGGATTCTGAAGGTCCTTGCTGCCCAGGTCCGCAGCGCCCGCCGCGCCCTCTACTAGCTCGTGTCGACCTCTCGCAACACACTTCCGGCTCGTCCCTGACCGGGAATCACGCGGGACTCTACTGTGATTTACATCACACAACCCGAGCGACAACCGATGCGATGATATCTGCGTCGCCTCAATCGGGCTCGGGCCGGATAAACTCCTAATTTTCATAAGGAAAGCAAAGCTGTGCCGCCAGATTCATCAGCATTTGTCGCCGATCCGGAGCTACATCAAGCCCTTCAGGAACGGTCTACCCCCGTCCCGTGTGAGACAGATCGTCTTCTCTTCCAGCAAGATGCGCCGGCAGATGGCGTTTACCTCCTCCAACAGGGCGCGGTCAAGCTTACGATGAACTCCCACGATGGACGAACGATCTTCTCCATCCAGGCGATGCCTGGTTCCGTGCTCGGCCTTCCAGCGCTCGTCAGTGATCAACCTTACTCGCTCAGTGCGATTGCCCGTGCCGAAGCGCAGGTAAGTTTCGTCAGCCGCGCGGATTTCTTCGCGATCATGAACGCGCATCCCGCACTTTCTCTCAAAATATTGCAGGTTCTTGCCGCCGAAGTTCGCACCGCCCGCAAGGCCCTCTTTTAGCCCGCAAAAACTTCCGGTCTGCGTGACCATTCGCTCTCGCCGGCTGTCGAACGGCAACGTGCGTCAGCTAATCTTCCAGCTCAGCATTGTCGGTTTCGGAATCGGGCGTGAGCGGCAGATCGGCATTAGTTCTTTGACCGACCCTTACCTGCTAAACTCACTCTGGTCGTGCCCCTCGCAAGCCTCGTTATCGCCGCCGCAGCCTACCTCCTCGGATCCATTCCCATGGGGTACCTGCTCGTCCGCATTTTTCGACATGAGGACATTCGCTCGGTCGGCAGCGGCAACATCGGCGCTACCAATGTTCTCCGCGCCGGTGGCAAAGGGCTCGCCGCCGCCACGTTTCTTCTCGACGTCCTCAAGGGCAGCGCCTCGGTCTGGCTCGGCGGCTTGCTCGGCGCGCTTCTCATGCCCGACGTCCCTTTGCGCACGGCGCAGGCCATCGCCGCTCTCTTCGCCGTCCTCGGCCACATGTTCACCTGCTGGTTGCGCTTCCGCGGTGGCAAGGGCGTGGCCACTGGTTTTGGAGTCTTCCTCGTTGCCTCGCCCCTTGCTGCTTTGGCCGCCATCGGCGTCTTTGCCGTAGTCTTCGCCATCAGCCGCATCGTCTCCGTCTCGTCCATCGTCGGCGCGGCCAGCTTTCCCCTCTTCGCCTGGTTTCTTGTCACCGGCCCCCGCCCCCCTGCCTTCTTTGTTGTCCAATGCGCCGTTGCCTTGCTCATCATCGCTAAGCATCACGAGAACATTCGGCGCCTGCTTGCCGGCACCGAATCTCGCTTCGGAGCCAAGAAGACTGCATGAGTCGTATCGCTATTTTGGGTTGCGGCGCCTGGGGCACCGCCCTCGCTCTCTCTCTCCACCGTCGCGGCGGCCACAAGATCACGTTGTGGGCCCACACGCCCGAGCTCGCCCATGAGATCCTCGCAGCCAAAGAGAACAGTCAATTCCTCCCCGGCTTCCCGCTTCCCGATGGCATCATCATCACTGGCGACGGCGCCGCCATCTCCGACGCCCAGATTGTGGTCTCCGTCATTCCCTCGGAGTTTCTTCGTCCAACTCTGCTTCGGGTCCGCTCCCACTTGCGCATCGGCCAGTTCATCGTCAGCGCCACCAAGGGTCTTGAAGACCAAACACTTTACCGCATGACAGAAGTTCTTTCAGCGGCCCTGGAGCCGGTCGGGCTTTTGGTCTCCATCGGCGCTCTCTCCGGGCCCAGCTTCGCTCAGGAGGTGGCAATGGGCCAGCCTACCGCCGTGACCGTTGCGTTCAGCGATCCGCAAGTCGCTTCGCTCATCCGGCAGGAATTCTCCTCTGAATTCCTCCGCCTCTACACCTCCACCGACGTCGTCGGCGTTGAGTTGGGCGGCGCGCTCAAGAATGTCATCGCCATTGCCGCCGGCGTCGCCGTGGGCACCGGCCTGGGACATAATTCGATCGCCGCGCTCATCACCCGCGGCATCGCTGAGATTACGCGCCTCGCCGTGGCCTGCGGCGCGCGCCGTGAAACCCTCGCCGGCCTCTCCGGCATTGGCGATCTCGTCCTCACATGCACCGGGAGCCTCAGCCGCAATCGCACGGTCGGCCTCGCTCTTGGCGAAGGCCGCAAACTTCCTGAAGCGCTGGCCGCACTCGGCGGCAAAGTGGCTGAAGGCGTGCACACCACCCATGTTGCTCTCGGCCTGGCTCGCGAGCACTCCATCGAAATGCCCATCACCGCGCAAATGGAATTGATCTTCAACAAGGGCAAGGACCCACGCGAAGCCATCCGCGATCTCATGCTCCGCCCCGGCAGGGACGAACACTAAGCAGCAACGTGGGTTTGTCGGTAAGGTGGGAACCCTGGGGTGCCCCGTCCTAGCTTTGCTAGGGCGGGGTAAGAATTTGCCGCGCTACTTCACTCTCTCAACTTGCTCCGGCTTGCCCCACCCTTTCGCGCCTTATGCGAAGGGTGAGTTTCGAGAACGTGGTCGCCCCATCCCTGCTCCCTACTCCCTGTTTTCTGGCCTACAATAAACGCAATCCACGTCGCGTGATCCTTCAGCCCGGGGGCCGGACCTTGCGCCACCGAACCATTCTCACCGCTCTTTGCCCCGCGATCGCACTCTTCGCCGCGACGAATTCCTTCCTTTGCCTTTCCGGCCGCGCCGCGCAAACTTCTTCCACCGCTGAATCCGCCGTGCCCGCATTGGGCCCCGAAGCGCAACAGAAGCTCAATCATCTCCAGGCCGCCCTCCGTTCCGCGCACGCATCGCATCACGCCAAAAACGAAGCGGCGGCGCTGATCCAACTGGGCGACTTCAATCTCGTCATCTCCGAAGAAAAGCAAGCCCTCGACGCCTACAACCAGGCGCTCGCCCTGGCCCGTTCCGCAAACGACCCGACCCTCGAGGCCTCCGCCCTCATCGGAATCGCGGACTGCCGCAGAACCGAATCCGCGAACGATGATGCGCACCGCACGTATCAGCAGGCTCTCGATCTGGCGCAAGCCGCTGGCGACATCAAGCGTCAGGCTGCTGCCCTCAACGGCATGGGATGGGTGAATGACAATACCCACGACCTCCAGAAAGGTCTGGACCTGCACAACCAGGCGCTCGCGCTCGCCCGGCAGGCCGGCGATCTCGATCTCGAGGCCCAGATCCTCAACCGCATCGGCGCCGACAACGACGATCTTGGCAACACCTCGAAAGCGCTCGATTTTTACAATCAGGCGCTCGGAAAATGGCGCGCGGCAAACGACATCGACGGCCAGGCCAAGGCCCTGAACAATCTCGGCATTCTTGCCGCCGAATCCGGTGATCCCTCAACCGCTCTCGCCGACTACACCCAGGCGCTGCCTCTCTATCATCGGGCAGGCGATCGCGCCGGCGAAGCCGGAGCCTTGAACAACATGGGTGTTCTCTACAAAAACACCGGCCAGGAACAGAAGGCGCTCGGCTACTTCTTTGAGATCCTTCCATTGCAACGCGCTTTGGCAAATCGCAACGGCGAAGCCGCGGCGCTCAACAATCTCGGCAATGTTTACTCGCAGCTCGGCGAGAATCAGCAAGCCCTGGATGCCTTCAACCAGTCATTGATCCTCGATCAGAGCCTGAACAATCCCGTAGGCCAGGCCGGCGTGTTGCTCAACATCGGCGAAGTGTGGGTTCGGCTGGGCGAAATACAA
>Ga0316363_10003766_pt1 | contig 10709 bp, 6 predicted proteins | sample Sb_taG_3_FD_200459 | JGI IMG/M metagenome (GOLD analysis project Ga0316363, IMG submission 200459) | Peat soil microbial communities from Weissenstadt, Germany - Sb_50d_a_PC metaG (v2) (version 2) | ecosystem: Environmental > Terrestrial > Soil > Wetlands > Peat | place: Germany: Weissenstadt...
ATCGACCTCGACGCAGCGCGCGGCGCCGGCGACAACCGGCAGTTGGTGAAGCAGATCGTCGGCCGCCTGAAATGCCAGGTTGGCGGCGGCATTCGCGACGTCGAAACCGCACAGGAACTTCTGAACCTGGGTGCGCGCAAGGTCATCATTGGGTCCGCGTTGCTAACCGAAGGCCGGATCAACCAGGAGCACGCTCGCACCCTCGCAGACAAGCTCCCGAGGACGGCACTAATGTTTGCTCTCGACTCCCGAGGAGGCCGAGTTGCGATTGACGGCTGGCGTAAGCAGACAGCCGTCACTGCCTTCGACATGATTCGCGAGTTAGAGCCGTTTTGTGAGGCCTTCCTCTACACCCACATCGACACAGAGGGCTCGATGGGCGGAATTCCGATGGAGACGGTTCATGCCATTCGGCGCGCCACGACCCGACACCTGGTGGTCGCCGGCGGTATCACCGAACAGCAGGAAATCGACAGCCTCGACGCCCTGGGAATTGATGCCGTAGTGGGAATGGCGCTGTATGCCGGAAAAATTCGCGGTTAAACAAGTAGGGAAGGGGACCGGGTAAGTCCATGTCTGATTCTTGCTGGCTTGGGTAGGCCAGTTGGCGGCAGCTCCCGGAAGGGAGAGATTCAACCTGGAATGGAAAACCCGCACGCTCCCCGTATTTACACAAGCAGCTTGGCGCCACCCCGCTAAAAGAGGAATGTCTGCAAGAGAGGGAGCCTGACTTTCCGCTTGCAGCCGGGCGGGAGCTTAGGTACTATCACGTCTACTCTTTGGTGCAACCGTGGCGAATGGACGGAGTCTCCGACGAATTAGCTTTAGAATCCCCGGGGTACGAGTACGGCTGTCCGTCTCGGTGCGGGGGAAAGAGTGAGCTGAGAAATTAGAAATCGTAAGTGCTCCCGAATCCCACCCGCCAGAAACGCTGGCACGGTGGGTTTTGTTTTTTCGAGGAGCAGCGCAGGGAGGTCTCATGACGGATCAGGAAAACACGCCAACCACTGGCAAGGCCAAAACGACAATGACCGGCGCCAGTATTCTTTGGGAATGTCTGGAACGGGAAGGCGTGAAGCACGTCTTTGGCTATCCCGGCGGCGCCATTCTGCCGGCCTATGACGCGCTGAAGCACAGCAAGATTCATCACGTGCTGGTGCGCCACGAACAGGGCGCAACCCACATGGCCGACGGCTACGCGCGCGCCAGTGGACAGGTGGGAGTTGCGGTCGCAACCTCGGGGCCGGGAGCGACCAACATGGTCACCGGAATCGCCACCGCCATGCTCGATTCCTCGCCGATCGTCTGCATCACCGGCCAGGTCGGCAGCAAGCTGATCGGGTCGGACGCGTTTCAGGAAACCGACATCACCGGCGTGACTCTTCCGATCACCAAGCACAACTATTTGGTGACCCACGCGAACGAACTGGCGCGCACGATCCGGGAAGCCTTCTACGTGGCGCGGTCGGGACGGCCTGGTCCGGTGCTGGTCGATATCACCAAAGATGCGCAGCAGGGTACATGCGAGTTCGACTGGGAAGGGGCCAAGCCGCAACTGCCGGGTTACCGCCCCGACCTTTCGCCCGCTCCGCGGGAGTATGAGCAGGCGCTGGAGTTGATCCACAATTCGAAGCGGCCCTTGATCCTCGCCGGCCACGGCATCATCATTTCTGGAGCCATGCGCGAGGTGCGCGATTTTGCCGAGCGGGCCGGGATTCCGGTCGCGCTCACGCTCCTCGGCCTGGGTGCGTTCCCCGCGTCGCACCCGCTCAATTTGGGCATGATGGGCATGCACGGGGAAGCCTGGGTGAATCATACAATTCAAGAAGCGGATCTGCTGCTGGCCTTCGGCATGCGCTTCGACGACCGCGTCACCGGCAACCTGAAAACTTACGCGCCTAATGCCAAGAAGATCCACATCGAGATCGATCCCGCGGAGATCAACAAGAACGTCAAGGTTGATGTCCCGCTGGTCGGCGATCTGCGCGAAGTTTTGCTGGAATTATTGCCGCACATCGAATCCATTGATCGTAGTGACTGGCTGGATTCGATCGACCGGCTGAAGGGCGATTCCGCCGTGCGCGACATCCAGAACCTGCCCGACAGCGGCCATCTCTATGCCGCCCACGTCATCAATGATTTGTGGCGCCAGACGCGCGACGGCAACGCCATCGTCGTAACCGACGTCGGCCAGCACCAGATGTGGGAGGCGCAGTACTACAAGCATGAGCATCCGCGCTCGCTGATTACTTCCGGCGGATTGGGCACGATGGGTTTCGCGCTGCCTGCCGCCATCGGCGCCAAAGTCGCGTGCCCCGACGCTGAGGTCTGGGTCGTGGTGGGCGATGGCGGATTCCAGATGACCATGTGCGAGCTGGCGACGCTGGTGCAAGAGAATCTGAAGATCCATATCGCCATCATCAACAACGGCTTTCTCGGGATGGTGCGGCAGTGGCAGGAATTTTTCTACGACCGCAACTACGCGGCAACGCCCTTGCTCAATCCGGATTTCGCCAGGTTAGCCGAGGCTTACGGCATCCGAAGCGCGACTGTGTCGGAGCGTTCGCAGGTCGTGCCCGCCGTTCAATCGGCGCGCCAGCACGATGGGCCGATGTTGATTAATTTTAAGGTGGAACAGGAAGACACCGTTTATCCGATGGTCGCGGCCGGCGCTGCACTGCACGACATGATTCGGCGGCCCAGCCCGATTGTCGAGACTGCCGAAGATGAATAAGTGCGCTACGGGCTGCGAGCTACGGGCTGCGAGGCATCCGCTTGCTCGAAGCTCGTAGCTCGAGGCTCGAAGCCCAGCAATACGGGATTAGCCGACTACTATAAGTACAAGTCGAACAAAAATTATGCTGAATACTTTCATGGTGTACGTCGAAAATAAACCGGGTGTGCTCACCCGCGTGGCTTCGCTGTTTCGCCGCCGCGCCTTCAATATCGATTCGCTCACGGTCGGGCGCACCGAAAAACCCGAAGTCTCGCGCATGACCATTACCGTCGACGCCGACCGCGACCAGGCCCGCCGCATCGAAGCCAATCTTTACAAACTGGTAAACGTGCTGCTGGTCGAGAACATCACCAATCAACCTGCGATCATCCGCGACCTGGCCATGATCCGGGTGGCGGCCACTCACGAAGCGCGCTCCCACGTGCTGGAACTCGCCAACGTGTTTCGCGCGCGCGTGGTCGATGTCGCTCCTGAATCATTGACCATCGAAATCACGGGCGCAGAAGACAAGATCGACGGACTGCTCGAGTTGCTGCGTCCGTATGGTGTTTTGGAGATGGTGCGCACCGGCATCGTGGCCATGCGACGTGGCAGCAAGTCTGCTGACGCCGCCTCCACGACGGAAAGCACGGCGCAAGGCGCTGACGATGTCTCCTACTCCGTCTAGGACAGCCGATTTGCCGAAGACTGGATTAAGACTGGAAGTATCAGATCCAGGCGTCGGTGATACCAAGCTCACCTGATTGGTTGGGCGTAGTCATTGCGAGTCACTCCGAAAGATCCCGAATCCTCTCGGGAATGAAGTAGGGATTCCTTCCTCTCTCTGCGATGGATTTTTCGCCCATCCCTGAAGTCCGGACAAAAGTTCGCACAAAGGTTCGCACAACGAGTGCGGGCGCAGGACTGCCGATCCGTCCATTGGAGACTGTCGAAGGTGCGGGATGCGCGTTTGTTTGGGCCCCGCGAATGCTCCATGTCAAGAATTATCGAGCCGCACGGTGAGAGCTTTCTAATGGGATCGGGAATTTCCGCCGATGGGTTGCGTGCGGGAACTGAAAATCGAGACCGCCCAGCGCCTCCGCACTAAAGCGAGTGAAGGGCCGCGCCGATGGAGAGGGTATCGCCATGAATGATTCCGACGACATTGTTAAAGAGTTTCTGGTCGAGAGCTACGAGAATCTCGACCGTTTGGACCGGGAACTGGTCGGTCTGGAGAAGAATCCCGAAGATCGCGACGCGCTGGGCAGCGTGTTTCGTACCATCCACACCATCAAGGGGGCGTGCGGATTTTTAGGCTTCAACAAGCTGGAAAAGGTCGCGCACGTGGGGGAGAGCCTGCTGACCCGGCTGCGGGACCGGCAACTCACCCTGAACCCGGAGATCACCACGGCGCTGCTGAGTATGGTGGATGCCGTCCGCCAGTTGCTGAGCCAGATCGAGACGACCGGCCAGGAAGGCGAGCGCGATGATTCCGTTCTGATTGCCACCCTGACCCGGCTGCTGCAGCCGCCCGAAGCGCCGGCAAAGACAAAGTCGGTTGCCCCCGTAACGGAGATTGCTTCCGAAGCGGCCGACTTGCCGCCAAATATCGGCGACATTCTGATGCAACGGGCCGGCGTCACTTCGGCGGAGGTCCTGCTCGCGGCCAAGCAGCAGAAAGAAGGCGACCCGCGCCACATGGGCGAGATTCTGGTGGAACAGGGCGCGGCGCAGCCGGCCGATGTCGTGGATGCGCTGCGCGTTCAGCAGTCCTCCCGCGTGCAGGCGACCGCCTCGGACAGCACCATCCGTGTGGATGTTGGGTTACTGGACAAGGTGATGAATCTGGTGGGGGAACTGGTGCTGGCGCGCAACCAGGTCCTGCAATTCGCCAACCGCATGAAAGACACCAGCTTTCTGGCCGCCTCCCAGCATCTGAACCTGATCACCACCGAACTGCAGGAGGGGGTCATGAAGACCCGCATGCAGCCCATCGGGAACATCTGGGGCCAGTTCCCGCGGACGGTGCGCGACGTCGCGCTCGGTTGTGGCAAGCAGGTGGGCATCGAGATGGAGGGCAAAGAGACGGAACTCGACAAGACCATCATCGAGGCCATCAAGGATCCGCTCACCCATCTGGTGCGCAATTCCGTGGACCATGGCATCGAACTTCCCGAAGACCGCGTGAAGGCCGGCAAGGACCGAACCGGACGTTTGATTCTGCGCGCCTTTCATGAAGGTGGGCAGGTCAATATCGAGATCAGCGACGATGGCGCGGGCTTGAACGTGGAGCGCCTCCGCAAGAAGGCGGTCGAACGCGGAGTGATCACCGCCGAACAGGCGGTCCGCATGACCGAGCGGGAAATCTTCAATTTGATTTTCCTTCCCGGATTCTCCACCGCGGAAAAGGTGACCAACGTGTCCGGCCGCGGCGTTGGCATGGATGTGGTGAAGACGAATGTCGAAAAAATTGGCGGTACCGTGGACGTTCAGTCCACGCCGGGCCGGGGCACGACCGTTCGCGTCAAGATTCCCCTGACCCTGGCCATCATCCCCGCGTTGGTGGTGACCTGCGGCGGCGACCGCTATGCCATTCCTCAGGTGAGCCTGCTCGAACTGGTGCGGCTCGAGGCAGACGAGGTGGCGAAGGGCATTGAATTGGTCCACGGCGCACCGGTCTACCGGCTGCGCGGACGGCTCCTGCCTCTGGTGTATCTCGACCGGGAGCTGAAACTCGCCGCCGATGCGCGCCCCGCGAAGGAAAGGGACGGAGCCGTTAACATCGTTGTCCTGCAAGCCGATGAGCGTCAATTCGGGCTGGTGGTGGATCAGATCAACGACACCGAAGAAATTGTGGTGAAGCCGTTGCGCAAACAGCTCAAGACGGTTAAGACGTTTGCCGGCTCGAGCATTATGGGTGACGGCAAAGTAGCCCTCATCCTGGACGTGCTCGGCCTGGCGCAGCGCGCCAGCGTGGTTACGGAAACTAGGGACCGCGCCATGACGGAAAAAACCACGGAAGCGGCGGCGACGGCTGGAGAAAAGCAAACTTTCCTGCTCTTCGCGGGCCCGGGCGATTCCCGCATGGCTATCCCGCTCAGCACGCTGGCGCGCCTGGAGGAGTTTCCCGTGGCGCAAGTGGAAATGTCGGGCAGCCAGTGGGTGACGCAGTATCGCGGCCAGATCCTGCCCTTGATTCGTCTCGAGGTCGTGCTGGAAGAGCGGCGCAATAAGCTGCGAGCCCTGCAAGTTCCGCCCACGCTCGATTCCCCACCGATTCAGGTGCTGGTGCTAAATCACGATGGGCGCTCTTTCGGCCTGGTCGTGGAACGGATTCTGGACATTGTCGAAGACCGGGCGGACGTGAAGTCGGCGGCGACGCGGGCGTCCGTTCTCTTTTCCGTCTTGATCGGGGATCGGATCACGGAATTGCTCGATATCCCGGCGATTCTGCGCAGCACGGATGTGAGCGCTAAGCAGCCCGGCCTGGCGACGAGATCAGCGGAGGTTGCGAACTAAGCCATGGCACACAGTTCACAGTTTTGCACGTTCTATCTGGACAAGCTGCTCTTCGGCGTGGAATTGAAAGGCGTCCAGGAAGTCATCCGCTCGCTGGATATGACGAAGGTTCCGCTGGCGCCTGCAGTGGTCAGTGGCCTCATCAACCTGCGGGGACAAATCGTCACCGCGGTCGATCTGCGGCGGCGGCTGGAACTGGAGCCGCGGCCGGCGGACATGCTGGCCATGAACGTCGTGGTGCGCGCTGAGGACGGCGCGGTCAGCCTGCTGGTGGACGAAATCGGCGATGTGGTCGAGGTCGAGGAAACCAGCTTTGAGCCGCCGCCCGAAACCTTGCGCGGCTCGGTCCGCACCATCATCCTCGGTGTCCACAAACTGAATGACCGGCTCCTGCATGTGCTGGACATCGAAAAGGCGTGCCAGATGACGGATGTGGCGGAAACTGCGGCAGTTGGGCGATAGCTGGCTGTGCCACCCGACAAGCGCCGGATCGGTGGCGCCGCGCCGTCCGCTGGCCATGGGTTTACTGGTTTTGAATTTCGGAAAGCTGGGTGAAAACAATGAAGCTAACACTTGGAAAGAAACTGGGACTGGGCTTTGGCGTGATCCTCGCCTTGATGGTCTTCAGCGCTACCATGACCTACGTGAAGTCGGCCGACATCAAACAAAGCCTGGACGTCACACTCGATGTACGCGTCCCAACGATCGAAGCCGCTACAGATTTGCAGAGGGATCTGAACCAGGCAGGGAACGAGGGCCGTCAGGCAGTTCTCGCAGGAGGGGACCCAGCCAGGAGAGAGGCTGCGAAGAAGCTTTCGGATGACAACTGGAGCGAGGTCGACAAAGATGTCGCCCGCTTGGACGAACTGTCACCTCACTGGGTCCGCCAGGAGAACCGTGACCGGCTGGCCGAGATCAAGAAGGCCATAGCCGCCTTCCGCGAAGCCCAGGATGCTGCGATCACTCATGCAGCCAGCGGCGAACGGGACGCGGTTGTGAAAGCAGGGAATGAGTATACGGACCGGGCCACACCGATCAACAACGGGATCAGGAAATCGCTTGGAGGTTTGGCGGATTCGGTAATGGAGCTATTGGCCAAGAGCCAGGAAGACTTGCATGCGGAGAACCGCTCGCTCAACCTGACGATGACAGTAACCACTCTCGCCGCTTTGGGCATCGGAATTTTCGTGGCCATTTTCCTGAGCCGCGGTATCTCTGGCGCAACCCAATCAGTCCTGGTCCAGGCCGAGGCCATCGCGGCCGGAGACTTGACCCGTGACGACCTGAAGGTCCGTAGCCAAGACCAACTGGGCTACCTGACCACGGCCATTAACAAGATGAGTGGCAGCTTGAAGCGCATGATCCTGGCCATCACGGAAAATGCGATGCACGTCGCCAGCGCCAGCGAAGAACTGAATGCCACCAGCCAGCAGATCACCGCCAACTCCGAGGAAACCTCGGCCCAAGCCGACGTAGTTTCCAAGGCGGCACAGTCAGTCAGCCAGAACCTCCAGACCGTCGCTACCGGGGCCGAAGAAATGGGCGCCAGCATCAAGGAGATCGCCAAGAACGCCACCGAAGCCGCGAGAGTGGCAACCGCCGCGGTCAAAGTCGCCGAAACCACCACCGCTACTGTGTCCAAGCTGGGCGATTCTTCCACCGAGATTGGACAGGTCATTAAGGTCATCACTTCGATTGCGCAGCAGACTAACCTGCTGGCGCTCAATGCCACCATTGAAGCTGCACGCGCGGGCGAGGCGGGCAAGGGCTTTGCCGTGGTGGCCAACGAAGTGAAAGAACTGGCCAAGGAAACCGCCAAAGCTACCGAGGACATCAGCCGCAAGATCGAAGCCATTCAGACTGACACCAAGGCGGCGGTGGACGCGATTGCATCGATCAGCGGGGTGGTCAACCAGATCAACGATATCTCGAACACGATTGCCACGGCGGTGGAGGAGCAGAACGCGACCACCAACGAGATGTCACGCAACGTGAGCGAAGCGGCGCACGGCAGCGGCGAGATCACCGGCAACATTGCGGGAGTGGCGGAGGCGGCGCAGAGTACGACGCGCGGAGCCACCGATACCCAGAAGGCGTCGCAGCAACTGGTGGAGACATCGGCCGAACTTCGCCGCCTGGTCGAGCAATTCAGGATCAACGCTGGCGGGAACGGCGGCAAGCACGGCATGGCATCGACTGGAGTTCGAAGCATGGCAGCTCATGCGTAGAGGAAGCGAACTGGACTCGATGATTAGAAAGTCATTGGAGATGGCGAGATGTTTAAGAAGATGAAACTGAACGGAAAGATTCTGGGATCGATTGCCTTAACCCTCGTTTTGACCTCGGCTGTCAGTTTCTGGATTATGCAGCGCCGTGTGAACCAGCAGGCGGAAGAGGCGTTTCGCGATAAGGTCCGTCAGATCACTGGAATGGCCGGTGCCACGCGCGTTTGGTTTTCCGACAATATCGATACGTTGGTGCCCGGCAAGAACTTCAAGACTCTGAATCAGGTACCCGTGGTGGTGGCGTGGAGCGTTGCCCGGCAATATGCGACATCGCAAGACATGGAGTTTCACACCCCTTCGCTGACCCCGCGCAACCCTAAGAACCAGGCCGACGATTTCGAGCATCACGCGCTCGAAGCATTTCAGAAAGACTCCGCACTTAAAGAATTCTCGGAACGACGGGTTGAGGACGGAAAGGATGTCATGCGCTACGCCCAGGCCATCCGTCTCACGCAAGACTGCCTGTTCTGCCATGGAGATCCTGTCGGGGCGAAGGACCCATTCGGCTACGCAAAGGAAGGCATGAAGGTGGGTGACTTGCGCGGAGCCTTTACGGTAAGAGCATCGACGGAAGGGCTGGTCCAAACCGCTCGTTCGAATTCGATTGGACTCTTTCTAACCAGTTTTTTCACGCTGTTGGCGGCTGCCGGGGTGGTGTTCGTCCTGGTGCGTAAACTCGTCACCAAGCCGCTGTCGTCGGCCGTTGATCTGGCCAACCACATTGCCAACAACAATCTGGCGATGGAGGATTTACCGGTAGAAAGCGAGGATGAAATTGGGAGCGCAACGTCGGCACTGAATACCATGAAAAACAACCTGCGAAAGACGGTCCAGGCGATTGCGGAGGCGTCCGAGCACGTGGCCGCAGCCAGCGAGGAACTGAATGCCACCAGCCAGCAGATCACCGCCAACTCCGAGGAAACCTCGGCCCAAGCCGACGTAGTTTCCAAGGCGGCACAGTCAGTCAGCCAGAACCTTCAGACCGTCGCCACCGGGGCCGAAGAGATGGGCGCCAGCATCAAGGAGATCGCCAAGAACGCCACCGAAGCCGCGAGAGTGGCCACCGCCGCCGTCAAAGTCGCCGAAACCACCACCGCGACCGTGTCCAAGCTGGGCGATTCTTCCACCGAGATTGGACAGGTCATTAAGGTCATCACTTCGATTGCGCAGCAGACCAACCTGCTGGCCCTGAACGCAACCATTGAAGCGGCGCGCGCCGGCGAGGCGGGCAAAGGCTTTGCCGTGGTAGCGAACGAAGTGAAGGAACTGGCCAAGGAAACTGCCATAGCCACCGAAGACATCAGCCGCAAGATCGAAGCCATCCAGACGGACACCAAAGCGGCGGTGGGCGCGATTGCATCGATCAGTGGAGTGGTCAACCAGATTAACGATATCTCGAGCACGATTGCCACCGCGGTCGAGGAGCAGAACGCGACCACCAACGAGATGTCGCGCAACGTGAGCGAAGCGGCGCAAGGCAGCGGCGAAATCACCAGCAACATTGCGGGCGTAGCGGAAGCGGCGCAGAGTACGACGCACGGAGCCACCGAGACCCAGAAGGCGTCGCAGCAACTGGTGGAGACATCGGTCGAGTTGCGCCGCCTGGTCGAGCAATTCAAGATCAACGCCACCGAAAACGGCCGCGGGAGCGGCGCATCCGCGGGAACGGCGCAGAGCAGGGCGGCCCATGCAGGCTCATAACCTCCATGCACACGCCTGCTGGTTCGCTCGGTCGGGTGCTTTGTATCTGAGCGTTCCCGGCTGCGGTCCGTTGGCCGGTTGCCGCGATCATGAAACGGACGGACACGACTTGCTATGGCTCCCATTCGTATTCTGGTAGTGGATGATTCGGTGGTGATTCGCAGGCTGCTCTCGGACACCTTGTCGGGAGACCCTGCGCTGGAGGTCGTTGCTACGGCTGGCGACGGGCGAATCGCCCTGGCGAAGATTTCACTGCTCAAACCCGACCTGATTACGCTCGACGTCGAGATGCCGGTGATGGACGGGCTGGAAACCCTGGTCGAGATTCGCAAACTCTATCCAAAATTACCCGTGATTATGTTCAGTACTCTTACCGAGCGTGGTGCGGCTGCAACGCTGGATGCGCTGGCGCTGGGAGCGTCGGACTACGCCACAAAACCCAGCAATACCGGCAGTCCCGCGGTTGCCATCGAGCGCATTCGCACCGA
>Ga0316363_10003769_pt1 | contig 10695 bp, 6 predicted proteins | sample Sb_taG_3_FD_200459 | JGI IMG/M metagenome (GOLD analysis project Ga0316363, IMG submission 200459) | Peat soil microbial communities from Weissenstadt, Germany - Sb_50d_a_PC metaG (v2) (version 2) | ecosystem: Environmental > Terrestrial > Soil > Wetlands > Peat | place: Germany: Weissenstadt...
ATCGGCATAGGTAACCACCGCTGAAACGGCAATGGAGTCCCGGAGGGACGACCCAGTTCTCACCTCATCGGGGATGGACGCAAACGCAATCATGAGCAAGCCACTCGTTTCAATCGTGATGGGCAGCGACTCCGACCTGGAGATCATGCGCGAGGCCGGAAAAGCTCTCGCTGAATTCGGAATTGCGTATGAGATGGATGTAACTTCAGCCCATCGTTCGCCGGATCGCACGGCAGATTACGCTCGCAAGGCCGCTGGACGTGGCATTCGGGTGATCATCGCGGGCGCGGGCGGAGCGGCACACCTGGCGGGCGTCATCGCGGCGAACACAACCTTGCCGGTCATCGGCGTCCCGATCCCCTCCACTTCCCTGCAGGGCATGGATTCCCTGCTGGCGACGGTGCAAATGCCCGCAGGCATTCCGGTAGCAACCGTCGCGATTGGGAAGCCCGGCGCAACCAACGCCGGAATTTTGGCAGCGCAGATACTCGGCCTCGCGGATGCTGCGATCGCGAAGAAACTGGCAACGCACAAAGAGAAACTTGCGCGCGGCGTGGAAATGAAATCGAAAAAACTCAAAAACGCAGTGTAACGATGAATGATGGAATCCGCTTTTCGGAACTACTCGCGTACACGGCAGAGGAGAATCGCCGGTGGAAAGAGTGGTTCCGTGAGCATCCTCAGGCGATGGATTTACCCTGTGACGTCGCGGGAAGCCCGACAGTCCACAATTTTCTTTTGCACATCCTCACAACGGATCTGTATTTTGCCCATCGCCTGCTGGGGCTGGCCCCGCCAGATTTCAAGGCGCTGCCACATGCCACCATCGATGAGTTGTTCGGGATCGGCGAAGGAGCGGCGGAGAAGCTGCGCCAGTTTGTGGATCGCGCTCGCGAGGAAGATTGGATCCAAATCATCCCGCTGGGCTTTCGTGACCACAAGGCCAGCAAGCGGAAAATGATGGCGCAAGTGGAACTGCACGGAGTGCATCACCGCGCGCAGCTCGCGACTCTCTTGCGTCAGCAGGGCTACAAACAAGATTGGATCCACGACATCGTGTTGAGCGACGTCATGCCGTAGCGTTTGGACGCAAGTTACAGCTTCAAACTTTTCAGATATTCCCGGAACTCTCCGCCCAGATCTTCGCGTTTCAGTGCAAACTCAACCGTAGCTTTGAGGAAGCCGAGTCTGTCGCCAGTATCGAAGCGGCGGCCTTCGTAGACGTAGGCGTACAGCTTTTCGCGCCGCAGCAGCCCGCGCAGCCCGTCCGTGAGTTGCAACTCGCCGCCCGCCCCCGGCTCGATCTCGGAAAGCGTTTCGAATACCGTCGGCGTCAGAATATAGCGTCCGATCACGGCCAGATTCGAAGGCGCATCCGCGAGGCTCGGCTTTTCCACCAGGTCGAGAACCTCGAAGAGTTTGCCGCCAGAGCCCGCGACCTCTTTCGCCTTCAGCACGCCGTAGGAAGAAATCGCTGACCCGTCGACGATCTGCGTCGCGATCACGGAACAGTGCTTCTCGTCGAACACATTCATCAACTGCTTGAGCACCGGCACGTTTGCATCGATGACGTCATCGGCAAGCAGCGTGGCAAAGGGTTCGTCTCCAATCAATTCGCGCGCGGTGAGCACCGCGTGACCGAGCCCAAGCGCCTCCTTCTGCCGCACGTAGGCCACGTAGATCATGTCGGAAATCTGGCGCACGATCTTGAGTAAGTCGTGCTTGCCTTTTTCTTCGAGCATCTTCTCCAGTTCGTAGCTGACGTCGAAATGATCTTCGATCGCGCTCTTGCCGCGCCCGGTGATGATGATGATCTGGTCGCATCCGGCCGCCAGCGCCTCTTCCACGCCATACTGAATGATAGGCTTATCGACGAGCGGTAGCATCTCTTTCGGCTGAGCTTTGGTGGCTGGGAGAAAACGGGTGCCCAATCCGGCGGCCGGGAAAACCGCCTTGCGGACTTTCCGGATCTTGCGGCGGTCGCTATTCGTTCGTCGTTCGTGCGTTGGCTTCATTGCGGAATCATTGTAACCGCTTGCCTTCATACCTGCCGCGCTACTTCTTCGCGCGCTTCCAGCTCTTCCAGCAGATCGCGCAGCGTTTGCAATATTCCTTCGGCGCTGCTGATTTTTATCGAGAACTTCAGCGTCCCGTCCGGCGTAAATTGCGTGCCGCGCTGCGACGCCACAAAGCGCGCCAGCTTCCCCGGATCAATCGCAGCGTTCTGTCTAAACTTGATGTTCACGAATTCGCGCTTGCGCTCAATAGCGTTTGCGCCGACCCGCATCGCCTGCAGTTTGAGCGCAGCGTACTCCAGCAGGTTGCGAACCGCACGGGGCGTTTCGCCGTAGCGATCGACCAGTTCGGAGCGCACGTCGTGCAGCTGCGACTCGGTCTCGACTCCTGCGACGCGCTTGTACATCCGCAGCCGCTGGTTCTCCTCTTTGATGTAGTCGGACGGAATGCGAATGTTGAGACCGAGATTGAGCTGGATTTCCGTTACTTCAACGCCCGCCTCGCCTTTCATCTCACGTACGGCGCGTTCCAGCATCTGGGTATACAGTTCGAATCCCACCGCTTCGATGTGGCCGCTCTGCTCTCCGCCCAGAAGATTTCCTGCGCCCCGCAGTTCGAGATCAAGCACAGCGATCTTGAAGCCGGCGCCGAGATCGGAGAACTCCTTGAGCGCGGCAAGGCGGCGGCGCGCGATGGGCGTCAACTCGATTTCGGCGGGCAAAAGCAGGTATGCGTAGGCGCGCCGGTTGGAGCGGCCCACGCGTCCGCGAAGCTGATAAAGCTCCGACAAGCCCAGCCGGTCGGCCCGATTGATGACGATCGTGTTGCAGAGCGGGATGTCCAGGCCGTTCTCGATAATCGTGGTCGAAACCAGAATGTCGGCTTCGTGATGCATAAATTTCAGCATCACTTTTTCCAACTCCCCTTCGCCCATTTGCCCGTGGCCCACGGTGACGCGGGCGTTCGGAACCATTGCTTGAATCTTGGCGGCAATCTCCCAGATCGTCTCGATGCGGTTGTGCACGAAATAAACCTGGCCGCCGCGGTCGAGTTCCTGTTCGATCGCCGACTGGATAAGCTTTTCGTCCCAATTCGCGACCACCGTCTGGATTGCCATGCGGTCTTTGGGCGGCGTTTCGATCAGGCTCATGTCGCGCAGGCCCACCAGCGACATATGCAGTGTGCGCGGAATCGGCGTCGCTGACATGGTGAGCACGTCCACTTCGGTGCGCATCTGCTTGATGCGTTCTTTGTGGCGGACGCCGAAACGCTGTTCCTCATCCACCACCAGCAAGCCGAGATCGGCGAACTTCACGTCCTTTGAGAGCAGGCGGTGAGTGCCGATCAGGATGTCCACTTTGCCGGCTTCCACTCTTTGCAAAATTTCTCTGATCTGCTTGGCCGTCCGGAAGCGGCTGATCATTTCGACCATGAGCGGGAACGGCGCGAACCGTTGCTTGAAGGTTTCGTAGTGCTGGAAGGCGAGAACGGTCGTGGGCGCCAGCACGGCGACTTGCTTGTTGTCGCTCAGGGCCTTGAAGGCGGCGCGCATCGCGACTTCGGTTTTGCCATAACCGACGTCACCGCACAGCAGGCGATCCATCGGGGGTTGCGACTCCATGTCGCGCTTCACGTCGGCGATGGCCTGCGCCTGGTCTTCGGTCTCGTTGTATTCGAACGAAGCTTCGAACTCCTTCATCCACTCGGTGTCGGCCGGAAAGATGTGCCCCCGCGCGGACTGCCGCTGCGCATAGAGCTTGAGCAACTCGTCGGTCATGTCCTTCATCGCCTTGCGCACGCGGGCCTTGGTCTTGCCCCAAGCAGCAGTCCCGAGGTGATTCAGGACGGGCTTCGCGCCCTCCGCCGAACGATATTTCTGCACTAGATCGAGGCGAGTTAGCGGAACATAGAGCCGGGCAGCTTCGGCGTACTCGAGCAGCATGAATTCCGCGGCGCCGTCGCCCTGGTTGATTTCCTTTAGACCTTGGTATTGCCCAATGCCGTGCTCCACGTGAACGACGTAGTCGCCGACCTGCAAATCGCGGAAGTCAGAGAGGAAGGCCGAAACTTTCGATTTCTGCCGTTGCGGTCGCGCCGCCACCAGGTCCGATTCGTCGAACAGATCGCGCGCCCCAAAAATCGCGAGATGTGCTTCCGGCAAAACGAAGCCGTCGGGAAGGTAAGCTTTCAGCAGCGTAGTGGTAAGAACGTCGCCGGCAAAATAAGAAGTTTCGTCGGCATAGCTTTCCCCGCTGCGCGTGCGGCTTCCCAGACGATACGAAGCGTTGTACTCGGTGAACATATCGGCGAGGCGCTCGACTTCTCCAGTGTTGGGCGCAGCGAGAATTACCTGCGTGCCGCCGCCAACCAACTTCTGAACCTGTCCAATCATCGCGGGCACCGCGCCGTGGAAGCGTGTGGCGGGCTGCGAAAGAAAAGCGGCTTCCGTTCTCCCCGCGCGCGCCACCGCCAGATATTCGAAATCGGCTCCGGGGAGAGACGCAGTTTTTTCCCGCCAACTTTCCGGCGTGAGATAAAGATCGGCGGGACGAACCAGGTTCCCCACTCCGCTGCGCTCGTGCGCTTCTTCAATGCGGGCCCAGACTTTGTCGAGTTCCTGCATCAGGGCTTCGGGCTCGTCGAGAATCACCCGCGCTTCCGGAAGCAGTCCGAAAATGCTGCGGTCGGCGCCCGCCACCGGAGCGTAAAACTCCCAGCCCGGAAAAATTCCCGCGCCGGAGTCGCGCATCGCTTGCTCCACAATCTCCGGCGATCCCGTAATGCGCTTCCCCGAAAGCCGAGCGTTGATCGAACCGAGCAGTTCTTCCGTGACCGGCGTTTCCGTCAGGGGCAGAAGCAACGCTTCGTCGACTGGGTTTGAAGACCGCTGACTCGCCGGGTCGAACTTGCGCATGGACTCGACTTCATCCCCGAAAAACTCGACTCGCACCGGGCGCTCCGCTTCCGGCGAGTACACATCCAGAATGCCGCCGCGAGCGGCGTACTGCCCCGGCATTTCCACGATATCGGTCGCGCTGTAGCCGACCGTGTTCAGGTGCTCAAGCAGCTTCTCCAGGTCGAAAATCTCCCCGCGACGCAGAACCCGCGCCAGGTCGGCGTAGTAGTCGGGGGAACGAAGGAGAATTGTGGTCGCGGTCACTGGTGAAACTACGATCGCGGCGCGGCCCGTCGCGATCTTCCACAACGCCGTCGCCCGTTCTTCCTGAATCTCCGGATGGGGCGACAAATTCTGGAAAGGCAGCACATCGCGCGCCGGAAGGCTTACCACCGAGTCCGGATCCGCGGCTCCCGTCAGTTCGCAGAACGCGCGCAGTACGGGTAGCAACTCTTCGGCCGCGCGGTTGTCGGCCACCACCAGTACAAACGGACGCTCGACCGTGCGTCGCAATAAAACAACGATCAGCGCCTTGGCCGCCGAGGAGAGTCCAGTGACACCCATGCGTCCCGCGCTTTCCCGCAGATGGGAGGCGGCACGCGTGAAGGCAGGTAATTGTTCAACGTCCGCGAAAATTTCGCGGACGAACGGCAAGAGCATTCCAAACCATTTTAGCAGTCTGTCCGCGCTGAAGCGGATTGCCGGATGCTCGCGGCAAGAGTAGCTTCAAGAAATGCAAAATCCGCGGCCGTCGTATGGCAGAACTTTGGGATAATGGAGCGCTCGCCAACGCCATGCTCTATCGCTAATCTGCGTTCGAGTCCTTAGGGTCGATCCTGAGTCAAGGAAGGGATGCGATGAGAAATTCTGGAGTGTCGAGAAGGGTTTCGCCAGTTTAATTCTATTGATGGTGGCGCTCGGTTACGCTCAACCGCAGAAGCCAGGAGAGACGGCACCGGCATCGGGATCTCGCCCAGATGCGTTGCGGGAGCAGATCGTCCCTCAAGAACGTGCCGGATTGGATGCGCTGAAGACCGGCGATTTGACGGCGTTCGCCGCTTCGACCGCGGATGACGCCATCTTCGTTGACGCACACGGTCCCGCCACCAAAGCGGAGGTGATGGAGCATACCGCCGAATTCGGGCTGCATGACTACACGATGGCCGACGTGAGGTTCATTCCGCTTTCGGCGGACTCCGGCCTGATCATTTATACGTTGAGCGAGAGCGGAACCAGCCATGGCAAGGAATTTTCCGCCCGAGTCCATGTTTCCGCCCTATGGCTAAAGCGACAGGGCAAATGGGTGTGCGCGTTCAGCCAAGAGACGGGAGCAAGGTAGCGCCGTTGAGGCGACTGCGACCATCGGAAGACAGCAGCGAAAGGGAAGCGATTCGAAACCGACCAAGCTGGCCCGATTCATCTCCGCAGCAACGGCCGCGTCAGGCACGTCGGCCCACCTGCCCCGTTGATGCAGATCTCCGACCCGGGAAACGTGCGCACGTCAAAGCCGGCGTCGCGAATCCGCTGATTCGTCTTGGCGTTTTCTTCAAGAGCAATCACGCGCCTCCGACCCAATGAGAGCACGTTGCAAGCAAGCGTCTCGCGCTCGCTATATTCGATCTCGATCAAGTGAAATCCACGCGCCTTCAGCAGTTCGACGGTCTCGACCGCCAGCCACGGCAGATCGACAAGAATGGTCTGCTCATCGAGCATGCTCATCAGCGACATCAGGTGCAGACAGGCACAAGGGCCGGGTCCGTAAGGCAGCGGCGCTGACAGCACCTCAACGTTCTTGGCGGACAGCAGCGACCGCATCTGCTCGATCCCCGCCTTGTTCGTCCGATAGCCGTCACCGATGAGCAGTGTATGCGAATCAAGCCAGACGATGTCGCCGGATTCGGAAGTCCCGGGCAGCCCGATCTCGCCGAATACTGAAATGCCCAGTTGCCCGCAAAAGTTGGCGTGAGCCTGCGCCTCCGCCACGCGATTCTCCTTTCCCGGATTCATCAGAATAAGACCATAGTCTGTGGCCAGCGACGCATCGTGCGCATAGACGGCATCGAGCGTGAGAGACTCCGCCGGCGGCAGACTCACGACCTCGGCTCCGCTCTCGCTGAGCAGCCCGCACAGAATCTCGTGCTGGCTCTGCGCTGCCGGAAAATCGGGAGCATGCCGAAACCCGAGCTCCCGCCATGCCGCGGCTTTCCCGGAAATATCCCACCCCGCGTTGCCCGGCGGACACACCATCACCCGCAGCAGTTCGCCGGTCATGGAATGTCCGTTGAAATTCTCGGAAGGCACAAGAGAAGGCACAAGAAATATTTCCCGCAAGCCAGTAATCTCGCTCCAAAAATCTAAAGAAGGGCCGCCGCAAACGCAGCGCCGGGACAAAGGCGGGGACAAAGACAGTTTCCCCCTGTCGGCCTCCGCCAGCCGGTAATCCACTTATCGCTTGCCTAAACACCCTCCTCTGATGTACATATCAGCGGTATCCTAACCTACCGCCGTGCTCGAAGTTCAAGTAGCTGGTGATAAACCGCGCACTTTGATTCCCGCCTCCTCCAAGGCGGAAAATCCCAGGAGCCTTATGAAAGCGACTCTGCGTCTGTTCTGTTTCGCACTCATGTTCTTGCTCGTCCGTCAATCTGCCTTTGCCCAGGGCGCCGCCACCGGCGACGTCCACGTCAGCGTGAAAGATCCCAAGGGCAACGCCGTAACCAATGCCACGGTCACCGTGCGCGATGCCGCCAAGGGCCTGGAACGCGCCGGCAGCAGTGACGGCCAGGGCGGCTACAGCGTGCGTCAGTTAGCTCCCGGCACTTATTCCGTCACCGTGGACGCATCGGGCTTCGCCAAAGCCGAAGCCACCGGCGTCGCCATCACCGTCGGCGGGATGGCCGAGTTACCCGTCTCGCTCACCGTCGCGGGCGCCAGGGAAATCATCGAAGTCAGCGCCCAAGCCGATATCGTTGAAACTTCGCGCAGCTCCACCACCAACACCATCGGCGAGCGCCGCATCGACAATCTGCCGATCAATGGCCGCAACTACATCCAGTTCACTTTGACCGATTCGCAGGTGCAGCGCGACAGCGCCCCCAACCTCGGAGCGGCGCCCACTTCCGGCCTCAATATGAGTGGCCAGCGTGCCCGCTCCAACCTGGTCAACGTCGATGGCGCCGACGCCACCGACAATTCCACCAACGGCGTGCGCTCCACCGTCTCGCAAGAAGCCGTGCAGGAATTCCAGATCATCTCCAACAATTACGCCGCCGAATACGGCCGCGCCTCGGGCGGCGTGGTCAATATCATCACCCGTTCCGGATCGAACGATTTCCACGGTGACGTCTACGGATACCTGCGCAATCGCAATTTCCAGGCCGTCAACCCCTTCAGCACCACGTCCAACCCCGCCTACACCCGCGTCCAGGGAGGCGCAGCCTTCGGTGGGCCGATTAAGAAAGACAAAACTTACTATTACTTTTCCTATGAAGTCACCCGGCGCCACGAGACCGGATTCTCCAGCATCCCCGACCCGTCGAAAGATCCGGCGTACTTCGGGCTGACAGGCGTCGACGTCTCACCAATCTTTGGATATCCGGCGAATTCCCTCCCCGCCATCCTGGCCACGAGCGGCCCGGGCGGTCAGGCGGCCTTCCTGGCCAGTAACCCTTTCCCGGTACCAGCCTTGCAGCTTTATGCCTTCATGGTCGGCGCTTCTTCGGGCATCGCTTTGAACGGGAGCTATCCGAGCTGGTTCGCGGGTCTTCCTCCGTCCCTTGTTCCCGTCCCCGTCTCCGCCGGGGGACTGCAACAGTTTCCTTCTTCTTGCAATCCCTCGTTTGGCGTGGCGGCCGGGTTCAATTTCTATTGCACCGGACTACCCGCGTCGTTCCAGACCTTGCAACAGCAGGCAGGAAACTTCCCCGTCTTCGAAGGCACCAGCCTCTACTCGCTTCGCATCGACCACAACGTGAGCAACAGCAACCGCCTAACGCTGCGCGTTAATGCCAGCCCGAGCACGGTCACCGGCATCGAAGTCAACGGACAAGACCAGGCCGTGGGACAAAACGCTTACTCGCGCACTTCTCAACAAACCTACCGTGACGTGGCCGGCGTTGTGCAGGACACCTGGACCCTTGGCAATAGCAAGGTGAATGAATTCCGCTTCCAGTACGCCCGCCGAGGCCTGAATTATTTCTACAACACCAAGATTCCGAGCGGTTCCGACCCGGCTGTCAACATTGCCGGTTACGCTTATTTCGGACGCGAGCCCTACTCCTACATCAAGCGCGTCGAGCCACGCTATCAGTTCACCGACAATTTTTCCTGGAGCATCGGACGGCATGACACTAAATTCGGAGGGGACTTCAACTATCTTCCGCTCACGGCCACCTTCACGGTGAATTATGGCGGCGTCTATAACTTCGGCAACCAGTCCCTGTTTCCGGCTCCCTTCCCCCAGTTTAACCCGGTGCAATCCTACGGCCTTGGCATGCCGGGGGCCTTTATCCAGGGCATCGGCACTCCCACCGACTCGTTCTCCAACAAACCGCTGGGCGTTTTCTGGCAGGATTCCTGGCGTCTGCGCCGCAATCTCACGTTGAACTACGGCGTGCGCTACGACGTAGAATTCCCGCCGACGTTCAAGCCCCCGACCGGGCTCGGTCAAACCGGATACAACTTCCTCGGGTTACAAAAAGGCATCCAGACCGACAAGAACAACATTCAGCCTCGCTTTGGCATTGCCTGGGATCCCAAGGGAGACGGCAAAACCGTGGTCCGCGCGTCGTTCGGCATGTTCTATGACCACCCCCTGCTCGGCCTCTATTTCCTCGGCGATGCCTCCGACGGCTCGGACAGCGGCCAGTTGGCATTCGCCGGCTCTGGATTTTGTTCGTCTGCCGGCAATCCGGGCAACCTGAACGCATGGCCGATTTTCCAGGGCAACCTCATAAACTCCCTCGCGCCGCAGTGCGCGCCCGGGCCCGCAGGACTTGTAGGCCTTCTCGGTTATCAGCAAACATCCGCCAACGGCAACCCCAACCCGCAACGTTTCGATCCGTTTCTGTCGAACACATTGTTTCTCAATCAGACCTACATCAACGCCGGCTTCCCGCTGGCCTCCCAACCCTTCGGTTACCCGCAGGCCAAGAACTTCGTTTACGCCTACGCGCAGCAGGCCAACCTGACCATCGAGCGCGACCTCGGAGATGGCTTCGCCTTCAGCCTGGGCTACAACTTTAACGGTGGCCGCCACCTCAACCGTCCTATTAACGCCAGCGCGGTTCGCGGCGACTTGTTGGTGGCAAACTGGCAGGCGGCTTACAGTGATCCGACGTCTTATGCGACCACCGGTGGACCATTGGGCGTTGGGAGCGGTCCCGCCGCGCAGGGCTTTGCTCCTTGCGGTGTCAACCCCAGCGGGGTACCTTGGGTTTCCGCTGCGTTGACCAATTTCTTCCGCCCCAGCGGGATCAATGCGTCGATCGCCAACGCCCTGATCGGCGCCGGTGCCGGCCAGTGTGTAACCGCAGTGTTGCCGCTGGTCATGCAATATCTTCAGGCTAACGGATACAGTACCGCCGGATTCAACACGAACTGCAATCCCGCGCCGCCCTACGCTGGCTGCGTTCCCTTCGGCGACATGGACGCCAACTACTCCAACGGCAGTTCGATCTATCACGGGCTGACCGCCAATCTCCGCAAGCGTTTCAGCAACCACTACGAGTTTCTAGCCTCATACACGTGGTCGCACGCCATCGACGACTCGACCGACTTGCAAT
>Ga0316363_10003770_pt1 | contig 10692 bp, 10 predicted proteins | sample Sb_taG_3_FD_200459 | JGI IMG/M metagenome (GOLD analysis project Ga0316363, IMG submission 200459) | Peat soil microbial communities from Weissenstadt, Germany - Sb_50d_a_PC metaG (v2) (version 2) | ecosystem: Environmental > Terrestrial > Soil > Wetlands > Peat | place: Germany: Weissenstadt...
AATGCCGGTTCGCCGTCTCGTACTCGACGTGCGCCGTGGCAATCGTGATGCCGCGCGCCTTCTCTTCCGGAGCGTTGTCGATCGAATCGAACGACCGGAACACGATCTTCGGGTTGTGCTTCTGCAACACCTTGGTGATGGCCGCCGTCAACGTCGTCTTGCCATGGTCGATGTGACCAATCGTCCCTACGTTGCAGTGCGGCTTTGTCCGTTCAAATTTTTCTTTCGCCATTTCAGCTCCGTGTGCCGCGAGCACTACTGCCCGCGCGTCTCGTCCCTAGAACCACGATCTCAAATCTTGCTTGTCACCGTAATCTGCGTCTTACCCGTTTTCCCGGCGTCGTGAACAGTAATCTCTACTGTCACGCGCTTGTTTACTGCCCTCAGTATCTTCTCTGCCAGTTGGCTGCCTTCTTCCGGATCAAGAAGAACGCTCATACTCTTGGCACCCTTGTAAGTCTTAAATGCATGCGCTTGTCCGAAGTACTGGCGCTTACTGGCCATAATGTCACCTCGACGCCGTCTTCCCCTGCGTCTTGGCGATGATCTCTTCCGCCACGTGACGCGGGGCTTCTTCATAGCGCGCAAAATGCATCGAGTACTCAGCGCGTCCCTGCGTGCTCGAACGCATATGCGTCGCGTAGCCGAACATCTCCGCCAACGGAACGATAGCTTTGATCACCTGCGAACCGGCGCGGTGCTCCATGCCTTCAATCCGCCCGCGACGCGAGCTCAGGTCGCCCATGATGGTTCCGGCGTAATCTTCCGGCGTCACCACTTCGACCGCCATCACCGGCTCCAGAATCACCGGGCTCGCCTTGCGCGCCGCTTCTTTGAACGCCATCGAGCCCGCGATCTTGAACGCCATTTCGTTCGAATCGACGTCGTGATAGCTGCCGTCGTAGAGCGTCGCTTTAATATCGACCATCGGATAGCCGGCGAGAACGCCGCCTTCCATGGCCTCCTGCATGCCCTGGTCGATCGGCTTGATGTATTCCTTCGGCACCGTGCCGCCGACGATCTCGTTGATGAATTCGTAGCCCTTGCCCGGCTGGTTCGGATCGAGGTAAATCTTCGCGTGTCCGTACTGACCGCGGCCACCGGTCTGCCGGATGTACTTGCCTTCCGCTTCCGCGTGCCTGCGAATGGTCTCGCGATACGCCACCTGCGGCTTGCCGACGTTGGCCTCGACCTTGTACTCGCGCATCATGCGGTCGACGATGATTTCCAGATGCAACTCACCCATGCCGCTGATGATGGTCTGTCCACTATCCGGGTCGGTGTGCACCTTGAAGGTCGGATCTTCCTGCGCCAGTTTCGCCAGCGCCATGCCCATCTTTTCCTGATCGGCCTTGGTCTTCGGTTCGACGGCTACCGAAATCACCGGCACCGCAAACACGATCGACTCGAGCGTGATCGGGTGCTTTTCGTTGCAGATCGTGTCGCCCGTACTGACATTTCTCAGGCCCACCACGGCGCAGATGTCCCCGGCGAGAATTTCCTGGATGTCTTCCCGCTTATTGGCGTGCATCTTGAGCAGGCGCCCAATTCGCTCATGCTTCTGCGTACGCGAGTTCAACACCGACTCACCCGAATTTAACTGTCCCGAGTACACCCGGATAAACGTCAACTGGCCGACATACGGGTCGGCCATGATCTTGAATGCCAAGGCCGAGAAAGGCTCGTTGTCATCACTTTTGCGCGTGATCGTTTTCCCAGTGTCGGGATCGAGACCATGCGTCTCTTTCGTGTCGAGCGGCGAGGGCAGGTAATCCACCACCGCATCGAGCAACGGCTGTACGCCTTTATTCTTGAACGCCGTTCCCACCACCACCGGAAACAACTTTAGCGCGATCGTAGACCTGCGCAACGATTGCTTGAGCTCGTCCGCCGAAATCGTTTCGCCTTCCAGAAACTTGTGCAGAATGTCGTCGTCGTTTTCGGCGATGGTTTCGACCAGTTGCGTATGGAACGCCTCAGCCTTTTTCTGCAGGTCCGCGGGAATCTCGGTGGTCTCATACTCCGCGCCTATGGTCTCGTCTGCCCAGATCACGGCCTTCATGGCGACCACGTCCACCACTCCGCGAAACTTGTCTTCCTGTCCGATGGGAATTTGAATCGCGACTGGCTTGGCATTGAGGCGCTTGCGGAGGGTGTCGATGGCACGCTCGAAATCCGCACCCATCTTGTCGATCTTGTTAATGAAACAAATTCGCGGAACGCCGTACTTATCCGCCTGCCGCCAAACTTTTTCCGACTGCGGCTGTACCCCGTGCACCGCGTCAAACACGGCGACCGCGCCGTCGAGCACGCGCAGCGAGCGCTCCACCTCGGCCGTAAAGTCGACGTGGCCGGGGGTATCGATGATGTTGATGCGGATGTCGCGCCAGGTACAGGTCGTCGCCGCCGACGTAATCGTGATGCCGCGCTCCTGCTCCTGCTCCATCCAGTCCATGATGGCCGTGCCTTCATGCACCTCGCCGATACGGTGCGTCTTTCCCGTATAAAACAGGATGCGCTCCGTCGTCGTGGTCTTCCCGGCATCGATGTGGGCCATGATGCCGATGTTCCTGCAACGCTCTAATGGGACTGTTCTGGGCACGACTCTCAACTCTTTCTGGGGCTCCGAAATCTGCTTCTAGCTGCTGGCTCCTAGCTAGTAGCTAGAAGCTAGTAGCGCTTCTTACCACCGGTAATGTGCGAACGCCTTGTTCGCTTCCGCCATGCGATGCACGTCTTCTTTTTTCTTGATGGCCGCGCCTTTGCCGTTCGAGGCGTCGAGCAACTCGTTCGTCAGCTTCTCAATCATTCCCTTTTCGCCGCGGCCGCGCGCATAGCTCACGATCCAGCGGATCGCCAGCGACGTCCTGCGGTCCGGACCCACTTCGATCGGCACCTGGTAGTTCGCGCCGCCCACGCGCCGCGTCTTCACTTCCAGCAACGGCTTGGCGTTCTCGACCGCCTTCGTGAACAGCTTCAGGGGTTCATCGCCGCCCTTTTCCTTCAGTTTCTCGAGCGACTTATAAAAAATGCCCTCGGCAGTCGACTTCTTTCCCTGCCACATCATCGAGTTGATGAACTTCGTCACCAGGTCCGATCCATACACCGGATCGGCCTCGGTCGTCCGCTTGGCGATATGTCCTTTGCGAGGCATTTCAGCTTCTAGCTCCTGGCTGCTAGCTTCTAGCTAGAGCCTTCAGACGCGGCAGGTCGCGTCTCTACCATGCTTTCTTGCTACGCCTTCTTCTGGCGTTTCGTGCCGTACTTCGAGCGCCCCTGGTTACGGCCCGCGACGCCGGTCGCGTCGAGGGTTCCGCGCACCACGTGATAACGCACGCCCGGCAGATCCTTCACACGGCCTCCGCGGATCAGCACAATCGAGTGCTCCTGCAGGTTATGGCCGACGCCCGGGATGTACGTCGTCACTTCGATTCCATTGGTCAGGCGAACGCGCGCCACTTTGCGCAGCGCCGAGTTCGGCTTTTTCGGCGTCTGGGTATACACGCGCGTGCACACGCCGCGCTTCTGCGGACACGATTGCAGAGCCGGACTCGCCGTCTTATATCGTGTCCTCTCGCGGCCAAACTTCACCAGCTGATTAAAAGTAGGCACTCTTGAAGCTCCTCAAAGTCGCTGGTCGTTCGTTCGTCGTTGGTCGTTCGTCGTTAGCAAAACCGTGATCGCGAACGACTAACGACCAGCGACTAACGACGTTCCGCATCTGCGATCACACTTGCCCCGAAGACAGGGCTCACCCCCGTCTCCAGGTCTGGCACAGGCTGTCGCGCCCCCGGCCATACTCTCCCCGCGCAGCATTACTAATGCTGGGGAAGAATTCGTTCAGTTCCCGCTCAGACTAAATCGCCGACGACGGTGACGCCACGCCTCACCCGCCCAGGTTCGGAGGCGTTCCGTTTCGTCTGCTTTCCCCCTGCATAGCCTCGCGTGACTCCCAGCCTCTACCTCTAAGCCTGGGCGCAAAGGTTTTCGCAGGACGTTTCAGCGAGGGCGTCCCCGATCCTAATTGCAACCGGGCACGTATTCCTTCAAAGCTCAGCCAAAATCTTCCCGGAGCCCGTCGCCAGCGCAGGTTGCGCATCCGACAGGACTGCCGTACACAGGCAAGCCAGACTTAACTCGCGGAACCGTTTGATAATAACAACTACCTTGCACATCGTCAACCGGTGTTCGACGCATCTTAAGAAGGCAAGGTTTCAACGTCTCAGGGCGCTGGTGGAGAGCCGGGCGTCCCCGCCCGGCTGGACGGGCGAGACACCCGTCGCTCCATTGGATCAAGGTCTCAGACGCCCGCGAGCGCCTTTGTCCTTGAAACTTTGAAACCCTGAAACCTTGAAACCTTGCACTTTACCTTCTACACTGACAGTTTTCCACCCGACCACATTATGCTCGCGCCTGGCAAACGGACGCGAGGAGGGTTCATGCATCGTTGCGGTTCCGGTTTTCTACTTACGTTGGCCATCACCTTCTTCGTCGCCCTCACCGGCTGCCTCGGCAAGAGCAGCAGCAACTCCGGCAACGGAGGCGTGCAAAGTGTTACGCTGAGCCCCAGCAACATCATCTCCCTCGAAGTGGGTGGCACTCAATTCTTTACCGCCACCGGCAAGGACGCCTCCGGCCGCCCCGTCCTCGGCATCAACATTCAATACGTTGTTGGAGTTCCGTCCGGTACGATCACCGCCGCGCCACTCACGATCAACGTCAGTGGGAACGCTTGCGCCGGCACCTGGGACCAGACTGGCAGCATGTGCAGTGCCGGCAGCCCCGGAATCGCCACGGTAAACGCTGTCATCAACGGCGTCTACAGCCCGACCACTACCGTCTACGTCCACCAGCACATCGATAGCCTTCAGATCATCCGCCTCGACCCCCAAGGGCCGCCGCAGCACGACTGCTTCTCGCAGAGTCAAGTCTGGGACTATGAGGGGGTAGCCTACAACACTATCTCGGGGGACATCACCAGCAGCGTCGGCCCCATCACCTGGTCGTCGAGCAATAGCGGTGTGGTCACCACGACTCCCATCGTGTCCGCAGCCCAACCCAACGTGCTCAACCAGGTTCAGGTCACCGCCAAATCCCCCGGCATCACCAATCTTTTTGCCAGCGTCTCCGGGGTCACCAGTAACCCCTATCCCTACACGACCTGCCTGATCCAAGCCATCTACCTCCAGATCGCGGGCCAGAACGAGGCAGGAAACTCGATCACCGTAAACAACGGCGGCAGCGTACCCATCACGGCTATCGCGGTGGATACGTTGTGCGGCGTCGCCAATAACACCCCCCTAACCAGCGCGCCCCTCACCTGGAGCACTACCAATCCTGAAGTTGCGGCCTTCAGCAGCACCACCAGCAGCGCGGTAAGCAACACTGCTACCGCCCGCAACAATCTCGGCGGTACCACTCTCTTTGCTTCCTGCACTCCTCCGTCTTGCAATATCGGAGTTCTACCCAGTCTCCCCATCTACGCCAGCGACTACCATGCGACCGACCTTCCCGGAGCATGCCAGCTGCCGAACGTTACGAAAGCTTATGGCACGATTTCCGTTGACGTAACTTCTACCTCCGCGACGCCCACCTACACTGCCTGGGCGGCGACCACCGACTGCGGGAACGCCCCCGGCTGCACCAGCGTGTTGTTCGCGGTGACCCCTGGAACCACTCCCATCGGCTCCATCGTAAGCGTGCCCCGCACTCCCAATTCCATGATGTTTAACCATCTGTCGTCGTCGCGCGTCTACCTCGGCAGCGATCAGGGTCTGATGTACGCGGATGTCACCACCCAAAGCGCGTCCGTTTCCGTGGTCTCCAACACCTCGATACCGTGCAACGTTGCCTTGTGCGGCCAAGTGCTTACCATCTCCAACGATGGCAAACTGGTGGTCGTTTCCGACACAGTTTCCACCCCCAGCCAGGTCTACATCTACAATGGCAGCACCACCGGCGGTGCCCTCGTGGACCTCATCATCCCCGGCGAAACCGCCACCGCCGCCGCCTTCTCTCCCGATCAGCTAAAACTCTTCATCCTTACCAACGCCGGCAATATGTACGTCTACTCCACGGTGGACGCGCTAACCTCGGTTCCGATCGCGACCTCAGCAACCGACGTCAAATTCTCGGCGGATGGCAGCTTCGCCTACATCGCGGGAACACCCGCTCCTCCCGGAACTGCGATTTCCGGCTTCGCTACCTGCAACCCCCAACTTCCCCAAGGCAATCTGGGCTTTGTGACCACGCCCGGTATCCCGCTTCAGCTCTTTCCTGCGCCTGACGCCCAGCACGTAATCGCGATCGATCCGCCGAACATTGACATTTTCACGTCCTCCGACACGCAGAATGCTCTGATGGATGGGCAGTTCACGTGTAATGCTCCGTCCGTGACTTTCGGCGGAGTGCAGTCCTTCAACCTCGGCCAGGAGAAAAATTTCATTCCGCTCTACGCGCAATTGGTTGCCGACGGCACGGAGCTCATAATCGTCGCCAAGAACATCCCCGCCGTGCTCCTCTTCAACGTGAGTAGTGGGACCACGACTTCCATCCCGCTCGTCGGCGGCAGCACCCCGCTCTCCGCCTCCGCTTCCACCGACGGAAGCCAGGTCTACGTCGCCGCCTGCGATCAGTATGACGGAACAGTCTGCGCCGCCGGCTCCGTGCACATCGTTTGCACCAGCGCCTGCACCAAAGGTCAGGGCGACTTCCAGCAGGTCCCCTATACCAACATCGACGACAACAACAACCCCAACATGTGCAACAGCCAGGGCGGCACTGCCCCGCTCTGCCTCCCCAATCTAATCGCCATCAAGCCACAGTGATCGAAGACCGAGCTCGTGTGGGGACGGACCCGCGTGGGGACGGGGCTCCGCTCCGTCCAGGGTTGTGTAGGGACAGCCGCCCCGGCTGTCCAAGCCGAGCGCAGCTCCTCCGCGCGCCTTGAACGCCGCCGCCATTCACAACCAGCGCCGCGCGCAACCGCTTACCCCTAATATTTTCGCTTTTGGATTTTGGCTGACTGTATGCACCAAGAAGTGGCGCGCACCGAAAACTAAACGGCTTTTGCTTTAGCTGTCAGCTGAGAGCTGACCGCGGTGTTCTACGGTCCTACCTCTTTCCCCACGCTATCCAGCACGCCATTGATAAACTGCACCGACTGCGGCGTCGAAAACTTCCGCGCAATTTCGAGCGCCTCGTTGATCACCACCGCGTGCGGCGTCGCCGGATACCCCAGAAACTCCGCCACCGCTCCCCGCAGCACATTCCGGTCCACCGTCGCCATCCGGTCCATGCGCCAGTGCTGCGTATGTTTCCCAATCAGCCGGTCGATCTCCACCAGCCGGTCGCTGGCCACGCGAAACAGATCGTCGGCAAACCCGCGCACTTCTTCATCCACATTGGTCCGCTCGGCCCAGAACGTCTTCCGGACAAGCTCCGGCGTCTGCTTCCCCATGTCCGCCTGAAACAGCATCTGCAGAACCAGTTCCCGGGATTTGCGTCGAGTGCCCATCTTAGCCATCAGCCATCAGCCGTCAGTCATCAGGAAAACCATGAAACGGTTGAGGCTGACACCAGTTTACAGGACAGTTGCATAGCGGAAGGATTGGAGGTCAGGAGCGACGTTTTCGTTTCTTGGAAACCGGAATTGCCTTGCCTTTGCTGCCACCTGAGACCTGCGACCTGAGACCTGTTTTCCTGACGGCTGATGGCTGATGGCTGATGGCTGTCTTCAGATTCGCCATCTCCACCGCCGCCAGTGCCGCCTCCAAACCCTTGTTGCCCATCTTCAACCCGGCGCGATCGATCGCCTGCTCCAGCGTCTCGCACGTCAGCACTCCAAACGCGTGCGGCACTCCAGTCTCCTGCGCCGACTGCCCAATCCCCCGAGTCACCTCGTTCACAATTACGTCGTAATGCGGCGTATCGCCGCGCAGCAGACAGCCAATGCAGATGATCGCGTCATACTTCTTGGTTTCGGCGAGCGTGCGGGCGGCGGAGGGAATTTCAAACGACCCTGGAACGCGGACCAGCGCGATGTCGTCGTTCTCCGCGCCGGCGCGGCGCAGGCCATCGAGAGCTCCCTGCAGCAGCCGTTCGGTGATGAAGGAGTTGAAGCGCGAGACCACGATGGCAAAGCGCTTTCCCGCCGCGTTCAGTTGCCCTTCGATCGTGGCCTCAACTGCCTCGGGCCGGCCATGAATCGTGAGGACGATTTCCCCGGGCAACTCCAGCGAAAAGCTGCGTTCATCGGTCTTGGGATTGGTTGCGTCGGCCAGCAGCTTGAACTTCCGTTTCTCGGCAATCTCAAACGCCGCGTCCGGATTCGTGACCTCGATCACCAGCAGCCGGTTCACATCTTTCAAGCGCTCGCGCACCTCGGCGGGATATTCCTTGGCCAGCGAGTTCAGGCTGAGCAGCGCGAGCGGCGCCGACAGGATCGCCGACCTTCCATCTTCGCTGTCAACCGCTTCGAATCCAATTGCATGCAGGAACTCCCTGAGCACCCGCAGGTCGTTCGGGTCGCCCACATACCGCCCGATATGAAGAGATTTCAACATTCCAGCCCTCACTTCCCCTTGAACTGCGCTGGACGTTTTTCCAGAAACGCGGTCGTGCCTTCTTTTCTGTCTTCGGTGGCACAACAGACACCGAAGAGCGTCGCCTCCAGATACAGTCCCTCGGCCAGCGTCATCTCCATTCCCTTGTTGATCGCTTCCATTGCGTACTGCACGGCCAGCGGAGCGTTCGCGATGATCTTCGCCGCAATCGCCTCCGCGCGCGGAATCAGTTGCGCCGCCGCCGTCACCTCATTCACCATCCCAATCCGATACGCTTCCTGCGCCGTGATCATCTCCCCGGCCAGCACCATCTGCAGCGCGAGGCCCTTGCCCACCAGGCGCGGCAGCCGTTGCGTCCCGCCATATCCCGGAACCATCCCCAGCTTCACCTCCGGCTGCCCCAGCTTCGCGTTCTCGCTCGCGAGACGCATGGTACAAGCCATCGCCAGTTCGCATCCGCCGCCGAGCGCAAATCCATTAATGCACGCAATCACCGGCTTCCCCAGGTTCTCGATCAGGTCGAGCACCGCCTGCCCCCGGTGCGCATACTCCTTGCCGGAAACCGCATCCTGCTTCGCCAGTTCGCCAACGTCGGCGCCCGCAACGAAAGCCTTCTCGCCCGCGCCGGTCAAGATCGCCACGCGGATCGAGGAATCGCTTCGGATGTCAAGAAACGCCGTCCCCAGCTCTCCCATGGTGGCCCTGTTGAGCGCGTTGAGCACCTTCGGCCGGTTGACGGTGACGTACGCGATGGAGTTCTTCTTTTCGAGGAGAATGTTTACGAAGGTCATGAAGTCAATCCTCCATCCATAAGGCGTTAGTCGACGCTCTCTGAGGTCCCTACGCAAGCGTTATCAGAGAGCATCAATCTATAATTCGGGCGCTGGCCGTTACTCAATTCGTCGAGCCCGTGTTTCAGTTCAATATTCGCGCTGCCCCAATGCGACACGGTCAACCGGTATTTGCCACTCACGAGATTATTAATCTCGAACCTACCGTTTCTATCAGTTGTTCCGCTCCAGATCAGTCTGTCTGCGGAATACAGCTCGACATGGGTGAACTTCAGAAACGTGCGCTTTACCTGCACATCGCCCACGATCGAGTGGCCACCAATAAACGCCTCCCGCAGTCTCGGATCGGGACAGGAGGATGCAACGGTCCAGGAAGACGTTAACGCAAGTAGGAAAACAAGCCAATTCTTCACAGACCACCTCGTCAAAGATGCTTAGGACTTCCCCGCCACCGGCTTACTCAGGTCGGGGTAATCATAAACCCCGCAGCGTCAAACGCCGGATGCTATAATTGTATAGCAGAGGTACTTCATGCTAGCCATCCGCCTTCCCGAAACCATCGAAAAACGCCTCGACCGCCTCGCCAAACGCACGGGACGCACCAAGACTTACTACGCCCGCGAGGCTATCCTTCAACATCTGGATGATCTCGAAGACATCTACCTCGCCGAGAAGCGCCTGGCTGCCGTGCGCTCGGGGCGCACCCGAACTATTCCGCTCGAAGAAGTAATGCGGCGTTATGGCTTGGAAGATTGAGTTCGATCCTGCAGCGCTGAAGGAACTGCAGAAGCTCGACAAGCCCGTCGAAAAACGAATTCTGAAGTTTCTCCGCGAGCGCGTCGAAAAACTGGACGACCCCCGACAGATCGGAGCAAGTCTTCATGGCACCCTGAGCGGGCTCTGGAAATACCGCGTCGGAGATTATCGCCTAATCTGTTCGCTCGAAAACAACCGGCTAGTAGTGCTGGTTCTCCGCGTCGGCCATCGCCGCGAGGTTTACAAGCGCTGAAGTCCCGGTGCATCCGACCTAGCCGGCTTTTACCTCTGCAATCTGACCTCTAACCTCTGCAATCCTAAAACTTCCCCGCCATCGGCTTCGCCGGGTCCGAGTAATCATAAAACCCGCGGCCCGTCTTCCGCCCATACCACCCCGCCATCACCAGCCGCTTCAGCAGCGGAGGCGACGCGAACCGCCGCTCCTTGAACTCGTCATACATCACCTGCGTAATGTAGTAAGTCGTATCGAGGCCGACGAAATCGAGCAGCGTGAACGGGCCCATCGGATAGCCGCAGCCGAGCTTCATCGCGTTATCGATGTCCTCGATCGACCCCACGCC
>Ga0316363_10003774_pt1 | contig 10689 bp, 5 predicted proteins | sample Sb_taG_3_FD_200459 | JGI IMG/M metagenome (GOLD analysis project Ga0316363, IMG submission 200459) | Peat soil microbial communities from Weissenstadt, Germany - Sb_50d_a_PC metaG (v2) (version 2) | ecosystem: Environmental > Terrestrial > Soil > Wetlands > Peat | place: Germany: Weissenstadt...
ATAAAAATAGGGCGTGAACGCTCGCCGCCCGAGGAAATGCGTTGTCGGATAGAAAGACGCAAAGGCAAAGGGAATGATCCAGCTCAGCAGGAATTGCACGTAGACGTTGTAGATGGTCAGCGGATAGCGCCCGAAGGTGAGCATGTTGAAAACCGGCGGCACGATGCCCACCCGGTCCTCGAACCAGAACGATACCGCCGTGAGAATGAGAAATACAGCCAGATAAATCACCGCCCCGCAGAGTACCATCAACACAAACCAGAACGAGTCCACCGCGTGCCACGGCAGGTGTAATCGCCGGACGCAGATGCCGACCACCACAGCTCCCGTCACCACTTCCTGCAACGATTCCAACCGGAACTTTTCGAAGACCACTTGAAAGAGCGTCGACGCGGGGCGCAGCAGGAGCCGGTCGAACTTGCCCTGAATAATGTAAATGTCCCCGAACTCGTAAAGATTCCAACTGATGACGTTGAATATACCGAGCGGGATCAGCGAAAAACCGTAAAGAAAGAGAATCTCGTAGAACGACCAATCCTGAAGCTTGGGAATCTTGGAGAAAAGCACCAGCACAAACCCGAACCCCAGAACCGTCGCCGTCATCGAGGAAAAGATCGCAATGAAGAAATCCGCCTTGTAGGCCAAGCGAACCTTGGCGTATTGGGCGAAGTACAGAGCGAAGAGTCGAAAGTGCCGTTTCATTCGCAATTCCCGCGGTGCTGCCGCGGGCCGTGGGCGATTGACGGTCGGCGCGCGAAATTCGTAGGGGCGCTTCGCGGAGCGCCCCTACAGTTGTTGCTCGCTACTCAATACGTTGGCCAATCCGCGAGAGGTCATTGGACCAGTAGGCGTAGAGGGCTCTTCCCTTTATGTCGGTCCGGTCGACTGGTCCGAAGTCCGGGCTCCGGCTATCCCAACTGTGGGCACGATTGTCGCCCACCACGAAGAATTGCCCAGGTGGGACTGTTTCGGGTCCGAATTCCGTCATCCGCTTCCAACGCGCGTCCAAACCGTGGACGTCAACCCGATCACGGTCGTCAAACGGTTCTCCGTTTACAAAAACTCGCCCCTCCTTGCCTTCCACAACGTCGCTACCTAGGGCTGCAATCCTCTTTACGGGCGACAATCCATTTGGCAGTTTAAGATAGACAACGTCACCTCTTTGGGGGGCATGATGATGGTAATAACGCAGGTCAACCGCGATGCGATCTCCTACACCAATAGTGGGGACCATAGAGCCCCCCGTAACCTTATAGAAGCGAATTGTGGCAGAAGAGATTGCGGCGTAGTCCAGCGCCACAACAAGGACACCAGCGAGCGTGGCCGCGCCGACGCGTTTTAACCACAACGTCGAGCGTGATCCGTCTTTTCGAGCATGGCTTTTTGCATACCGAAAGGTGCTTCTGGCGGAAAGTACGGAAAGGAGAAGTTGAGTTGCAAGACTTGAGACGAGGCCCAAGAAAATCGCTGTAACCCGCATAGCCGACGCGATGAGGATTAAGGCGGGTACCGTCACACTCCAAGAAGTTGCCCCTTTCAGGTCTCCGTTAAACGCTTGTCCTACCCCCGGAGCGAGGAAGGAAAGCGCAGAGGCAACTAACGCGCGTTTTGGGCTCCTTTGAGCCGCCCTGCCTTCTGACGTCTGGGATAACTCCACATTCATCCTCCTTGGATTGTGATCTTTCGACTCGACCATCGCCACATCGCATGTCCGATAGCGAAGAGCACGACGACCCAAAACAGTTGCAGCGCCAGCGCCCCGGCGATTGACTTGCCGTTGATATTCCCCAAGTACAGCAGCACCGGGATATAGCTGATGTACTCGAAGGGAAGAAACTTGAAAACCTTCTGAAAGACTTCCGGGAAATAGGAAATCGGCAGAAGCAGGCCGGAGAACAGTTCGAGCAGAAAGTACTTGGCGCGCAGCAAGCCAAGAATCGATTTCAGCCGGACCGCGAGTGTCCCGACTGCGAAATTGATGGCGGCCACGAGGAAGAAGCTGAAGAGCACGCTGACCAGGAAAGCAAGAAAGTGGTGCAGGCTGGCCGGGCGGCGCAACGGGTAAATCAGCATGAGCACCAAGGCCGAGGGCAAGCTCAGCATCCCGGCGCGAAACAGGCACTCGCCGAATGCCTGGGCAACGTACATGAACTGAATGTTGACGGGCTTGATCAGGTCCATGGCCAGTTTGCCTTCGATGACCTGGTTAGCGATGTCCTGGTCGACGTTGTTGAAGTAGAAAGAGCGGATAATCCAGCCCACGGCGATGTAAGTGAGGATGTGGCTGAAGTCGAATCCTCCGATCTGCGAGCTGTGAGCGTAAATCGCTTTCCAGATGAAATAATAGACCGTGACGTAGAGGAAGTAAGTCACGATCCCGGTGTAGTAGCGCAGGCGGTAGGCGAGAGTGTTGACGAAGCCAACGCGGATGAACTCCGCGTAAACACGCCCGCGCCGACCGAAATTAATTCCCCTCCTCGGGCGAGGAGGGGTTAGGGATGGTGCGCGGGGTGACGAGTGCGTTTGCCAACCACCCCCGAGCCCGCTCCTTATCGAAGGAGGGGAGACTTCTGCGTCGCTCATTCCACTTCTCCGCTCAAGTAGATCCGCTTGACGATGTCCTCGATTGGCTCTTCCTCGACGAAGATATCTCTCACTTCGAGTTGGTTGACAAGGTCGCGAATGACTTCGGCGGTGGAATGTTCGTCGCGGTCGAAGCGCATCAGGTAGGTTAGCTCGTCAACACGCTCGCAGGCGATGCCGTTCTTGGTAATCTGCGACAGGTGCGCAATCTGGGTACGGTCTTTCAAAAAGAACTTCACCTGGTTGTATTTGGCCAGGCGCTTCTTCATGGATTCGAGATCGCCGTCGAAGAGAATGCGGCCCTTATCGATGATGATGATGCGCTTCGAGAGTTCCTCGATGTCGGAAAGGTCATGGGTAGTCAGCAAGACCGTTGTGTCCTGGGTGCGATTGATCTCTTTCAGGAATTCGCGAATGCGGTCCTTGGCCACCACGTCCAAGCCAATCGTCGGCTCGTCGAGAAAAAGCAGGGGCGGGTTGTGAAGCAGCGACGCCGCCAGGTCGCAGCGCATCCTTTCACCCAAGCTTAGCTTTCGCACCGGCGTATGAAGGTAGTCTTTGAGATTGAGGATTTCGCAGAAGAAATCCAGCCGGCGCCGGTATTGCTGTTCGGGCACTTCGTAAAGTTCTTTGAGGAGCTTGAAGGATTCGATGACCGCGATGTCCCACCAAAGCTGCGTGCGCTGGCCGAAAACAACCCCGATGTGCTGGGTGTAGTGCCGCCGGTCGCGGTAGGGCACGTAGCCGTTCGCAATCACCCGCCCGCCGCCCGGAACCAGAATTCCCGTCAGCACCTTGATCGTGGTGGATTTGCCCGCGCCGTTCGCACCGATGTACCCGACCATCTCCCCGGCGTGGATGGAGAAACTGACGTGATCGACGGCGCGCACGGTCAGGTACTCGCGCACAAACAGGTTTTGGATTGCTCCCTTCACGCCTTCGCGACGGCGGAAGGTGCGGAATTCCTTGGTGAGATCCTCGACTTCAATGATGGGCGGCATGGCTGGAAGCTACGACACATTCAGTGTCAGGGCTATGCTCCGGCTCACCGTGGCGGAGCCGGAGGTGAATGTGCCGGTCACCTTCAGGTTATATGTACCCGTGGGGGTCCCATGGTTGCTGCCGGGGGCCGGGCCGCTTCGACCGCAACTCACAAGCGCCAGGGCCAGCGACAGTCCTAACGCGAGAGGCAGAACTCGCCACCTGGCCCGCAGCCGTCTGGAAACCGTCACCGTCCAGGCGAAGCAAATCAGAAGCATGACCAGCGCCAGCAAAACTCCGGGGCCCGGCAAGCGGGGCGGAGGAATCGTGCGAGGTGAAGTGACGGACGGAGCGGTGGAGGTGACGATGAGCGTAAACGGCGTGCCGGGCATCACGGTGGGCTGCGAAAACGTGCAGCTGGACGCGACAGGAGACCCCCCGCAGGCGAGGGCAACGGAGCCGTTGAATCCCGACTCCGCGTTGACGACCAGTCCATAAGTCGCAGTCTGGCCGGGCGCGATGGTTGCGGAGAATGCCCCAGGTATAGAGGTGGCGAGCCCAAAGTCTTGTCCCGTCCCGCTCAGCGTCACCGTTTGGGGGCTGCCTGCGGCGTTGTCCGTAACCGTTAGAGTGCCGGTGCGATTGCCTGTGGCAGTGGGTGTAAAAGTGACGCTGATTGTGCAACTCGAGCCCGCCGCCACCGAGCCGGCGCAGGTGTTGGTCTGGGCGAAGTCACCCGAGGCGTTGATGAGGAGCGGAGTGAGGGCGCCACTGCCGGGATTGCTCAGAGTGATGGTCTGAGGGGAGCTGGCAATGGAAACCGTTTGGGCAGGGAAGCTCAAGGCAGTCGGCGAGAGGCTGACGGTCGGCGCCACCCCCGTCCCGTTCAGCGCAACGGTTTGGGGGCTGTTTCCGGCAAAATCCGTAATCGTCAGCGTGCCGGTCTGGGGCCCGGACGCAGTAGGCAGAAAGCTGACGTTGATCGTGCAACTGGCTAGGGCCGCGACGGTCGGCAAGCAATTGTTGTTTTGTTGGAAGCCGCTCGTGACCGCTACACTGTCCACGGTCAACTGGACCGAACCGATGTTCAGGAGCGTCACGGGTTGCGGAGTGCTCTCGGTGCCCACGTTTTGACCGCTAAAGGTCAAGCTGGTGGGGCTGACATTTACCGCGGAGACGATTCCAACGCCGGTCAAGGGCACAGAGAGAGGGCTGCCCGCGCCAATGTAGGAGATAGCGAGATCGCCGGTCCTGGTGTTGGTTGCGGTAGGCATGAAGATGACATTGATGGTGCAAGTCGCGCCGGCCGGCATCGTGCCGCCGGTGTAAGGGCAGGAGGTGGCCGTGGTGGTGAGGGAAAAGTCGCCGCTGGCGGTAATGCTGGTGATATTGACCGCGGAATTGTTGATGGAACTCAGCGTCACGATCCGCTGCTGGCTCATTGTGTTGCCCGGCACGGTCCCAAAGTTGAGGCTGGTTGGGAACAGCGTCACCGCCGGAGGTGGCGAAACCTCGCTCACAAAGACGCCGCCGGGGGTCGCCTGCAGCGGACTGACGGTGGGAAAGTCGGGTGAGGTCGTCTTTCCCGCGATGTAAGCATTGTCGGAGGCGTCGACGGCAATGCCATTCGCCTGGTCATCTCCCGTGCCGCCCAGAAAGGTTGAGTAGCCTAGTGCAGTACCCGCCGAGTTCAGGCAGGCGACAAAGGCAGTGAATTTATCCTGGGAATTGTTGCTGCTCTGTAAGGCGTCGACGGAAGGGAAGTCAACAGAACCGGTGAGCCCGGCCACGAAGGCGACACCCACGGAGTCGACGACGATGCCGTAGGCCGTGTCGCCTCCAGAGGAGGGGGTGGCGTTCATTGCATGACCGCTGCCGCCCAGATAGGTTGAATAGACGAGGGCTGAGCCGGCGGGGTTCAGTTTGGTGACAAAGGCGTTGGAGCCGGCGTATTTGGTGGCAATGCTGGGCTGCAGGGGGATGAAGGTGGGAAAGTCGCTGGACCACGTGGCGCCGGCCAGATAGGCATTGCCCGCGGAGTCGAGGGCAATCGCCTCTCCGGAGTCCATCGTGCTGCCGCCTAAGTAAGTGGAGTAGACCAGGGCCGAGCCGGCGGAATTCAACTTCGCTACGAAAGCAGTCCCGTAAGTGGCGGCCTTGTTGCTCGCCTGGAACGGGCTCACGGTGGGAAAATTGCTCGAGAGGGTGAACCCTGTTACGTAGGCGTTGCCTGAAGAATCTACCGCAATGCCATTGCCTTGGTCCTGGGCGGTCCCGCCCAAGTAAGTGGAATAGACGAGGGTTGCACCCCCCGCGCTGAATTTGGAGAGGAAAGCGTCCTCACCGCCTCCATAGCTCTGGATCGGGGCGACGGTGGGAAAGTCCGTCGACCAGGTTCCCCCTGTCACGTAGGCAGCGCCGGAGGAATCGACGGCAATGCCCAATCCCTCATCGCTCAAGCTAGTTCCTGACTCAACCGTTCCGCTTCCCCCGAGGTAAGTGGAATAGACGAGGCTAGATCCGGCCGCGTTCAATTCGGAGACAAACCCGTCGCAGACGCCCTTCAACCCGGCTTGAACGGGCGTGACGGTAGGGAAGTCGCTCGAGCAGGTCGAGCCGGTCACATAGGCATTTCCGGAAGGATCGACGGCGATGGCGTTCGCCTGGTCACTCACGCTCCCGCCCAGATAGGTGGAGTAGACGAGGGCAGAACCACTCGAGTTCAGCTTGGAAACGAAGGCGGTGCCGCTCTTTGATTTGTTGCTCGACTGCAACGGGTTGGCGACGGGGAACGTCGTTGACACCGTTGTTCCGGTCGCGTAGGCGTTGCCGGAGGAATCCACGGCGACCCCTTTGGCTTGATCGCCGGCACCGCCAAGGTAAGTGGAGTAAGTGAGAGAAGGGTCGATCACCAGGGGGCGGGTGTGATCGTAAGGGCCGAGCGCAAAGCGGACGTGGTTTAGGGCGTCGAGAGTGAAGCGGCCTTGAACAAGTGACGAGTGACGAGTGACAAGTGACGAGCCTGACTCAGACTGGTAGACATGCGGTTTGTTGAAGCGAATCTCGCCGCGCCCGGTTGAGATCACGAGGCTGCCGTTGCGGTCGATTCGTAGGGGCGACCCTTGTGGTCGCCCCCGGGCGGGCACAAGGCCCGCCCCTACGTCCAGCGCGATGGCGTTCGGATCTGCGCCGGGAACGACGACGAAATCATACTCGAGCCGCCCATCCTGATCGCCGTGATAAATCAGGTCGATGCCGGGATAAACGTTCCGGTAGCGAACTTCGGCGAAAGTCGGCAGATTGCCGCGCCACTTGGCGGGGTCGTTGCCCAGGAAATAGTTGACCTTGCCGGGCAGCTCGCGGCCGCCCAGCACGGTAGCATCCGGATTTGCATCGACGAGCTTCAGCCGCAGGACGTCAGTTGTCCGTAGTCCGTTGTCCGTTGCAGGACCGCCGCTGACCGTGGAATCCGTAGCGCGCCCGGCTCCGAACTTCCCGCTTCTGACTACTGACCACGGACGACGGACCACGGACGCCTTCTGCAGTTCCAGCACTGCCTCATCGCCGGTCAGGAATAAACCATAGCCCTGCCCGTGCGTGAGGAACTTCACCTTATCGATGGCTTGACCTTGATTGGCCTCAAAGCTTAACGGCAATTTCGAGAGTTTTCCGGCTGGTGGCGCGACGGCGCGCGCTGGCTGTCTTTGGCGTTCAACTTCTCTTAAAGAATATCCATCCCGCTGGACGGGTGCACCGGCAACTTTCGGCTTGGGGTGAATCCGGGTCGGCCCAGCCAGGGCTTGCCAACCTGCGGCGAGTAAGAGCATGAGAATGCATAATTTCCAGCGAGCTAGTCGATGCTTCATAGGGGACTCATGAACTGGTGATTAACCTGACTTGAATACCACGGAATCGGAAAGGCGGTCAAGCCGTGGAGGGCGTGGTGCGGGCATCTTGCCCGCTGCGGCCGGAGCGTCCCGGTCCTGACTGCGGGCAAGATGCACGCACCACGGCTTGGGTCTAGCCGACAGTGTGTCGTTTTCAGACCGTGCCCGGCGCCCGAACTGCTTAGCTTCGTTTTCGCAAAATGCAGTGTTTCTTGCTCCTTTTGGGGTGCAAAGTGTGTTGTTTTGAGCGCAAAAAGCGCAGAATTTGCAGCATTCAAAACAGTGACTTCCTTTGTTTTCAAGTACTTCTTAGCTTCGTTCCCACTATTTTCCATTTTTCGTAGCGTGCTGCTTTCCGTTGTCCCAGGGGGATTTCGCTTTCGCCTGAGTGCCGGCGCGTCCTGGCGCCAGGCTACGGCAATTTGTCTCGAATACGACCACAATTATAGGCTATCATGCGACCTTGGATTTGTCAAGCAGAAAATTGCACAGTCTCTTAGAACTTAGCAGGAGGCCCGGGGTTGCCCCGCAGGACGAAATGTCGGCCCGGCGTTTTGGTGCGGGCGTCTCCCCCGCTGCGGCGGGAGCGTCCCGGTCCCGAGCGGGGGCAAGACGCCCGCACCACAGGTCGCCTTTTCCTGTTGATTTGCCCTCCAAGATGGGCCAGACTAGCGGACTCACGGTCAGTCGAAATCCGGCGGATTGGAGTGTATCTCCTATGACTAAGCGTGCCGTTCAGGTTCTGCTACTGGTTTTCGTTCTGGGCGTTGTCCAGTCGGGGGCCCAACAGTCGAAAGTGCCTCGGTTGGATTTCAGCGACCAGCGGCTCGATAACGGGCTGCGTGTGCTTATCGCGCCGGACCATAGCGCGCCGGTCTTTGCGATTGCGATCACCTACAACGTCGGCTCGCGCAACGAGCGACCGGGCCGGACGGGCTTCGCGCACCTCTTCGAGCACATGATGTTCCAGGGCTCAGAGAACGTGGGCAAGGGCGAGCATTTCATTTTGATCCTGAACAATGGCGGCGGGATGAACGGCACGACCAACGAAGACCGCACCAACTACTTTGAGGAACTGCCCAAGAACCAGGTGGACCTGGCACTGTTCCTGGAGGCGGACCGCATGCGCTCCCTGGCTGTGAACCAGGCCAACGTGGACAATCAAAGGAACGCGGTGCAGGAGGAGCGCCGGATCGGCGTTGATAACCAGCCTTATGGCAAGTCGGAACTCGAGATCGAGAACCTCGCCTACGATAATTTCGCCTACAAGCACTCCACGATCGGCTCGATGGCTGACTTGGACGCCGCCAGCGTGGACGACGTGAAGGACTTCTTCCGGATTTACTACGCTCCCAACAACGCCGTGCTGGCCCTGGTCGGCGACCTGGAGCCGCAAGAGGCATTGGAGAAAGTGAAGAAGTATTTTGGCGATATCCCTTCGCAGCCCGCGCCCCCGAAGGTTGACCTCGCGGAACCGGAGCATTATGGCGAGCGGCGCGAGGTCATCTATGACCCGCTGGCGCGGCTTCCCCAGCTCCAGATCGTTTACCACATTCCCCGCGGCGACACGCCCGAGAATTTCCAGGTGCAGGTTCTGGCAAGTATTTTGGGCGGGGGAGGGTTTGGCGGCGGGTTCGGTGGGGGAGGCGGCGGGGGCGGGCAGAGCTCGCGGTTCTATCAGCACCTGGTGAAAGAAAAGCAACTGGCGGTTTCTATCCAGGTCTTCCCGACGGCGCGGATCGGCCCTAGCCTGCTCGAGATCGTCGCCACGCCGCGTCCCGGCGTCAAGCCGGACGCACTCGAGAAGGCCATTTACGAGGAGATCGAAGCCGTGCAGAAGGACGGCGTGACCTCACAGGAAATTGAGAAGGCGCGAAATCAGTATTTGCGAAGCCAGATCCAGGGCCGCCAATCGTCAATGCAAACGGCCATCCGGTTGGGGCAGTACGCTGTCTTTTTCAATGATCCCGATTTGATTAATACGAGTTTCGATAAGTTCAACGTTGTTACCGAAGAGCAGGTCAAGCAGGCAACCCAAAAATACCTGGTGCCGTCGGAGCGGGCGGTGGTGACGACACTGCCGGAAAAGGTCCAGGCGAGGCCGGCGGTGGGGCAGTAGAACGTCTGTAGGGGCAACCACAAGGGTTGCCCCTGCAAGGCTGCCTCCGTAACGGTTGTCAACCCCGCGAAAGCGGGGCTCCATCTTGTCGGGCTGGACGATGGATCCCCGCTTTCGCGGGAGTGACGAGTGGAATGTGGCTTTATTGCGAGGAGGAATTGGATGAAACGCTCATCATGGATTCTATTCGTGGCAATCTGCCTCGCGGCGCTGACCTCCGCCCGCGCGGCAGCGCAGGGCGGCGAGAAGGGCACGGCGTCCTCAGAAGTGCAGCGCCTCAATCGCGCCCCCGTGAACAAGGAAGTTCTGCGCGTCAAGCTGCCGCGGCCGCGACAAACGAAGCTCGCCAACGGGCTGACCGTGCTGGTGCTCGAGCAACACAAACTGCCGACGGTGGCGTTCACGCTGTGGGTGGAAACCGGAGCCTTGGCAGATCCCAAGGACCTGCCGGGCCTCGCCAAAGCTACGGCGGAGATGCTGCGCGAGGGCACGGCTCACCGGTCGAGCGCTCAGGTTGCGTCGGACGTGGATGGACTCGGGGCAAGTCTTGGGGCCTCGGCCGATTTCGGCGCCGATACCACTACGATCAACGCTTCCGGGCTTTCAGAAAGCACGAATCGTCTCCTCGAATTAATGAGCGACGTCGTCCTTAATCCTACCTTCCCACCCGACGAATTCGCCATCTACCAGAAACGCCAATTGGCTCAAGTGGAGCAATTGCGTTCGCGCTCTGCCTTCCTCGCCCAGGAGCGCCTCCACAAAGTGCTCTATGGCGACTTTGCGGCGGCGCTGGTTTCCGCTACGCCCCAATCGCTCAAAACCATGAGCCCGGCCGAGCTCAAGGATTTTCACGACCGATACTACGTTCCTAATAATGCTCTCCTGGGAGTGGCCGGCGACGTCCAGTTCGATCAGGTTGTTTCACTTATTCAAAAGTACTTTGGCGCCTGGAAAGGCCATACCGTGGCTCCGCCGGACCTGGGGAAGATTTCGCCTCCAGCGGCTTCTAAAGTTACTCTGGTCGATCGCCCTGACTCTGTGCAGACCAACATCCTCGCCGGGGAGATTGCCCTGCGGCGCGCTGATCCGGACTTCATCCCTTTGACGGTCATGAACCGC
>Ga0316363_10003775_pt1 | contig 10688 bp, 10 predicted proteins | sample Sb_taG_3_FD_200459 | JGI IMG/M metagenome (GOLD analysis project Ga0316363, IMG submission 200459) | Peat soil microbial communities from Weissenstadt, Germany - Sb_50d_a_PC metaG (v2) (version 2) | ecosystem: Environmental > Terrestrial > Soil > Wetlands > Peat | place: Germany: Weissenstadt...
CGCGAGCGCTGGTGATCGAGGAAGCCCATCTCGACCAGCTTCTTGAGATTGTAGGAGACGTTGGAGCCGAGATAGTAGCCGCGGGTGCGCAATTCGCCGGCGGTGAGCTCTTTGTCGCCGATATTGTACAACAGCAGCGCCTGCACCGAATTGATGTCGGCGCGGCCGCGGCGGTCGAATTCGTCCTTGATGACGTCGAGCAGACGCCGGTGCAAGCGCTCGACGAGAGTAAGCGCCTCCAGATAGTGCGGCCGGATATGGTCGAAGCGCGCCTCGCGGTCGGCGGGCTCGACCGTCTTGACGACGGCTTTCATGTTGACGCCTTTCCCAAACTTATTTTGTTTGTCGACGGGCCCTGTTCCCGTCGTATGGCTCAACCCTAGCGGTCAGGGTCTAAGATCAGTTTAAATAACAGGCTAAAAATACGGTTTATTCGTCTTGGTGGAGGCGCGATTAAGCGTTGATTTATAGCGGATTTTTAGACCATTTATTCACCGAACTTGGCCTGCCAATATCGCCAGGATGCCGCTTTCGGGTGGACGAATTGTGAATGGAATAGGCGGTGGAACGCATTCCCTACGATTACCGGGCTGATCCGACGGTCCCCCGCTTCGCCGATGACCACCCGATTATCATTTTTGATGGAAAATGCGTGCTGTGCTCATGGTTCGCGCGCTTCGTCCTTCGCACCGACCGCGCCCGGTGCTTTCGCCTGCTGGCCGCCCAATCGGTGATTGGAGACGCGCTCTATCGGCACTTCGGCCTCGATCCGAATCAGTACGAAACGTATATCTTGCTGGACCAAGGGCGCGCCTTTCTCAGATCCGAAGCGGCGATCCGGATATTTGAGGGACTGGGCGGTCCGTGGCGGCTCGCCTGCGTCGGGCGCGTCCTGCCGCTTCGGGTCCGCGACGGGGTGTACAATTTCGTCGCGCGAAATCGCTTCCGCTGGTTCGGAAAGAGGCAAACTTGTTACATCCCTGATCCTTCTCAGGCGGATCGATTCATTTCATGACGACCGGCCTCAAGATTCTCATCATCGGCGGCTACGGCGTATTCGGCAGCCGCATCGTCGAACTGCTCGAAAACGATGCGCGATTGACCCTCGTCGTCGGCGGCCGCTCGGTCGCGAAAGCGAAGACATTTGTCGCATCCAGGAATCTTGCCAAAGCCGAACTCGTGCCGGCCGCGATCGATCGAAACGGCGACATCGGCGGGCAATTGTCCGCCATTCGCCCCGCTATCGTGGTCGACGCCAGCGGCCCGTTCCAGAACTATGGTGATGACGGCTACCGCGTCATTCAAGTGTGCCTGACCCACTGCGCCAACTATCTCGATCTCGCCGACGGATCGGACTTCGTCGCCAGGGTCGGCACGTTCGATGGTCTCGCCAAGACCGCCGGCCTCTACATCATCTCGGGCGCCTCCAGCTTTCCTGTGCTGACAGCGGCGGCGGTGCGGCGGCTGTCGGCCGGCATGGCCGCGGTCAACACAATCCGCGGCGGCATTGCCCCCTCCCCTTATGCCGGCGTCGGCGAGAACGTCATCCGCGCCATCGCCGGATATGCAGGCAGGCCGACCCGGCGCAAAAGCGGCGGCGTGTTTTGCACCGGCTACCCGTTGACCGAACATCTGCGCTACACAATTGCGCCGCCCGGCCGCGTCCCCCTGCACAACAGGCTGTTTTCGCTGGTCGACGTACCGGATCTGCAAGCGCTTGCCGCGCTGTGGCCGGAGACGGACGAGATTTGGATGGGCGCCGCTCCCGTTCCCGAACCATTGCATCGGTTGTTGGCAGCATTGGCGTGGCTCGTACGCTTGCGTCTATTGCCGACCCTGTCGCCGATCGCCCCGTTGATGCATTTTGCCAGCAACCACATTCGCTGGGGGGAGCATCGTGGCGGCATGTTCGTCGAAGTCGACGGCGTGGCGGCATCCGGCGCGCCGCTGAAGAAAACATGGCATCTCCTCGCCGAGGGCGATGACGGCCCGTTAATTCCCTCCATGGCGGTCGAAGCGATCGTCGGCAACGTGTTGCAGGGACACCCGCCGCAACCGGGCGCCCGTGCCGCGGTGCGCGAATTAGAGCTCGATGCTTACGAGCGACTGTTCGCCGGACGCACGATCTATACGGGAATACGCCATGACGATGCGGGCGAGGCGCTGCCGCTCTATGCGCGCATTCTCGGCGACGCATGGCGCGACCTGCCGGCGCAAATTCGCGATATGCATGACGTCCGCGTGGGGACCGTGGCCGAAGGGCGAGCGCGCGTCGAGCGCGGCTCCAGCATTTTTGCGTGGCTTGCCTGCGCACTCTTTGGCTTTCCGCAAACCAATCCCGATACGTCGGTCAGTGTGCAATTCGGCGTGTCGAACGGTGTCGAGACCTGGACCAGGACATTCGGCAACGACCGCTTCGGCAGCCACCAGTTTGCCGGCTGTGGCCGATCTGAGCGCCTGCTATGCGAGCGTTTCGGCGCGCTGACCTTCGCCATGGCGCTTGTCGTTGCGGGAGAACGCCTTGCGCTGGTATTGCGCCGCTGGAGCATCTTCGGCTTGCCGCTGCCGATGTGGCTTTGTCCGCGCTCGGATTCTTACGAAAGCGCCGAGCAGGGACGTTTTAATTTTCACGTCAGGATCGGCCATCCACTGACGGGGCTCATCGTTCGATACGACGGCTGGCTTGTCAGGAAATGCTCATAGCGAAGGTTTGGCGATCATAAGCCAGACGATCAGCAGCACCGATCCAAAGCCCGGAAAGCCGAAAGTGAACCACAGCCGGAACAGCCGGTGATAGGTTGCCGGCAGCGGCGCGCCGGCCGCCGCCGCCGTTGTGGCAAGGTCACGCATTTTGATCTGCATCCAAACGACCGGAAGCCAGAAAATTCCGGCGACCGCATAGAGAACGAGCGAAGCGACGATCCAGCCTTCGACAAGCGACGCTCCTGTCTCGCGAACCAGCAGGTATCCCGTGATTGGCTGCGCAACGACCGCCGTGGCGGTGAAAATAAAATCGGCGAGCACGGCCAAGCTGGCGGTGCGCGCAATGAACGCCACGTCGCGGCTCACATGCGCCATCAGCATGAAGAACGCGATGCCGGCTCCGGTGCCGAGGATCACCGTCGCGCCGATGACGTGGAGGAATTTCAGGAAGAAAAAATAGGTCACGGAGAGCGCACTCCGTCTCGACTCTGGACTCGCCGAGCGAAGTTACATGTTAGGACATACACCAACCCATCAAAAATGCTTTTTTTTTGCAAATGATCTTGCTGATCCCGTCTTTCAAATAATGCTCAAATGGGTCGCGCTATGCACAGGACGTCAGTCCCGCGCCTGGTTTCTGTTGGCCGAGAAAATGCAGCCAGCGCGCGGCAGCCAACGCAACGCGGCTGATCACCTCGGAGCTTGAATGTCGATTTCCAGTCGGTATGTTAGACGCAGCTATGCCGCTGCTCATGGATGGACAGGACAAAGGGCAGATGAACAAACCGCCTATCTCTTCGACGATCGAGGAAAATGGATGGGTATTGGTTTCAGCCGAGGAGCGAGCCGCCGCCGCTCCGAACACGTTTCTAATCCCACCTCGAACCACGCGCGAGTCCTTGTCACCAGGGGACGGCGCGAAGTTGCTGTTTGATATTGAAACGAGAGAGGGTGGCCGCATTATTGATCGTGGAGTTCATCGAATGTGGGTCATCGTCAAATCGAGGACTGCAGAGGGCTACATCGGAGTTCTCGACGACGATCCTGGCGCTCCTGAGAACTTCACGCTTCGCGAAGGAGACTCAGTTTTCTTTGCCCCCGAACACGTGGCTAACATTGGTCAACCGCCACGCGATTACATTGTCGAGAAGTATGGCGCGCACTTTTTCGAAGGCTGACCTCGCCGCCGGTCCGCTGGCGCTGTTGGCCAATTGGACGGAATCTCGAGCGAGAGCGCCAGCAACGGCAGCAGCCGGTCACCGACGGCGGCGCCCGCCTTCGCTACGCTACGGCGTGGCAGTCTTCGCCCGTTGCGCGATCTATGAGACTGGCTTGTCAAGTCGAAGCCCGCGCAGCGGGCGAAGACTGGTGGGGGAGGTAGGACTCGAACCTACGAAGGCGTAAGCCAGCGGATTTACAGTCCGCCCCCTTTGCCACTCGGGACACTCCCCCGCACCGAAGCTGGGGCGCGACAAAAGGCGGCCCGGCCTGCGGGCCGCTATATGGTTGGCGGTTGCCGCCAAGTCAATCGTAAATGGGCCTAATTGCCAAAACCTCAACTCCTGCAGGACCTCGACTGCTCTTATGCCTGCTCGACTTTGAAACCGCGCGGCTTTTCATTGCGCCGGGCGATATCGGCCATGGTCCGGTAGGCGGTCTCGATATGGCGTGTGGCGCTTTGGGTATCGAACAGCGGGAATGTGTCGCGGTTGCGGATCAGCCGGTCTTTCAGCGCCGCGAGGTGGACCGGGTCGCGGGCAAGGCGCAGCGCCAGCGCTTCGTATTCGGCGAGCGTGCGCGTGATCAGTTCGTCGAGACCGATCGCCTTGAGCAGGCTTGCCGCCACGCGGCCGGCGAAGGCTTCGCCGAGACAGGTCAGGACCGGCAATCCGGCCCATAGTGCGTCGCTCGCCGTGGTGTGGGCATTGTAGGGCAGCGTGTCGAGGCAAAGATCCGCGAGCCGGTGGCGCGCCAGGTGATCGGCGACGTCGGCCTTCGGCGCAAAAATCAGCCGCTCCGGCGCGACGCCGCGTTTCTCCGCCTCCAGACGCAGGTTTGCCGCAGCCTTGGCATTGCCCGTTATCAGCCAGAGCACGCCGCCTGCGGTCGCGCGCAGGAGCCGCATCCAGACGTCGAAAATCTCCGGCGTGATTTTTTGCGGGTTGTTGAAGCAACAAAACACGAAACCGTTTTGCGACAAGCCGCATTCCCCGCGCGTCGGCGTGCGCCGGCTGATGGCGCGGCGGTTGTCGTTGATCTGATAGGTTCCAGGCAGCCGCACCACGCGCTCCGCATAGAACGCGTCATGATCTTCGGGGATAACCGTGGCGTCGGCGAGGATGTAGTCCATATAAGGCGCGCCCATCGTCCCCGGATAACCGAGATAATTCACCTGAATGGGCGCAGCGCGGCGCGCCAGCACGCCGAGACGATGGTCCTTGGTAAAGCCCATGAGATCGACGGCGATGTCGATCTCGGAACGGCGCATCAGCGCGGCAATCTCCTGGTCGCTGTTGCCGCCGACATCGATGAAATGCTCGAGCGCCGCCTCCAGCCGCCGCCGCACCGGCGAATTGTCGTTCTGTCCGAACGATAGTGCGGTGATCTCGAAACGCGATGTGTCGTGCTGCTCGAACAAGCCGGCCGTCAGATAAGCGGTCGGATGCTCGTTGAAGTCGGCCGAGAGATAAGCGACGCGAAGGCGGTCGTGGGCATAGGCCTCGCCCTGCCACAGCGGCGGAAAAGCCGGCTGCTCCTGTACGTAGCGCCTGGCGCATTGCAATTGCTCGGCCGGCGACGAGGGGATGGCGACGATGGCGTAAGGCAGGCTCTGCGGCTTTCCCGCCCTGACCATGGCGAGAAGCTCTGCGGTTTCCGCCGGCAAATTCGTCCAGTCGCAAATGCGGAGCTTTGACAATAGAAGCGGCGCGCGAAAATCGTCGGCCTGGGCGAAATTGGGATCGAGCGCAAAACCGCGATCGAAACTGGCAACCGCTTCGTCGTGCCGGTTGAGCGCAATGAGCGCCACGCCGCGGTTCATCCAGTCCGCGACCGAATCCGGCGCCAGTGCCAAAGCGCGGTCGTAGCTGTCGAGCGCCTCGGCATTGCGCCCGGTCTTGCTCAAAACGTCGGCGCGATTGGCGTGCGCCGGCGCCAGCTCCGGCGCAAGCATTGTGGCGCGGTCGAAACTTTCCAGGGCATCGTCGTTCAGGCCTTGCGCGTGCAAGGCGCGGCCGAGGATGACATGGACCCGGGCCTGGTTCGGATCGCTCGACAGCGATTTTCGGGCAAGCTCCGCCCCCTCGCCGAAGCGGCCGTGCTGGCAGGAGATCAGCGCCAGATAATAAAGCGCGTCGGCGTTGGCCGGATCGATGCGCAGCACATCGTGGTAGCGCGCTGCAGCTTCGTTGACGGCGCCGCGCCGATGCAACGTCAGGCCTTCCTGGAGCAGCTCGCCGGTCGAGGGCGCGGACATGGCTGCTAAGGCAACCGGGCCGGCGGCGAAGTCAACCACCATGCGGGCGGATGCCGACTGGCGGTTACGACTTGGCGGTCAAATGACCCGGGGCTAAGGATGCCGCCCATGAAGAAGCGTTCCTTCCATCGACCTGACCATCGCCGCTCGGGCGAGCATCGGCGTCCCGACGGCCCGGTCGTCCTGTATGGCTGGCACAGCGTCACCGCGGCACTCGCCAATCCGGCGCGCCGCATCCGCCGCCTGCTGGCGACGGAAAATGCGCTGCGCCGCCTCGCCGAAGATGGCATCACGCCGCCGCTCGCGCCCGAACTGGTGCGGCCCGACGCGCTGGCCGCCCGCCTGACGCCGGACGCGGTCCATCAGGGCCTCATCGCCGAGGCCGATCCCCTGCCCTCGCCCGACATCGAGGACTTGCCGGCGGCCGGCATCGTCTTGGTGCTCGACCAGATCACCGACCCGCACAATGTCGGAGCGATCCTGCGCAGCGCCGCCGCCTTTGCCGTCGAAGCCATCGTCACCACGGCCCGGCACAGTCCGGAAGCCACCGGCGTGCTGGCCAAGGCGGCGTCGGGCGCGCTCGAACTGGTCCCAATCGTCACCGTGCAAAACCTGGCGCGCGGCCTTGTGGCGCTCAAAGAGCGCGGCTTCCTGACCATCGGGCTCGATGGCAGCGCGCCCGACGATCTTGCCGCCCTCGAATTGCGCGCGCCGCTGGCCTTGGTGCTCGGCGCCGAAGGCAAGGGATTACGGCAATTGACCGGCGCAACCTGCGACCGCCTCGCCCGCCTCGATCTGCCCGGCGCGATCAAAAGCCTCAACGTATCGAACGCCGCGGCGCTCGCGCTCTACATCGCGAGCCGCGCCGTTAGAACGTCATCCTGAAAAGCACGAAGGCCCGCACGGCGCGGGCCTTCGCATTTCTTGACCGACAATTGGCGTGAATTAGCCGCGCCAATAGGAGCGACGCATCATGGGCCGCCCGCCGTAATAGTGCGGCCCCATGACGTGCGGACGGTAGTAGCCGCCGCCATAGGCGACGTGCGGGCGCATCGGATAGGCATGCGCATAACCGCCGCCGTAACCCGCGCCATAACCGCCCGCATAGCCTCCGCCATAACCGCCCGCATACGGCGGATAGGCCGGAGCCGGAGCGTATTCCGCGGGCGGCGCGTAGCTGTGGAACGGCACCATCAGGCCCGGGCCCTCAAAGGCCGGGCCTTGGTTGACCACATAGAGCGGCGCCGGCGTCGTGTAGACCGCCGGAACACCACCGCAATTGCCGCAGCCGCTGTAGCCGCCGCCGTAGCCGCCATAGCCGACCGGGGCTCCGCAGCCACCGCAACCGCCGCCCCATTGGGCGACCGGCGCGACGAACGTCGTCGCAATGCTCGGCGCACAACACGTCACTGGAGCGCCGCAGTTGCCGCAGCCGACGGCGATTGGCTGCGCTACGATCGGTGTTGCGTAGATGACCGGGGCGTAAGCCACGGTACCGCAACCGCCGCAGCCGGTTTGGGCATAGGCGACGGGTGCCTGACCTCCCCAATCACAGCAGCCGGCAAACGCAACCTGCGTCATGCCGACTGTAATCAGTGTGGCGATCGCCACGAGGATGGAACGCTGGAACGACATGATACTCCCTTACTTAAACAGCCCCGATGAGGAGGCAGATGGAAGCAGGCGCGGCCTGCCGACGACTTACGAACTACGGACCTTTCGCTGGACCTTCGAAGTGCGGTGGACCGGACTGGCGGCGGCCAAAATTCGGCGCAACGACAACGGGCGGCATGGGATAGTCCGAGTAGGTGGTGACCGGCCCAGGCGCTGATTGGCTCGACCAGCTGCGATAGTAGGTCGGCGCCGGCGGCGGCAGCGGCCGATCCGGCGGCGGATTGATTTCGAGCCGCCCATAGCCGGGCTTCTTGCCCTCCTTGGGGAAGTAGCTGGGCACGAAATACGGCGTCGACAGCAACAGCGGCTGGTAGATCACGACCGGCGCCATCTCGCCGGGCCGGTCGAGACCGAATTCGCCCACCACCACGCCCCACGAGGCGTTGATGCCGTTGATGATCACCGGCACGTCGCGCCTACCGGGAATGACGATTTGCGGCTCGCGCTGCGCCAAAGCAGGCGAAGTCATCACAGCAAGCAACAGTGCCGCTTGGACAAAACGCATGAGCAACCCGCGATCGGCGCTAAACTTTTGCGGATTGTAGGCAACCCGATCGGCAAATTCGTTTAAAACCCGGCCATTACGCTCCTTAATTGTGCGGTAACATTAATTGCTGGTGTCAAATCCTCAAAGCCCGGTCCGCCCCTCGCCTGCCGGCACCCACGACTTTCGGCTTACGACCTCTGGCGGACAGACAGCGCGTTGGCTCCGGATTAGCCTTGCCGGGGGTGGCTCGGCGACGGCGCGGAGCAATTCCTAACGATCAACATCTCAGGGGGGTCCGTCCATGACCACTATGGCTCTTAACCCGCCGCGATCCGGCGGCATGACGAGCGAAGAACGGCTCGTCATTTTTGCTTCGTCGCTGGGTACCGTCTTCGAATGGTACGATTTCTATATCTACGGCACGCTCGCGGTGTTCTTGGCGAAATTCTTCTTCTCCAACGTGCCGGCCAACATCGCGTTCATTTTCACGCTGTTGGCCTTCGCCGCCGGCTTCGCGGTGCGCCCGTTCGGCGCGCTGATCTTCGGCCGGCTCGGCGACATGATCGGCCGCAAATACACCTTCCTGATCACCATGAGCCTGATGGGTATCGGCACGTTCTTCATCGGCGTGCTGCCCGGTTATGCGACCTGGGGCATCCTCGCCCCGACCGTCCTGGTCGGTTTGCGGCTGGTGCAAGGGCTTGCGCTCGGCGGCGAATATGGCGGCGCGGCGATTTACGTCGCCGAGCACGCCCCGGCCAACAAGCGCGGCTACTACACGTCGTGGATTCAAACCACAGCAACCCTTGGCCTGTTCATGGCGATCCTGCTGATCCTCGGCATCCGCACCTGGATGGGCGAAGCGGCATTCGGCGACTGGGGCTGGCGCATTCCGTTCCTGCTGTCGGCGATCCTGCTCGCGGTGTCGATCTGGATCCGGCTCAAGCTCAATGAATCGCCGCTGTTCCGCCGCATGGTCGAGGAAGGCAAGCAATCGAAGCGGCCGCTAACCGAAGCGTTCGGCCAGTGGAGCAACGCCAAGATCGCGCTCGCTGCACTGCTCGGCGCCACCGCCGGTGAAGCCGTCGTTTGGTATGGCGGACAGTTCTATGCGCTGTTCTTCCTGACCCAGACATTGAAGGTCTCGGGTGTTACGGCGAGCATTCTCATCGCCTTTTCGCTCTTGATCGGCACGCCGTGCTTCATCCTGTTCGGCGCGCTGTCCGACAAGATCGGCCGCAAGCCGATCATTCTCGCCGGCTTCGCCTTGGCGGTCGCGACCTACTTCCCGATCTTCCAGGGCCTCACCCACTTCGCCAATCCAAAACTGGAGAATGCGCTGGCCAACGCGCCGGTGACGGTCATGGCCGATCCGGCCGAATGCTCGTTCCAGTTCAAGGCGACCGGCGTCGAGAAGTACACGACCGGCTGCGATAACATCAAAGCCTCGCTGGTCGGTCTGTCGGTGAACTATACCAACGTCACCGTGCCGGCAGGCACCAAGGCGAGCGTGAAGATCGGCGATCAGACCATCGCCGCCGATGCCCCGGATCTCGCCAAGGCGATCGCCGCCGCGGTCAAGACGCACGGCTATCCGCCGAGCGCCGATCCTAACGACATCAACTATCCGATGACGATTCTGCTGCTCGTCATCCTGGTCGTCTATGTGACCATGGTGTACGGGCCGATCGCGGCCTGGCTGGTCGAGTTGTTCCCGACCCGCATCCGCTACAGCGGATTGTCGCTGCCGTATCATATCGGCAACGGCTGGTTCGGCGGCTTCCTGCCGGCCACCGCCTTCGCCATCGTCGCCGCGACCGGCAACATCTATTCGGGTCTGTGGTACCCGATCGTCGTTGCCGCGGCGAGCTTCGTCATCGGACTGATCTTCCTGCCCGAGACCAAAGATCGCGACATCACAAAAATGTAATGCGAATAGCGGGACGGCGGCTTGCGCCGTCCCGCACCTCGTCTTGCCCTCCCCCGCCGAGCCTTCGCGCCGCGGGGGAGTTTTTTTGCTTATCGGAGTTCGGGCCAGATCAGCCGTCGCGCAATGAAATTGCGCAATGCCGTCGCGCCCGCGCACAACAGCGCAAAGCACAGTGTCACGCCGGCGATTTCAGGAACGCTCGTCGCGATCGCCTGGTGGGTGAGACCCAACGTCTTGAACAATCCGGCGGCGATGCCAAGCACGGCACCATACGCCGCCGCGCGCGCAACACTCCATTCGCGCGGCTTGTCTCGCGAGACATAGAGCGACGGCAGCGGCATTCTATTCGGCGGCTTCGACCTGAGCCTCGATTTGGGCCGGCCGCTGCGCTTGCAGGCCGGAGAGATCCGGCAGCTTGA
>Ga0316363_10003780_pt1 | contig 10677 bp, 14 predicted proteins | sample Sb_taG_3_FD_200459 | JGI IMG/M metagenome (GOLD analysis project Ga0316363, IMG submission 200459) | Peat soil microbial communities from Weissenstadt, Germany - Sb_50d_a_PC metaG (v2) (version 2) | ecosystem: Environmental > Terrestrial > Soil > Wetlands > Peat | place: Germany: Weissenstadt...
GCGCCGCCAGCGCGTACCCCTTGTATCCGCCGAATTTCGCCGCACTGATACTGCCCGTTTCGCAATAAAGCCGCAAAAAGCGCCCCACCGTACTCAGGCGCAAGCCATATCGTTCGGCGGCTTCCTCCCGGGTCGCCCCTTCCGCAATCGCCTCCACAACACGCATACGCAAGTCCTCCGAGTACGGCTTCGGCATGCATGCTGGCCCCCTCCCAGTGGCCAGCTTGAATCAGATTCGCGCAACCAAGGGAATCCCCCGATTCAACCTTTTCGGAGAACGCTTTAATCGCACGCACTGCCGCCCTAGGGAACGTCTGCAGAAGCAGCGATTGTGGCTTGATATTGCGTCATTGGCGCCTCGCTTGGCTGGCAGATATAGGGAACAAGATAAGGCGTGTTCGCAGGCACGGCGATGGGCGGGGCTTCAGAAATTTTCCCGAGCCGCCGCGGCCAGAATCAGCTTATCCGGCGTCAGGTCGGAAATGGCACCTCGGAGCTGGGTGTTCTCAAGCTCTAATTCCTCGAGCCGCTTGACCCGCTCAGTCCTCAGCCCGCCGTGCTCGACACGCCGGCGAAAATGCGTCTTCTCCGTGACCACGAACGTCTTCACCACCTCGGCGAACGATTTGCCGTATCCCGTCAGAACCTCGACCTGACGAAGCTCAGTCACGATCTCTTCCGGCCTGCGCCGCTTTATGGCTTCGCCTGAGTCAGCCGCTTAACCAGGATTTCAAGTAGCGATATGGCCATCAGCGAATTTGCTTTGAGCAAATCCTTGAACTGATCACCACGAATGATCAGAAGCTCTACATCGCCTCTCGCCACCAGGGTAGCCGTGCGCGGCACGTTGCCGATGACCGCCATTTCGCCCGCGCAACCGCCTCGTCCTAGGGAAGCCACAATCTTCTTCAGTCCACCGTCAGTCTTGATAACGTCCACGACGCCATTGTACACAAGGTACAACTCCGTGCCGACATCATCTTCTTGGCAAATGACTGTGCCATCCGCGTACCAGGACTCTGTCATAAGCCGCGCCGCTGCAATCAACTGCTCTTCTTCGCAGGCCGCAAACAAATCAAGTTGCTTGAGGAACTCGGCGCGCTCATGCAAGCGCGCGCTGGGCAGCGCCAGCAGGTTGGCAAACAGGCGGAACGCTCCCGCCACACCGGCTGGCAACTGACGAAAGAAGGAATAAGCGACATAGATGAAATGGCCGCGCCCATATTGGCAAGTCAACAACCCCCCGCCTTTCGCTTCCTCTCCGGAATCCGCGCACTTCGCTAATGATCGGTAGCGCTTGTCCCAATCGCCGAAGAAGTACATGCCACGGTCGTGCACCCAGCCATCGAAATCGGACTCCGCGATCTTGTTGGGAAAGCGGAATACGGGATGGTTCGGGTCGCTAATGGTGACCTTGGCGGTCTCATCGGTGACACGATCGTGTGGCTGGTTGTAACGAAATGGGAATGGAGCGAACTCGCCATTTTGGTAACCATAGCCTTGGTACTGCACGATCAAGGTTCCGCCGGAGTGTACGTAATTAAGAAGGCGCTTAGCATTATTTCTGAGCTCCTCGCGAAGTAGATAGGCGTTCGGCCCCACGACGATGACGTCGTGCACCTGCAAGTTACTATGGGCCAGGTCACCATCCGAGAGTTCCGAGAAGCTGACGCCGAAGCGACGCAAAGTTTCTCGAATTTCATCCGTCACCCCGCTGACGTATGCACAGCTTTGAGCGCTGGCCCAGGCGGTACGGATGACCGAAACCTTGATTTCAGCGGGCGCAATGATGTTAGCCTCTTTGCTGCAGTTTGAAGCCGTTGGTGGACCCGGCAGGCCAAGCGCACCCATACGCACCGGTGTTACCGTGTATGAGAAATCTTGATCGTCTATCCGACAATTACAGCGTAGGATGTAAAGTCCCTCGAGAATATCAGCTGGCAATTCGACCTCGAACCGACCGTTAACGCTGTCTCCCAGTTTCGATAGCGCGATCGCGATGCATTCCGGCTGAACGATCCAGCCCGCAGGGCCGTCGAGCCGAAGGTTTCCAACGATTGGCTTCTCAGTGTTGTTGATTGCCGCAACGTGCACTTCAATTGTCTGTTTTTTTTGAGAAACAGGCCGAAATTCCCGAATCAATTGGGGCTGTAGCGCGATCGGTGGCACCACGGCTACGGGAAACTCGCGGTAGCCGCCGGGGAACGCTTGGCGCACGACCACCGGGCGTCGCAAGGTCAATGCCGTGCCGTCGACGGTGACCCGGCAGTTGGCCCGCAATTCAGGTTCGCTGAATGGCCGTCCCGCTGTCGCGTCGTCGGGCCAGGTGTAGACGAAACCGTTACGAGCTGACCGCAACCAGTAGGGACAAGTGAACGCGTCCGTGGGTTTAGCCGTGACTTGGCAGTCCAGCATAAGCTCTGTTAATGCAGCGGCCGCTCTCGATTTTTCCACGTGCCAGCCTGTCGGCACGTCGAGATCAAAGTTGAGCTCATCGATTGCGGCACCGCGGTGATTCCACAGTCGAACCTGAACAGAAATACGCGAATCCGGAGTTATCCGGCTCTTGTTGCTTAGGCCTTCGAGTTCCAGCCCAAGGCATTGGGCGGCGACATCCTCGAAGTCTCGACAGCGTTCATCGAGGGACAGTAGAACCGCCTGACGATACATTGACTCGGTGTCCGATCCGCGCTCGGAACGAATAGCCTCGCGCAGTAGGGTCAGCCCTTGCATCAAACTGAAGCCTGCGGCTCGAGGATCGGCTGCTCCTAGTGCGCCGAGCGCCTCATCAACCGCTCTAACGACCATTCTCAACTGGTCCTTGAGTGCCGCGCCGCTTCCGGGCAGGCGTTCGGCGAGGCCAGCAAGGGTCGGGTCGAAGCCGTCGAAGAACTCGCATTCGCGTTTTGGAACCGGAACATGACTTTTGTGCAGCGTGAAGTAGTAATAGAAATCGCCGGAAGCCGGAGCCATCCCGTGCGCCTGAGTCTTATGGTTGTTGTACGCAAGCCACGCCATCTTCTGATAGGTCATCCCTGAAATCGGGTCGTACTCGCCGGTATTGATTCGCAAGGCGCCATTACGCTCCAACTCGGGGTTCAGTCGACCGAACAGGTTCAGTGCAGCCCCCGCGCTGTAATCGCCACCCGTATTGTCGGTGGACAGATAGAACTTCGCGGGTTGCCACGGAGGAAGCCCTAGCGACGTCAATTCGGGGAACCTATCTGGCTTGGCGTCCGCATCGAAGGCGTCATATAGCGCCTCACCCACGGCTTGATGATGGCCGTGAAGGTCGCTGAGCGCACCCAGCCAGCGGCCAACCACAATCATCGGCTTGGCCTGGCGAATGGCGCGCACCATTTCGCGCACCATTGTCTCGCGTCCCCATTTCGAGAACGCATCGATTGAGCGCTTGCAATAGCCGAAATCGAAAAACGGTCCAAAAAGCGCTTCGCCGCCGTCGTTGCTTCTAGCGGCCAGGGTTTCCCACGTCCGATAGATTCCGAGCGCCTCGCCGGTATAGGGCCCCACCCGGTTCTGCCCGCCTTCACCTCGCGTGGCTGACCAGTAAAACACGCGAACACAATATTTGTGTGAAAGATAAGATAGCAAACCGATGTCCTCGTCATCGGGGTGCGCTCCGCAATGAAGAACGGACGCCGCCATTCTCAAGCCCTTCACCCGGTAGGCCAGCCGATCCGTACTCAACGTATAGTCTTGCATCTCTCCTCCGAGTTGCTGTCCGCCAACGGCTCGCCCTACCTCGCCGCCGAGACCCGCAAGCTCGCCCGCAACATCGGCTTTCTGCCCTGCACTACGCCGCTCGAGAGCCCGCAATCAAACGGCATGGCCGAAGCCTTCGTCAAAACCATCACATGGACCCGTCGGTAGCCATAGGTCGGCGTGCCGGCGATGATTCGTTTGATCTCGGCCAGCAAGTCCGTTTCCGGCTGCGGCCGCCGGCCGCGACGCGAGCACGATGCCTCCACCGCCACCGCGGCCAGGTTGGAGCGCGCCACCCCGAGCGTGTCGGCGACCGTCTTCATGGCGTATCTCCCCGACCGGATGAGGGTGCGCGCGACAGCCTTTTTTTGGCTGCGCCAGATCCAGCGCCTCGCGCAGGATCTCGTTCTCCACGGTCTTCTTGCCGAGCAGCCGCTGCAGCTCACGCACCTGCTGCTGCAAGGCCCGGTACTCGGAGGCCGCCACCACCTCGTCGCCGGCGCCGACCGCCGAGAGCGCGCCCTCGGCATAAAGCCGCCGCCAAGTGAACAGCTGGTTCGGCCGCGGTCCCGTGCTGCCGCGCCACCAGTGACACCGACATCCCCGGCGCGTAAGTCTCCTGGACCATCCGCGCCTTCTCCTCCGCCGACCAGCGGCGCCGCCGCTGCACCGACGTGATCACCTCAAGCCGATCGATCTTCCCAGTCATGGACACAGGCATACTCCTGGTTCTTAGCCAAAGGGTACACCCTGTCCGGTGGTTTAGGGGGCCGCTTCAGGCCACCGCCTGATGTGCCGAGCGCTTCGGCCGGAAGCCGAAGCTGTGCTCGGAGAACGTCGGGTCCCATTGAGCTTGCAGCACCTGCATCACCGCCTGCTGGATGAAGCGGTCGAGTACGGTCGGAATCTCCAGCGGCCTTGTGCCGCCTGATGCCTTCGGTATCTCCACCCGCCGGCTCAAGACCTAAGTATTATCTACTCATCCTTCTTGCAAATAATTTCTTTGTAACGCTAATGGCTCGTAAAGGGGATCTGATAACAACCCGCTTACCATCAATCAGCGTCATTTCCCCGCAACTTGACAAAGTATGAACGCCGTCCGAATAAGGTGCGATCGGGCTAATCTCCCGAACCGCTTCCTCGACAAATTCTTCCGGGGTCAGCTTATTGACGCGGTTTAGCACGACCCCCGCGCCATAGGTCCTCGAACAGTCTTGGGTTGGACGATACAGGTGGCCTTCATGAGCAAAGGGTGTTCCGGCTGAGCGGGAAGAGCGCACATCGGTCTTAACAGGGTTGCCATCATGAGGCCGCCAGGGACCGAGTAGGTCGTCAGCATACCATATGAACAGGTTGTGGAGAGATCCTTGGTGGCGGTTAGCACACAGCAGCCACCAGCGTCCTTCGTGCCGGAACAATGTTGGGTCGACACCATCGAACTCGTCTACCAAGGTGGCAAGCTTTTGCCAGACCCTTGGTGGAGCGATGGCGCGATACAGGGAGATCCCATGCGATTGCCAGGACTCCGGGACACAGTACAGGACGTCATCATGGCGAAATATGTAGGGATAGGATAGGTGGGTCGGTAAGGTTATCGCGGACCCACTATCGTGTATTCGCAATGATCCCTGCTCTTTCATCAGCGAGAGCCACGAGATCGAGCCCTTGGCTCTGTCATAGTCGTACTCCTCGACCAGAACGCTGGTGGATGGCGTCGCGTTGTTCTCTCCGGTTGACGCGCAATGAAACGGATCGGCATAGTACCCGCCGCTGGGCGGCGACAGCAACCAATGGACGCGGGGGAAGAATTTCGGGTCGAGAAATTTCGTGATGGGAGCATCGACGACGCCAATGTTCCAATGATCCCGAAGACACAGTAGGCGCGCGAAACGACGGAACTGATTTCTCCAGAGCTTACCCATGAATCGGAGCATCTCCAAGTTACTGGGTGGGTAAAACATCGGTGCGTCTGTAGAGCTCGGTTCGGCCGCAAATGCAGAAACACGGCCCGCACGAATCTCGTGGCAGACTTGCGCCGGCCAAGCGGCGGATTCACCGTAGAGTTGCGAGATGTTCGCGACATAGGAGTGCCGGGCGGTCCTGAAATAGCCGCGGCGTAACACGATGCCCCCGTCAAGTCGGTCGGTCAGTCGCTGCAGTATGGCGCCGGTTACGGGGTCGTCGTGATAGATCTCCCAGAAGCCGGCTGGCGATCCGCGGTATTTTTTTTCGTCGTCATGATGGAATGACCAAACGCCATAGCGGGGGACTTCCAGGATTTCACCGCGAATGATGTTAAATCCAAAACGTAATATGAAATCGAGATCATAAGAGGCAATGGTTGCCACCGATTTGGCATCGAAAATTTGTGAGAACTTGCCGCGCAAAGCTATCGTTGGGATCAATCGAGGGACGTCCCTGAAGATGTTCTGCTGATCCAAAATCTGGCGTGGCCATCGGCGGAACCAAGAGCGCCGATAGAGCGTGTAAAGCCAGCGCCGGAATGGGGCCTTGCGCAGAGGTTTTCTGCTGGTGCCTGCGTCCGGATCAACGATCAACATTGCTAGCCGTACATTGTCGAGTTCCAATAGTTTACGGACGCAGTCAGCCTGCCAAGCTTCCAGCCAACGGCCGTCGCACATCACACCAAAGCGGATCACACGCGGGATCTGGCTGCCAGGCTCGATGGCTCGTTGAGGGAGAATGCTTTCATTCATTGACCGGTCCCCATTCGAGTCGTTGAGTCGTGATGTTAGCGCTGCTTTCCGTAATCCTCTGCTTTTTTGTCACCTGTGCTGGTCATGGGCGAGGCCGATCGTCTTCAGCCACTCTCGGAAGCTCGCCAACGACAAGGCGCGGCAGACTGGACTAGATCGTATAGGAGCCTCGCGCCGCCCTGTTGGTTTCCGATGCAGGTGCATATCTTCCGACGAATGTGTGGCCGGTTCGACAATCTGATCGCTCGGGACGCGTATCGCGGTCTCTTCAAGGCTCAACGCCTGCCGAAGTCCAATTTTCCGCTCCGCTATAATGTCGCTCCGACTGACCAAATCCCGATCGTCCGCATCGACCCCCGCGACGGCGAGCGCGAGGTGGTCATGGCGCGCTGGGGACTGATCCCATTCTGGATGAAGGAGAAGCCCAAGGTCCCTCACATCAACGCGCGGGCCGAGACGGTGCACAAGTTGCCGCTGTTTCGGGAGGCTTTTGCTAAGCGGCGATGTCTCATTCCGGCGACGGGATTTTACGAGTGGCAGAAGCGCGAAGATGGCAAACAGCCTTATCGCTTCCGCCGTAAAGACCTCGAACCTTTCGCCTTCGCAGGAGTGTGGGAGTTTGCTCGGCTCGGCGGCGAGGACATCCTATCCACAGCAATGATCGTAGGGGAAGCGAACCCACTTGTCGGTGCGGTGCATGATCGTATGCCCGTCATGCTGATGTCGGAGGACTATGATCGGTGGCTCGGTCCCACAATAGGCATCGATGACCTTAAGGCCATGCTCAAGCCTTATGATCCGGCTTTGATGGAGGCCTACGCGGTCAACCGCGCGGTCAACAGCGTCAAGAACGACACGGAAGAATGCATTGAGGCGGCGGACTGATCTCGACACTGACGACAAGGCGTGCGAGCTGGGGTGGATTGTGTGAGGGGCGACGGAATATCGCTTGCTGCAAAAATCGCCGGGGGGAAATGGGAGCGTTTTGAAATCCGACGGGCGTTATTCACCCTCTGACTGCCAAACGAAGTGGCCCACCAACAACGCTGCTGCAATCAGTGCAAGTCCGGACCACGCCACGATGGAGGCGGCTATCGTATTGATGCTGAGCGCCGGGGTATCCAAGGGGTTGGGTGGAGGCTCAGGCCACGCCAAGAGGATGTGGAGCGCGTAGATCAAGCACCCGACGCCGGTGGCCAGACACATCCAGATTATGACCCGCCCCACAGCGGCCATTTGCACATAACGCCCTTGCGCGCGGCTCTAGCAGGTGGACGCACGCGCGCGATGCACTATCCTTGTCCACATGGACGGCGAAATCACCTCCCGGCACGATGCAGGAGCTTCTCGGCGTCAATAAGGTCGCGCTGAACGACCTTGCCAAGCGCGGCATCGTGAAGCGTGGCGAGCGCCGTGGAACCTACGCGAGGCAGTCTGAATGAACAGTCCGCCACGTCGTTTCAAGTTTCCCCGCGACGGTGAGTTTTCGCTCCGCGCCGAGTGCTGGGTCGAGGCTGTTATGGAAGGGTTTGAGTGCGGGTCCGAGCCATCATACCGCTTCGCGCCATCGCCAGAGATTTCACTGGTTCGGGTCGAGGACATAGCGCCTCCGAACATGGACCAGCGACGGCACCTAGGCCCTGATGGGTTCGATCACAAAAGGATGGTTGGTGTTCTGCGAAAAATCGCCTCACGCAGCCCGATGGACCCGATCAAGATCGTAGAGCGGCAACAGGGTGACTATCGCTACCGTCTCTACGACGGCTACCATCGCTTCCATGCGTCAGTGGCAGCTGGGTTCTCCCACGTTCCAATTATCGTCGTCTGCGGTTGGACACCCGAAACCAAAGCTATCAACGCACTACTATGACAAGGCTTGAGGATTACGCGCGCACGCGCCATCGAACACCTACGCCCGCCACTGCTGCTCCCACTCTCCGCATGGCTTTAGGCGAATGTCCGCTTGGCGCTCGGCTTAAGTGCGGAAAGTGGGCGGCTGCATCTGTGGGCGTTCCGAAGATCGAGCCCCTGGGTCGCGCCGGGAAGCTCGCCAACGACAAGGCGCGCGAGCTGCGGTGTAACGGAAATCAAACCCCGCAAGGTATCGCTTCAAATGTTGCGGGCGGCGGACATAGATGAGCGCCTGAACCACGTTGACATCGAGGCTACCAAGCTGAAGCTCGCGTCCATAGAGGGCAAGAGAGCAGCATGACCCGCTCGATACCGCGAGTCCTGTGGCTTCGGCTGCGCATACTGCTCACGCGGATCGGCCTTGAGCTTCGTCTGTGGTGGCATCGAGCGTAAGTAGCCCAAGAGTCGGCCGCTCAGGATCGCCCTGGGCGGCTTTTCTTTTGCCCGCCGCCTGGAGAAACTCGCGACATTGGCCGACGTCATCGCGCCGGAGGAGGTCAAGCGACTTCCGCGCCCCCACCGCGCCATTTGGCCGCGTGGGTCGGCTGAACCCTGACTGATAAGGTTTCGGCTGGTGGCTTAAGGCCACCAGGCTTCGCATGGTAACTTGGCCCCGCGCCCCCCAGTGCGGGGCTTTTTCATTCTCAGGGCGTCGGCTTCGGGCGACGCCCTTTTTGCTATTCGCGTCGCAGTTTATGAAGCGCGCGGAGGTCTTCTTCTGGCAGCCGCACTTTGTGGTCGCCACTGAGCGACCACCAAATGTTGCAAGTCAGACAACCTTTCAAGCGCCTGCCATAGTTGTCTATTTCCACAAGCGGTCCCTTGCACTCAAAGCAATAACTGACGGTGCTTTCGTCGGACATTGTGAGCCCGGCTTCGGCGAGAGCCCGGTGACGTGACGGCGCGCCATTTTGCCGCGTCAGTCGGTTGAGACGGGCTGATACGATCTAAGGTCTTCATCGACCTTAAAGCCCCGCGCTCCCCGCTCGGGGCTTCTTTTTTTCCGGAACCCTCGCACGGGATGCCAATGATTGACCGCCGCTTTCCTTCGCCGTGGACCATAGAGAAAATCCCCGGTGGGCTTAAAGTCTGCGACGCCAACGGCCAGTCGCTCGCCTACGTTTATTCCCGCGAGAATCCGAACGAGGCACGCATGGCCAAGGTGCTCACCGAGGACGAGGCGCGCCGCATCGCCAGCAACATCGCCAAGCTGCCGGAGCTGCTCGGCGGAGACTAGAGCGGATCGGCCTCGGCCGACGTTTCGTCGCACCGGAGGAGGTCAAGCGGCTTCGGAGGGCGCGGCGGGTGACGCCGAGCCGCTCACGCTGCTGAAGCACGGAAAGCGCCCCTCCGCCCGAGGACGGAGGGAGTTTCTCGTATCCCAAAGACCAGTAGCCTGCTTATCGGGCAGCCTTTTGGAGTCGAGCTGGTTGACCGCATCCACCAGTCGAAACACGTTTTAGAGTCTCTCCACCTCCGCACCGCGGAGCCGGACGACATTCAATCGGATGGCATTTGACAGGCTGAGCAATCTTGGCCCCGCCGGACACGGCCTGCAGCTCGATGCTGGTTAGTTCTCGCATAATGTTTCTCCCTAGGGATGCGTGCCCTCCACCTAGCAATCTCAGCGTACTGCACAAATTTTGCGCCCGACGCAGTTATGAAGGGGATTGGCTAATCAGTGCGTTACACAATCGCTCGGGAAGTAAGCGTATTTGAGCGGATTTGTAACAATCAGCGGCGTGACGCCACAGCGCCACGGCTGAGCCGGATTGATAGGATGTTCGCTGGTGGCCCTAGGGCCCCACCCGCTTTTAGTTCACGCACAACTAAGCCCCGCGCTGCCGCTCGGGGCTTTTTCTTTCTCAGGGCGTCGGCTTCGGTCGGCGCCCTTTTCATGTTAGCTTCGTCACCATGTCCCGCGGGGAACTAGTTTGCGAAGTGCGAGACGATGAGATCATCGTGACCGTGCCCGGCACCGGCTACAGCGTCACTTATTTCAAGCCGGCAGACCTCCCTCAGCTTATCGCGAAGAAATTCCCGAGAGAGAACGAGAAGGGCGCCGCATTGACCCACTCCGAGTTTCTGGCTCGGGCATGGAAGCTCGCCAACGACAAGGCGCGCGAGCTGGGGTGGATCGTTTAGCTCTCAGACCGCGCGGGGTTGCCTCTGCCGTTTGGTTCGTCCTCATGCGCTGCGGCCTACTCGGGCGAGCGCCTCCGAAGTGACGAGAACGAGGCCAGCGTCATCAACGCTTGCACCCGCGTCGAAAGCATCGCTTGCGACCTGTTCAATAAGCTCGCGATAGGCCTCGAAGACCTTTTCG
>Ga0316363_10003787_pt1 | contig 10662 bp, 9 predicted proteins | sample Sb_taG_3_FD_200459 | JGI IMG/M metagenome (GOLD analysis project Ga0316363, IMG submission 200459) | Peat soil microbial communities from Weissenstadt, Germany - Sb_50d_a_PC metaG (v2) (version 2) | ecosystem: Environmental > Terrestrial > Soil > Wetlands > Peat | place: Germany: Weissenstadt...
GAAGGGATGCCGGTGCTGATCGATTGCCTGACGCTGTGGCTTTCCAATCTCCTGCTTGCCAACGCGGATATCGACACGGAAATCGGCAGCCTGGAAAAGACGCTGGCGGAAGCCGCGGCGCCGATCGTTCTGGTCGCGAACGAAGTGGGATCCGGGATCGTGCCGGATCATCCGCTCGGGCGAAAATTCCGCGATTTGCAGGGCCTTCTCAACCAGCGCATCGCTGCACGCGCGGACCGCGTCGTCCTCATGGTGGCGGGCTTGCCGGTCGCGGTGAAGGGTGCTCTGAAGGAGACATCATGACGAAAACGATCGATAAGGCGGAGGCCGAACGCCATCGCGCCAAGATGGCCAAGCGCAAAGCGGTGCAGGATGCCGAGGTCGCCGAGAAAAAAATCGAGAAGGGCCTTCTCATCGTGCATACCGGCACCGGCAAGGGAAAATCGACGGCCGCCTTCGGCCTCGCTTTGCGCATGCTCGGCCGCGGCCACCGCGTCGGCGTGGTGCAGTTCATCAAGGGCGCCTGGCACACGGCAGAGCGCGACGCGCTCGCTAAATTCGGCGATCAAATCGCCTGGTATACGATGGGCGAAGGTTTCACCTGGGAGACGCAGGATCGCGTGCGCGACGTCGCCGCCGCGGAGCGCGCCTGGTCGAAGGCGCGTGAACTCATGGCCGATCTGAGCTTCGGACTCGTTATTCTCGACGAGCTCAACATTGCACTGCGCTACGATTATCTCGATCTTCATGCCGTCGTCGCCGCGCTTGCCGCACGCCGCGAGGGCTTGCACGTCGTCGTCACCGGCCGCAATGCCAAGCCGGAACTGATCGCCGCCGCCGATCTCGTCACCGAGATGACGCTGGTGAAGCACCATTTCGCCGCCGGCGTGAAGGCCCAGCCGGGCATCGAGTTCTGAGCGGAGCGCCGGCGATGGCTGCCGCCCGCGCGCTTATGTTTCAGGGCACGGGCTCGGATGTCGGCAAGTCCTTGATCGTCGCTGGGCTGGCGCGTGCGTTCACGCTGCGCGGGCTCGCGGTGCGGCCGTTCAAGCCGCAGAACATGTCGAACAATGCGGCGGTCACGGCGGACGGCGGCGAGATCGGCCGCGCGCAGGCGCTGCAGGCGCGCGCCGCGCGCACGCCCGCCAGCATTCACATGAACCCGGTGCTGCTGAAGCCGCAGAGTGAGATCGGCGCGCAGATCGTGGTGCAGGGCCGCGTCTACGGCAGCGCCAAGGCGGCCGCCTACCAGCAGATGAAAAACGATCTGCTGCCGTTCGTGCTCGACAGTTTTACGCGCCTGCGGAGCGAGGCCGATATCGTGCTCATCGAAGGCGCCGGCAGCGCCGCCGAAGTCAATCTGCGGGCAAACGACATCGCCAATATGGGATTTGCCCGCGCCGCCGCTGTGCCGGTCGTCCTGATCGGCGATATCGACCGCGGCGGCGTCATCGCCAGCCTCGTCGGCACCAAAGCCGTGCTGGCGCCGGAGGATGCGGCGCTGGTTTGCGGCTTCATCGTCAACAAATTTCGCGGCGATGCCGCGCTGTTTGCCGCGGGAATGGAGCGTATCGCGCAAGCGACCGGGTGGCAGGCGCTCGGCTTGGTCCCGTACTTCGCGGATGCGCGCTTGCTGCCGGCGGAAGATGCGCTCGCGTTGGAGCAAAACCGGCCGTCGAAACCGCAAGCGCGCCTGCGCATCGCCGTGCCGATCCTGCCGCACATCGCCAATTTCGACGACCTCGATCCGCTCGACGCCGAGCCGTCGGTCGATGTCGTGCGTGTGCGTCTGGGCGCGGCGCTTCCCGGCGACGCCGATCTCATCGTGCTGCCTGGTTCGAAGGCGACCATCGCCGACCTCGCCGCGCTGCGCACCGCCGGATTCGACATCGACATCGCCGCGCACCGGCGCCGGGGCGGAATGGTGCTCGGTCTTTGCGGCGGCTTCCAGATGCTCGGGCGCAGCATTGCCGACCCCGGGGGAATCGAAGGACCGCCCGGGGCGGTCGAAGGCCTCGGCCTGCTCGATGTCGCAACGACGCTCTCGGCCGAGAAGCGACTGGAACCGGTGCGCGGCACGACCAGCGACGGCGCGCCGTTTACCGGCTACGAGATGCATATGGGCGTGACCGAAGGGCCCGATTGTGCGCGGCCTTTCGCGCGGCTCGCCGACGGCTCGCCGGAAGGCGCGGTCTCGGCCGACAGCCGCGTGCTCGGCACCTATGTCCACGGCTTGTTCGCCGATGACCGGCAGCGCGCGGCGTGGCTCGCGCGCTTCCAGGGCACCGCGACCATCGCCTACGACGTCTTGGTCGAGCGGACGCTCGACGCTCTCGCCGCGCATCTCGCCGCCCACCTCGATCTCGATCGCCTGCTCACCTTGGCGCGATGACAAAGACCGTCGCAGTGGCAAGCAGCGCGAGCAGAATCGCGTCGGCGCGCCGGTAGAGCGCGAGCGCGCGGACAATGTCGGCGCTCTCGGCGTCGCGGCGCCCGTCGCCCATCGTGGCATCGTCGACGCGCACGCCGCCATAAACGCGCGGACCAGCGAGCGAAAGGCCGAGCGCTCCCGCCATCGCCGCTTCGGGATAACCGGCATTGGGAGAGCGGTGCCGTGCCGCGTCACGCCGCACCGCGCGCCATGCGCCATTGGCGGACGCATTTTTGCTCAAGCCCGCGGCCGCGATGAGAAGGAGCGCGGAGAGGCGCGACACCGGCAGGTTGACGAGGTCGTCGAGCCGGGCTGCGGCCCAGCCGAAGGCATCGTAGCGGCGCGTGCGGTGGCCGATCATACTGTCGGCGGTATTGATCGCCTTGTAGAGTGCGGCGCCAGGGAGTCCGGCAATGGCCAGCCATAGGATCGGCGCGACCACCGCATCGGAGAAATTCTCGGCGAGGCTCTCTATGGCCGCGCGGGCGACGCCCGCCGTATCGAGTGCCTCGGTATCGCGGCCGACGATGTGCGACACTGCGGTGCGGCCGGCTTCGGTGCCTCGTTTCTCCAGCGCAACGGCGACATCCGCCACGTGCCGGTGCAGGCTTCTTTGCGCGATCAGCGTGCTGGCGACGAGGCCAACGGCGAGGAGACCGAAGGGAAGGCGCAGCAGCTCCCGCTCCACGACCAAGCCGACCGCGCCGACGACAACGATCAGGATGAGCACCGCGACGATGCCCGCCGCGCGGCGCGCACGCGCTCCCACCGTTTCGCGATTGAACAACCGGTCGAGCGCATCGATCAAGTGGCCGATCCAGGTTACCGGATGCCCGATCGCGCCTGCGATCCGCTCCGGGTAGCCGAAACAGAGCTCGATCAGCATGGCGATGAGGGCAAGCGCGACTGACATGGTCCCCATTGGCGGCGCAGACGAACAGCTGCTGCATGGCGGCGATCTTAATGCCGCTCGGCGCCTGTTCCCGGGCGCCCCCGAACCATTCATCGACCTCTCGACCGGGATCAATCCCAATCCCTATCCGCTGCCGCGTTTTTCCGCTGATCTATTCGCCCGTTTGCCGCAGCCGGCTGCCAACGCCGCAGTCGCGGCAGCCGCAGCGCGCGCCTATGGCGCTCACTCCGCCGACCAGGTCGTGCCCGCGCCGGGCACGCAGATTTTGTTGCCCCTGGTCGCCGGGCTGGTCCGGCCATGCCGGGCCGCCATTGTCGCGCCGACCTATGCCGAGCACGCCCGTGCCGCGGCCTTTGCCGGACACGAGGTCAAAGCGGTCCGCCAGATCGACGCGTGCGGAGGCGCCGGGCTAGTCATCCTCGGCAATCCCAATAATCCCGACGGCAGGCTGCATGCCCGCACGGCTTTGCTCGATCTTGCCAAAGACTTGCGCGGTCGTGGCGGCCTGCTCGTGGTCGACGAGGCGTTCATGGACGTCGGACCGCCGGACGCGAGTCTTGCGGCCGACGTATCGTGCGGCAATGTCGTGGTGCTTCGTTCCTTCGGTAAGCTCTTCGGATTGGCCGGAATCAGACTTGGTTTCGCGCTCGCCGCGCCGGCGCTGGCCGCGCGGCTCGGTGCGGCGCTCGGCCCCTGGGCGGTGTCCAGCCCGGCGCTTGCCGTCGGCGCCAAGGCGCTGGCGGACACAGCGTGGCGCCAACGGACGCGGCGGCGGCTCGAAAAGGCGGCGAAGCGGCTCGACGCGATTCTCGGCAACGTGGGTCTCGACATCGTCGGCGGCACGAGCTTGTTCCGGCTGGCGCGAACGCCGGAAGCCGGCGCATTATTCCGTCATCTGGGCCGCGCCGGCATTTTGGTGCGCGCGTTCCCGGAAAACCTGAGCTGGCTGCGCTTCGGTTTGCCGGCGAACAAGCGGGAGTGGCAGCGGCTGGACGATTCCATGGCTTCCTTCCGCGACCGCAGAAAGGGCCATCGCTCATGAGCCCGTTGCCCGGCCCGCAGGTCGGAGGGGTGGCCGCAGTGCCAGGAACCTCGATCGTCTTCGATGATGCTTTCCGTGCGCGCCTGCGTGATCTTCTAGTCTGGCGCCGCGACGTCCGGCGCTTCCGGCGCGATCCGTTACCCAGCGGCACCATGGAAGCCCTCATCGAGTCGGCATGCCTTGCCCCCTCGGTAGGATTGAGCCAGCCCTGGCGTTTCGTCATCGTGGACGACGAAGCGATACGCGCTGCGATCCGGCGGAATTTCGCGACCTGCAACGCCGCCGCGCTCGCGGCACAAAGCAGCGAGCGGGCGGGGCGCTATGCGAAGCTCAAGCTCGCCGGATTGGAAGAGGCGCCCTGCCACTTTGCGGTCTTCGCCGATCGCGGCACTACTCAAGGACACGGCGTCGGACGCCTCACCATGCCGGAGATGATCGAGTATTCGGCAGTGACCGCCGTGCACACGATCTGGCTTGTCGCGCGCGCTCAAGGCATTGGCATGGGCTGGGTGTCGATCCTCGATCCAAAAGCGGTCGCCGCGCTGCTCGATGTTCCCATGGAGTGGAAGTTCATCGGCTACTTCTGTCTCGGCTATCCGCAGCTCGAAGACACCGTGCCCGAGCTGGAGCAGATGGGATGGGAACAGCGCCGGCTGTCATCATCGGTCGTCATCAAACGTTAACGCGGCCGCAGAAATCTGCGCCTCTGTGCCAAAATAGGGCATGCCGGCTGGCACTCGGCTTGCTCGCTCTCCACCGACGCTTGGCGCCTGTTCCGGCAGGTGAAATCTTGTTTTCGAACCCTGCGCCGCGTCACGTACGAGGGTGGAACCGGGGTTGAACCTCAACTTGGCCACACTCGCAGGGAGAGAGCGGTGTTAACCAATCGTCCTGCCAAAGCATTTTCCGCACCGCGGGCAGCCGCGTCACTCGGCGCCGCGATTGTGCTGTCGCTCATCGCCTTCACCTCGGCCTCCGCCGGGACCGTCGTCGATCTGAGCTGCGTCGGTCCGGCGAAGAGCTTCAATTGCGCGGCGCAATGGGGAACCGCCGGCGATCCTTATGTCAGGCAGGTGCCGGAGGCGCTCGGCGAGGCAGACAAGGCGCGTCTTGCGACGCGCGATCACAAGTGGCTCGCGCACTGTCGGCCGGTCATCGAGCGCGACCGTTACGGTGTCGCCCGTTATCACTATGTAGCGCCAGGTTGCGAGTTCGGCGTCGGCACGGATTGACGTCGATCGCGCTCTTAGCGAACCGGGTTCGTCGATTTTGCACTGCTTTGCGGATGCCGGATCGTGGATGTCGTCAAAGTCTGCGTCTGCCGCGGCAGATACTTGCCGACCACCATGGGATCGAGTTCCTTCATGGCGGTGTCGGGCAGGCGATACCAGACCTCATCCCGCCCGAGGAACTCGAAGGCGAGATAGCCGCGCACGGTCAGCTGCTGGCCGTCAGGGCTCAGTGTCATGCTCGCGCTGTAGATGTTGCCGTCCCGCGGATCGAGGATATTTCCTTCGACGTACCTCAAGCCATTTCGCTTCATGTCCTTGATAATGGGCAATCCCAAGAGCGGCGCATCCTTGCGCTCGTCCCGGCAGGTCGTACAGACCGGCGGCGTCGGACCGTCACTCGGTCGCGGAAACAGCTTCGCAGCGACGCCTTGGTAGGTTTCGCCATTCTCGACGAACAGGAACCATATGACCGTCTTGCCGGTCTCAGGATCGATCTTTTGCCACAGGCCGGCCACCGATGGTTCCGCCGTCGGCGGTCCGGCGGCAGCCAGGGGCTGAACGGCGGCGCCAAGCGCCACGAGTCCCACCACAACCAGCCTTGTCAATGTCCCTGCCAATTGGCTCTCTCCGTCCGTCTGCGCCCGCCAGAATCAACCAATTGCTATTGATGGCGCGGAACTATTCGTTCCACAATGCGGTGATTTCAGGACGCCCAAGCGCCGGGAGTCCCGAAAATGGCCGGCGGCGGCTATTTCCGCTTGCAACGGACACAGCAGGTTCCAATGATTGAGTTGCAGGCCATGGATCAATTTGGCTGGTTGGGATGTGATTTGCATGCCGCGCCCTGCCGCCCTGTCCCGCTCCAGCCTCGCCCTCGATAACTTGCGGGCCGTGGTCATCCTGATCGTGCTCGCCTTCCACTCGGTACTGGCTTACGTCGAGTGGACGCCTGCGACCTCTGCCGGCTTTGACGATCCGCCTTATGCGTGGCGCGCTTTTCCGATTGTGGACAGCCACCGCTGGTTCGGCGTCGACCTGTTCTGTGCTTGGCAGAACGTGTACCTGATGTCGCTTCTTTTTCTGCTCTCCGGGCTGTTCGTGTGGCCGAGCCTCCTTCGCAAGCGGAACTGGGGCTTCTTGCGCGACCGCCTGCTCAGGCTCGGCCTGCCCTTCGTCTTCGGCGTCGTCTTCCTGGTTCCGCTGGCCATTTATCCGGCCTACCGGGTCAGGGCGCTGGATCCGAGCGTGAGCGCCTATTGGCAGCACTATCTGTCGCTGCCGTTCTTGCCGAATGGGCAGCTGTGGTTTCTCTGGCAGCTGCTGGCGCTGAATGTCGTAGTCACTGCTCTCAATTGGATCGCGCCGAACGCGCTCAAGGCTCTCGGCCGATGGTCGGCCGCGGCGGGCAAACGTCCGGCCCGCTATTTTGCCATCCTCGTCGCTGTCTCGGCGCTGGCCTATGTCCCGATGGCCCTCGCATTCACGCCATGGGAGTGGTCCAATTCCGGGCCGCTTGCCGTGCAGTTCTGCCGCCCGCTGCTCTATGCCGTCTATTTCTTTGCCGGAGTCGGAATCGGCGTCGAGGGTGTCGATCACAGCCTGCTGGCGGTCGACGGCCCATTGCCGCGGCGCTGGGCGTGGTGGCTTGCTGCGGCGCTGGGTTGCCTTTTTCTCTGGATGGGCTTGACCGCGCTGACCATGAACGGCCCGGCGCCGATCGCCATCGACATTGCCGCCGATTTCAGCTTCGTGCTGGCATGCGCCAGCGGCTCTCTCTTCCTGATCGCCGCAAGCCTGCGCTTTGCCGCCAACCGCTCGCAGATTTTCGACGGCCTCTCAGCCAATGCCTACAGCCTTTATCTCGTGCATTACGGCTTCGTGGTTTGGCTGCAATACGCGCTGCTTGGCGCCGCGCTGTTTGCGGTCATCAAGGGCGCGATCGTGTTCAGCGCGACGCTGATCCTGAGCTGGATCACAATCGTTGCGGTGCAGCGCATTCCGTTCGGAGCGCGGCTCATCGGCGCCACGCCGCACGCGATGGCAGCCACGCATCTGGGCCTGCGGCCTTCCGCCGGCCTTTTTGCGCGGCTGCGGCAATTTGTTTCGCTGTAGGCGCGTTCATTCCAGCGCCTGCCGCGCGGCCTTGCCGATGATGGCAAGGCCTTCATCCACATCACCCGCGATATGTGCATGTAACAGGCGCCGGCCGCGCTCGGTCAGCACCTGGAAGTCCCCCTGCGCCTGCGCGGCCTCGATCACGCCGAAGCTCGCCTTGCGCCCCGGAATAGCGAGATCGGGAGCGGGCTCCGCGGTGATTTGAAGAAACACGCCGGAGTTCGGTCCGCCTTTGTAGGCTTGTCCGGTCGAGTGCAGGAAACGCGGCCCGAATTGCAGGCAAGTCGCAACCCGCTTGCGGTCGCGTACGGCCGTGCGCAGGCTCTGCAGCGACTGTAGCCGCGCGTCGTCGCCGTCGATATAGGCAAGCAGCGCGAAGTAATCGCCGTCATCGAGGCGGGCGAGGTGCGCCCTGAGCCAGCTTTCAAGCGTGGCGTTCGCTCCCATCTGCCGGAGAGCTTGAGCGTTGCGCTTGTCGGTGTAGAGCGCGATGCGATGCACTTCGAACACCGGCGGTTCCGATGGCAGCGAGCCCGTCTTCTCGAATGCCTCCGTCATCTCGCGCGTCGCGATCTTGCTCGCCTCGACGTCGGGCTGATCGAACGGGTTGATGCCGAGGACCGCTCCGGCGACGGCGGTCGCGATCTCAAAGCGGAAGAATTCCTGCGCGAGAAGCTGGGTAGAGGCGACGCCGATTCGTACGACCGGGCGCCCGGCGCGTTCGAGCGCGTCGACCGCTCGATCCTGCGCGGGATCCGGGTGCAGGGCATCGCGCAGGAACACGAACAGCCGGTGCGCGTCGTAAACCACCGGCGCGCCGAGCGGCTCTCCGGCGATGGGAATGACGCCCTTTCCGTTCTTGCCCGTCGATTCCGCCAGCAATTGTTCCGCCCAGGCGCCGAAGGTGGCAATCGACGGCGAGGCGATGATGGTAAGCTTGTCGCGTCCGTGACGGGCCAGAACGCCGATCGTGAGGCCGAGCGCGACGCCGGGATTTTCCGCGTCCGCCACCTCGGGACCGCAAGCCCGCGCCATGATGCGGGCCGCCTCGAGAAACGCTTGTGGGTCATGCCCGGTCGCCGCCAGCGGCACCATGCCGAAATTGGAAAGCACGGAATAACGTCCGCCGACGCTCGGAACGCCGAAGAAGATGCGGCGGAAGCCTTTCTGCTCCGCCGTCGTTTGCAAGTGGCTTCCCGGATCGGTGATGGCAACGAAGTGTCGGCCGGCGGCGCCGCTGACCGCAGCGGACGTCTTGGCGAAAAAATAATCCATGAGCACGTTCGGCTCGAGTGTCGTGCCCGATTTGCTCGACACGATGAACAATGTGTGTGCGGCATCGATGCGGCGCTCGAAACGCCGCACCTGCTGCGGGTCGGTGGAATCGAGCACGTGCAGCGTGGGGTAGCCCGGCGCCGATCCGAGGCTCTTAGCCAGCACTTCGGGGCCCAGGCTCGATCCACCCATGCCCAAGAGCAGCACGTCGGTGAATTTCTCGGCGCGTATCTCGCGGGCGAATTCCTGCAACGGTTCGACGTGGCACAGCTTATTCTTCGCGATGTCGAGCCAGCCCAGCCAATTGCCTTCGTCGCTGCCGCTCCACAGCGTGGCATCCGCGCTCCAGAGGCGGCGCGTGTTGGCCTTCAAGCGCCACGCTTCAAGCGCTTGGTCAACCTCGCTCATCAAAGGTGGCCGCAGCGCGATGGTCTGCTCGTTCGCCTTCATGCCCAAAAGCAGCGCCCCTATTCGATGATCCGACGATCTATGCGGCTTGCGCCCTGCCGCCGCAACCGAGTTCGAACTCGCCGCCTGGGCAGGAAGTTCCGGCGCTTCCAGCGCTCTATGGCCTCGTGGGGTAATGACGACGATGGCTCGTCCACGCCGAACGGGATAAGTTTCCGGCGGGTAGCGGGCGAGGTCGCGGCCATGATGCGGTTGCGCGCAGATGCGATGCTGGTGGCATTAGCTTTTGCCACGCTCGCCGTGCCCTCCAGAGCGGCCGATCGCGCGCTGGTGCTCGAGATCGACGGCGCGATCGGTCCCCCCATCGCCGATTACGTTGTGCAGGAACTGCAGGCGGCCAAACCGGAAACGGCCGGGCTGATTATTCTGCGCATGAACACGCCCGGCGGTCTGGACAGCTCGATGCGCCAGATCGTCAGCGCCATCCTCGCCTCGCCGGTGCCGGTGGCCACCTACGTCGCGCCGAACGGCGCGCGGGCGGCCAGCGCCGGTACCTATATCGCCTATGCGAGCGCCATCGCGGCGATGGCGCCGGGCACCAATATCGGCGCGGCAACGCCGGTTCAGCTCGGTGGCATTCCGCTGCTGCCCGCGGATCAAAAGGAACAAAAACAGCAAGGCAAGAACGGCGAACCGGCGGATACGGAGACCCGCAAGATTGTCAACGACGCTGTCGCCTATATTCGCAGCCTTGCCGCGCTCAACGGCCGCAATGCCGACTGGGCCGCCGAGGCCGTGCGTTCCGCTGCAAGCCTTCCGGCCTCCGAGGCGCTGGCGCTGCACGTCATCGACGCGATCGCCGACGACAACGCCGATCTGCTGCGCAAGATCGACGGACGTACGGTGATGGTCGCCGGAAAGCCCCAGCGTCTGGAAACCGCTGGGCTCAAGCTCGTAACCGAGCCGCCGGGCTGGCACACCGATCTGCTCAGGCTGGTCACCGATCCGAACGTCGCCTTCCTCCTCATGCTGATTGGTGTCTATGGCCTCATCCTCGAATTCTTCAATCCAGGCAGCGTCCTGCCGGGCCTGGTCGGCGCCATCTCGCTCCTGGTCGCGCTCTATGCGCTCGCCTTCGTGCCGATCAATTATGCGGGTGCCGCGCTGGTGCTGCTCGGCGTCGCGCTCATGGTCGCCGAGGCCCATATCGGCGCCTTCGGCGCGCTCGGCGTCGGCGGGATTGCCG
>Ga0316363_10003791_pt1 | contig 10651 bp, 10 predicted proteins | sample Sb_taG_3_FD_200459 | JGI IMG/M metagenome (GOLD analysis project Ga0316363, IMG submission 200459) | Peat soil microbial communities from Weissenstadt, Germany - Sb_50d_a_PC metaG (v2) (version 2) | ecosystem: Environmental > Terrestrial > Soil > Wetlands > Peat | place: Germany: Weissenstadt...
GCAGCCGTTTTCCCCGCGTGATCCCTGTGTAGATCAGGTTGCGCTGGAGGAGCGTATAGTGCTGCGTGGCCAGCGGGATCACCACTGCCGGGAACTCCGCTCCCTGCCACTTGTGGATCGTGATCTCGTAAGCCAGAGAAATCTCGTCCAATTCTCCAAAGTCGTACTTGACCAGCCGCTCGTCGAAGCGCACTGTGACCAGTTGCTCGACGCCATCAATTCGCTCGACGATCCCCACATCGCCGTTGAACACGTCCTTGTCGTAGTCGTTCTCCGTTTGGATGACCTTGTCGCCGGTCTGGAAATGCCATCCAAACCGCGGCCGGGCACTCGCTAAGGCCGTCAAGCGGGCCGGTCGCTCCACTCACGTGACTCCCCATCGTCTTCGCCATTCGACCGAGATGCTCCAGCTTGAAGTCAGCCTCCCGGCGCAGGTGCAACAGCTCGGCCACACGGCCTTGGAAATGAGCTTGCGCTATGTGCAAGTCACCCAGCAGGATCTGCAGAGCGATTCCACGAAGCCCGCCAGACAGCGGCGCGAACCCCTACCTAAATTCTCCCAGAGCTTCGCTCAGAAGCTTTCCAGCATCCATACGTTGCCGTCCCAGGTGTGAGCCTGATACGCCAGCCACTTGCCGTCGGGAGACGCCAAGGGGCTAGCCATCCACTGGCGATGGCCATTGCGCACGGAGGTACGCCCGACCCGCAACCGGCGTGCGAGACATAAAGCAGGGCGATCGAGTCCGGCAGCCAGGAGGTCACGAACAAGCCCTTCCCATCGGCTGCCCAGTTGATGTCCTGAAAGTCGCCCCATCCCGGCTCCACGGGAATTTCACGCCAAGCTCGGTCCGAGAAGGTCAGCATTTCGATTCGTCCCTTGTACTTCTGCTGGTCAACCAACGTCAGGCGTGAACCATTGGGCGAGATTCCCCAGTGGGGATGGCCAGCTTCGATTGTCCCAATACGATCCCTTCCGCCACGCGCAGGGTCGAGCGAGTAGAAAACCGCCTGCTTTCCTTCTTCCTGGTGGAGTACACACAGAGAGCCTCGCGTGAGAAGACACATGTAACCCCACTCTAAGCCGGCAGCTTCTTCGAGCACCATTTCGGGCGATCCCCCAGCAACCGGCCGGCGCATCAGCCGGCTTGCAAAAGGAGGTGCACCCGCCGCGGTGTGCGTCGATTCTCCGTACAGTATCCACAGGCCATCGGGGCTCAGCGCGCCGGCCCTTTGCAATGGCCATCGCAGCACTGTATGATGTTCTCTAGGCAAGGGGCATGGCATCAGTCGACCACTGATTCTGAGGGGGAACATCGCATGGCCCAAGGAGCACTGAACGATCGACAATTGCAGGAATATCAAGCCTCTGGGTATGTGCTAGCGCGAGGATTCTTCGACCCAGAGGAAATTAGCCTGCTTTCGCGCGCTGCGCGCGAGGACCAGGAACTCGACCGACATTCGTTTGGCGCCGCGGACGGAGAAGGGGGGACAGTGCGCCTCTCCCTCTGGAATTATCCGGGCGACACTATCTACGGGATGTTCGCGCGCTGCGAGTCGCTTGTGAACTCGGCGGAAAAGCTTCTGGGGGGTGAGGTGTATCACTACCACTCCAAAATGATCATGAAAGACCCTAAGGTGGGCGGCGCCTGGACATGGCACCAGGACTATGGCTATTGGTACCAGAATTTCGTCCTCTTCCCGCTGCTGTGTAGCGCCTCCATCGCTGTTGACCGCGCCACGCGGGAGAATGGCTGTCTTCAGGTCGTTCCAGGATCACACCACCTGGGCCGTATCGACCATGTCTTGTCGGGCGATCAGGCCGGCGCAGATAGGGAGCGGGTAGGTGAAATTTTGAAGAGGATGAATGTCGTGCATGTCGAGATGGAACCGGGAGACACGCTATTCTTTGACTGTAATCTTCTGCACCGCTCAGATCAGAACCGCTCCGATCAACCGCGTTGGTCAATGATCTGTGCTTACAACGCCGCCCGGAACGACCCCTATAGAGATTGCCACCAGCCCCGTTACAACCCCCTTCATAAGGTACCGAACGCGGCAATCAAGGCGACCGGCGTCCGACGATTTGCGGACGCGCCCGCAAGGTTCGACTGGCTCGAGAAGAAGGAGGACGTTGCCGTTCGCACCCTCGCGGAGAAATATTCCGTAGCGGCCCCGGAGCATGAGACGAAATCTCATTGACGAATTCAGACATCGGCGCGAATGCGATGTGACGGATTCTACCCCGGCCGTCCTTTCCGATCCGCGGGAAGGGGATGCCTCAGTGCTGCAGCCTTCGCACCGTCACTCATCGCTACACGATCCCCACTTTCCCGAAAGTTTCGCTAGCTTTCTCTTGATCCCCTTCACCACCTCGCCGGATGCTTAAGAATATGCGGCTGGATATCTGCGACGCGCGAGTAGTGGGACTGCGTAAGTGAGGCATCGGGTACGCCGGTATTCCGGCGTCCGCGGCGTTCTACCCGACAATCTCGAGCCTCAACTGTCTGTTAATCTTCATCCCGACCTGCAAAAGGACCGTGCGAATTGCGAGGGATATCTGGCCCTCCTCGCCGATCATGGGGTACCCAGCCGGTCGCTGCCATGAGAGGTAGCGAATGGGGCGTAGCTTGAGAAGGAGGTCGGACTCGGGCACGCCCAGGGAAGGGCAAACTAAAGATTCACGAGGTAGTTCGCCCCCAGATTTCCAAACCCATCGGAATGCAGGCGCTGACCGATCGCATTGGCAAAGTACTGAAGGACCGAAATCATTCTCAATGCTGCTTTTCTCTCGCCGATCCTCAGCAAACACCGTACCGCCAAGGAAAGGAACTGCACCCGGAAATAGAGGATCAATAGGCAGTGTTCTTTCGAATAGCCCTTTTTCATATCCGCGGTGTTCCTGAGCAGATGGGTGAGGGCGAGAAAATCACAATTTAGTGCTTTTGGCAGCCGGGAATAGTCGACCGCGACGTCGACGTCGTCCAGCGACTCTCGCAGCGAGGGAAACTCCAAGCGGATCACGTTGGCGATGGATCGGAAGTATTCTTGATCGAACTGCCGGCGGAGAATCCTCTGGCAGGTCGCCTGGAAGTAGAAGAAGGCCATGGCCACCGAGAGTGTCAAAATCAGCCATGAAAGAATCATTCTTCTGGTTTCCTCCTCATAATAGTTATCGGAGGAATCAACAGCCGGCACAATGGTACAAGGGTACCGGCCCGCACACTTCTTGACCGCAAGCTTGGAGGAAAGACCCGGAGGGACCGTGCAGCGAGTGCGCTGACTGTGTGCGAGGGAGAGTCAGGGGTGTCAACTCAGCGTGGTTTGGCGCTCCTTGCAGTCTTTGCAGTGGCGGGCCCAAGGTACCGCCTCCAGGCGTGCCTTGCTGATCGGCTGGCCGCATTCCTCGCAGATTCCGAATCTCTCCTGCCGGATCCGCATCAAGGCGTTCTCAATAGCACGCAAGAGCTTGCTATCCGCTTCTTTCAGCCGGATGTGCAGGGCGGAGTGGGCTCCACTGGCAGCTAGATCGAGCGAATCCCCACGAGCTTCGCCGCCAGTGGAAATCGAAGCCACTGGATTGCCGTTGGCAGAAAGCTCTTCCTGCTTTGTAAGGAGAAGATTCTTGTAGTGAAGCAGGTCCCTCTTATTCATAATTCCTGTCCTTACCAATTGGGTTCCTCAGATTATAGAGCCAGTTGAACTGAGCAGAGATCTATGGCGAAAATCCGATGCCCAAATGGTATTGCTCACCGCGAGAGGTCTACTGCCATTACGGTCCCTCTGGCTAAATGGTGATGCGCTGCGTATACACCCACTGCGAAAACTATGCCACAAAAGAGACCAGACCTGTACTCATGAATATGGCACGCTACTAGGCTGGAAAACGGGAGAGGACGTGGACGCCACTGCAAAGAAGCTCGTTGAAAGGCTGAACAGACTCGAAGACGAGCGATTTCGAGCCAACCAGGAAATTCGCGGAATTATAATGGAAGTACGCACTGCGTTCACCGTCCGTGCCCGCCTCGTGGGGTACAGGCACGAAACGGACAAGGACTTTCACATTGTAATAGCGGATCTTCAAGATCTGACCGTCAGCATGGTTGTCGAAATTCCGGATTCGCAGTGCGCCGGCGTATGTGCATCACCGAAGCTGCGGGAGATTCAGCAGGCACGCGAGAAATTCGTTAAGCCGTTTCCCACCGCTCAACCCGCTCCAGAGTTCGTGGTCGTGCAAGGGGACGTAGAGGTGGAGGTCACGGGTGTGGGTTTCTTCGATTTCGCTCACGGCCAGACAGGCTTAGCCCACAACTGCATCGAGTTACACCCTGTGCTGGACATCAACTTCCCCCAGCCCGGTCCGTTTCAGGCGAAGATAGACCCTGCGGGAGAGCCACCGAAGCGCCCTGAGAGTTGGTAGAACTGCATTCCTCGTTCCACCTCGGAGGCTCCGCGAACGGAATGAGGCAACTGGACTTGGACGACCGCCTGCGCGACTCGATCCTGGGTCCGAGAAGTGATGATCATGCGTGAAACTCGATAGTGATAGGCGTTTCGTCCAGCATTCAGCGGGGGCGGATATCGCTGCGCCCGCAATTGGGTCTCGACGACAAATCCTCCCCTGTCAGTTACTAATCGTCGAGGGCGCCGCCACTCCCGACAGCGGAGGTATAACGGCGAAACCGCGCTGTTGACCCGCGCATGTCGGACTCTAGGTCACAGGAGCGGTATGGCGGCTGGCCGTCAAGTGATAGACTTTTGCAGGATTGATCTGTTTGATGTTCTTCGAGCAACCCTGTATGGTAAAGTTCAGAATGGCTGAATTGCCAAAAAAGCCGTGCACGAAATCTCATTTTTGGTTCGAAGGAGGTAGCCATGTCGTCTTCAGCAGATTCTGAACGAGCACAGGATGTTCGGCGGGATGCCGCGACAGTTGATCGCCGGACTTTCTTGGCAGCCACCACTGGATTCGCGACCTCAACGTTAATATCAAAAGCTCAGCCGGGCGTGGCTAGTCCTGCAGTGGCTATGAATGGCGCCGCAAACGCGCTGGCCCTGAATGGGGGCACACCCGTCCGAACCACTATGCTAGAGTTCAAGTCGCCCGGCCCCCAGTACTATGACCACGAAGAACGGCAAGAGGTCCTAGACGTCCTTGAGAGCCGCAGCCCATTCCGCTGGAGCCGCTTTGACGGAAAAGGTATGCCGCCCAAAACCATTAGTTTCGAGAAGGAATTCGCGGCGCATCAAGGAACGAAATACTGCGTTGGTGTGACCTCGGGTACGACGGCGCTGATCACGGCCCTGGCGGGGCTCGGCATCGGACCGGGTGATGAGGTCATTCTTCCCGCCTGGACATGGTACGCCTGCTACGATGCCATTCTATTCCACGGCGCGTTACCCGTGTTTGCGGAAATTGACCGCTCCATGGACATCGACCCCTCGGACATCGAGCGCCACATTACGCCGAACACCAAGGTAATTATGCCGGTGAATATCCAGGGAGAGCCGGCGGACCTGGATGCGGTCATTGAGATCGCACGAAAGCACAACTTGAAAGTGTTGGAAGATTGCGCTCAGTGCGTGGGCGGAGTTTACAAAGGCAGGCGAGTGGGTTCAATTGGAGACGTGGGAATTTACAGCTTCCAGGAGAGCAAAACCATTACCGCAGGTGAGGGTGGTGCGGTGGTGACGAGCGACCCATTGATTTTTGAGCGCGCCGTGCGCTTCCACGACGTTGGCGCCCTGCGTTCTTTGCACCAGGAAATGCTTGGTCAACCACCGCGTCTGAAGCAGGTCTCGGCTGGGAACTTCCGCATGAATGAGTTCACCGCCGGGGTCATGCGGGCACAGTTACGCAAGCTTGATCAAATTTTGGCTGACCTGCGCGACAAGCAGGCGCGCGTCCTGGCGGGCATTGCCGACCTTCCAGGCCTTCAACTGCGCAAGAAGAATGTCCCGGAGGGCGGCACGGGTTCTCGGATTCTCATCTGGACCGAGAGCAAGGAGCAGTGCGACGTCTTCATCAAAGCCATGCGGGCGGAAAACGTTCAGGCAGGCCACTCCGCGGGCTCGGCACTGTTACCCATCGTCCCGCATATCGAAGCCAAGCAGGGGCTTGAGGCGAGTTGGCCATCATGGTCTACACCGCACGGTAGGCAGATCAAGTACGGCAAGGAATGTTGCCCGAAGACGCTGGAGATTTGGGATCGCTACGTGGAAATCTACATGGACCCCAAGTACAGCGACGAGGACGTTAACGATGTGATCGCCGCCATCCGCAAGGTGTACCTAGGGGTAGTGAAGTCCTAAGCGCCACGTGAACTCCGGTCGAGTTCCGCGACAGGATTGGTCGAACCTAGGTCTGCCGATCGCCCATTTCTGTCACGCCGCCCTAGTCAAGTTCGATCCCCAAGAGGGGAACCGAGACGGGTTGGGCCTCTCGAACAAGCAATTCACTAAGAGATAGTCCCCAACGACTCTTCCAAGAAGTAGATCCTGCCTGGGTCGCCCATTCCTGCCGTCGTCGGTGCGAAACGGGACTGCGGGATCTGGCAAATGCCACGCCCTTGATGGTGGGTTGTCGCAAGAAGCAGATTATTCCACTGCAATCCTGCGCAAGCGTAAAACAGTTCCGCGAGTAGCGACTTACCGTCAACTGAATCCTTTTGGCATGACGCAGAAGATCTAACAGTCCGATAGCGCGTCCACGATCCTACAGTCCTGTACGGTGGCCACTCTGGCTGCCATTGTGGATTTGAATGTCATTTCTCCCGCGCTAAGCTACTCCCACGTGTCTTATACTGGCAGGTCAGGAGGGATGGAGGAATAGTGGAAAGCCAGCGAGCACGGGTGTCTCGGCCGGCGTTGCTCCTTGGAGACTCTGGAGTACCTGAGGTTCCGTATGGCTCAATCTGCATCGCCGAAAGCCATGAGGGCAAGATCCGGCTTGTGTTCAATCGGGACGCGAAATAACCTTGCGTTGGCTCACGCTTTGTGCGCGCCCAAACATCGAGACACGCTACAGCATCCGAGGGAGGCGACATGTCCGAATCATCGGAGAAAGACACACTGACGCGAAGGAAATTTCTGGGAGCGAGTTCGGCTGCGCTCACGTCCGCAAGCTTTCTCTCGGCGGGGAACTTCGCGCGTCAGGGGCAACCGGTCGACAAGCCCAACTCCGACCGAAGCAGAAGCGACCCCGGTCCCAGCAATCCAGCTTTGGACGCGGCAAATCCTGATTCAGGGAATCCTGTTCCCACGGATGCGGGCAGCGTGCAGACGTTCAAGTACCCCTTTTCCTTCGCCCACAAGCGGCTTCATGAAGGAGGCTGGTCCCGGGAAGTTACGCAACGCGAACTTGCGGTGGCCAAGAGTCTGGCGGGAGTCATCATGCGGCTGACCGCCGGCGGCGTCCGCGAGCTGCACTGGCACACCGCCGCGGAGTGGGCGATCATGCTCTATGGCAGCGCCCGGATCACCTGCATCGATTCGGACGGCAAGAGCTTCGTCACCGACGTCAAGGAAGGCGACCTGTGGTTTTTCCCCACCGGCATTCCCCACTCGATCCAGGGACTCGCTCCCGACGGCTGCGAATTCCTGCTGGTGTTTGATGACGGCAACTTCTCCGAATACGAGACCGTGCTCCTCTCGGATTGGATGGCGCACACGCCCGTGGAGGTGATTGCGAAGAATTTTGGCGTCCGCCAAGAGGCCCTGTCAAATCTGCCCAGCAAGGAACTGTTCATCTTTCAGGTTGAAGTTCCGGGATCGCTCGAGGAGGACCGCCGCGTCGCTGCCGGCTCGCTGGGTCCCTCGCACATTGATTTTGCTTTCCGCGCTACGCAGGATGCGCCCACCAAGCGCACCAAGAGCGGCGAGGTCCGCATCGTTGACTCAAGCACATTCAAAGTGTCCACCGCCATCGCCGCCGCGATTGGAACCGTCAGGCCCGGCGGCCTTCGCGAGCTGCATTGGCACCCAAACGCCGACGAATGGCACTATTTCTTCGCCGGCAAGGGACGGATGACCGTTTTCGCAACCGGGGGCCGCGCCCGCACCATGGATTTTGAAAGCGTTGATGTGGGCTACATCCAAAAGACGCTTCCTCACTACGTCGAAAACACCGGCACCACGGATCTGAAGTTCCTGGAAATGTTCAAAAGCAGCTACTATCAGGACTTTGCGCTTTCCGAATGGCTAGCGCACACCCCACCCCAGCTCGTCGCCGCTCACCTTCACCTCGACAAATCCACACTGGACACCTTGCCTGGAGAAAAAGCAGTCATCGTGCCTGACTGATGGCGGGATTGACTGCGTCCCCGAACCGTCGAGCCATGCCGCCGATTGGTGATCCCTCTCCCCCTGTGAGAGTCCTGCTAAATCGGCTGCCGTTCACTCAGGGATGTGCGGGCGCGATCCTCGCTTCCGAACCCGCCAAGTATTCAAGTTGCTGATAATCGGGCTACCCGCTTTGAGTTCGGTGGTTGCCGTGGTTCTGAGCAGAAGAGCGGCATGCTAAGCGCCAAAGTGATCGGTGGTAGGTAAACAGTAGCCCGTTAATCGTGGGTTAGCCGGCAACGGCGCTGGCGGAATTCCCGACACAAAGGCCCGCTTCCGAACGAGTAGTTGCCGGTCGGTGTCGAGTCGGCAGGCAGCCCAACTCATTTCTCAACAGAGATCAGCCTTTTCCGATGTCGGCGGAATCAGGCTCTCGACGACATCGAGCCTCTCGAGCAGATCGAGGCCGAGTCTCTTGGCCCAAATCGCGTGAGGACCGTGCTGCTCGCCACAATTGGAATATACGGCGTCATCTCTTACTCAGTGGCGCTACGCACGCACGAAATGGGCATGAGGGCAGCACTCGGTGCATGCCGTTGGGACCAGTTGCGACTGGTACTGAGCGGTGGCGTGGTGCTCACGGCCCTGGGCCTCGGAAGCGGAGTGTTCGGTGCGCTTGCTCTCACCCGCCTCCTGGCGAGTCTGTTGCTCGGCGTCAGTCCGCACGACCTCTGGTCAATTGCAGCGGCCGCTGTGATACTCACGGCTGTCGCAGCAGTCGCCTGCTATCTTCCGGCCCGCCGCGCGACGAAGGTTGACCCGATGGTGGCACTGCGGCAAGAGTGAGGATGCGTATCCGAACTGAACTCAGTTCGGTGAGCTCCGGCAGCCATTAACTGACTAATGACAGAGGATTTTTGGAACAGTTCACCAAGTAGTTGCTTTTTAGCACTGCAAAAGCATGCGCGCTCCCTACGGCAACTACAAGTTATTTATTCTCAGTGGATTACGGTGGACCTGGAGAGGTTCGAACTCTCGACCTCATGACTGCCAGCAATCCGCCCGCTTTCCATTCTTTCCATTCATCCTCATGTTTTCTATAGCCTTACACAAATTCGGGCTCTGCTTTCGCTCAATCGTGGAACCCCTTTTCCTTCTATTATATACACTTTTGACACAGTTTTCGCACAGTTCCGAGGGGGGCGCCGTCCGGCCGAACCCCGCCTTGACGCCAGCAAAGCGCTCTTCCTTTGCCCCAATCGCATCCGTCTTGCCTGCCATTGGGATGACCCAAAGACGTCTCAAGCAACTCGAAGCTATTCACCTGGTGCGCGAGCAACGAGAACAGCGTAAGCAGGACCTGGCTTTTAACGCTCGCCCATTTATCCTTTGTGGAATTCCTCTCCGGCGCCCGCCTCAAAACCAAATGACCTACTGCCGGCGAAATGGGAAATTCAGCCTCGATATCACGGCTCACCCACGATTCGGCATGCCATTCGGTCAAGATCGTCTGATTTTGATTTGGGTTGCGACCTTGGCGGTCCGCCAAAGAAATCGAACAGTTCACTTTGAAAGTGCGTCTCAACTTCTTGACTATTTCGACTTGCCAAAAAATGGCTACCACTACCATCGCGTCATCCAAGCATTCCAAAGAATCTTCGGGGCCACCATCTTTTTCGGCACGGATGCCGACAAGGGTAGAGCGGTCGTGTCTGATTGGGTTCGATTTCACTTTTTCGATAAGTTAGAGCTTTGGTATACCCGCGAGGAAGCTACCAAGATTGCCTGCTATGACCATTCCGCGAACTCCATCACTCTCAGCGCGGCCTTCTATGATGAAATCGATCAGCACCCCATCCCGGTCGAGCGGCCGGTGGTGGCCTCGCTAGCCAATGCACCCGGGGCCCTGGACCTCTATGTGTGGCTCGCCTGGAAAAGCTGGACGCTGAAAGGCAAACCAATGGCCCGGATTCCTCTATTTGGCGAAAAGGGGCTTGTTAGCCAGTTGGGTTCCGCAGAGTACACTCGGGGCCGAAGATTCCGGGAGAAACTTGGCCAGTGGCTCAGACTTGTCAGGGCATTTTGGCCAGATTGCCAAGCCTCTATCTCATCGGATGGCCAATTCCTTTTGGTCTCCCATGATTATGGATTACCAGCTGTCAAATCTCCACAACTTCCTGTGAATTCCTGACCTTTTCCAAGACAGTTTGGGGGCGGAGATACTGGCGCTCCGAAGGTCGTACGACAGTCTAGCCCGCATAATTCATGATTTTGGAGACAAGAAAAGCCTCCTGTGGTACAAACACGTTCAGATGACGATGTTTGAAGCACCAAAGGAGGCTTTTGCTTGGGTCACGATATCACAACAGAGTGT
>Ga0316363_10003803_pt1 | contig 10627 bp, 4 predicted proteins | sample Sb_taG_3_FD_200459 | JGI IMG/M metagenome (GOLD analysis project Ga0316363, IMG submission 200459) | Peat soil microbial communities from Weissenstadt, Germany - Sb_50d_a_PC metaG (v2) (version 2) | ecosystem: Environmental > Terrestrial > Soil > Wetlands > Peat | place: Germany: Weissenstadt...
TCCCGGATGACCAGCGCGCACCCGGCCGGGAGCTGGCGGATCATGTCCGGCGTCATCACCTCATGCCGGGTGTGGCAATCCCAGCCGTGCTCCCGTAGCGCGGCCGTGCCGCACAGGTCACTGGCCATCTTCAGGGTGCCGGTGTCGGAGATGCCGGGGAGCAGGACCTTGACGCCGCACGTGTCGAGCACGACCTGGGCGCCGTTCTGCTGCCACCGCGACCGGAGCTGCGCCTCGCCGTGCGTGACCGGGATCAGGAGGATGCCTTTGCCTCCGGCATCTGCGAGCCAGACCGGCAGCGGAACCGGGCAGACTTGTACGATCTCGTCTAATGCCATCAAAAGCGGCGGATCCAGCCTTTGGCCGGGCGAGGACTGGCCGAGCTGGGCGGCGACGTGGTGGATCTCCCCCGCCATGGCCGCGAACAGCGGGGCGATCGGGCTGTCGTCGTGGTCGGACTCGGCGATCAGGTACAGCGTCCCGCAGTCCCGCAGGAACGCGCCGATGTCGAACCAGCCGTCAGCGTCGGGCAGGACCGACTGCGCCAGCGCGGGGTCGGTCATGAACGCCAGCGCCCGGGACAGGACCATCTTGATCGTCGCCGCGGTTTTCTGCGCCTCGCCGCGCAGCTCGGCCAGTTCCAGTGCCCACTGGCTGGCGCCGTGCCGTTCCAGGATGTCCTCGGCGTCCAGTGCGCTGCCGAGCGCCCACCGGGCGACCAGCCGCATGTCCCCGCCGGCCAGCGCGGCGGCGTGGAACAGGCCGCGCAGGTAGCTGCTGGCCTTGCTGCTCCAGAACGACCCGTCCTCGGTGCCGGACATGCTGACCGCGTTCGCGAACCCGTCCGCGCGACGGATCGCGACGGCCTCGTCGATGCAGCCCTCGACCGGGTTCCACCGGAACGTCGACGGCACCCCGCCGATGCACTGCGGGTTGAACACGTGGACCGGGCCGAGCCTTGACCGGATCCCCGAGGTCAGGGCGAACACGTCCGCCTTGGTCGTGGTGCACACCACCGGGCCGGGGAACCGCAGGACCAGCCTGGCCAGCAGGCCCGTCTTGCCCTTCCGGGGCGGCGCCAGGATGATGACGTGCTCCTCGACCGGGATCCGCAGGCCGTGCCGGTGCTGCGCCCGGCCCAGCAGCAGCGAATGCGCATCCGGGCACAGCAGCCGCTGCCACGCCGGCAGCGACGGCCGGGACCGCGCGGAACGGCGGAACGCCGCCAGCCGGCCCCACCGCAGCCACAGCTCCGCCACGCTCGCATGACCCCGGCCGGGATGCAGCCGGAGCCTGAGCCGGAGCCGCATATACCGGACCCGGAACCGGGGCAGCCGGCCGTGCGGCAGCAGGCACCACCGCAGGCTGGCGAGGATCAGTAAGAACATGGCGAGCAGGATGAAATACTTCACGACGCACTCCCGTTCTGAGCAGCCTGGACATGACGGCGCAGTGCGGTTCGCGCGGCACCGGGGTTGAGGTCCACCTCGGGCGCGAGCTCGGAGGAGACCTGTGAGACGTTCGCGATCGGGAAGTCGGCGGGCGGGCCGTAGCGCTGCGCCACCAGGGCTAGGAACCGGTCCGTCTTTGTCCCGGACCGCGATCCCGCACCGGGGTTGCTTGCGGGCGGGCGGCTGGTGATCGCCTGGCGAGTCCTGGGCGTGAGCTGCGGGCCTTGGCGTGGCGGGAGGGTGGCTACCCGGCGGCCGGGAGCGATCGGGCACTCATCCAGCACCCAGCGGCGGAAACCGGAAAGGGTGGAGGCGGGCGCCAGGATCAGGCGCAGGACCCAGAGCAGGAAGCCGCCGAGGATCGCCAGCGGGGTGGTCTCCTCATCGTCCAGCGCCTCGTTCAGTGCTTTCTGCCGGGCGATGGTCCAGGCCCGGACCACACCGATGGCTGTGTCCGACGCAAGCGCATACGCAATGGGCGGCATCGCCCAGATCGCGAGGTCCCGCCACCCATGACCGGCGGCCAGCACGTTCATCGCGACCGAGGTGAGGACGGCGCCGACGTTCAGGACCCGCGCCCGGATCGCCCGCTTGCCGTGCAGCGCCAGCGCGATGCCCAGGGTCGCGAAGATCAGCGCCGCGACATCCGGAATGCCCGCCTCCAGCGCGGCGACCGGGGCGACGGCCTTCGCCGCGAACACCATCCGGTACTGAGCCGAGTAGCTCACCACCGCTGACACGGTGGCCAGGAGGCCGAGGGCGGTCATCGAAGCAGTCAGCCACCGGGCCGGGCGATCGCGGTCCTGGCTGCGGCGCGGCCTCAGCGTGACGACGGTTGCACCGTCGCTGCAGGCGGGAACGGCTGCCACGTCCTCATCGGGCACGCCGAACGGACTCCAGATGCCCTCGCCTGCTGCCATCACACGTCCTCCCTGACTCACATGCCGTGCTGGCGTGGTGGTGTGATGCTCACCACGATAGGAGGTAACTCGTGTGATCGCAAGTCGGACAGCCCGGCAGCCTGGCGAAGGGGATGAGATCCGTAGAGCGCCGACCGCTCAGGTCAGCGGATTCGACCGCTCACGGCGCAGCCTCTGGTAACGACCGCGGGCGACAATTATTCGGTGCGTTCGCCGACGATGCCCCGGGTCTCAGCAGACGCGCAGGACGCCTCCACAGGTCGAGAGGGCGTCAGCCAGATGGCGTGCCAGGACCTGCCTGCATGACCGTGCAGACGAGTTGTACTGGCGACCCGTACGGTGCCGTTACAGGCGGCCGCGTCGTCGGCGGCTCCCAGCCACGCATTCACCACTGGCCGACGCGACGGCCACCTCGCCATGACAGCCCAACATCGCGTTGCGCCAACCCGCTTGAGTGCGCCGCGTATTGACGAGCTAGCCCAGCGCGTCAAGGTAATGTTGCGCGGTGGCCGCTAGCTCCGCGACGCCAGAGTCTATCGCCCGGTGGTAGGCAGCCCGGGCTCCGTCCAGGTCGCCCTGTTCGGCGAGCAGCACACCGAGACTGACCGCCGCCATTGGTGCGTATCTGGCGTGGCGGGAGTCGATGGCTTTCTGGTACGCGGCTTGCGCGCCTTCGCGGTCGCCTTCGTCAGCCAGCAGAACTCCGAGGTTAAACGCCGCACCCGGGGAGTGGTCGGGGTGGTCTGAGACAATGGCCTTCTGGTAGGCAGCCCGCGCGCCTTTCAAGTCGCCGTATCTGGTCTGCAGGTTCCCAAGGTTGACCGCAGCCTTGGGCGCATGGTTCGCGTGGCGGGAGTTGATCGCTTTTTTATAGGCGGCTCGAGCACCTATCACATCGTCCAGCTCCTCCAGGAGGACCCCGAGGTTGAACGCGGCCTTGGGTGCCTGGTCGGGGTGACCGGTGTCTATGGCTCGCTGGTAGGCCACACGCGCGCCCTCCAGGTCGCCTTGCTCCTCCAGCAGGATCCCGAGGTTATCTGCCGCTGTCGCGGCCAGGTCGCCGAGACTGGAGGTGGCTGCCTTGCGGAATGCAGTGACTGCGGCCGCGATCTGGCCGGCAGCGTAGGCGGCCATCGCCACGGCGAACGCGTCGTTTGGCGGAACGATGTCGATCAGCACAGGCCAGAAGTCAGCCGGCATCGGCCGGCGCAGATTGCCTCCTTGGCCGTCATCAGCGGACACGGCGTGATCAAAGACGGCCCATGCGCGTCGCTCCTGGCTGGGGCTGACCAGGCGGAGGAGGGCAACCTGGGATGTCACGGGCCTAGTTGCCCACCGGATACCCTCGGCGAACTGCTCCTTGGTGGGCACCAGGCCGACCCGGACGGCCGGGAGGTATAGAGAGAACAGATGCCACAACTCGCCGTCGGTTAGCGGCCGCGACAACCCGCCCCGTCGGGAATCAACCGCCGCGCGAACAATGGCGCACCCGGCCGGAGCACTGTCATAGCTGGCCCTGTACAAGGCGATGAGCTCATGGGCGCCAACGAGGGTCTCAGCGACGCTGCCATCAAAGCGCTCATCCGGGTACAGCCGCTGGGCTTCGGCTTTCTCCGCGCCGACCGGCGGCCCGGAGGCCAGCTCATACTCCCCAGACGCGGCGGCTAGCGCGGCTCGGGCGACCGCCCCTACCTCGCTGCCGCTTCGAAGCACGTCTGCGCGCCGCTGCGCGGTCATGGTCGCGGCGATCACGGCCCATCCACGGATGTGGTCAAGAACGTCGGGAGTGAGTGCGTCCAGACCGCCCGGACTCAGATCATCGAGCACCACCACCGCTGGCCGACGATCCACGAGAACGTCTACGCCAAGCCGGGACAGCTCGGCGAGCGCATGCCCGTCTCGCGGTACGACTACTATGGGGTCGTCGGTAAATACCGCACGTAGTGCTTCGGCGAGTGTCCGTGACTTCCCCGCCTTGGTGGTCCCCCATACGATCACAAACGGGTACGGCGGGCCGGGCGCTCCGAGCCACCAGCGGATCGTCTCGTCAGCATGCTGCCGGACTACGTAAGGGCTGCGATGCGCGGCGGTGTACCGGGTTGGGGTCGCGCCCAGCACGTCGTCGGCTAGTTCCGACAAACGCGGAAGCTTCCCGGACGAACCCCGCAACAGCAGCAGGCCGATGCGCTCTCGCCAGGCATGGTCCCGCTCCACGCCCCGGTCCTGTGCCTCTACCGCGTGACCGAGCATCGGGAACACAACCGACAGCACCAGCAGGACCACCAACGCCAGTACTAAACCGCTGACAACGACGCCCGGCTGGCCAGGGACTGTGATCAGCACCGCCACCAGCGCCACTAGCGCCGCGTCCAGCGACGCTGCACCCACAATCCACGCCCCTAGATGACCGCGCGCCCATCGTGCGATCAGGCGGCTCCTGTGCCACAGGCCACCACCTGCCCTCGTCACCTCCCCGCTACTCCCATCAGGCCGTATCCGCATAAGCCGCTGCCCGTTCCGTCCTGGGCGATCCCGCCGATGTCTTCCCGGAACCCTCGCCACAGCCGACGGGCCGAAGCTATTCGCCTTCCCGCTCACCCCGTCCTGCCCATCAAGCTGCGGCCGGGCAAACTCGACTGTCACAGCGAGCCGGTTACCCTTTGCTGCGTTGCGAAAAGGGACCTCAGTGTGCGAACGACTCGACGGCACTGGGACGGCACCGGGCCCTGAGTCGTCCGGCCCGATCCCGAACGCCTGGCGCATGGCGTCGCCGAACTCCCGGCAGCTTGCATAACGGCTCGCCGGGGCTTTGGCCAGCGCCTTAGCGAAGACCCGATCAGCGGCCGGCGGAACATCGGGCCGACGGCTGGTCAGCGCCGGCGGCGGCTCCGACAGCTGCGCGTACATCACCGCCATCGCCTCTTCGCGCTGGAACGGCGGTGCGCCGCAGAGCAGCTCGAACGCCGCGCAGGCGAGCGCATACTCATCGGCCCGGCCGTCGACCGGCTTACCCGCAATCTGCTCGGGGGCAATGTAGTCCAGCGTGCCGAGGAAAGTCCCGGTCCCGGTCAGGCCGCTGGTCTGGAGGGATGCCTTGCTCAGCCCGAAGTCGGACAGGTAAACGTGATCCGGCCGGCCCGTGCTCTCGATCACCCCAAGCAGCATGTTCCCTGGCTTGACGTCCCGGTGCACCAGCCCCTGCGCATGCGCCGCATCAAGCGCCGACGCCACCTGGGACACGATCGCTGCCACGCGGCCTGGCGGCAGCGGTCCGACCCGGTGCAGCAGCGACCGCACGTCCCCGCCACGGACGTAGCGCATCGCGATGAACAGCACACCGCTGGCCTCGCCTGCCTCGAACACCGGGATGATGTGCGGATTGTCGACCGCCGGGGCCGCCCGCGACTCCCTGATGAACCGCTGTCGGAACGCCTCGTCCGCCGCCAGGGCCGGGGCCAGGATCTTTAGCGCCACCTGGCGGTCAAGCCGCTCATCGCGTGCCCGGAACACCACAGCCATGCCACCCTGGCCGATCTGCTCCTCAAGCAGATAGCTGGCGATCCGCGAGCCCACGACGAATCCGCTGTCTGCCCTGGCCAACTCCTCCCTCACCATGCCTCCCCAGCAGGTCGCGACTCGCCCAAATACTTGGGCTTTTGCCCGATCCGGCTGGCCGGACATTGGGCAATGCCTAGACCAGGTACGTCAGTCGCGCATGGGCGTTCCAAGTATCCGGTTTGACTGCATCTATCGGCAAGCCAGGAAGGTCCTGAATGAAGGTCAGTTCAGTGACGTGTGTGTGCTGACGAATGTCGACTATCTGCTCAGCAGACCAGAGAGCGGGCGGACCGGCAACTTCTCACGCCGGGCTACTGATTGGGCGCTTGGCACCGACGAGGAACATGTTCGAGCTGCGACGGCGCAAAGACCCAGAACACTGCTGCGTGCTCGCCATGCGTACATGAGAATGACGCGTGCCAATGACCGTGGCCACGCATGTAGCGATGCACGCACTAGACGAATGGGGACATCCTCGCGACCCGAGGAATTCTCGACACCCGAGAACTAGATTCATAACAGCCGACAATAAGCCAATCATCCATCTGCCGGCTCCCGAAGTCGCTGATGACTGACGGAGAGAAACTTGGCTCGACAGTCCCGTTGCACCACTGTGCTCGCCGCCACACGTCGGCGACGATGGCTGGCCCTGAGAAATGCGGTCTCGGCAGCTACGTGAAGTCCGGGTTGCGACGCGGCCGGTGCATGTTTCAGCTGATGCCCAGCCGCGCGCCTCAGGCGACTCGGAGCATAATGGTGTGCATCACACTGGCTGACGGGCGACGCGGAACGGGTGCAGCGGATGGTTGAGGGTGATGTCGGTAGTTTCGATACCCGGTATGAGCGCCTGACCGGGTACTACCGGGATCTGATCGTGCGGGGGCAGCTGAAGCCGGGTGACCGGTTCCCGTCGGCGCGTGAGCTGAGCGAGAAGCACGGGGTGGGCCGGACCACCTCGGGCCGGGTGCACGGCACGCTGATCTCGGTGGGCCTGATCGAGCACCGGCCGGGCGTGGGCACGTTCGTCCTCGGGCCGCCGCCGGAAGGGGAGCAGGAGGTTCCGGCGCTGGCGGCAGCGGCACGGGATGTTGTGGAGGCGTTCGACGCGTGGCGGGCCCGGTCCAAGCCGCAGGCGCTGACTAACGCCGTGGCCAGGCTGCGGGACGCGCTGGGCTGATCCGGCGTGGTCAGCCGGCGAGGCGGAGCCGGCCTGTGCTGATGATCCGCCGGATATAAGGCTGCCAGTCCGCGGTGAGCTTGCTGGTGATGGCCTGCCGCACGAGATCGCGTTCGGCGTCGGTCGCTTCCTCCACGCCGTCCGGCCGGGCGAGCAGCAGGTGGGCGGCGGGGTTGCAGATCAAGACATGGGCGCGCTCGGAGATGGTCAGGAACAGCGCCGGGAACGACCCGTCGCCGAGTTCGCGCAGGGCACTCTCCCAGTCGATGCCGAGGTCGGCCCAGGACGTGCCGGCGGTCGTGAACATGCGGGTCAGCTCGGAGAAGAACAGCACCCGGGTGCCGTGCTTGCGGGCGTACAGGTCGGCGCAGCCGAGGACCTGGAAGGCGTCGGGACTGAGCTGATCGCGGGGGATCATGCCCGGCGCGATCGCGATGGCGGCTTCGGCCATGGCGCTGTCGCCGGGCCACTCCAGTGCGTGGACGAGCCAGTAGGCCGGGTGCAGCAGCTCGTCCGCCACAGCGCCGTCTGGCCACGGGTCTGCATGCATCGCGGTCACCCCTGCCTGTTCGCCGTATTCATGATGCACCGGTGCTGCGACATCAGGTGGTCGCCTGCCGTTCCGGCTGCATCCGGGCAGCCCTTTCGGCGACCGCGGGCGCGGGCTTCATCTGCGGCCGGGGCGGCTGGAGGATCGCGTCGCGGTCCCGCTCGGTCCAGGCAGGCCAGGCCTCGCCCTCGTCCTGGTAGTCGGGGTCCTCGCTGGGCACCCGGACTCCCTTGCGCTCATCCAGCTTCTCCCGGACCGCGCGCCGCTCGGCGGCGAGGCGGGTGATCCATTCCGGTGTCTGGTAGCTCTCCGCGCCGGGCGCCAGGACGAGCTGGTCCCGTTCCTCGTCGGTGACGACCGGCTCGGCGGACCGCAGCGGCTCGAACCGCTGCGCGGGGTGCCGGCGGCGCAGCTCGGAGTCCGCGGCGACGGCCAGCCGCCGGGAGTGCTCGGTGGCGCGCTCCCAGTCCCGCCGGGCTTCCATGGTCTGCTCCAGCTCGGTTTCCTGGTCGCGGTAGAAGGTCTCCATCGCCGTCCAGGACCGGGCCAGCGCGCCATGCCGTCCGGCCCGCTCGGCCTGGCCTCGTTCCCGGGCGATGCGTTCCTCGGCGCGGGCGCGGATCGCGGCCAGGCCGGCGTCGCCGGCGCTGACCCGGATCCGCTGCAGCTCGCGGCCGACGTGCCGGGGCGCCCAGGCGGTCTCGGCGGCGTAGGTGCCGCGCATGTGCAGCAGCGAGCCGTCCGGCAGGGCGCGCAGGTCCACGCCGTCGACCGGGCCGAGGGCGGTGAACGCGGCGTGCCAGGCGGCGCGTTTCTCCGGGCTGTCCCCGGCCGGCTCGGGCCCGATCGGCTCGGCCGGATCGTGATAGCCGTACAGCTCCCGGTAGGCGCCGATGTCAGCGGCGCGGCGCTGCCATTCCAGCCGGTCCAGCGGGTCATCGGGTACCGGGCCGAGTGCCTGGCCGGCCCAGCCCGGCGGGTGCTCAGCCAGGTGCTCCCCGATCCGGTCCTTGCGGGCATCCATCGCCGCGGCCAGCTCGGTGAGGAACCGCCGCCGTTCCGGATCGGCGACGTCGGGCACCCGCTCGGACCACGGCCGCTGCGGCTGCGGGACCAGCGGGTCCACCCGCAGCCGGATCCGGGCATCCAGCACGCTCGCCACGTCCCTGGAGCCGGCCAGGGATCGTGACCCGATCGCCTCCCGCACCACCTCACCGACATCGAGCCCGGCGGCCTCCGCAGCGCGCAGGGTCCGCCACAGCCAGGTCGCCTGAGGCGAGGTCAGACCGTCCGCGGCGTACTGCGCGGGGAGCGCGGCGAGGACGGTCCGCCGGTACCGCTCGGTCTGATGCCCGGCGGTCTCGCCCCGCCACATCGCGTTCAGGACCGCCAGGTGATCGGCGTTGGCCAGCGCGCGTGCCTGGGTTTCCAGCGCTGACTCCTGCGCGCCGTCGTGTCCCAGGATGTCGGCCGCCACCGCGATCGCGTCGCGCGGCGCCGGACTGCCCGCGACGTCCGCCGGCCGGGCGGCCTGGCCGTCGCGCTCGCGCTCGATCCGCTGGTGCCGGTCCAGTTCCGGTGCGGGCCTAGTGCCCGCCTCGGCGTCGGCGATCTTGGCGGATCGGGTGAACGCGATCATGGTGTTCTCCTCGGCTCCGCGCGTCATCGCGACGTACAGCCATTGCCGTTCCTCGTTCCCGGTGACGACCGGGATGCCGATCCGGACCGTCCGCCCCTGGGCGGAGTGGCCGGTGACGGCGTAGGCCAGGTCGGCGGTGCGGTAGCCGCGGTAGGCGAAGGCGCGGGCGGTCCACCGGCGGGCGCCTGTGTCCGGGTCGCAGTCCAGTGCCCGCCGGACCAAGATCGTGCCGTCGCGGCGGATCGCCTCGATCCGCAGCGTGTCGCCGTTGGCCAGCGTCCGCCCCCGCTGCCCGGCCTCCAGGCGATGATCGTTGTCCCGGCAGATGATCAGATCCCCCGCCGACGCCCGCGCGCCGTCCGCCAGCCGGATCTCCCGGCCGACGTCGACCAGGCCGAGGTGAATCAGGTCATCGCGGATCCGGCGGGAGACCTCCCGGCACCGGTCCCGGTCGCGGATCATCAGCAGCACTTCCCGCCCGGCCAGATAATGCGCCACGTACATCCGGGCCGCGTCGTCCATCGCCTGCTCGGGGTCGGCGCCGCGGATCCGGCCGTGCTCGTGATAGGCGTCCAGGACCGAGGCGTCGCCGGCCCGCAGCCGCAGCGACGCGTCCCGCTCCCACCCGGCGGTGAACCGGACCGCCTCGGCCAGCTGCACGTACCCAAGCCGCCGGGCCAGCAGCATCATGCCGCCGCCGGACTCGACCGCCGCGAGCTGCTCCTGGTCCCCGGCGATGAGCACCTTCGCGCCCCGGCGTGCGGCATGGGCGATGATCTCCAGCAGGTCCGGCATCGACATCACCGACGCCTCGTCGATCACCAGCAGCGTCCCCGGCCCGACATCCCGGATCCCCCGGGCGGCCCGCCGGCCGGGCAGGTGGCCCAGGAACACCGAGCTGTTCTCCGCCGCGTGCACGCCCGCCGACGCCAGGACATTCCGCGCGGCCTGCGCCGTCGCGATGCCGAGCACCTCCCCCATCCCGGCCGCGATCCACGCCTGCGCGGCCTCGGCCAGGGTCCAGGTCTTCCCGCTCCCGGCCGGGCCGGCGAGCACCTCGACCGTCCGCGCGGATGTGAGCGCGTAGAACAGCGCGGCGCCCTGGTCCAGGCGCAGGCCCGAGTCCGTGAGGTCCGCGCGCGATGCCTGCGCCCGCTCCCGCAGCAGCGCGTCGAACGCGGCCGCGTCCGCGCCCAGCAGTACTGCCGCCTGCTCGCGGGTCAGGTGCGGCGCTCCGGGCCGCTGAGCATCCGCCAGCAGCTGTTCCTCCATGGACAGCTGAACCCTGGTGGCATAACGGGTCGTCCCCGGCCGTGTATACACGCTGCGCCC
>Ga0316363_10003821_pt1 | contig 10606 bp, 11 predicted proteins | sample Sb_taG_3_FD_200459 | JGI IMG/M metagenome (GOLD analysis project Ga0316363, IMG submission 200459) | Peat soil microbial communities from Weissenstadt, Germany - Sb_50d_a_PC metaG (v2) (version 2) | ecosystem: Environmental > Terrestrial > Soil > Wetlands > Peat | place: Germany: Weissenstadt...
TGCCGGGCAACAGCGCCGAAGACGTCGTTACAGCGCGGGTTGACTACTCCCGTCTCGATCATCCGGCGTCGCCAGTGCGCATCCGGCTCAGCAGTACGGTTGCACGCGCGCGCAACATCGGCGATCCCTCGTCGGCTTCGGAGGTTGAAATCGCGTATATGCGTGGCGGCAAGGTGTATTCGGTGCGGGCGCGATCATGCGTGCTCGCCTGTTACAATACGATGATTCCATATCTTTGTCCGGAATTGCCGGAAAAGCAAAAGGAAGCGCTGCGATATTTGGTCAAGACTCCGCTCGTTTATTCAAGCGTAGCACTGACGAATTGGATGGCGTTTAAGGCTCTGGGTATCTCAAGGGTCTATTCACCGGGGTCATATCATTCATCGCTATTCATCAACCCAGTCATCGATATCGGAGAGTACCGGAGCCCGCGTTCACCGACCGAACCAGTGCTGGTCCAAATGATGCGAACGCCGGTTCAGCCAGGTCTACCGGAACGTGATCAGCATAGGGCGGGGCAGCTGGACATTCTGAACACGAGTTTTGAGACGTTCGAGCGCAACATTCGCGACCAACTGGCCCGTATCCTGGGCCCCGGCGGGTTTGATCCGGCCAGCGATATTACGGCGATCACAGTCAACCGCTGGCCGCATGGATACGCCTACGAGTATAATCCGCTTTTCGACCCAGACTGGCCGGAAGGGACGCAGCCACACGTGATCGGCCGGGCGCCCTTCGGCCGAATTACGATCGCCAACTCGGATTCTGGCGCCGCGGCTTACACGGATTCGGCAATAGACCAGGCATATCGTGCCGTGCAGGAACTCTTTCGGACCTAAAGGCGACTGCGATTACCTGCTCAGGGCACGACGCTGTCTAAGAGGCCGTTTCGAAACTGGTTGTTAGGCGTGCAGCTCATCGAGCAAGGCCTTGGCCTCCTTCAGATCGAGCGTATCGAAGCCTTCGGTGAACCAGCCGTAGACCGGCGCGAGAAGATCGCGGGCATCATCCCGCTTGCCCTGATTGCGCCACAGCCGCGCCATGCTCATCGCCGCGCGCAGTTCCCAGGACTTTGCCTGCTGCTCGCGCGCAACTGCGAGCGCATGCTCGAAATACGCCTCCGCTTTTGCCGCGTCTCGCTCCGGCGACTTCAGCGCGATTTCGCCGGCAATTCGATGGATCTCGGCTTCGCACCACCTTTCCTTGGTTGTTTCCACCGCCGTTATCGCTTCGCCAATGCAGCGCCAAGCGTCATCGAATTGGCCGAGTTCCGCATGGGCGCGCGCCAAATATGACAAATACAACGGCACCCATCCTGTTCCTCCCGTTGACCGCCATGCGGTGATCCCCGAGGTGATCATGTGGACTGCGTTCGGGGCTTTGCCGGTAAGAGCAAAAAGGCGACCTTGATTCAACATTCCGAACGCCTTCCAGAACACAGCGCCTTTTTCGTCCGCCAAATCGACAAGTTCACTGACGAGCGTGTTTGCTGTTGCGTAATTTCCGGAGTCGACATGGGTAGAAAATGCGAAGGTCAGCGCATTCATCAAAGTGGCGGCTTGGCCGATCTCGCGCGCGTTCTTGAGCGCTTGGTCCGAGTCTGCTAGCGCGGCATCGGGATAGCCAAGCTCCCACCGAGCCCACGATCGATAGCCTAGAATTGTTACCCCTATGTCTTGGCCAAATCGCGTCGCCAGCTGACGATGCTCGGCAGGATCGTAAAGCGCGATCCCCTGATCGAAGTGCGCTAGGCCTTCCACGATGTCTCCCGTAAACAGCAGGGAACAACCCATAATACGATGTGTTATCAGGAGCAGAGCCGTCGTTCCCTGCTTCTCGGCGAGCGTCAGGAACTGCGCCGCAAGCTCACGCACCACGTCGCCGCTGAACGCGATAAAGTTCGCGATCCAGAAGCCGAACAGGACCGAGAACAACAGCAGCGGGTCTTCGGGAGGTTCCCCGAGCGCTTCAGCCTGTTCGATCAGCAGACGTGCCCGCTCCTCAGCGGCCTTGGTTTCCGGCGCGGCATAGCCTTTGACGTGGATGAGTGGAGTTATGAGCGCGACCTGGAGCTTAATCTCTTCGCGACGCAGCGCGGACGTAGCGGGCAAGGACGCAATTAGGCCAAGCGCGCGTGTGAGCTGCGCCACAGCTTCGACCAGCGCCGAGCGCGACTGTGACTGCTGTCCCGCCTTGCCCCACAGGTCCGCGGCCTTCTCGATCAGCCCGGCCTCGGTGCAATGATGCGCCAGCAGCTCCGGCCGGCTCTCGGCGATCTCGGCGAACTGGGTCTCAAGGGTTTCTGCGATACGGGCGTGCAGCGCGCGGCGCGGCTCGCGCAGCAGCGTGCCATAAGCCGCGTCCTGCACCAGGGCATGCTTGAACAAGTAGGTCGCATTCGGCGGGACGCCTTGCCGAAACAGCAAGCCGGCGGCAATTAGGCGGTCGAGCGCCGATCCCAGCTCCGCCTCGGGCTTGCCCACAACCGCAGCCAGCAGGGCATGGGAAAACTCCCGCCCGATTGCCGCCCCAACCTGCGCTGCCTCCTTGGCGGGGCCAAGCCGGTCAAGCCGCGCCATCAGCGACGCGTGCAAGCTTGCAGGGACCGCCAGGGCTGGATATGGAACCGCCGCGGCGGTGCGCCGGGCTTCACCCTCGCTCTCCGCCTCCAGCACCGCCTTCGTCATCTCCTCCACGAACAGGGGAATGCCGTCGGTGCGCTCCACGATTTCCGCCATCACATCCGCCGGCAGCTCCTTGTTCCCGACAAGACGCGCGATGATGGCGGCCGCTTCATGCTCCCCAAGCCGGTTGAGCGTCAGGCTCGTCACATGCGACTGTCCCACCCACGGGGCGCTGAACTCGGGGCGGAAAGTAACGATGAGCAGCGCCGGAAGGGTTTTAATTCGGTCCACCGTCCGACCAAACACTTCCAGGCTCGTCGGATCGACCCAATGCGCATCTTCGACGATCATTAGCACTGGATTCTGGCGTGCCAATCCCGCGAGTTGTGCCGTGAAGGCTTCCAGCGTTCTCTGCCTGCGCTGTTCCGGGGCCAGGTCGAGCGCGGGATAGCGTCCATCATTCGGCAGCGACAGCATCTCGGCAAAGAGTACGGCATCCGGTTTGGAGGTCGAGGTCTGCGCGAGTACGGCATCGAGCTTGTCGAGCTTCGCCTGCGGGGTGTCGTCGTGTGCCAGTCCCGCGGCACGCTCCATCTGGCCGATGATCGGGTGGAACGCGCTGTCCGTGTGCTGTGGCGAGCAGAAATAGCGCAAGCGCGTGTGCGGCTCGCCGGCGACGCTTTCCAGCAGCGCGGCCGTGAGCCGCGATTTGCCGATACCGGCCTCGCCGGAGAGCAGAACTACTTGGCCTTCGCCGGTCTTTACCCTGGACCAGCGCCGCAGCAGCAATTCGATTTCTTCTTCCCGCCCGACGAGGGCGGTCAAGCCGGTCGTGTGCAGGGCCTCGAAGCGGCCTTCCGCCGAACTCGCCCGCAGCGCCGCCCAGGCCCGGACCGCGCCGGTGATGCCCTTGAGGTCCCTGGCCCCGAGGTCCTCAAGCTCAAAGAGATTGCCGAGAAGCCTGCGCGTCCCCTCGGCGATGACCACCATGTTCGGCTCGGCGATGCCCTGCAGGCGTGCCGCCAGGTTCGGCGTCTCGCCGACGATGCCGCGCTCCTGTGCCTCGCCTGATCCAACCAGGTCGCCGACGACAACCAGCCCGGTTGCTATGCCAACACGGGTTTGCAGCGAAGCGCGCGTCTTGAGGTCGGCTACCGCCGCGACCAGCTCCAGCCCCGCCCGTACTGCCCGCTCGGCGTCGTCCTCATGGGCTTGCGGATAGCCGAAATAGACCAGCACGCCGTCACCCATGTATTTGGCCACGAAGCCGCCGAAGCGGCGCACCGTCTCGGCAACGCATTTCTGATAAGCCGAAATCACCTCGCGCAGGTCCTCCGGGTCCATGCGGGCCGAAAGTGCCGTCGAGCCGACTAGGTCCGAGAACATCACCGTGACTTGGCGGCGCTCGGCGGTGTCCTTGATAGACCTGCCGGTCGTCGCAAAAGCGTCGGGTGGTGGCGATGCTTTTGCGCCCGCGTCAGCGCGCAGGGCAACAATGGCGTCGAGCAGCTTACGGCGATGCCCGAGAATGCCGACGCCTAAATCCTTCAAGTCCTCCGCCGTCAAGCTCGGCAGGATCGTGTCGTCGATCTCGTTTTCGCGGAATGCAGCCTCATACCTTTCGAGGCCGAGCTTCCGCAGCCAATCCCCGAGGTCCATGGTGGCGCCCTAACTCCGCTTGGCGCGCATGATTGTTCAGGCGACCTAGCAGGAGCGAAATCGTGACACGCCGATTGCGCTTTGGCCTTCTTTCCTTTTTCCTTGGAGCGGCAGGGTTCACCTGTGCCGGAATTCGGTGCCCCACGGTGCCTATCCCGAGCGAAGCGAGGGAGTCCTGGTCCGTTCCCGGCGGCCCCAAAGTCAGCATCGAGGGTTCGGTAAGGACTCACCGAGGCTTCGGCGCGATCCCGGTGAAGGCTCGCCGAGGGTTCGTGACATTCGCGAGGACTCTCGAATGCCCACTAGTACGATGATCGACCCTAAAAATCTTAACTTGTTTGATCTAGATCAAACGACGGGCAGAAGTCGGGGGCCTCCTCATCCGAATGAATTATCAGGGCTCAAGGCACTTCGACAGTTTGCCCTCGATAAGGATCGAATTGAGCCCTCGACGCCAATTGGTTGCAGCGTTTGTTAGTGGCAGTTTTTGAAAAAGGTTGAGTCATGGCGCCCGCCGTGATTCCAAGAGGTTTCTTGAACCAACTTGGATTCGCCATGTGGACGCAAACTACTCGACAGCAGCATAGCCGCATCGTCACGCGATACCAGACCGATCTGACCGACGCAGAGTGGCGCGTGATCGCGCCGCACCTGCCGAAGCCCTGCGCGACGGGCCGGCCACGCGAGTGGCCGATGCGCGAGATCATCAACGGCATCTTCTACGTCATGCGGGCGGGCTGCCCGTGGCGGCTGCTGCCGAACGACTTGCCGCCATGGGGGACGATTTACCGCTGGTTTGCCGCCTGGCGCGACGACGGGCGCTTTGAACGGATAAACCACGCGCTCGTGATGGCAGATCGCGAACGGGTCGGGCGCAACGACAGCCCCTCGGCCGCGATCATCGACAGCCAGAGCGTCAAGACCACCGAGGCCGGCGGCCCGCGCGGTTACGATGCTGGAAAGAAGATCAATGGACGCAAGCGCCATGCGCTCGTCGACACCGACGGGCGTGGCCTCGTGCTCGAACCGCATCCGGCGAGCATCCAGGATCGCGACGGCGGCGGACCGCTTCTGCGGGCTTCGCGCCGCATCTTCCCGTTCATCCAGCGGGTCTTCGCCGATAGCGGGTATGCCGGTGAGAAGGTCGCCAAGGCCACGTTGATCGCGGTCGAGATCGTGCGCAAGAACCCCGATCAGGTCGGCTTCGCTGTTAACCCGCGGCGCTGGGTCGTCGAACGGTTCTTCGCCTGGATCGGGCGCAATCGACGGTTGGCAAAGGACTTCGAGGCCACCATCGAGTCCGCACGCGCCTTCCTCTACGCCGCATCTGTTATGCTGCTCGTGCGTCGGATCGCTCGTACTTCATGACTTTCGAAACCGACTCTAAGCTCGCTAATAGAACGCGCGGTGCTTTATCGCGCCGGTTTTCTGCAAAAAGTAAAAATTGTGCTTTCAATCACATCTCCGCCGTAGGACGTGAGTAAGCTTCGTGCATCTGCCGTGGGACAGCGGGAGCCTGCCATGAGCACAATGGACCTGAGTATTAGCATATTCCGTCCATACCGTTCGTCGCCTTGGAATGAGATCAAACGTTGCGTTGCCGATTGGCGCCACCGAGTGACCGCCCGGTCGGAACTGATGTCGCTCAGCGATCGTGAGCTGTCGGACATAGGTCTCACATCCATGGATAGATACAACGCGAGCAGCAAGCCGTTCTGGCAAGCGTGATCGCAAACCGCGCGGCCACACCCATGGCACTCACGTGCCTGGTGGAGGAGCGTCCACAGCCTTAAAGCAGATATTCGCTAGTACGTTTGGCATTCTTGGTCGCGCGGCAATTTCGGCTGCAACGACCGGCCTTACGTCGAAGGGATTAGCACAAAAGATTTCCCCGCCATGTTATAAGGTACAAACGTCACGATGACGTTTGGAGGACTACAGGAGGAGGCCATGATTACCATTCCTGAACTGGCCGCGGAGGCCCTGGGGTCTCACCTTGCTGAGCACATGGGTCGCCGGTTCGGCTCGACGGATGCGGGTTTAATAGAACTCGTCCAGTCGGCTGCCAGACTTGCTGTCGACTGCATCGGCAACAGTGACGCGCTCTATCACAACGTCGAGCATACGATGCTGGTAACGCTCGCTGGCTACGATATTTTGAGAGGACGAAGGCTCTTAACTGAGACGAATGCCAGCGATTTCGCGCACCTTATCGTCGCTTGTCTGTTTCACGACATTGGTTACGTCCGTGGTATTCTTAACGGCGATAGCGCTGACGGCTACATTGTTGACGCCAAAGGCAACAAGGCCAAGTTGCCGCGCGGCTCGTCCGACGCCGCGCTATTGCCGTATCATGTCGACCGGTCAAAGCTGTTCGTGATAAATCGCTTATCCAACATCAAATCGCTGGACGCCACCCGCGTCGCCAATGCCATCGAGTTCACGCGCTTTCCGCCGTCACATGGCGCCGAGGATAGCGACAGCGAAGAGGGCATGCTGGTACGCGCCGCTGATCTCATCGGCCAGCTCGGCGATCCGCATTATCTGCGCAAAGCCAATGCGCTTTATTACGAATTCGAAGAAGTCGGGATGAACAAGCAACTCGGCTATACTTCGCCGGCCGATCTCACTGATCTCTATCCGCAGTTCTATTGGAGTAGCATATCGGCACATATCCAGAGCGCGATCCGCTACCTCAACGTCACGTCGAGCGGACGCCAGTGGATCGCTAATCTCTACAGCAATATTTTCCGCGCCGAGCGCGACCTTAGCCTGTGTGGTCCACAACGCTGAGACCGCCGTTCACGGGCGGCATATAACCACGCAACTTTCCACACGAACACGTAAGATGTCCGAGCATTCACGACCGTACGCCATACCCGGCAATGAAGAGCGCGAGGACGTAAGGGCGTGCAAACCTTCCTTCCACCGGTAGGAGACGTGTCTCCCCGGTCGATCCATGCACCCGCGCCACACATCTCAGCGGTCGCGAGAATCGCCAATAAGGTCGTGAATCTGACATCTGTCCGCGCTTAAATGCGCGCCCTTGTGGCTGAATTCGTCACGTTTATTCTCCAGCGATAAAGGGGTCTGGGCATGATGAAGCTTTACCACGTCACGACCAGCGATGCGGCGAAAGCAATTTTGCGTGCCGGCTTCCGCGATACGGCCGGCACCTATGGACCTGGCCGGTCTGGAGTTTGCCTGGTCGATAGACCGCTCGACTGCAATAACATCAGCGCCGATACCGTATTGGCCGTGAGCCTCGATTGTGGGCCTAGTGATCTGTCCGATTACGAATGGGCGCAGGACGGACAGTCCCACCAGGAGTGGCTGATCCCAGCCGACTTTGTGAACAAACATACGCTGGCCATAGTGCAACTCGATCGGAATTTTAGACGCTCAGCGTAATTTGGAACTCGTCGGCCTGAGTTGGAGAAGGCATAGCGGCTTGTCGGCTGCTGCGTTGCACACTCCACTTCCGCAACGGGTCATTCACGACCGATGCATTCAGTACCCGTGCCGATCAATGTCCGTTGTTACTCCAATAGCGACATTATTGTTCGGCGCTGCGAAGTGACGCTAAGGGCCAGAACCAGACTCATGCGCTGCAACAAAGTCAGGGCTGTTTCGAAATTCGTTGTCAGGCGTGCAGCTCATCGAGGAACGCCTTGGCCTCCTTTAGATCGAGTGTGTCGAAGCCTTCGGTGAACCAGCCATAGATCGGCGCCAGAAGCTCGCGGGCCTCCTTGCGTTTGCCCTGACCGCGCCACAGCCGCGCCATGCTCATCGCTGCCCGCAGTTCCCAGGACTTTGCCTGCTGCAGACGCGCAACCGCGAGCGCACGTTCGAAAATACGCTTGCGCCTTCGCTGTATCCGGCTGCAAGCGACTTGAGTGCGATTTCCCCTCTCTCCGTAATAAGTTTTAGCTCACGCCGTTCGCTTTGCCCGTAGGAGCGTCACTGGCTCGTTTTGATCCTTCCCCGGTGTCGGACACACCGGCTTGAGCGTTTTAAGATTGCGTCGGGGCCGCATAGGAAGGCCAGCGGTGATCCTTTCGGCCTGCTTCCGGACCAGTCTCCGCGCCTCGGCGGCCCTCCTCGCCAAGTCGATTTTGGTCGGCTCCTTGCCGAGCAGGGCCTCTCGCGACGGGTAAATCTGATGGCCGATCATTCCTTGCCCAGAGGATCGGGATCGAGAGACCAAGCCGAGCGGACGGGGTCGGCTTATTCTTTAGCATTGATCTAGGTCAATGCGCGCGGAGGCTTCGAGCCTGGAATGTTCGCGGACGAGAACGAGCATGCTGTTAGGCCACAGCTAACTGAGGGAGACAGAAGATGAGCACTAAGCGGCGGTTCGGGCTTGTTGCCCTTGGTCTCTTCGCGGTCTGCGGCACAGTCTCGTTGGCGGCAGGCGCTGAGAAGACCGTCAACGAAAAGGTGCGTGACGTCTATCACGTCGTCAAGGCGGAAGTAATGCAGGTCGGCGACGTACCAGGCCATGTTGTGGGCATTTTCGATGCGAGCGGACTAGGGTTTAACATGGATACTGGAGAGGTGTGCAATTACTCAGGAAAAGTCTTTTTTGACCTAACCAACGGAACTGGGCCGCATCAGGGATATGCGACGAACACCTGCGAAGGCGGCAAAAGCTTTGCTCAGGTCAAAGGTGTCACTACTGCCCACCCCGATGGAACGTCCACTGTCGAGGGCACATTTGTCTACACCGGCGGCACTGGACAACTTTCGGGCATCAAGGGGGGCGGTTCCTATACAGGCAAACGCTTGGCCCCGCTAACCCCCGGTGGGGCAGCCGACTCGTTTACCGACGTTGTAGGGACACACACTCTACCGTCCCAGTGATGTGAGGGGGCGGCCGGGCGGGCCCTCGCCCTGGCGCAACTTAATGTACGTTTCATCACCGATGTCGGCCCCGCGCCAGGCGTCGCTACAAAGACGCAAAGGGAATAGCAAAAGGGAATAGCAAAAGGGAATAGCATTATGGAAACGGCTGCGCTCAAGTGGCTAATAATTGCGAATTCGATCATCGGGTTTAGTGCGTGCGCATCGGCTCAAGATATCGATGTGGGCAAAATGGAATATCAGTCCAGTTGTGCGGCATGCCACGGCATCGACGCAAAAGGCAACGGACCCATGAGTAAAGACCTGAAGACGCGCCCTACTGATCTGACAGTTCTCGCCAAGAAAAATAACGGCGTATTTCCCGTCAACGCGCTGTATGAAATAATTGATGGACGAAATTCGTTGATCAGCAGCCATGGTACTCGTGAAATGCCAATTTGGGGATACCGATACTCACCACCACTGTCAACCAGGTTTAAAAACGCAGACGACTATACCTATGCGCCTCCCGGTTCTCCAGAACCTGTAATCCGCGGTCGTATCTTGGCGGTCATTGATTACCTAAATCGCATGCAAGAGAAGTGAGTGTCGACGGCCTTCGCAAGCTCGTGGCCACTAGGCCTCTTCTATCCTCGCAACGTCTCATCTTTTTAAATTAGCGGTAAGGGGCAAGGCATGGAGTTGATCTTCCTTGTTGGTTTGGTTGTCGCCGTCGTATGGAGCGCATCGATCGTATGGAAAATGTATGCGCGCGAGCAACGGTCAGAAAAGGCTACCAAAAAGGCCACCTTAGAACAGGCGTGGCATATAGTTCTTGCTGACCCACATTATGAGCAGCGGCGGCTACATGAAGAGCACAAGCACAAAGTGGAAGCTCAATTGCGTAAAGAGGCAGAAGACCTGAACGATCCCCCGCCGGCTGACATGCCGCCGGAAGAAGATGAAGGATCAAAGGTGGACGCAGGGCATTGATCTGCAACAATCAGTCAGCGGTGCTGACCCAACGCATAGTGGGTGCGCTGCGACGCAAACTCTTCTTCCGCGATGGGTCATTCACGTCATTTCGAGCGTACACCACGCACTTCCGCTTCTCCCCCGATTCCGGACATATCGCTGCGCCGCACTAAGCGACGTTCAGGGTCATAAGCGGGAATCCGCAATCGGCGACAGCCCTGTGATGGATTGGCCTGTGATAAATTGGCCGCGTTTCCCGACCCGGCGCGTGCGCCCGAAACTTGGAACAACCCATGAAACCCCTGAGCGTCAGCGTTGCGCTGTTCGGCCTTCTTGCGCTGGTTCAGCCCGCGATCGAAATGGATCTATCAGGCGCGCTCCTCGGCAGTGTCATTCTGCTCTGCGCCGCCACAACCTTCCGGTCGACCGCGATATCGAGCTTCCTCAAGATTTTCGTCGGCATCTTTTCGACCGAGACGATCGTGTTCGGCGTTGCCGTGCTGGCT
>Ga0316363_10003824_pt1 | contig 10601 bp, 9 predicted proteins | sample Sb_taG_3_FD_200459 | JGI IMG/M metagenome (GOLD analysis project Ga0316363, IMG submission 200459) | Peat soil microbial communities from Weissenstadt, Germany - Sb_50d_a_PC metaG (v2) (version 2) | ecosystem: Environmental > Terrestrial > Soil > Wetlands > Peat | place: Germany: Weissenstadt...
GCCGGCTGACGCTGCTCGACCAGAACAAGGTGATCAAGCCGCATCCGTCGTTCCGGCTGTTCGCCACCGCCAATACGGTCGGGCTCGGCGACACGTCCGGCCTCTATCACGGCACCCAGCAGATCAATCAGGGCCAGATGGACCGCTGGTCGATCGTGACCACGCTGAACTATCTGCCGCACGACAACGAGGTCGAGATCGTGCTCGCCAAGGCGCGGCACTATCGCAACGTCGAGGGTCGCGACATCGTCGGCAAAATGGTGCGCGTCGCCGACCTCACGCGCAACGCTTTCATGAACGGCGACATCTCCACCGTCATGAGCCCGCGCACGGTGATCACCTGGGCGGAGAACGCCGACATCTTCAACGATATCGGCTTCGCCTTCCGGCTGACCTTCGTCAACAAATGCGACGAGCTGGAGCGGCCGCTGGTCGCCGAGTTCTATCAGCGCTGCTTCGGCCAGGAACTGCCGGAGAGTGCGGTGAACGTGGCGCTCAGTTAAGCGTTCGCAACAGTGTCCTCCAACATCAAGCCGAAGACGCCAACCAAGGAAGCGCCGACCGAACCGTTCAAGCGCGCGGTCGGTGTTTGCCTCAAAGCGATCGCCGGCAAGGGCGATCTCGAAGTGTCGTTCGCGGCCGAGCGTCCGGGGCTCGCCGGCGGCAAGGTGCGGCTGCCGGAGCCGCCGCGGCGGCTCAACGAGCGCGAGGCGGCGATCGTGCGCGGCCACGCCGATTCGATCGCGCTGCGGCTGGCCTGTCATGACCCGGCGGTGCACAGGAAGCTGGTGCCGGGCGGCCAGCAGGCGCGCGCGGTGTTCGACGCCGTCGAGCAGGCCCGCGTCGAAGCCATCGGCTCGCGCCGCATGGGCGGCGTCGCCAAGAATCTCACCGCCATGCTCGACGACCGCTTCCACCGCGGCAAATTCGACGAGATCAGCGATCGCGCCGACGCGCCGATCGAGGACGCGCTGGCCATGATGGTGCGCGAACGGCTCACCGGCGAGGCGCCGCCCGCCGCAGCGCGCAAGCTGGTCGATCTGTGGCGGCCGCTGATCGAGGAGCGCGCCGGCCGCGATCTCGATCGGCTCGAGCGCGTGCTGACCGACCAGCGCCGCTTCGGCGACGTCGTCCACGACCTGCTCGATTGCCTCGACATGGGCGAGGACCGCTCGAGCGAGTCCGACGAGGAGGAAGGCGACGAGGGCGACCAGGAAAACCAAAAGGACGAGCAGGGCGACAGCGGGGAAGCGTCCGATTCCGCCGACAGCGAGCGCATGAGCGCGGAGGCGGAAGCCTCCGCCGACGAATTGCCCGACAGCAGTTCGGAAGCCGTCGATGCGCCGGCCGCCGAGATGGCGGACGACGCCGAAATGGGCGACTCGGAAACCGCGGCCGAGCCGTGGCGGCCGCGCAATCAGCGCAACGAGCCGCGCGGCCCCGACTACAAGCCCTATACCAGCAAATTCGACGAAGTCGTCGACGCCGAGGATTTGTGCGAGCCGGAGGAGCTCGAACGGCTGCGCGGCTATCTCGACAAGCAGCTCTCGCACCTGCAGGGCGTCGTCGCGCGGCTCGCCAATCGCTTGCAGCGGCTGCTCCTGGCGCAGCAGAATCGCGCCTGGGAGTTCGATCTCGAAGAAGGTCTGCTCGATCCGGCGCGGCTGCCGCGCGTCATCGTCGATCCGATGCATCCGCTGTCGTTCAAGCGCGAGAAGGACACCGACTTCCGCGACACCGTGGTGACGCTGCTGTTGGATAATTCCGGCTCGATGCGCGGCCGCCCGATCACCGTGGCCGCCACCTGCGCCGACATTCTGGCGCGCACGCTGGAACGCTGCGGCGTCAAGGTGGAGATTTTGGGTTTCACCACGCGGGCCTGGAAGGGTGGGCAGTCGCGGGAATCCTGGCTGGCCAGCGGCAAGCCGCCCAATCCCGGCCGCCTCAATGACCTGCGCCACATCATCTACAAATCGGCCGACGCGCCTTGGCGTCGCGCGCGAAAAAATCTCGGGCTGATGATGCGCGAGGGTTTGCTCAAGGAAAACATCGACGGCGAGGCGCTCGACTGGGCGCATAAGCGCCTGTTGGCCCGCTCGGAATCGCGAAAAATCCTGATGATGATTTCCGACGGCGCGCCGGTCGACGATTCGACGCTTTCGGTCAATCCGGGAAATTACCTGGAACGCCACTTGCGCTGGGTGATCGAGGATATCGAGACCCGCTCACCGGTCGAGCTGATCGCCATCGGCATCGGCCACGACGTGACGCGCTACTACCGCCGCGCCGTCACCATCGTCGACGCCGAGGAGCTTGGCGGCGTCATGACCGAAAAGCTCGCCGAGCTGTTCGAGGACAATCCGACCGAGGAACGCGTGCGCCCGGCGCGGCCGCGGCGGCTGCATTCGTAATTATAATAAGAACATCTGTAAGGGAGTGAGCCATGAATACTCGCGGGCATTTGTCGTGCATTGCCGTCCTGTGCCTGCTGGCGCTGCCAGTGGCCACGTCGGCATTCGCGCAGGCCACGAACTATCCGGCAAAGGCGGTGATGATCATCTCCGATGCCGGCGCTGGCTCCAGTCCGGATGTTGCCATGCGCATCGTTGCCGACGGCCTGAGCAAAATCTGGGGACAGCAGGCGGTCGTGGTCAATCATCCCGGCGCCAACGGCAGCATCGCCGCGCGTGCGGCGAGCGAGGCGTCACCCGACGGCTACACCCTCTATTCGCCCGCGCTGTCGACCTTCGTGGCGCTGCCGACGGTGGCGCCCAACCTGCCAGTCAAGCTGCCGCGCGATTTTTTGCCGATCGGCTTCATCGCCGAGCAGCCGATGTTTCTTTCGGTCGATCCCAAAAGCGGCATCACCACGCTCCCCGAGCTCATCGATCGAGCCAAAAAAACGCCCGGCACGCTATCGATTGCGGTCTCCGGCGTCGGCCGCATGACCCATCTGACAGGCCTGCTGTTGCAGCAGAAGGCCGGCATCAAGCTCATCCCGGTGCCGTACACCGGCGGCCCCTCGGCGGCGCTGGCCGATGTCGCCGGCGGCCGCGTTACCATGATCATCGAAGGCTATCCCGGCATCATCGGCGCGGCGAATGCGGGACAGGTGAAGCTGATCGCGGTGGCGTCGCCGCAGCGGCTGGCGGAATTGCCCGATCTGCCGACGGTGGCGGAAACCATTCCTGGTTTCTCCGCGGCTGGCTGGCTCATCGTCGCGGCGCCGGTCGGCACGCCGGCGCCGATCATCTCCAAGGTGAGCGCGGACATTGCCAAGGTCGTCGCCGATCCGGACGTGAAAAAGAAACTGGCGGCCACCGGCAGCTATACGCACGCCATGACTCCTGACGAGACCGGAGCCTTTGTCGCCAAGCAGCAGGAAACCTGGATGCCGGTGCTGCAGACGATCTCGACGCAATAAATCGATAACGCGTTTACGCCGCCGCCACGTCGAAGCCGCACAAGCGTCCGGACGTGATGGCGCGTCGCACGAGACCCGTGGTTTTTGCCTCTGTGGCAAAGTCGGACAGATAGGACAGCAAACCGGCGCTGGCTTTCGCGACGGCCATGCCTACCCGATTCACGCCGTAACCTTTCGCCAACACCCGCGCCCCGGGTAATCGCTCGGCAAATTCGATGAGCTGGTCGCGCGGAAACGCCAGCGCGTCGACTTTCCGATCTCGCAGCAGATCGAACGCGCTTTCCGGCAGCTCGACGCCGATCAGCTCGGCTTGCTTGACGATACGGCGCAACGCTAACGCCGAGGCATGTCCGTCAACGAGGCCGATACAGCTTCCGGCCCGATCGGCGTCTTCGAGACTCCCGATCGTCGAGCCAGCCGGCACCAGCAGCGAATAGTCGAACTGGAACAGCGCCGGCGAAAAATCCACCACGGCGACGCGCGATGGCTCGATGCCGAGAAATGCCACGTCGCAAGCGCCGTCTTGCAAACCGGCAACCGCATCCTTGGGCGACGGATATTTGATAACCCGCGCCACGATGCCGAGGCGTGCCGCGAGTGCCCCCACAATCTCAATTGCGATAAACCCGGTGCCGATGCCGCGAATGGCCGCGGCATCCTCGGCGTATTGCGGCAGGAACAGCGCGAGACGAATGGCGCCGGCCGCCGCAAGCGCGGCGACCCGCGGATCGGCCGGTGACATGCTCTGCGCTTACCGCTCGCCCGCCTCGGTGAAGAATTTTTCGCCATAGGCAAAACGGTTCGGTTTGAGGAAGAAGCCGAGCAGAATTGCGCCGTTGGGCGCCACCGCCTCGTGCTGATTGCCGGCCGGCCGCCAGACGAACTGGCCCGGCCCGCATTTGCCTTCGTGATCTTCCAGCGAGCCCTCGATCACGTAAGTCTGCTCCAGCGCGGTGTGTTCGTGCAGCGGCACCACGGCGCCGGGCTCGAGCTTGAACAGCGCGGTGGTGACGCCGTTGTTGTCGGTATAGAGCACCTTGATCTGGATGCCGGGAAATTTGGTCTTCTCCCACGGCATGTTCGGCGCATCGACATAGTGCGCGGCGCGCTCCGGCGGATTGTCTTGCTTGATGTCGGAATGCACGGCCTTGCGGGCTGGCGCGGACATGGCTGTCTCCTTCGGTTCAGGGCGTCGATTGCCGCAAGCATATGGCGCCGGCAACCGCGCCGCCAGGGCGTGTGCGGCACGCCGCAAAAATGCCAAGGCCCGCACGCGGCGGGCCTCGAAGGTCGAACGGAATTAAGCGAAGCGATTACGCCGTCGCCTTGCGTTTCTTCACCACTGCGCGCTTGAGCTCGAGCACCCGCGGCGACAACTCGGCGTCTTTGGCCTTGAGCAGAAACGCGTCGAGGCCGCCGCGATGATCGACGGTCTTGAGCGCATTGGCCGAAATGCGCAACCGGATCGAGCGGCTGAGCGCGTCCGACAACAGCGTGACATTGAGCAGATTGGGCCGGAACCGCCGCTTGGTCTTGCGGTTCGAATGGCTCACCCGGTTGCCGATCTGGCGTGTCTTTCCGGTCAATTCGCAACGCCATGACATGGTTGTCGTTCCTCAAAGGATCCCGCGCGTCCAGCGCCGCCTGACGACGATGTGGGATATGCGCGGACCTATAATCAGGGGTCCGTGCAGCGTCAAGCATTTGTCAGGGATGGGCTTTACGGCCGCGGTAAACCACACAAAGGACGCATTCCCGAACGAGACAGGGCCGGGGGTTGCAAGCCAAGGCCGGCATCCGGCCAGCAAAGCTACCCCATAGGTCTGAAATCGCGCCGGTGACCCGGCGGCATTTGGGGAAAGTGTCCGTGCTGCTGCCGCAACGGGTTCCTTTTGCTGCCGTCCCCACCGCTTTTGCCGCGGCGATTTGCGTCATGGCGGCGCTCGCCGCCGATGCCGGCCATGTCGCCGCGGCGCAAGTGCATTTGGAGGCCGAGTACACCGCCACGCTCGCCGGCCTGCCGATCGGTCGCGGCACCTGGGCCATCGAGATTGCCGAGGATCAATACACTGCGGCGGCCAGCGGCGCGACCTCGGGACTGCTGCGGATTTTTACCGGCGCGCGCGGCACCGGCGCCAGCCGCGGCAGCTTCAGCGGCGATCAGACAATGCCGACGAACTATATTGCGACGATCGATTACGAGCGCGGCAAGATCGATGACGTGCGCATGGCGCTGGTCGGCGGCAATGTGAAGGATTTGTTGGCTGATCCGCCGCTGTACCCACATCCCGATCGCATTCCGGTGAGCGACGCCGACCGCCGCGGCGTCGTCGATCCGATGAGCTCGAGCATCAACCGCGTCGGCGGCAACGGCGATCCGGTGTCGCCGCAGGCCTGCGCCCGCAAGGTTCCGGTATTCGACGGCCGCGTGCGCTATGACCTGCGCAGCGAGTTCAAGCGCATCGAGATGGTCAAGGCGGAACGCGGCTACCAGGGGCCGGTCGTGGTCTGCGCGGTGTATTTCGAGCCGATCTCCGGCTACGTGCCGGAACGGGCGGTGATCAAATATCTCGTCGCGCTGCGCGACGCCGAGGTCTGGCTGGCGCCGATCTCCGGCACCCGCGTGCTGGTGCCGTTCCGCTTCTCGATGCCGACGCCGCTCGGCATCGGCGTATTGCAGGCGACCCAATTCGTCGCGTCGGCGCAAGTGCCTCATCCCAGCATCAGCGCAAAAACCCAGTAGTCGCGGCCGTCGCGCAGGCGCCATATCCGTGTCGCATCATCTCGACGAGGCCACGCCGGCTAGCCATGTTGGGTGACGGCCATAGGCGTCCCCGCTATCCACAGGAGACAGTCCCTTGACTCGCCAAGGAATCGTGATCCGCCGCCGCGTTAATGTTTTGGGCGCCAAAACGACGCAGTGGAATCGCTCATTACACCCGATCTGGTGTTCAATGGCGGCCGCGGCGCCATATATCGCGGTGAACGAACTCGAACAGCACGAGAGTCGCCGATTCGGCCGCGATTCGTTCCAGACTCGTTCCACATGTTAAGCACAGGTCTTTCCAGCGTCGCGTTGTGATACACAAGCCATGCCCCATCCTCCTGCCGCGCCAGCGGCGGAGGCACGAGCGGGGCGCCATGCCGGACTGTTGATGCCGATTTCCTTCTCACCGCCTGCCAATCGTGACCTGCGCGCCCGCGGCGCCGGCGTCACCGCCGTGTTGGGGCCGACCAATACCGGAAAGACCCATCTGGGAATCGAGCGAATGCTGGCGCATTCCTCGGGCCTGATCGGCTTGCCGCTGCGGCTCTTGGCCCGCGAGGTCTATAACCGCGCCGTCGAGCGCGTCGGCGCCGATGCCGTGGCGCTCGTCACCGGCGAGGAAAAGATCAAGCCGCCGAATCCGCGGTTTTGGGTCGCCACCGTCGAGGCCATGCCGCGCGATCTCGACGTCGCCTTCCTCGCCGTCGATGAAATCCAGCTCGCCGCCGATTTCGATCGCGGCCACGTTTTCACCGACCGCATGCTCAACCGCCGTGGCCGCGAGGAGACGCTGGTGCTCGGCGCCGCCACCATGCGGCCGATCGTCGAGCGGCTGTTGCCCGGCGCCAGCATCGTCAGTCGGCCGCGGTTGTCGCAACTGACCTTCGCCGGCGAGAAAAAGCTCACCCGGCTGCCGCGCCGCTCCGCCGTCGTCGCGTTCTCGGCGGAAGAAGTCTACGCCATCGCCGAATTGATTCGCCGCCAGCGCGGCGGCGCCGCGGTGGTGCTCGGCTCGCTATCGCCGCGCACCCGTAATGCACAAGTCGAGCTCTATCAGGCCGGCGAAGTCGACTACCTGGTGGCGACCGACGCCATCGGCATGGGGCTCAATCTCGACGTCGATCACATCGCGTTCGCCTCCGACCGCAAGTTCGACGGCTATCAGTTCCGCAAATTGAGCCCGTCGGAACTGGCGCAGATCGCCGGCCGCGCCGGCCGCGCGCAGCGCGACGGTACATTCGGCACCACCGGCCGCTGCCCGCCGTTCGAGAATGAGCTGGTGCAAGCGCTGGAGTCGCACACATTCGAGCCGGTGAAGATGGTGCAGTGGCGCAACACCGATCTCGACTTCTCCTCGATCGGCGCCTTGCAGGCGACACTCGCGATGGCGCCGACCGAGGCCGCGCTGGCGCGCGCGCCGACGGCGGAAGATATTCTGGTGCTCGATCATGCCTCGCGCGAGGACGAGGTGCGGGCCTGGACGACGAAGCCGGCCGATGTCGAGCGGCTGTGGGACGTCTGCCAGGTGCCCGACTATCGCAAGATCGCGCCGGCGAACCACGCCGAGCTGGTGGTCACGCTGTACGGTTATTTGCAACGCGAGGGCAAGGTCGCGACCGATTGGTTCGCCCGCCAGATTGCGGAGAACGATCGCACCGACGGCGATATCGATACGCTGTCGACGCGCATCGCGCACATCCGCACCTGGACCTTCGTGGCCAACCGGCCGGATTGGCTCGCCGATCCCGAGCACTGGCAAGGCATTACGCGCGGCGTCGAGGATAAGCTCTCGGACGCGCTGCACGAACGGCTCACCGAGCGTTTCGTCGATCGCCGCACCAGCGTCTTGATGCGGCGGTTGCGCGAAAACGCCACGCTTGAGCCGGAGATCAACAAGACCGGCGACGTCGTGGTCGAGGGCCATGTCATCGGCCGGCTCGACGGTTTCCTGTTCGTCGCCGATGCGTCGTCCGGCGGTTCGGAGGCCAAAGCGTTGCAGAACGCGGCGCAGAAAGCGCTTGCCGGCGAGATCGGCGCGCGCGCCACGCGGCTTGCCGAATCACCCGATGGGCAATTCGCGCTCGCCTCCGACGGCGCCATTCGCTGGACCGGCGCCGCGGTCGGCAAGCTCATCGCCGGCGAGCAAGTTTTGAAGCCGCGAGTCCGCGTCGTTGCCGACGAGCATTTGACCGGTGCGCCGCGCGATGCGGTGGAGGTGCGGCTCGATGCTTTCGTCAAATCCCATCTGGAAAAGCTGCTCGGTCCGTTGTTCGTGCTGTCCGCGGCCGAGGACGTCACCGGCATCGCGCGCGGCGTCGCCTTCCAACTGGTCGAAGCGCTCGGCGTGCTCGATCGGCAGAAAGTCGCCGAAGACGTCAAAGGGCTGGAGCAGCCGGCGCGCGCCTCGTTGCGTAAATACGGCGTGCGCTTCGGCGCCTATCACATCTACATCCCGGCGCTGCTCAAGCCGGGGCCGCGGGCGCTCGCCGCGCAGCTGTGGGCGCTGGCGCATGACGGACCGCAGAGCAAAGGCCTCGACGATCTGTTGCACCTCGCCGGTTCCGGCCGCACCTCGATCCCGGTCAATCGCGACATCGACGCGGCGCTTTACGGCACCGCCGGTTATCGGGTCAGCGGCGAACGCGCGGTGCGCGTCGATATTCTGGAGCGCTTGGCCGATCTGATCCGCCCCGCGCTGTCGTGGCGCGAAGGCGCTCCCGGAACGAAGCCGCTGGGCGCGATTGCCGGCGGTGGCTTCACGGTTGTGAACGGCATGACGTCGCTGACCGGCGCTTCGGGTGAGGATTTTGCTTCGATCCTGCGGTCGCTCGGCTACCGCATGGAGCGCCGGCCGAAGCCCGCGGAGCCAGCGCAAGTCGCCGCGCCGGCCGAACAGGTCGCCGCGCCGGTCGAAACCGCGGCGCTGGCGGAAGGCAATCCGGAGGTTCAAGCGCCATCAGTTGTTGAAGGCGAAAGAGCGGTGAGTGTTCCCGAAGTCAGCCACGATGCGTTCCAGGAGCCGGTGGAAGCAGCGCTGCAACCGGCGGCGGAATTCGTCACCGCGAGCCCGGAAGTGCAAACTGAAACTGCGGCAGTGCCAGCGGTGGCTGAGGCGAGCACCGACGTCGCGCCGGATAAGCCCGCCGAAGAGCCGGTCATGATCGAAGTCTGGCGGCCGGGCCGGGCGGTCCGCCCCGAAGGCGCGCGCCGTCCGCGCTTCAAACGCCGCGAAGCGGGCCGGCAGAAAGTCGCGGAGCAGGGCGCGCCACGCCAGCCGGACGGGGCCACTGCCGCCGTTGCCGCGGCGCTGACCGAAGCTTCGCCGTCAGGCCCGGAGAGCGTCGCGACCGAGCAGCCGCACGCGAAACGTCATCAGCGCCACCATCGCCGGAACAAACCCGAGCAGCGGTTCGACCGGCCGCCGCGCGATCGTGATCGCGATCGGGAACGGCCCGCCCGTCCGCAGCGTTTCGAGCGCCGTGAGCGCGAAAAAGCCCCGGATCCGAATTCGCCCTTTGCAAAACTCGCCGCCTTGAAGGCACAGCTTGAGGCCGACGCCAAGGAGCGCCGCTGAGTGGGCGCCGAAGACCGCCAGCGCATCGACCGGTGGCTCTGGCATGCCCGGCTGGTGCGTACCCGCGGCGATGCGGCGGCGCTGGCCGGCGCCGGCTATGTGCGCGTCAACGGCGCCCGGGTTGCCGCGCCAAGCCGGCAGGTCCGGACCGGCGATGTCATTACGGTGGCGCTCGACCGCAGCGTCCGGGTGCTCAAAGTCAGGGGTTTTGTCGAGCGCCGGGGTCCCGCGACCACCGCCCAGACCCTATATGAGGACCTGACCTGAATACCCCGATGGGCGGTCGCGAAACTTGCGCGCGCATACCCCATGCGATAGGAGCAAGGCTCGCAAAAAGTCCGTTCAGAGTGTGGATATGACCTATATCGTCAACGACAATTGCATCAAATGCAAATACATGGACTGCGTCGAAGTCTGCCCCGTGGATTGCTTCTACGAGGGCGAAAATATGCTGGTCATCCACCCCGATGAATGCATCGATTGCGGGGTCTGCGAGCCGGAATGCCCGGTCGACGCGATCAAGCCCGATACCGAGCCCGGCGTCGAGAAGTGGCTGACGATCAACGCGGAATACGCCAAATCATGGCCGAACATTACGGCCAAAAAGGAGCCCCCGGCCGACGCCAAGGATTGGGAGGGGGTGGCCAACAAATTCGACGAGCATTTTTCGTCGAATCCGGGTTCCGGCGACTGAAAACAGCGCGGAATCCGCTATCGTTAACCACCATTAAGGGTTTCGGCGTGCGACGCTTTCGCAACGCCATAAGGCTTTGATTTTAGCTGAAAATGTGATATAAGGACATTTCATAATGAAGAACACCCCCGATATGCCGCTC
>Ga0316363_10003825_pt1 | contig 10601 bp, 8 predicted proteins | sample Sb_taG_3_FD_200459 | JGI IMG/M metagenome (GOLD analysis project Ga0316363, IMG submission 200459) | Peat soil microbial communities from Weissenstadt, Germany - Sb_50d_a_PC metaG (v2) (version 2) | ecosystem: Environmental > Terrestrial > Soil > Wetlands > Peat | place: Germany: Weissenstadt...
ATCGGCCCGTCTCAGCGGCCCCGGAACGACTCGCGATCGGATTGACGCTCGCAATAATGCTGCTGGTACCCGCGCTGCTTGTATGGCGCATGAAGGCCTCGATGTACGCTTTCCTGGATCGCGCGTATCCTGAACTGGCCCGGCGTCTTCTTCGTCACGAAGCGGTCAAACATCAGTTACATTCGATCCGGTGTCGGCGGCGGGATGAAAGGGAGCGAGTTCTGGCGCCTTTAAGCGGCGACCAACGATGACGGAGTCGGAGCCAAGACACATTCCTGGTTCGATCTCGACGACAGGGTCGACCAGCCCGTTCACAATCCTCCCCTAATAGGCCCAGACTAGAGTTCTTGTGCTGAAAAACCAGTCTGTGTGTTACGATTTTGCTGATGCCAACAGCACAATCCTTGCACCGCTGATTCATGAACGAAATGGCATGAACCAACGGGTTAATAGCGGTGAATTGTTTCCATTGGCGTCGCGGTCCCTCCAATGCGCAAAAAGAGGGTCATAATCCTCGGCGGAGGTATCGGCGGATTGAGCGCGGCCCAGGAACTCGCTGAGCGCGGTTTCGACGTCACGATCTACGAAGCCAGCAACGTGTTTGGCGGAAAAGCCCGAAGCATATCCGTTCCCAACACCGGGGTAGATGGGAGAAAGGATTTGCCTGGCGAGCATGGGTTCCGATTCTTCCCTAGCTTCTATAAACATGTGGTTGATACGATGAAACGCATTCCCTTTGGCCCCAGCCCCGGAACGGTGTTCGACAATCTGGTGGCCGCTACTAGGGCTCACCTCGCGCGCGCCGGCCAATCAGCGCTGGTGCTGTCGGCACGATTCCCCAGAGACCCCGGCGATTGGGTAACCACCCTCCGTGCGTTGTTCGCGACCGATCTGGCGATCCCAGCCGGTGAGACCCTGTTTTTCATTGACCGGTTGCTGATTCTAATGACGAGTTGTCCGGAGCGGCGTCTGGCGGAATACGAAAACCTCTCCTGGTGGGATTTTCTCGACGCCGACAACAAATCCGTCCACTATCGGCGCGTCTTAGCGCAGGGGCAATCGCGCTCGCTCGTAGCGGCGCGCGCCGAGCGGTGCAGTACCCGAACTCTGGGCTACATTTTCCTGCAGTTGATATCCGGCTTGATCGGCTTTGGCGACAGCTTCGACCTTGTTCTCAACGGACCTACCAACGATGTATGGATCGATCCGTGGGTGGCCTACCTGAAGCAACTCGGGGTCGAGATGAATACAGGAGCTGTTCTGCGCACTCTCCACACTGACGGAGGGCAGATCACACGAGTAACGATCGAGCAATCCGGCCAGTTGGCTCAGTTCGAATCGGATTACTACATTTGCGCCGTACCGGTTGAAATAATGGCCGCATTGCTGACGGACGAACTCAAGGCCGCGGCGCCCTCTGTGTCGAATCTTGCTTCTCTTCAGACGGCCTGGATGAACGGCATTCAGTTCTATTTGGACACCGATATTCCGATTACGCATGGCCACAGCGTATACGTCGACTCTCCCTGGGCGCTGACCTCGGTTTCCCAGAAGCAGTTCTGGAAAGATTTTGATCTCGAAGGCTACGGGGATGGCCGGGTCCGGGGAATCCTTTCTGCCTGCATCTCGGAATGGGAAGCTCCCGGTATGGTTTTCGGCAAGCCAGCTTCAAGCTGTACACCTGAGGAAATCAAGACCGAGGTGTGGGCTCAGATTCGGGCCCACCTGAACGAAGAGCAAGTGGCTCAACTTGACAAGGCGCAATTGCTCTACTGGTTTCTCGATCCGGCAATTCGGTTTTCTGGCTTCCGCGGCGTTACGAATTCCGAGCCGCTGTTAATCAATACGGTCGGATCCTATCAGTACCGGCCGGAAGCTTACACGGAGCTTCGCAATCTGTTTCTCGCCTCGGATTACGTGCGGACCTTCACCGATGTCGCTAGTATGGAGGCGGCAAACGAAGCAGCCAGGCGCGCGGTCAACGCGATCCTCGCCGATACCATGTCTCCCGCGCCCAGGGCTGAAATCTGGCCGCTCGAAGAACCCGATTTTTTCAAACCGCTGCTTAAATACGACCAGATGCGTTTCCAGATGGGCTTGCCCCACAGTAAACTGGCTTCCTAACTCGATCCCGAACAACGGACTGTACCGCTCGCGATTCCAGTCGCGAACGTTTTGCCCTGTCCGCAAGCTCAATTTCCAATTTGATGATGTTCCGGCTTTTGCGACATGATTTGGCTTGTGGAATCGGAGCGTCGCCATGATTTGCAGGCGGCTTCGACGTCCAAACTACAAATGAGACGCGGCCAACGAATATGAACAGATCCGGTCCGCCAAGAAGAGAGATATCCGGGCAATCCAATAGCTGACAAAGAAGGCAGTGGAAGCTGAAGAGCTAGTTCGGCGGACGCGCCGGGACATTGAGAAGAACCTGGTCGGATTACTCGTAGGGTCAAATTATTCATGCGGCGCGGCCATAGAAGTTGAGTAGCCTCCCTCTCACCCTCCGCCACTTGAAGGGGTGTTTCGCCGCTGGAGTTCTTGGCGTTGATATCGGCACCGTGAGCTAAGAGCAGTTCCGCCCCTGCACTACTCCCTGCCCACGCCGCACTGTGCAGCGGGGTTTCACCGTCATCGCTCTTGGCGTCGAACTTGGCTCCGCGGGCCAATAGGAATTCCGCCAGTTCCCTGGAGTTCAACGACGTGGCGGTACCCAGGTCGCTCGGGTCGTTTCGTTTGATCCGTACAGGACCCTGTCTTTTCGCTAGCGGCGCCGCTGCCGGCGCCGCCGGAAGCTCTACCGACATTTCCTTTAAAGCGGCCAGGGGAAAGGGAAGGGGCATCGACCAGATTCACAAGCACGGGCAACGGTCCACACGAATGTTGCGTCTAGCGCGACGGAGGCTGGCAGGAGGACGACATCTTCCGGCTCTACCTCAATGGCTGCCATGCGGATGTGGATGAAGGCAGCGAAGAAGAGGCCATCGAAGCAATCCATTGGGGGGTGAGAGTAAATAGTTCTGGCGTGCTCGGGTGGGGGAAAGGATCGAATCCTCGATTCGTCGCTTACTGCAGCTTGGTGTATTCCGCCTTGGCTTGCTTCAGGACCGGAATGTCGGGATCGGCGTCTTTCCACAGCGTTAGGAAATTCTGGTAGGCGGTCTTGGCTTTGTTCTTGTCTCCCGACAAAGCGAACGCTCTACCGAGCTGCAAGTGCGCGAGAGCGCCGATGGGATCCGCGCCTACGATACCGCGATGATCGAGGATTTTCTGAAACTCGACTGCCGCCTCCGCGTATTTGTGCGCGGCCATCAAAGCTTCGCCGCGCACATACGCCGAGTGCAAACCGCCCAGATAAAAATGATTGAAGTTGAGGCCGTTCCCTGCCAACTCATAGGGAAGAGTGGTTTGCAGTTGCTCGACGGCCTCGATGGGCTTCCCATCCAGTGCCGATAGTGCGCGAAGGACCGGCACGTAAGTAAACCTGGCGAAGGTATCTTCCGGGAAGTGCTTCTCCAGATCATCGGCGAGCGGTTGCGATCGGGTCGAGTCTCCCGAAAACGCCAGGGCTAGGCCAGCGGCGTATTCGACATCCCGGCTCTTCGAAAGCGCGAGCGCCGCCAGGGCGTTCCTTTTCGCTTCGCCGATATTCCCGTAAACCGCTTCCCACACCGCTCGCGCGGCCTGGTAACTCGCTGCTACCTCGCGATCCCCTGCTTGCAGGGCTAGATCCATGGCCCGGCTCGACGACCGGCGAGCGGCTTGTAGGCGGCCGGAACGAGCCAGTGCAAGGGCCTCGTCGTGAGCTATCCCGTGTTCCGCTCTGGGCTTTCCTCTCGCCAGTCCTGCTGTCCGGTCTATTTGCTCCTGGTCTCCCCTGAGCACCGCGATGTTATATCGGAGGAAGAGAAGATCCGGGGTTTCCAGTTTGCGCTCGGACGCACGCTGAAGCGTGGTCTCAGCTTCGGCGAAACGGTCCAGGAAAAAATAGCTGGAGGCAAGACCGGAGTACCCGAACACCTCCTCGGGATTGGCCGCGATTCGTTTTTGGGACATCTCCATCGCTCTTTCATAACGGCCGGTCCCATGGGTGGCAAGGCCCGCTAAGAAACCCTGGGCGTTTGGATTCTCCCCGCGAGGATAAGTCTGATACCACAATTCGAGGGTTTGGTACGCCTTTTCCAGATTTCCCGTCACCTGCCGGTCGTAGGTAAAGTCGATGAAAAACTTCTCGCGATCGCTGACGCGATCCCGCAGTTGCCAGGCTTTTGTGGTGCTCTCGGCCGACAACAAGGACTCTCCGATGTTGCTGTACTGAACCCCCAATTGGGCGTACGGCATCGCGAATTGAGGGTCGATTTCGACAGCGCGCCGGAGCAAAGGTATGGCCGCTTCACCGCCGGAGGAGACGACCACTTTCATTCCGGTACTGTAGGCCTTCAAGGCTTCGAGTGAAGGTGTGGTAGCCTCAGCGAGAGGCGTGGAGTGCTTTTCCACCGTAGCCAGCGATTCGCCCACCCGGGCTCTGAATTTGCTCGCGATCTGGCTAAGGGAGTTCAGGACGTCTTCTCTCCTCGCCGCCACCGTTTGTTCCTGGTCCAGAATGCTTCCCGTATTGCAGTCCTTAGCGCGCAATCCCAGGACATATTGGCTTCCCAGGCTTGCGATGGAGCCTTCCAGAACCGCGGCGCTTCCGGTTCGCTCGCAGGCTTGCTGCGCGATTTCCGGCGTCAGCCGCGCCAGTTTCGGCTGTCCCATCAGGGTCAGCGTCCGCTGGACCTGTGCGTCCGAAACAAGGTTGAGGAAGGGAGACTGTTGCAGGTCCACAGACAGTCCCTGGCGCAGCGTGTCGTCGAACACCGGATCGCCCGTCTTGTTCTCGAAATCCGCGAGGACAATCGTGTCCCTGTCCGTGAGTTTTGGCGAACGGTGAAAATAGAAGTACCCTGCGGCGGACAGCACAAGCACCGCGGCGGCAGCGGGAACCATCAGCTTCCAACGTTTGGCGATGTCCGGTGTCGCCTGGGGCTTGGTGTTGCCTGTCGCCGGCGCGGTTGCCACCCGTGCCCAATCTGGGCCGATCTCGCCAAGCGGGGTGATGCTGGGCTCGTCGCCGCTGTGCGATACCGGCTCCAGGTCGCGGATTAAATCCCTCGCGCTTTGGTAGCGTTGCTCCAAGTCCTTCACCAGGCACCGGTCGACGGCCGCTTGCAGATCTGGCGGAACCCCCTCCAGCGGAGGGGGCGAATACTGGGTCACGGCCAGCAGCGTCGAGGGAACACTGTCGCGCTGGAACGGACGTCGACCGGACAGGACCTCGTACAGCACCACGCCGAGCGCCCAGATGTCGGTGCGACGGTCCACGTCGCGGCCGAGCGCCTGCTCCGGGCTCATGTAGGCCGCCGTGCCCATGGTGGTCCTGCTCCGCGTGAGGGTTTCCGCATTGCCAAGCTTGGCCAGCCCGAAATCCAGCAGCTTCACCAGACCCGGCCGCGTGATCATGATGTTGGACGGTTTCACGTCGCGGTGTACGATGCCCTTGGAGTGGGCCTCGGCCAGGGCTTGCGCCGTCTGGCGGACGATATCCGCGCCCGCGGTGGCGTCCAGCGGCGTTCGCTTGAGCCGTTCCGCTAGCGTTTCGCCCTCGTAATACGCCATGACGATAAAGAGCCGGCCGTCATCGAGTTCCTCGATGCCGTGAATCACTCCGATATTGGGGTGATCGAGCGCGGAGGCCGCGCGGGCCTCCTGCAGGAACCGGCTCCTCTCGGCGGCGGTACTGTCTTCGGTGCGCAAGCACTTGAGCGCCACGTTGCGGTGCAGCTTTTCATCCGTGGCTTTGTAGACTACGCCCATTCCGCCGGCGCCTAGTTTCCCGACAATGCGGTAATGGGCAATGGTCTGGCCGATCAGGGGATCGGCGGCTCTCTGCGCGTCGTTGTCGTTCTGGATAGCGAGGGCCCGGGCGGCAACTTCCATCGCCGGACTCTCCAGGAACCCTCCCGCCTTCTGCTGCGAGGCCAGCAGAGACCGGACTTCGCGCTCCAGCGCCTGATCGCCCGCGCAGGCCTGGCGCAGAAACGCGTCGCGCCCCTCGGGCGGACGCTCCAGGGCGGCCTGCAGCAGGCTATCGACCTTTTTCCATAGTCGGGAATCCATCGCCTTTGCCACTGCTCAATTCACGATACAGCCAGGCCTTGGCGGTACTCCAATCGCGCATCACGGTGACCGCCGAGACTTTGAGCACCTCGGCCGTTTCTTCCACGCTGAGTCCGCCAAAGAAGCGCATTTCCACCACCTGCGCTTTGCGGGGATCGATCCGCGCAAGCGCGTTCAAGGCGTCATCCAACGCCACCAGCTCCGGGTCCGCGGCCCCATCGCCGCCCACCTCGGGTGCCTCTTCCAACGCGACATGCTGCACGCCGCCTCCGCGTTTCAGATTGCGGCGCCGTGCGTGGTCCACCAGAATGCGCCGCATCAACTGGGCCGAAACAGCGAAGAAATGGGCACGATTCTGCCACTGCATGCGCTTATAATCCACCAGCCGCATGTAGGCTTCATTTACTAATGCCGTGGTCTGCAGGCTGTGGCCGGGGCGCTCGCGCTGCATGTAGCGGCCTGCCAGGCCGTGGAGTTCCTTATAAACGACGGGGGTCAGCTTGTCGAGCGCGCCCTGGTCCCCATCGCTCCAGGCGCGGAGGAGCGCGCTTACATCCTCCGCCGGCTCGCCGGATTGCTCTCCGCTCGGCATCGCTTCTGCGCTGAATTATATCACCACGATAAAACGCAGCCACGGTGATAGGTCGAGAGTCTGCTTTGCGCCTGTCTAAGTGGAGCCGAGAAAGCTTCTACAAATCTCAAAGGAGTTCGAACATGAAATGCACCATTTTGAAGAACCACACAAGCGAGCAGCGTCGCGCTGTCGTTTGCAACTTCACAGATCGAAAGGAAACGATGTCGATCAACAACCTCGCCAGAGCGCTAGCGACTCTATCCGTCCTGGGCGTCGCCTGTTTGAATGCATCCGCCCAGACGCTCACACTGGACGCCTTTACGTCGGGGAGTCACGTTGTATCCCTCGTGACTCCCGGATCGCACGACACCCATTTTGCACCGTTGCCCTCTGGCAGTCCATTAGGCACGGCTCGCTACACATACTTTACGCTCGGGCCAGATCCGTACGCCCAAGCGAGTACGTTGTACGTTAAAAACGGCGTTTGCATAGTGGACGCTGGATTCGCCGCGATCCCCGCTGTGATGCTGAGCTACGGGTTTACGACCTCCGGGCAGCAGGTCCCCTTGGCCCTGAACCTCGGCTTCTATACGCGCTTCCGCCTGAACTTCGCAGGCGTTGCCAGCTCCGAGAGCCTAGCCGTGGTCATCACGGTCTGGCCGCACACGGGCGACGATTATGACTTGGAATTCGTACTGCCGCCAAGCGGTAATCCTTTTTCCCTGGATTTCCCGTTTTCGAGCTTTAACAAGGGACTCGGCGGAGTCGGCCTCTCGTCGTCTGCCGCAAGCGATATCGACTACATCGTAGTCCAAGCCCAGGGCGGTGGCTACGCCAGTTTCGGAATCACCTCCTTTGAGGCGGTCCGGTAAGCTTCGGATGGTCTCCGCAGGGAATCTGGACAATCAGCCGCGCCGGCGCTCCGGCGCGGTTGGTGTTGTTTTTGCGAGCCTCGCCCGGCATCCATCTTCAACAGCCGCCTCGTGATAGTTCCTGCGCCCGATTTGCGCCTATCCATGTGGAGAGCCAAGCAGGCTTCCAAAAACCACAAAGGAGTCCGAACATGAAACCCACCATTTTGTCGAACCACGCACTCGAGCAGCGTCGCGCTTTCATCAGCAGAGCGACGGCGATTCTATTCGCGATCGCTTTGGCGTTGCCGGCTAGCGCGCAGGTAACCTATACTTACACGGGCAATAGCACTGGCCCCTACGCCGCCACGTACAATAACGACTATTCGTGCAGCAGTACGGGGGCGGGTGAATGCAGGATTACGGGTTACTTCACCCTCGCTACGGCTCTGGCCCCCAACTCGCCTGAAACCTCCATTACGCCGCTTACGTTTTTTTTCACGGACGGGGTTCATTCGGTGACGCAGACCGGCGCCACATTCAAGGTAGGCACCAGCTCCACCGGGGGGATCAATTCATGGACCATCTTTGTGTCCCAAGGCGTGTTCCCAAGTAATTTCACCTCCCTAGAGACGAGCAATGAGACCAACTGTATTTTGCCCCCTGATTCGTGCCGCCCCGGCGACGGGTCGACCGTCACTCTTAACTCCGTCGAGACGGGGGCGATGGTCTTGCTCCTATCTCCCGGGACCTGGACTGTAAGCATCCCCTCGCCCACGTCGCTCACACTGGACAACTTTACTTCGGGGAGTCACGTTGTATCGCTCGTGACTCCCGGATCGCACGACACCCATTTTGCACCGTTGCCCTCCGGCAGTCCCCTAGGCGCGGCTCGTTACACATATTTTACGCTCGGGCCAGATCCGGACGCCCAAGCGAGCACGTTGTCCGTTAAAAACGGTGTTTGCATCGTGGACGCTGGATTCGCCGCGATCCCCGCTGTGATGCTTAGCTACGGGTTTACGACTTCCGGGCAGCAGGTCCCCTTAGCCCTGAACCTCGGCTCTTATACGCGCTTTCGGCTGAACTTTGCAGGCGTCGCCAGTTCCGAGAGTCTTGCCGTGGTCATCACGGTCTGGCCGCACACGGGCGACTATTATGACTTGGAATTCGTACTGCCGCCGAACGGCAATCCCTTCTCGTTGGATTTCCCGTTTTCGAGCTTTAACAAGGGTCTCGGCGGAGTCGGCCTCTCGTCGTCTGCCGCAAGCAGTATCGACTACATCGTAGTCCAAGCGCAGGGCGGCGGCTACGCCAGTTTTGGAATCACTTCCTTTGAGGCGGATCGCTATTGAGGCGGTCCGATAAGCCTTGGACCGAGGGGGCGGCTGTCCGTAAGCCTCCCCCTTTTCAGCGCGCGGATTCCGCGGCAGCCCGCGGGATCGACTTTGGCTCCTTCCCGGACGGCGTCTCCGGGATTCACGATCATCGTCTCGCCATCCTCCCCCCTTGCGACCTCCAACGAGTCTCCGTAGTCCCGCCCGATTTCAACCTCCCGCAGATGCCCCTGTGGCCGGCTATTCAAATCCACTTCCGCATCGCATGCCCGGCAGCAAGGCTCCGTCGGCATTCGGCACATCCATTTCGACCATCGGAGTGCCTTCACCGCTGCTCCGCCTCAACTTTCAACCCCTGTGATCGTTTCAACAGGCACCGGGCGTCTACATGTTCAAGAGCGGCGTCAAGAGAACGCTGACCGGAAAAAGCAGCCCCCTGATAGGTCTTGCGTCCGGTTTGCGCCTATCTAGGTGGAGCCAAGAAGGCTTCCAGAAACCACAAAGGAGTCCGAACATGAAACGCACCATTTTCTTGACGATGTTGGCGCTGAGCCTCACCGCTATATCGAGCAGCGTCTATGCGGGCGGTTCTTGCAGTACCTGCAAGCGCGGCCCCACTTTGCCCAGCCCTTTCCCCGGGCCTGTCCCGCCGCTATGGATGCCAGCGTTGAGCTCCACCGCGGGATCGAGCCTCGCCGATCTGGGTGGTAACTGCGGCACCTGCAGGCCCCCAATCGGCCCCACGATCCCCTGGTTCTTTCCTCCGAATCTCGCTAGAGTCCTGGCGCCGAACCCCGCCGCGGGATCGAGCCTCGCCCAGAGTATGTGCACCACTTGCAAGAAAAAGAACCCGACCGGCCCCACGATCCCCTGGTTTCTTCCGAGTCCCGCTAGAGGCTTGGCGCCCAGCCGCGCCGCCGGATCGAGCCTTGCTGATATGAGCGGCTCTTGCGTTGATTGCCAAAGGTTGGCAATCATCCGCTTTCGGATACCCACTTTCCCGTGGCCTATCCCGGCGGTGCCGTTCTTCAGCCTCGCTTAGGAATGTATTGGAAAACCGATACCGGGGGAACCACTTGCGCCTTAGGGCGCGTGGCTCCCCCTCGCTTGCGCTCGCGGGCCAGAGAAGTACTGGCCCGGCAATGTGGATACTCCGCCTCCTACTGTTCGCGGCTGCTTATCCCGGCTTTGGAGCATCCGCGTTTCGCTCAGGGTTAACCCACGTAAAATCGCCATGTGAACCAGAGCCCCGGTGGCCCCCACGAGTCTGCGTGAACCCGCGATTTGCAGCAAGGATGTCCAGACTGTCGATCTCTGGGAATCGCCCGATCAAGATCCGTTCCAGGCTCAGGTTCGCCTGGCTGATTTAGGGATCCTCGCGCCATGCAAGGTCTCCGCGGCGACGCTTGAAAATGCGGCGTAGGTTGCCTCTTAGATGCGGGGGTGAATCCGCTTGAAACAGAAGCCGTTGAAAAGAGGCAGATTTCGACGCACGCTGAGGTCTATCTTCGGCGCAGGGAGTCGGGTTCGCATCCATGGTGGGCCCCAGGAAACATTAAGGAATCTTGAGAGAAGAAGTTGTAAAACTAATGCCGAGTACCGGATAACCACGAGTGGAGCGAGTTGGCGCGATTTCGAACCAGTGATGGCGGGGGTTCGGCGATTGCGCGGCTCGGCATA
>Ga0316363_10003834_pt1 | contig 10582 bp, 6 predicted proteins | sample Sb_taG_3_FD_200459 | JGI IMG/M metagenome (GOLD analysis project Ga0316363, IMG submission 200459) | Peat soil microbial communities from Weissenstadt, Germany - Sb_50d_a_PC metaG (v2) (version 2) | ecosystem: Environmental > Terrestrial > Soil > Wetlands > Peat | place: Germany: Weissenstadt...
ACGCCGGACGGCCTTATTTCTTGCGTATAGATGACCTAAGACCCGTTGCAGGTATAGCCCTTGCAAGCATTTAGACTGCCTTCGGCTTTAACTGCGCGTAAAATGCCAGCGGAGGCTTTCCCTTTGGTTATTGCTTCAGAACCCACGCTTCGGAATTGGCGGCGCGGCCGGCGATGGCGATGGCTGTGGCTGCTGCTGCTGGGAGCGTTGGCCCACGCCCAGACCTGCCAGAGCGCTGCGGACATGGATGCCCCGGTGCGCACGGCGCTCGAAACCGCGGCCCAGCGCTATTTCGAAATGTCGGCGCGCGGCGATGTGGCTGCCCTGCAGCAGAACTCCATCGCCTCCGTCGCTGCCAGCTTTGCCGAAATCGAAGCCGCAGTCAAAGAGAACCAGGCCGCCTTCACCGGGGCAAAAGCAACGTTTCGGCTGCCCTTTTTGCTGACGGCCAATGGCCCGGAGCCGCTCGCACGCGCTGAATTTCTGTGCGGAGTATTTGGGCCGTCGGGTCAGACGAAAGACAGCGCGGTATTTGTCCTGAATAATCTGCCGCCCGGCCACTACGGCGTAACCATTCTCGACGTGAACGGCAGCCAGGATCCGAGGACGCTGGCTTTCGTCCTACAGCAGGCAGGCGCCGACTGGAAACTGGCAGGTTTTTACGCCAGAGCCTCGCAGGCGTCCGGACACGATGCCGCATGGTTCACGCAACGAGCCCGCGATTTAAAGGCTAAAGCACAGATTCACAACGCCTGGTTGTATTACCGTGAAGCGATCGCCCTGTCCGCTCCCGTGGACTTCATGAGCACGCTCGCCACCGACAAGCTTTACGACGAGGCCCAGGCAGCGCTACCCGCCGATGTACCTGCGAACGGAAGCCCTCTGGATATGAGCGCCGGCGGCAAGGCCTATCATCTCACCGATATCTTTCCGCTGGCGGTGGGCAACGATCTTGACGTGGTAGTAAAGTATCAAGCCGCCGATGTATCGAATACCGCGCTCACGTTTCAGGAAAACACGGCCGTGATCAAGGCGCTGGTGGCGAAGTTTCCCGAATTTCGCGAAGCCTTTGCCGGAGTGGTAGCGCGAGCCGTGGAGCCCTCCGGCCGCGACTACGGTTCGCTTATGGCGATCAAGGACATCAAGTAGCGACCCCGCAGTTGCCTTCCCCATCCCGCGGGATTACTATTTCTCAAGTTCATTTCGCCGCAACCTATCTCTCACTCAATTTCGTTCTAAGGAGGAAGTATGGGCATCGCAGTTTCCCCAATCCAGATTGATTCACGGGTCAGCGACTTCATTGCGAAGCCGCGCAAAATGCTGATCGACGGCAAGTGGGTGAACGCCGCGTCAGGCAAGACTTTCCCAACCTTCAACCCAGCCACCGGCGAAGTCCTGGCGCACGTCGCGGAAGGCGATCGTGCGGATATTGACCTTGCCGTGAAGGCCGCGCGCAAGGCTTTCGACAGCGGGCCATGGTCGCGCCTGACGGCCTCCGAGCGCGGCAAGCTGGTGTGGAAACTGGCCGACCTGCTGGAAGAACACATCGAAGAATTCGCGACACTAGAAACACTTGACAACGGCAAGCCGCTCACCGTGGCGCGGGGCGCCGATGTTCCGCTCGCCGTCGATATGTTCCGCTATATGGCGGGATGGGCAACCAAGCTCGAGGGCACGACCATTCCGCTCTCGGTGCCCTATACGCCCGGCGTAAACTACCACGCTTACACGCTCCGCGAACCGGTCGGCGTCGTGGGCCAGATTATCCCGTGGAATTTCCCGCTGCTGATGGCGGCATGGAAGCTGGGACCGGCGCTGGCCTCGGGATGCACGGTGGTATTGAAGCCGGCCGAGCAGACGCCGCTCTCCGCACTCCGTTTGGGCGAGCTGATTATGGAAGCCGGATTCCCGGATGGTGTAGTCAACATCGTCCCGGGATATGGCGAGACGGCGGGCGCAGCTCTGGCCGCGCACGACCTCGTCGATAAGATTGCGTTTACCGGATCGACGGAAGTGGGCAAGCTGATTGTTCACGCGGCCACGGGAAATCTGAAAAAAGTTTCCCTCGAACTGGGCGGCAAATCGCCGAACGTAGTTTTCAAAGATGCCGACTTGGACACCGCGATCGGCGGCGCGGCCAGTGCCATCTTTTTCAACCACGGCCAGTGTTGCTGCGCCGGGTCGCGTCTGTACGTCGAGCGGCCGGTCTTCGATCGTGTGGTCGAGGGCGTGGCGGCAAAGGCGGCAAAAATCAAGGTAGGCTCGGGACTAGATCCGGCCACACACATGGGTCCGCTGGTTTCCGAGGAACAGCTGCAGCGCGTCTGCAACTACCTCGAAATTGGAATGGCCGAAGGCGCCAAGGCTGCGTCGGGCGGGCGCAAAATTGGTGGCAAGGGATACTTCGTCGAGCCCACCGTTTTGGTCGACACCAAAGACTACATGAAGGTCGTGCAGGAAGAGATCTTCGGTCCGGTGGTGGCGGCGATTCCGTTCGACAATCCGGAAGAGCTGCTGACTCGGGCCAACGATTCGGTGTACGGCCTGGCGGCGGGAATCTGGACCCACGACATCTCGAAGGCGCACCGGACGGCAACGTTGCTGCGCGCCGGAACGGTCTGGATCAACTGCTACAACATCTTCGACGCAGCGCTGCCCTTCGGTGGCTACAAACAGTCCGGCTGGGGACGCGAGATGGGCAAAGACGTTCTCCAACTGTACACGCAGACCAAGGCGGTGTGCGTCAGGATGTAGGCTGGTAGGCTCGTTAGGGACGGGCACCCTCGCGAGCCTGCCCTGAGCGAAGCCGAAGGGTCCAAGCCGAGCGCAGCTCGGCAGTTGCCTGCGGTCACAGCAACTCTGGAATCGTTAGACGGTGATTCAAGGGGCGGCCTGCGTGCCGCCCCTTTTTCTGTGGGAAGCTTGCGCGGGACGAAACTGGAGGCGCGGGTGAGAATCGAACTCACGATAGAGGTTTTGCAGACCTCGGCCTTACCACTTGGCTACCGCGCCGGATGGTTCTCTAAATAGCTCTCTAGCAGGCTGCGGAAAAACTCGGGCTTCGCATCAGGGATCGCTTCAGCGATACCGTAAGTCCTTCGAAATCAGACGCCCCTTTAGGGGCTGTGCATCGCGAATCGACTTTTTCCGCAACCTGCGAAAACGACACGCAAAAACGAAATGCCCTCGCCGGTGCAGGGCTCCAAAAAAGTGGAGCGGGAGACGGGATTTGAACCCGCGACTTCGACCTTGGCAAGGTCGCACTCTACCACTGAGTTACTCCCGCTCGTCGTCATATTTTACCACGAGCGCATTTGGTGCCAATTCCTGCACCCGTACAGTAACACCAGTCATGCTGGATACGATGACCTGCGCCCTTTGGGTACTTGACATCCTTAGCTCGCCGCCGCAAAATATCGCAAATTCAGGAAAAACCCACATTCCCTCTCAAGAGTTGAATAGTCGACACGTTTATGACGCTTAGCCAGCCCTCGCAATCCTCCCAAAAGAAAGTCAGTCCCGAACAGTGCAAGCATCCGCAGGTGCAGATCGTCTCCCGCGACGAAGAATCCGAATATGTGGAATGCCAGGAATGTGGGGACGTTTTCGAGTCCAGTGAATTGAAGGACATGGCGATCGAGGAAACGAAAGAACCAGACGAAGCGTGACTCGCGCCCGAGCGCGCTTAGCCGATCGCAGTCACCTGATCTTAATCACCTGATCTCAATCACAAGGTTTTCCGACGCATCCACCCAAAACCTCTTTCCCGGCGGAATCACCGTGGTCGCGCTGTATTCCGTGATCACAGCCGGTCCCCTCATCGCTCGGCCGGGGACAAGGTTCCCACGTTCAAACACGGGCGTGGTCACGATCTTGTCGTGAAAGAACACGGGCGCATGTTCGACGGGAGAATGTTCGACGGGCGCCACGCGCGGCGACGGCTTTCGCGCCATTTGCTGCCGCGTAACCTTGGGCTGAGACTGGGACTGAGGCTGAGGCGTGCGCAAACTGGCGCGCAGACGCAGCGTGACCAGTTCAATCTCCCGTCCGGCGTGGTGATACCCGTAACGGCGCTGATGTTCGTCATGGAAGCGAGCGGTGACGTTCGCCGTGGCAGGCACGTTGAGTTCGTAGCCTTGACCGCGATACCGCAGGTCAAGGCTCCTTTCATACTGAAGCGCGCCGCGCCACCGTTCCGCGCGGAATTCTTTTTGCGCCGCCGCCTCCAGCTTGCGGAATTCTTTCTGCAGTTTTGCCCGCGGTACTGCTTGCCGTACTGCTTGCTGAAGATGATCGGCTAACCGCCAGAGCAGCGTGCGCGAGTAATCCTTGACCACATCGCTGACCAGGATTCCAAACGCCGAAAGTGCGCCCGGTCGCGCCGGAATCATCACTGTCGGAATCGCCAGCGCCTCCGCCAGTTCGCAGGCATGCAGACCTCCGGCTCCGCCGAACGCCACGAGCGCAAAGTCGCGCGGATCGTATCCCCGCTCAATGGAAACGACGCGCAAAGCCCGCTCCATATTCGCATTCACCACGCGTACGACCCCGGCGGAAAATTGTTCCAGGCTCAAGCGCGAGCCTTGTTTCTTCAGCCATTCCGATGTGATCCGCCGGGCTCTTTCGCTGTCGAGCGTGAACTCGCCGCCCAGAAAACGGTCGGGTCGAAGGCGCCCCATCACCAAGTTGGCGTCCGTCACCGTGGGTTCGGTTCCGCGACCATAGCAGATCGGCCCCGGATCGGCGCCCGCCGATTCCGGCCCCACGCGCAGCGAGCCGCCGGCATCGAAGCGAGCCAGCGACCCGCCCCCGGCGCCCACGGTGTGAATCTCCAGCATCGGAACTCCCACCGGAAGCCCGGCCACTTCCGCTTGGCCGCCGGCTCGAACCTCACCTTGCACTGCCGCCACATCGGTCGAGGTCCCTCCCATGTCGAAGGAGAGGATTTTCCGGAACCCGCTGCGGCCGGCCATAGCCGCCGCGCCCACCAGTCCGCCAGCCGGGCCCGATAGCACTGTGCGCACCGGTTCCCGCGCCGCCGATTCCAGCGCCGTGATCCCGCCGCTCGATTGCATGACAAAAATGCGCGGGATAGAGACCCGTGGCTCGCCTTGCTTCCGCGCCGCGCCGGAGCCACCTCCCAATTCTTCGGCATGCTTCTTAACGCGCTCCGCCAGTCTTTCCATGTAGCTCTGCATGAGCGGCTGCAGGTAGGCGTTCACCACCACCGTGCTCGTGCGTTCATATTCCCGGAACTCCGGCAGAATCCGATGAGACACAGACAGCGGTTTGCCGAGTTCCGCCACGGCCGCAGCCACAGCCGCTTCGTTCTCCGGGTTAGCGAACGAGAACAACAAAGAAATGGCGATCGCATCGGGGTTGGCACGCCGCACCGCCTCGCGCACACGCGTCAACTCCGCTTCCGGCGGCCGCTCCAAAATTCGGCCCTCGGCATCCGTCCTTTCTTTGACGCCGAATCGCAGTTCTCGGCCGACGAGCGGCGCCACCCGGTCAAAGAAAAAGTCATACAGGCGAGGACGCGCCTGCCGCCCAATCTCAATGACATCTTCAAATCCCGAAGTTGTAATCAGCGCGACGCGAGCCCCGTTTCTTTGCAGCAGAGCGTTGGTCCCGACCGTCGTGCCGTGCAGCAGCGTGACGGCGCCAGGCTTTCTGGTAGCTTCGCCAGTCTTTCCTGTAGCGCCAATCTTTCTCAGAGCGTCGGCAATCGCGCGCGACGGATCATCGGGCGTCGAAAACACCTTCAGAGTTTTCAGCACGCCACCCTCCACCCAGACGCAATCGGTGAACGTACCTCCAGTGTCGATTGCGATGCGAAGTTCGGAATGAAGTGCGGATTGCGATACGCGAGCCATGATTTCGGAGGATGACCATGGAAGACTACCACTGCTCGCGGCCTGCGCAGTAGCGGCTCCGCCTGTGCCGGAAACGTAACCGCTTCCCGACCCCGGCTGCCGTATTCTGAAGCAATGAACGGGAGAACGTGGAAGGCGTGGCTGGTTCCCGGCGGCTTGCTATTGGCGCTGGCGGCGACGCTCGTCAACAGCTCTCTGTTCGTCCAAGTCGCGCCCTCGCTGGCCTTCTACTACGTCTGCGTGTTCGCCGCCGGATTGCTTCTTGCCTGGCGTTTCAATTCCAGCCGCGTTCTGTTTTCCCTGCTGGTTCTGCTCGTCGCGCATCGCGCGGTCGACTTCTTCGCCGCCGGTCAGGTTCACACCGGACCCGGGCGCACCGCCGTAGCGCTCGCCGCCCTGCTCGTCCCGCTGAACTTCATTGTCTTCGCCTCGATGCGCGAGCGCGGCCTGATCGTTGCCGGAATCGCTCCCCGCTTTGGATTGCTCTTCCTCGAATCGGTTGTCTTCGCAGTGCTCTGCCGCCCGGAGAATAGCCCAGCCAATCCACATCATCCCGGCGCGGCCGCGATCCCGCTCTGGATTCTGTTGAGCTTTGTAGCTGCCATCGCAGTGTTCGTCCGGCGTTTTTTTCAAACGCGCAAGCCCATCGAGCCCGGCTTTGTGTGGTCCGTGGCAGCCGTTTTCATGTGGCTCCAATTCGCCCCAGTCGGCAAGGCGTCGGACGCCTACGTAGCCACCGCCGCTCTAATCCTAGCCGCGTCGCTGATCGAGACGTCCTACGTGCTCGCCTACCACGACGAGCTAACCGGCATCCGCGGACGCCGCGCCTTCAACGAGTCCCTGCTCTCGCTCGACCAGCAATACGCCATAGCCATAGTCGACATCGACCATTTCAAAAAGTTCAACGACACCTACGGACACGACGTAGGCGACCAGGTGCTGTGCATGGTGGCCAAGCGTCTATCGCAGGCCGGTGGCGACGGCCAGGCCTTCCGCTGCGGAGGCGAAGAGTTCGCCATAGTCTTTCGCAACACCTCCGCCAAAGAAGCCTTCGAGCATCTCGACGCGCTGCGCCAGATCATCGAGAAATCCACGTTTCATGTGCGTGGTGCCGACAGAAGAGCCGAAAGAGCTGCCGAGAGCAGAAGCGATCGCCGAAACGATCGTCGAAACGACCTCGGGACAGGTGGGTCGGATCGCAGAAAGTCCGCAAAAAAGAAAACCGCCGCCGCGACTCCAAACCAGTCGCCCGAACGTTTATCCGATCACCTATCGGTGACGGTCAGCATCGGCGTCGCCGAGCCCAGCACCCGCTACCGCCAGCCCGAGCAGGTAATCCAGGCAGCCGACCAGGCTCTCTATCGCGCCAAGAATAAAGGAAGGAACCGCGTAGAACTAGCCTCCACCGCTCCGCTCCAAATCGCCGAAAGCAAGGGCGCGAAGGCATCGCGGCTGTGACAGGCTGCGGAAGAACTCTATTTTCATTTTTCGTTTTCCATTTGATCTTGATCTTGATTTTGGGTGGCGCAGCGGCTTACCGCTGCGATTATTGCTCCGCTCCGATTGGGTTTTTAGCCCCTGAGGGAGCAAGCCGTGTACGATTCCGCGCTAGCCCCTACGCTGATACTTCGAATCACGATGGTCGAACGCTGGCATGGTTCCCTCGAGAACATCGATCGCAAACCGATTCGTAATGGGATTTTCCAGAGACCCGGCCGTATAAGTAACCTTGCTTTTGGCGGACTTGTCCATCGAGCAGTGAATCACTTGATCCGCATCGCACACAACTGCCAAATTGGGATTGTGCGTCACAATAATCACCTGGCGACGCTCGCGAGCTTCCTTGATACACGGTACCAGAAGTCCGAAAACAGTCTGGTTATCCACATTTTCTTCGGGTTGGTCGATTATCAGCGGCGTATCACGCCGATCTATGAGCAGGTAGAAAATCAACAATAATGTACCGCGCTCGCCGGGCGACAGTTCCTCGATGTTCTTGCCGAACCACTTAATCGAATACCGGGGCTTTAGGTAACTAAGAGAGAATATGTCGTTCAGAACGTTTTGTTCCTTGCTGTTCTTCCTCAGCTGATCCGCCAACGTCATCGGCACCGCCGGGGAGCCCCGCCTATCGTGCGTCAAATGGTCGATGACATTATTCGCAAACGCAAGGGCCCCATCCTCAGAGTTGAAGTCCGCGGTGTCGATCAGATCCTTCAGAGCCTTACGCCCCTCCTCGCTCCCGCTGAAGGAGCCCCTTCGGGCCTGACTGACATTAGCAAACAATAGTTCCCCGAAATCCGAACAGACAACCGATGCCTCGAACTCAAAGTTGAACCTTCCAGCTGCGAGGTTATGCTCTTCAATGAACTTCTGCACAGGGCTGTAGAGGGACCGGTAGGTCGCAACGAGCTGCTTGAGTTCACGATATATTTCGCGCGTTTTGGTCTCACGCTCGGCGGTCGCCTCTTTCAGCAGTCTAGGGAACTCAGTGCGTCCCCTAATCTGTTCCTCAAGGTGCCTTAGCGACCCAGAAGCCGCAGGGTTCCCGACGAGGGATTCTCGCTGTTGTTCCCACCCCTCAAGCTCCTGCAAATATTTCTGGAATCGCAAGTTGGGAGCGTCTAATTGTCCCGTGAGTTCGTCGATCGCCTTTCGAAGGGCCGAGGCTTCAGTGTCGGCATTCTCCTTGGCCCGAACTGCATCATCTGCCGCCCGCTTCGCATCGTCCCGAAGCCGAGTCAGTTCGCCCGTCTCAACCTGAATCCTGATCAGATCGCGAGGGTTTACCGACAGTTGCACACAGTCCACCTCCGATTCGTTGATGAAGGCTTCGTATTGCCTTTCGAAGTTGCTGACGCGCGCCAACACGCGGTCGGCAACGGCCCGAACGCGGAGGGTCTCTCGGTTTCGCAGCTCCATACTCTTTGACTCAAGCACGGCATCAGCCCTGCGTTTCTGCTTCTCCTCAATCTGCGAAGCGATGGCCTGTAATTCCTTCTGCTTGAGGGGATCGGCGTCCGGCTTACTCACAGCTTCCGGTTTGCTCTTATCGTGGACCTCGAGTTCATGCTGCTTAGAGCCGTAGAGGTTCAGTAGTAGCTGCTCGGCTTCCTTTGAGCCCTGCTCCTGGAGATGCACAATTCTCTCGTTGATGGCGTTGAGCTCATGCCGCAGTTGTTCCATCCGGGAGTAGGTTTGCTCGGTTTGGTAGTTCAATAACTCGTCTAGGGTGTCGGCTCCAAGCCGGTTGGCGTCAGCAACGTGAGAGAAAATGACGGACTTCAACTCTTTGTCAAAACGACTGTCGGCACTTTGTATCTCGTTGCAGACCGTCTCCAGATAATTTTGTGGGATGTAACCGACAACCTCCACATCCTTGCCGTCTACTCCGTCCGCTAGCGACCTCGTGACGCGTCTTCCGTCTTCCCACTCCACGGCGGCAATAAAATGCTTTGCCTTATTGTTTCTCGGTTGACGGAACTTGTCCGGATGCAGAAAACAAAATCCGCCGCTCTGCGCGGTGTTGCCGAGCAGGCCGATGGCCTCAACCAGCGCCGTTTTGCCGGTGCCCTTGTTGCCAACGACGGCGACAAATCCCGGGTTCAGCGGTATGGTCCCTGAGAACCAATCCTCGCTGAGCGTCGAAGTCGAAATCTTGCTGAACGATATCGACTTCATGTACTTGGTGGGATTTTTTCGAACGCGATCGACCTCCGGGGGCACATCACCAATGAACACTCGCTCCTGCGGGTCACTCACGATCTGCTGAAATGCGGCAAATGCAGGATCAGCCTTGATCCAGCACGGAGCCTTCAGTTTATAGTCCCGAATGTCGTGGTTATCGGAGCAGATGATAAGTGGTTTTTTATAACCGATTGTCGGGAACACCTTTTCCTTGTAAGCCTTCTCATCCGTTACTCGGCCAAGCTCGAAAAGATCGATGTGCCTTCGAGCGAGATCTTCTTTGAAGGCCTGTTTGTACGGGTGATTGTTCCCGGTGTTCTCAATTGAGTTACTTTTGCGGCCGACATGCACCGAAACCCTGCCGCCAAGTTCATGGATCAACGCAGCCGCCTTCTCGAAATGTACATACACTCGATCATCGCCGCCCGTGCGAGCAATGTCCGGCGCCGTTAGCGCCAGCGGCCCCTGAATCTTGGTCCAGATGTAATCGGCGTCAGCAGTTTCAGAGAAAATGCCTATCAGATGTACCGATTCGCTTCCGCCTAGCTCCGAACGGAGCTCAATTCCTGGAAAGACCGTAAGTTTTGCGCCACCGAGGCTCTGCATGTACCTGATGCGTTTCGCGTCAATTACATGGTGATCCGTGAGAGCTACGGCGACGATACCGGCTGCAATAAGACCTTCGACTAACTCCTCATTGGTCACCGATTTATCCTGATAGTCGTAAGAGGCCGGAGAATGGAAGTGCAGATCCCACTTCCCCCATAGAGAGCCGACACTGCTAAATGACACGAAATCCTCCTCCTCCCCTCATTGGTGATTATGCTCCTCTTTCATCACAAACGCCCAGTGAGCACCATCACAGACTCCCAACCGCCCGCCGCCGACAATGGAGAGGTGTCACCGCCAACCAAGACGGCCCACGACGCTACCCCAGTTCTACAGAGTCAGCGCCCTGAGCAGGCGAGAACGCGGCTTAAGTCCTTATTCCGGAATATTTTACAAGTAAGTCCTTATCC
>Ga0316363_10003838_pt1 | contig 10575 bp, 10 predicted proteins | sample Sb_taG_3_FD_200459 | JGI IMG/M metagenome (GOLD analysis project Ga0316363, IMG submission 200459) | Peat soil microbial communities from Weissenstadt, Germany - Sb_50d_a_PC metaG (v2) (version 2) | ecosystem: Environmental > Terrestrial > Soil > Wetlands > Peat | place: Germany: Weissenstadt...
TTCGGTGTAGCCGAGAATAGCGTTGAGCGGCGTGCGTAGCTCGTGGCTCATATTGGCAAGGAACTGCGATTTGTGCTGGCTCGCGACTTCGAGCTGGCGGCTCTTGTCCTGGATTTCGTCGAACAGACGCACATTCTCGATGGCTATCACCGCCTGGTCGGCAAAGGTAGCTGCAAGTTCGATTTGCCTTTCCGTGAATGGACGCACGGCATTGCGAGTGAGGACGATAACGCCGATTGGATTTCCTTGGCGGATGAGCGGGACACCAAGAACTGTGCGGTACCCCGCTAATTTTTGCGCTTCGAGGAATTTGTAATCCGGGTCAGCCAGCACATCCGCAACATGAACAATCTTGCGTTCGAGTAGAGCCCGCCCGCCAATGGAGCCTCCCCCCGGCGCTGTTATGGGTCCAGCGCTGGTTTGTGACTTGCGGATGTATTCATCGAATTGAGAGGAAAAACCATGGCGCGCGACCTGATGATAGGCGTTGTCGGTGGGCAGATTTATAGACACCGTGTCCGCTTCGCAAAGTTGCGCCGCTGACTCGACTAGCGTGTCGAGCACTGCTTTAAGATCGAAAGTCGAGCGGCTGATGATCTTGAGAACGTCGGCGGTGGCGGTCTGCTGCTGCAGAGATTGTCTTAGTTCGTTCAATAGCCGCGTGTTCTCGATGGCGATGACGGCCTGGGCGGCGAAGTTCTGCACAAGCTCGATCTGCTTGGCGGTGAAAGGCCGCACCTCTTGACGAAAGATCGCAATCGCGCCGATCAGCGCATGCTCTTTGAGCATCGGCACAATTAGGACGGTTCGCGCGCCGGCGATTGTCGAGATCGGCTCTTCTGCATTTTCCGCAGCCATGTCGGCAATGTGCGCGACTTGTTTGGTCTCGGCGACGCGGTAGAGGATACGTGCTGCGTGGCGTTCGGGAACTGGATTACGCTGTCGTTCTGCGGCCCAGGCTAGCGGGGCGTTGTGCAGCGCGACGTGCCGAAATAAATCGCCTTCATACAGCAACAAATTGCCGAAGGTGGCCTCGCAGATTTGCACCGCGTTCGCCAGCATAGCCTCGAACACCGGCTCAAGTTCGCCGGGCGAACTGCTGATAACCTTGAGTACGTCGGCAGTGGCGGTCTGCTGTTGAAGGGATTCACGTAGCTCGTTGAGCAGCCGCGTATTCTCAATCGCGATGACGGCTTGGGCGGCGAAGTTCTCCACTAGCGCAATCTGCTTGTCGGTGAACGGGCGTACTTCTTGTCGATAAATTGCGATAATGCCGATCAACACATCGTCCTTGAGCATTGGCACGCCGACGAGGGATCGCGCACCGCCGAGCGTGGCCGCGTGACCAGGGAGAGCTTCAGCGGCGTAGTCGGCGGTGTGGCTCATTTGCTTGGTATGAAGAACGCGCCCAATTTGGGTGCCTTGTCTCGGCTGAAATGGTCCTCGCCTTCTCTGGAATTCGGAAAATTCTGGTGGCGTCCCTACTTCCGCCGCCAAGTGGAGCGCCTCGCCGTCGAAGCGAAACAGCGCGCCAAACTTGGCCTCGCAGATGCGCACAGCATTCGCCAGCATCGCCTCAAACACCGGCTCCAACTCACCGGGCGACGAACTAATCACTCGCAGCACTTCGGATGTCGCCGTCTGCTGCTCCAGCGACTCTGTCAGGTCAGTAGTTCTCTGGCGCAATTCGTTGAGCAGCCGCGTATTCTCGATGGCGATGACGGCCTGGGCGGCAAAATTCTGCACCAGCGCGATCTGCTTGTCGGAGAAAGGACGCACCTCGCTGCGGTAGATAATTATTGCCCCAACGAGGCCATCGTCTTTCAGCATCGGTACGCCGAGCACGGTGCGCGCGCCAGCGGTCTCTACGAGGGCGACAAAGCGTGCATCACTGGCATGAGAAGCAGCTTCCGTAGCGAGGTTGGTGACGTGCACAACGGCTTTGGTCCCAGCGACGCGCGACAGTGGCAAACCGGGATGTCGGCGCACGTCAAGAAACGGATCCCGTTGCCACCAATCCAAAAGCGGACCTTGTTGCGCAACGCTGCGAAAACCAGAGCCTTCGGTGAGGAATAAGCCACCGAACTTGGCTTCGCAGAGCCTCGTCGCGTTTTCCAACATCGCCTGGAACACCGGTTTAAGCTCGCCCGGTGAGCTTGAGATGACGCTTAACACCTCGGATGTCGCTGTCTGCTGCTCCAGCGATTCGGTAAGATCGTTGGTGCGCTGTCGCAATTCGTTCAGCAGCCTCGTATTCTCGATAGCGATGACGGCCTGCGCGGCAAAGTTCTGAACTAATTCGATCTGCTTCTCGGTAAAGGGACGAACCTCTTGGCGATAGATGCTGATAACGCCGATCAACACATCGTCTTTCAGCATTGGAACTACAACGATGGATCGGGCTCCGCCGAGAACAGTCGACATTTCGGGGACGGCTTCAGCGGCGTTGTCGACAGTGTAGCTAACCTGCTTTGTCAGCATGACGCTTTCGAGTCGACTGCCCGGCCTCGGTTGAAACAACCCGCGCCGCTTCTGGAATTCGGCAAGTTTCGGCGGCGTGCCGGTTCCCGCTGCCCAGTAAAACGCATTGCCGTCGAAGCGGAACAGCGTGCCGAACTTGGCCTCGGAGATACGCACCGCGTTTTCTAGCATTGCCTGGAACACAGGCTGCAAATCGCCGGGCGAGCCTGAGATGACCCTGAGAACCTCCGATGTTGCCGTCTGCTGCTCCAACGACTCAGTAAGATCGTCGGTGCGTTGCCGCAATTCATTGAGCAGCCGCGTGTTCTCTATGGCGATGACTGCCTGGGCGGCGAAGTTTTGTACCAGCGCGATCTGCTTGTCGGAGAATGGCCGGACTTCCCGGCGATGAATGATCAGCGCGCCAATTAACTCATTGTCCTTGAGCATTGGGACGCCAACTGTTGAACGCGCGCCGCCGAGTTTACCTGCCAAGGTCGGGACAGCTAAGGTCGCGTTGTCTATGTGGCAGACCTGCTTTGTTCGCATGATATGATCGAGTGGAGCGCCGGGAGGCGGTTGAAACGACCCTCGCCGCCGCTGGAATTCATCAAACTCCAGCGCAGTGCCGATAGTCGCACCCAATCGGTACGCAACGCCGTCAAAAAGGTACAAGGTCCCGAATTGGGCTCCACAGATGCGCGTTGCGTTTTCCAACATGGCCTGAAATACCGGCTCCAAATCGCCGGGCGAGCTTGAGATGACGCGCAACACATCCGATGTCGCCGTCTGCTGCTCCAACGACTCGCTAAGATCGTCGGTGCGTTGACGCAATTCGCTGAGCAGCCGGGCATTCTCAATGGCGATGACGGCTTGCGCGGCGAAGCTCTCGACCACCGCGATCTGCTTGTCAGTAAAGGGACGCACCTCCTTGCGATAGATGCCTATCAGGCCGATCAACTCACTGTTCTTGAGCATCGGCACTCCAACGAAGCTGCGCGCGCCAGTCAGCCTAACGAAGAGTTGCGTGTACTGTGGGTTTTTCTTGTAGGCCGGGTCTTTGGCCATATCGGCGGTTTGGATCGTTCGTTTGGTCCTCGCCACCTCTGCGATTACCGTCGTACCGGTCATGCTCACCAGCGGCTCGCGCTGTCGGGCATCGACATACGCGGACGGTGCGTTGTGCATCGCCACAGCGCGATAAGCGTCCCCCTCGCACAGGAACAGCACGCCGAAGTTGGCTTGGCAGAGGCGTGTTGCATTTTCCAGGATGACCGCAAAAGCCGGTTTTAAATCCCCAGGCGAGGCGCTGATGACGCGCAGCACTTCTGCCGTGGCTTTCTGCTGCTCCAACGCCTCGTCCCGCTCACGTTTGAGCAGTGCAATCTTCGTGTTGGCGTCGGTGCTGGAAGTCTTGCGACGCCCCCCGACCTTGGGCGCACTGGGGCGGCTCAGCGTCGCCGCCTTTCGGCGTCGCGCTTTAATCGGCTTGCCGCCTGCTCTGGAGCGCCGTCGCATTGCCTCCCCCATGGCTCAGGACAAGGCACCTTAGCGGCTCAAAATAGCACAATGGCAGTGGCCGCGTGTGACTTCCAGCACAGGAGGTTGAGAAGGGGGCCGGCAATTGCGGCCGGCCCGCGCGCTTACGAGTCCGCGCCTAAGGCTCTTCCGGCCGCTCGAACGCCAGCCCTCTGATCACCGCGTCGTCGCCGAAGCGGGCGCGGACGCGGTCGACGGCGTGCTCGGCGATTGCCGCGCGGCCGTCGACCAGGTCGGCGGAATCGGCCTGATCGGACGTGACCAGCGCACTGGTGCCGACGCCGATCAGCCGGAAGCGCGTGCCTTTTGCCTCGCGCTTGAGCAGATCGCGCGCGGCGGCGAAGATGCGGCCGGCGAGCTGGGTCGGCGAGTCAAGCGAGCGTGCGCGGGTGCGAATTTTGAAATCCGCGGTCTTGAGTTTTAGCGTCACCGTGGCGCCGGCGAGCTCCTTGGCCTTCAGGCGCGCCGAGACCTCTTCCGTCAGACCCCAAAGGATTTTTTCGAGCGCACGGAAATCCGACAGATCGCGCTCGAATGTGGTTTCCGAGGACACGCTCTTGGTTTCGCGATCGGCACTGACGCTGCGGTCGTCGAGGCCGCGGGCGAGCCGCGCCAGGCGGCGGCCCTCCTCGCCATAACGGCGGGACAACTCGATCTCGCTGACCCGCTGCAGGTCGGCGATGCGGTGGAATCCGTCGCGGGCATAATGTGCCGCGCTCACCTTGCCGACGCCGAAGATGAAACTCACCGGTTTTGGCGCCAGGAACGCCGCGGCCTCGCTGCCGCCGAGCACGGCAAAGCCGCGCGGCTTGTCGAGATCGGAGGCGATCTTGGCGAGGAATTTGTTGCAAGCGAGCCCGATCGACACTGTGATGCGCAGCGTGTTCTCGACCTCCGCGGCAAACCGCGCCAGCGCCTTGGCCGGCCACATGCCGTGCAGCCGTTCGGTGCCGGACAGATCGAGGAACGCCTCGTCGATCGACAACGGCTCGACCAGCGGAGTCAAAGCCAGCATCATCGCCCGCACTTCGCGTCCGGTTTTTGAATATTTCTCCATATTGGGCCGCACCACTTTGGCATGCGGACACAGCCGCAGCGCCTCGTACATCGGCATCGCCGATCTGATGCCGTAGGTGCGCGCTACATAGCAGGCCGCGGCGACGACACCGCGCCGGCCGCCGCCGACGATCACCGGCTCGGCGGCGAGCGAAGGATCGTCGCGCTTCTCGATCGTGGCGTAGAACGCGTCGCAATCGACGTGCGCGATCGACAGCGTCGCCAATTCGTCATGGCGCAACAGGCGCGGCGAGCCGCAGGCCGGACAGCGCGCGGCTAGCGGCGAAGCATCGGCAAGGCAGTCGCGGCAGAAGCTCACAGCCACCGCACGTCCTTCACGGTATATCGCGTTCCCAATTGCCGCCGAGCGCGTTGCGGGCCCGCGCCACAGCCGCCGGATCGATGGCGGCAGAATCGGCGAAGGCCAGCAAGAGCCTCTCGTCGGCGAGCATATGCTCCAGCACGCCGGCGAGAAAGTCGGGCTCGTTCGCCGACTCACGCAGCCGATCGAGCGTCAATCCGGTGGCACCCAGCAACCCGTTGAGCCGTTCCGGCTCCTCGGCGATGAAGGAGAGGGCTTGAATCGCCAGCATTTCCGCGGCTTCCCGCGCGGCAGAGGAGGGCCTTTTCATCGGGTTCCATTTGCCTTTCCGTAAGAAATCAAGACTAGCTTGGCGGTGACGGCGGCGGCGCAATTGCGCGCGCCGCTTTGGGAATTAATGGCTGGGGGCAGCCAAAGGATCGGGGATGGCCAAAACTGTCCTGATTGTGGAGGACAACGAGCTCAATATGAAGCTCTTCCACGATCTATTGGAGGCCCATGGTTACGCCACCGTCGGCACGCGCAACGGCATCGAGGCGCTCGATCTGGCGCGCAAGCACCGGCCCGACCTGATCCTGATGGACATCCAGCTGCCGGAAGTATCCGGGCTTGAAGTCACCAAGTGGCTCAAGGACGATGCCGAGCTGCGCCGCATTCCCGTGGTCGCCGTCACCGCCTTTGCCATGAAGGGCGACGAGGAGCGCATCCGCGAAGGCGGCTGCGAGGCGTACCTGTCGAAGCCGATCTCGGTCGGCAAATTCATCGAGACCGTGCGTCACTTCCTGGGCAATCCGGAAGCAAAACCATGACCGCTCGCGTTCTTGTCGTCGACGACGTCCCGGCCAATGTGAAACTGCTCGAAGCGCGGCTGTCGGCGGAATATTTCGACGTCATCACCGCCATGAGCGGGGAGGAGGCGCTGGCGATATGCGAGCGCGCCCAATGCGACCTCGTGCTGCTCGACGTCATGATGCCCGACATGGACGGCTTCGAAGTGTGCCGCCGCCTCAAGAGCAATTCCGCCACCCACCACATTCCGGTGGTGATGGTCACCGCGCTCGACCAGCCGTCCGACAAGGTGCGCGGGCTGGAAGCCGGCGCCGACGATTTTTTGACCAAGCCGATCCCTGAACTGGCGCTGACCGCGCGGGTGCGCTCGCTGGCGCGGCTCAAGATGGTGGTCGACGAGTTGCGCATGCGCGCGCTGACCTCGCGCGACATCGGTATCGAATCTCCCGAGCGCGAGGCGCTGGCCGATACCGGCCGCGGCGGCCGCCTGATGATCGTCGACGACCGCCCGGCGTCCTATGAGCGGGTCGCCGCCATGCTGAGCAATGAGCAGGAGGTCGAGATCGAGACCGATCCGACCCACGCGCTGTTCCGCGCCGCCGACGGCAATTTCGACCTGCTGATCGTGTCGCTTACGTTAGAGAATTTCGACGCGCTGCGGCTGTGCAGCCAGCTGCGCTCGCTCGAGCGCACGCGGAATATTCCCATTCTGGCGATCACCGAGCCCGACAACAATGCGCGCATGGTGCGTGGGCTGGAAATCGGCGTGAACGATTTTCTGCTGCGGCCGATCGACAAGAACGAATTACTGGCGCGGGTGCGCAGCCAGGTGCGCAAGCGCCGCTACAGCGAGCGGCTGCGCGACAATCTGCAGATGTCGATCGAGATGGCGATCACCGACGCGCTCACCGGCCTGTTCAACCGGCGCTACATGGAGAGCCACCTGACGACGCTGGTCGAGCAGGCGGCGTCGCGCGGCAAGCCGCTCACCGTCATGGTCGTCGACATCGACTATTTCAAAGCGGTCAACGACAGCCACGGCCACGATGCCGGCGACGACGTGCTGCGCGACTTTGCGCTGCGCATCAAACGCTCGATCCGCGGCATCGATCTGGCCTGCCGCTATGGTGGCGAGGAATTCGTCCTGGTGATGCCGGAAACCGACATGGCGGTGGCCGCCATGGTGGCCGAGCGGCTGCGCCGGCGCATCGCCGCCGAACCGTTCGCCATCCAGCAGGGCTCGCGCGTCGTTCCGGTGACGATCTCGATCGGGATTGCCGCGTTACGCGGCAAGGACGACACCGCCGCGAGCGTGCTCAAGCGCGCCGACCAGGCGCTTTATCGCGCCAAGCGCGACGGCCGCAACCGCGTGGTGCCGGATGCCGCTTAAGCAAATAGCTTAAGCGGTAAGCACAATTTTTGTGGTTGACGGCAGTTTCCACGTCTTGGCGAAAGCTTCGGCGTTGATTTCCGCGGCCGTTCCGCTAGCCTTCAACGACGGTGACATCTGCCAGATAAAGCGATCTTGCGAGCGCCGGGCGGGCCGCCGGGATCGTGCGACGTCTTTGATAACCCTACGGAATGCTCAGGTCCGCCGCATCTCCTGGGTCCGTGGGGTTCGGCCGGCGCGGGAGCGGTGCGAGTGGCCTCCTCATATCACCGCTTCCGCCCGGCCACCTTTGCCGTGGACGCATAAACCCGATGGGCGATGTGGATGAATGTCCGCTTCGCGCTCTACTGCGCGTTCATGCTCTGACTTCGCATGTCGGCATCAACCAGTAGCCGCCTCGATCGATTGGCGTCAGCCAGTCCCGCCATGCGGGAGACGAAGAATTGCTGTGAATGAAGAATCGGCAAGACATCCAAGTTGCGGTAGATTTTCCAGCCGTAGTTTTCGTTCGGCGGCTGTCCGCTATTTTTGATCTCGATACGGTAGGTCGGTTGTTTCTCATTCATGGCTGATCCCTAACTAGCGCTGCCGCAGGCGGCCGGCGCAGAAAAGTCCGTTAGCTGCCGTCCGGGTCCGGACGCATCGACCTGAAATAATGTTCGGCGTGCTGGTAGTAGTTCTCTGCCGCGATCGTATTGCCGATTTGGACTTCGGCACGGGCCAGCGCCAGATACCGCTCATAGCTTCTCTGCGCGTTTTGTGAGTTCGCCGAGTCGGGGCGCGCGGTATTCGACGTCCACCGTTTTGAGCGCGCAGCATATGCTGCCGGTCTGTTCGGGCGCCCGCCCGGAATTGTCGTTGGGCCATTTTGCATGGCTCACTCCTTGGTCGTTGTGGATAAAATGGTTCGTGCGGCACAGCCTTCGTTGGCGGCCGGATAGCCCCAAACGCGTGTTTGCAGCTAGAGCACCAATCGCTTCAAATCGAATCGATTGGTGCTCTAGTATTTTAGCGGAGCATGATCTTTTCCGAAAACCGGTGTCCACCCTCGGATCAAGTCCGAGGGCAGGCTTTTTCGGGATCATGCTCTGGCAGCGGCGCTAAAGGCTCCCGGAGGAAAGCATCAGGATTTCCGGAGCCGATTGGTTCAGTCGTCGCGCCGGTGCCTGCCGACTACACACGAAATAGATGAAGCAAAGGTGTGCCATAGGACGGTAACTGGAGAAATTGTCAAGGACGAGAGCCCTAAATACGAAAATCGGCCGCAACCAGGTCGTAAGATCCTTTACGGCCGCGGTGATAAACCTCGGCCGCTGTCGTATAAATCAATTTGCGGTTCGAATCGAACGCGCCAAGCAGCCCAGTCTCATCGGACCGCGTGTCGGGTTTAATTCGCTGCAACGCTTCGGCAGCGACGAAAAACGAAGCCTCCATTGCGCTGTCGTGCCCCCAAAACCGCACTGCGCCCCGCGTTGCGTCATAAAAGCGGCTTTGGTTCGGAAAACTAAGCGTCATGGTTTAGCTCGCGGCGATGACTGAAGGTAACGGATCCGCCGAGGGAGTGACCGGTCATCGTGCTAAGCCTGCGCGCTGCGGGTCAAGGGATAGTCCGAGCTGTCGTACAGGTGGCGAATTGCCTGGTCGTTATATCTCTCCTCGTCGACTTCGAGACAGGCTCCCAGGAGAAACTCAGGAGGAAGCTCTTCGATTGCGAATCGAATGGCGTCCGCCGCGTGGCCAAATCGCCTGTATCCGATCGGTCGTCGCCGGGATCTCTGCCTGCGACTGGGGAACAGCTCCGCCGCGGCGTCATAATCGAATTCGATTACGGCTTGTTCGGCCGCAGCGCGTCCGACAGTCTCTTGTTCGAGCGTGGTTTCTTCGACCATGCCTATAATCTCCTTTGCGGCTTCGATGTCATGGCGCCCCTGAGAATCTCGGCGAGTCTTAAAGACCTCCGATGCCTCAAAGACAGGCCGAGAACGTCGTTCAAGCCGATGCATCGCACCCTCTTCTATCTAAAATTCAGGTGGTGCTGTTGTTAAACATCTTGGTAACACCGCTCTTGAGCGGCTCGGTGATATCGGTTGTCATTTTCTGGGCGAGCGCCCCGAGCTCCTTGGTCTGCGCCGTCATCGTCTCGAAATGCTTGCGTGCATGGCTGGTCGACAGCTCGAAGAACTCCGGCACGGACTTCACGCCCAGCATCGCATTGGCGTAGTCAAAGGCGGTGTTGGTATTGGCGCGGGCAATTTCGATGAACTTGAGATTGTAGTCGGTGGCGCCCTTGGCGGCCGTCGCATAGCTGTTTTTGAAGAGATCGGCCCCTTCGTCGGTCGCCGCCTTGGCTTTGTCGAAGTTGACTTTCGCTTCCGCAATGCCCTTGTCGGCGATCTCATGAAATCCATCCGTTGTCCGCGCTTTGGTTTCCGTCATGACACTTGATCCTTGAAGGACGGTGCTGCTTTGACATCCGAACCGGCCATCCTCGGCACCGGTGAGATGTTGGCGGAGAAAGTGTTTCAGTTCGGCCTTCGTTGCGATTCAGACGCCGTCGTGCCGTTCGTCGGCTGAGCGATTCTCTCGACGCACTCCTGGCGGCTGGCAAAAGGTCCGGAAAAAATGTTGCCGTCACGCTCAATCGCGTACCAGCCGGGCTTGATGCCGCGCATGTCGGATTTGTCTTCACTGATGTAATGGGGAGCGATCACTGTCCAGGTGCTCCAATGCGCAACACGTCATCGACCGAGCCGGTCTGACGGCGGGCGAATTCACGCCCGGGCTCGATTGCCCAAGCCTAAATCGTTGTCGCAGATATTGTGCCTGCCGACGGCACTGGTGCTGCCAATTGGGATAACGGAGACTTCGGCGGGTCTCGATTTTATGGGCAGCTTTCAGACAAGAACCGCTTGCCTTATAAAAGTATATGGCTATGCGAATTTTGAGCACAATAGGGGCAGCGTCTAATTCGACTGGTTATCTTGCGGCAATTTTGGCGACGGAAGGAACCTAATGTGAC
>Ga0316363_10003839_pt1 | contig 10573 bp, 13 predicted proteins | sample Sb_taG_3_FD_200459 | JGI IMG/M metagenome (GOLD analysis project Ga0316363, IMG submission 200459) | Peat soil microbial communities from Weissenstadt, Germany - Sb_50d_a_PC metaG (v2) (version 2) | ecosystem: Environmental > Terrestrial > Soil > Wetlands > Peat | place: Germany: Weissenstadt...
AGATGGAAAGTGCTCCTCTTCCGATGTTAAGCGCGACACTGGCCCTAAAACCAAGGAGATAAACAACATCGAAACTATAACAGTTTCGCGAACACCGCTTGCAGACAACTCCGGAAATGTTTCCAATCAGTGCTGTCGCATTAAAAGCTGAATATGCGGATCGGTCGGCGGCGGTGGTGGGGGCCAAGGTGGAGTGACAGAGCAGGCCTAGTACGACGTGGTTTGTCCTGAGCACGCTGGGGGAAAAGAGAACTTGCAGGAAAAGCTTGCGCGGGGTATGTTGCGCAACGAAAAGCAAGACAGTGCTGGATAAAAGCGCAGCAAGCCTCCCGTTGAGTGAAAGTTGGGTCGAGAGCTCAAAGAACGGGGAGAGGGGGTTGCGCGTCGGGACTTCCTGCGGGAGCAAGAATCTGCAGGAAATCCGAGGCCCGAGCGATTGAGAGAATGCTTGCTTCTTTTCGGCATCCGAATCAGGCTGATTCGGGGTGACCGAGAGGGAACATGAAGGAATCCAAGCGGAAACACGTCAGGGCCGACTGAGATTCTTATTCTCACCCGTGAAGGCAAGCAAGAATCCGGCAAATATCTTTAGCAAAAACAACAATTGGGGAAGTGGCTTGCGCTCTGGAGCCACGGACGGAGTCGAGGATGTCAGAAATGGAAGAACGCCGCACGGCGCGACGCTATGACTTGACGCTGCCAATCAGCATCCGGTTCGCAGCCGAAAGACTCGTCAACCGGCAAGAGGGGAAGACGAGAGACATTTCTACGCGAGGATTGTATTTCGTAATCGGGCAGGATTTGGATGCCGGATCCGAGTTGGACATCACGCTGACGCTGCCCGCGGAGATCACGCACGGCACGGATGTTTTTGTGCGCGCGCAGGGCAAAGTGGTCCGCGTGGAACGTCGCGTGGAGGATGGAGAGCCACGGATGGGAGTAGCGGCGGTGATCGAGCGCTACGACATTATTCGTGGAGAACACGCGCAAGCCTGACAAACACCGTAGATTTCAACGCTACGCAGCCGGACTAGATTGTCACCATGGAGCCGGCCGCAGCCTAGCAGTCTTCCGCTACTTCTGATTTCTCTAACTCAACTTGCCCCGCGAGCTCTCTTTGGTAGCTTGGCCATTCGAGAGAACAATCCCTTCTCGTAGTGTCTTGAAGTTTTCCCATTGTTACAGCGGGAAGAAAAGTTGAGGGGCTTTGTGGTACTAGGACTTTGCAGTGAGTGTTGTCTCCATTGTACTGAAAAAAAAGACCTTATTGCCCGGAGAGGGACTCGGAAACATGCCAGATGTGCACGGCCTTTGGCTGACGATGTGCAACGCCTTGGTATCAGAACATATGGCAGGAGAGTGTCCAACCCGGAACGCCAGTTGGGAAAGACTAGACCAAGTGCCCCCAGACCCTGTTTTGTTCGGGCGCTCGGCAGTGATGGCGGAGGTGCGCCAAAGAGCGGAGAAGATCTGCCGAACGAATGTGCCGATTCTGCTTTGTGGTGAGGGCGGCACGGGCAAAGAAGCGCTGGCACGATGGATACATGTGAATTCGGAGTACGCCACCGGAGAGTTCGTAAAGGTGAGCTGTGCGGCGATTCCCGGGACGCTGCTTGAAAGCGAGTTGTTTGGATACGAGCAGGGTGCCTTTACCGGGGCAAACGTTGCCAAGCCTGGGCGAGTGGAAATGGCGCATCGCGGCAGTCTGTTTCTGGATGAGATTGCGGAGCTGGATCCGAATCTCCAGAGCAAACTATTGCAGTTCCTGCAAGACGGCACATTCTCGCGGATCGGGGATCACTCCGAACGGCGGATTGATGCGCGTGTCATCTGCGCAACCCATAAGGACCTGGATCAGGAAACGCAAGCCGGAAGATTCCGGCAGGACTTGTTTTACCGCATACATGGATTTCGCTTAAAGGTGCCGACGCTGCGCGAGAGGCGCGAAGACATTCCGGCGCTGGCCGAGTTCTTCAGGGTCCATTTTGAAAAGCAGTTTGGGACTAAGAGAGAGATGTTTCCTCCGGAGCTGCTCCAATACATGCAAAATCTGAATTGGCCGGGGAATCTGAGAGAACTGTCGAACGGCGTTGCGCGGTACGTTCTGATCGGACCCGAGGCTGCGATTTATCAGGAGCACGCTCCGAAGAAACACAAGGCAGTGCGGTCCGCCGAAGGCAATGGGACTCCCGTGACATTAAAGCGATTGGCGAAAGAAGCCATTCGGGAGATGGAGCGCAACGTCATTCTGGAAACGCTCCGCGCGAATCAGTGGAACCGTCGAAAGACGGCGCTGGCGCTGAAGATCAGCTACCGTGCGCTGATCTACAAGATCCATGATGCGGGATTGATGACCAGAAAGGCCGCGCCGCGCGGGGAGCCCGCGACGAATCTGTCGAGTGAATCGATAGGGTAGTGCGCGGCAGATTAGCTGCTTTCCGGCGCAAAAGTGCCTATTGCATTGCAGATGAACAAGAACAATAACTGCACGCGCGGGGTCTGGCCGTTCTGGCATTTTTCTTCCCTCTACCTCCAGATTCTGAAGTCTGTGTCAGAGAAAACATTTAGGGGATGGGAGTACAAGCTGAATAGCAGTGCATACATTGAAGTGCTCTTCCAAGTGAAAGTCTAATTGGTTCACGACAAGGGGTCTGAGGACGTCACTGCCTTGTTCGAGAGTTTGCATGCCAAAAAATGGGTCCGGGAATTGAAGACAGAAGAAGACAAAGTCTTCTCGCAGGAAGCGTTCATATCGTGGGCTATCGAACAGTAATTTGGCGGGCGTTTCAGTAGTGTGTGGAATTGTTCGACAAATGCCGGTCGGCCGCGAACTCAAAACGGAGATCCCGGCTTGAGAAAGTCGGGCTTTGATAACTGTTTGCCCTTCGTGGGCAAGGAATGTTTAGAGATGAGCAAACGCTCTCGGAATCAGACTATTTGGAGCCGTTGAATCTATTGCTATAGTATTGTAAACAGAGGGTTTATATTCGTAAAAAGCTATCCATCAATTACCCGGCCTGGCCCCTTGATTGCACCATATCAAGCCGTCCCCCCGAGGAGAGAACCGTGAAAAGACACGTTATTTTGGCCTGCCTAATTGCCCTTGCCGTCCCCTATAGCGCCTTGGCCGGTGGCCTATATCATCACCACATTCGGGGCAATGAAATGGCGGCAGTGGGTTTTGGTGCGGCAGTTCTGGTTGGGGCAGTCGGCTACCTCTTGCTTCGCCGACGTAACTCGGCTTAGAGACCTTTATAGCTTGCTTTGTCTGCCAGGGCAGCGTCGGGTCGCCGGAGCGGAATGGCGTATTTGAACAACACTCCAGGCACCAGCGTTTTCTATCGCAAGATTGTTCCATTGGGGAGCTTCGAAGCTCCCCGGTTTCTTTTGCTGGCCTTAGCCCTGACGTCAGCTGCGATCGCAGCAGATCAATTCGCCGCCCCAATCCTACACTCCACTTCTCCGCTTTGGGCAACCGCCGCTTGGCTCCTGCTAGTTCTGCGGCGCGGCAAGTTGCCGCGCGTTGATGACGGCCTCCTAATCAAACTCCCTCTCTCGCCCGGGCGTCTAGCGGCCTTCTTTTTCGCTCATCTGGGGCTAATCCTGGTATCTCGAGCCATGCTCAACACGCTTCAGCCCGTCGCCGGCACGACGAGCATCGGAGGAACTCTCCTCGCGGCGTGGAAACTGTGCGTCCTAGCTCCAACGATACTTCTTCTTCCACTCTCTCGTTGGAAAGTACTCCTGAGCGCCTTTCGAGCCGAGTTTGTGGCCGCTCTTGTAGTCCTGTTCACGTTTTTCCCCAGCCGTGCGCTGGAATCGCTCTGGCCCTGGTATGGGCAGGTGCTCGGCCGGCTCGTATTTCTACTGGCAAAGCCACTCGTGCCGGGGTTGGGCTATATCAAAGACCTGACGCCGACGGTTACAGGGCCGGATTTGGATGTAACCATTATTACGGCCTGTTCGGGGATCAATGGGCTGGAGCTTTTCGATTATCTGTTTGGATTTGTCGCGCTTCTGGACTGGAATCGCCTGAGGAAGGGCCGCGTCTTGCTAGCCTATTTTTCGGGGCTTCTGGCTATGCTGCTCGGCAATACGCTACGGCTGACTATTATTGTGGTTCTCGGCAATCGTGGGTACGCCGACGTCGTGTCGCGCCTGCACATCTCAGCAGGCTGGATCTTTTTTTGCGCGGCCTTTCTGGTCTATCTATCCTTAACTTACAGTTGGATGCTCAACAAAACAGGAGTCCGCACGGAGAATTGCCCGTAACACCGCCCTAATACGCGTGGAAAAGGTCGCGGCCTCTCAAACAATACAGGAAATGTTACTGGCACCTACGAAGCATTCCCCCGAGGTACGACCTTTAAGAGGATTTCAACGATGCGCTCGGCCGAGTGGCCATCCCAGAGCGGCGGGACTCGGCCCGCTTTACCCTTCCCCGCCAGCGCATCGCGAGCTGCGGTGACGATCTTAGCAGGATCCGTTCCTACAAGCAGATTCGTCCCTTCGGAAATGGTCACCGGGCGCTCCGTGTTCTCGCGTAATGTCAGACAGGGAACGCCGAGCGCTGTCGTTTCTTCCTGAATGCCACCGGAATCGGTCAGGACCAGCGTGGCTTTGCTCATAAGACAGAGAAAATCCAGGTAGCCTACCGGAGGAATGAGACACATCTGAGGGTGAGGCTGGATGCCGCCCTGCGTCAGCCGCTGCTGGGTGCGCGGATGCACCGGGAAGATGACTGGCATTTCCGCTGCGACGGAGTCGATCGCTCCTAGGATCTGTCTAAGCTTTTCCGTGGAATCGACATTCGAAGGGCGATGGAGCGTCAGGACTGCGAAACGGCGCCAACCGGTCCCGTTCTTCAATCCCAACTCATCACCAATCCCGGATTGCTGGGCGATGGGCAGGAAGTGGCGCAACGAATCGATCATCACGTTGCCAACCATGAAAATACTGTCCCGGGGGCGGCCTTCTTTCAAGAGATGGCCGATGGCAACTTCTTCCGTAACAAAGAGGTAGTCTGCGAGCGCGTCGGTAAGGACGCGGTTGATCTCCTCCGGCATGGTGCGATCAAAACTGCGAAGACCAGCCTCTACGTGGGCCACGCGAATACCCAGTTTCACGGCGGCAAGCGAGACGGCAATGGTTGAATTGACGTCGCCAACCACTACAACCAAATCCGGCTTGTGTTCGACGAGAACAGGCTCGACGCGTTTCAAGATTTCCGCGGTTTGCGCCGCGTGAGAGCCAGAGCCTACTTCCAGATTCACCTGCGGGGAGGGAATGCCCATCTGACGGAAGAAAATATCGGAAAGCTTTTCGTCATAATGCTGGCCGGTGTGGACGAGGAGGGCATCGATCTCCGGATGGCGCTGCATCTCGCGCATCAGGGGAGCGATTTTCGGAAGGTTGGGACGCGCTCCGACGACATTCAGGATTTTCAGGCGTTGACTCATGTGGCGTTCGTTTCCGTCGTCGGGAAGAAGTATAGCATCCGGTAATCGGGCTTTTGTTGTGGCGGATCGACCATTCGCACCAAAAAAGCACTAGTTTGCCGCAGGAGCGTTCGTGCTTCGCCGCAAAGTCGCGTGAAATCAAGGTGATAGCAGAAGTTGGCTTTTGGCGTGTGATCGCCTAGGCACTGAACCAGCGGTTGGAGGTCGAACTGAGTCTGCGCGCGCACCGCATGGCGCTGGAGCGGCGGCGGTTGGAGTTGGCGCATCATTCCAACTGCGGCGTGCCACTTCTGCGAATTCCTCGAATAAATTCTTGGTCATCATTTTGGCTGCGCCATCGATCAAGAAGTCGGCTTGCGGCTGTGCGGCCACAGCGTTAGCAGGACCCGATAGACGAACACCTTTAAGAATTCCAGCAGGTCGCTGCCCGTGGACTGAATTGCAGCACTTTGCTGGTCCACACAGTCCGAAAAAGAGCTCGGGACGGCAAGCAGCGCCACCTCCACACCACGGGGCAAGAGAGATCGGCAGCACATTCTGATGCGCCGTAGGTGTGCCTCGTTGCTGATGAGCAGGGCCGATTGGACTTCCGGATTTGCGTCGAGCCAGCGCGCCAGCGAGGCCATCTCCCTGAGTGTGCCAAACCGCCGTGGCTGGACATGCTCCACGCGGCATTTTCTGCCTTGAAACAAAACAAAGAAGTGACGTTGTGGCGGCGGCACGTCTTGCGCCAGTTTCAGAAGATCCAGCTGTACCGGCAGGGCCATCTTTGAAAAGCGGCGGATTTCGAATCGGCCCACGCTGAACAGTAGCCGTTGGGCGAGCCCTTCGCGAAAAAGTTGAAGTGCGTAATGCTTGCGGCTCATTTCGCCGGCCAACACAAAGATGAGGTCAGCCGGGCGGGCGGGGTCGGCCGGCGAGAGCCAGCCATGCAGCCGGAGCAACAAAAAACGAGACGGATCGGGAATTTTCACGACGAACTTCACGATAACGTATTCGAGTCTCAAAGCGGACTGACTACGATCAAATGATCGAAAGATTCCGACGACTTCTCAACACACAGACGTCATTTTCAAAAACTGATCAACTCAATTAGTCCGCTGGAGAAAGAAAAACGCAATTCAAAAATCAGGCCGGCCCACCGAGTGATACTCAAATCCCAGAGCCTTCATTTCGGCGGGGGACAGCAGGTTGCGACCGTCGAACACTGTGGGGCGCGCCATGGAAGCGTGAATTCGTTTCCAATCGAGCTTCAGGAATTCGGGCCAGTCTGTCGCGACAACCAAGGCATCGGCCTTCTGAGCGACGTCATAAGCATCTGCGCCACAAACGATGGCTGGGAATGCAGAGTGGGCTTTGGCCATGGCTCGCGGGTCGTATGCGCGGACTTGCGCGCCAGCCGCGCTGAAATGCATGAAAAGGTCGATGGCGGGTGAGCCGCGGACGTCATCAGTACCAGCTTTGTGCGCAAGGCCGAGCAAACCGATTCGTTTGTCCTTCAGCACCCACAAGGAGTGCTGGACCTTTTCGAAGAAAAGACCGGGCCGGCCGCGATTCACTTCTTCCGCCCCCAGGAGGATTCCAGCCTCCACACCTGCTCGCTCTGCCAGACGGCAAAAGCCTCGAAGGTGATCAGGTAATTTGGAACCGCCGAAACCGATTCCTGCCTCGAGAAACTCAGTTCCGATGCGCGGGTCGAGACCAACAGCCCTGGTCACCTCTTTGACATCTGCTCCAAGGCGTTCACAAAGGTCCGCCAGCACATTGGAGTATGAGATTTTCACGGCCAAGAAGGCGTTAGAGGCGTGTTTAATCAATTCGGCGCTGTGAACACTGGTGAGAAGAAGCTCAGGAGATTTGCGTGGCGGGCATCCCCCAGGGTGTAACGGGCAGCGAAAGTCTTGTTCCAGGAGTGGTCGGTAGATCTCGCGGAGCGTTTTTTCTGAAAAAGAATCCTCTACTCCTAAGAGTATGCGGTCAGGATGGAGAAAATCCTCGACTGCGGTTCCCTCCCGGAGAAACTGGGGGTTGGCTGCAACGCTGAAGCCAGGCTCGCGTTTCCCGCTGTACACGGTCAGAATGTGCTGGAGTTGCTTTCCGGTTTGCACTGGAACGGTGCTCCGCAGTACGATGAGCCTCGGAATTTTCTCTGCTCGAGCGATCTGCCCCGCAGCAGCGTCAAGTCCCGCAAAATCTGATTCACCGTTCTCCAACGGGGGCACGCTGACGCATAGAAAGACGACCTCCGCGTCTCCGATTGCTCGCTGCGAATCCCGGGCAATCGCGAGCGTCTCTTCAACACGGCTGCGCTGAAATAGTTCGTCGAGACCATACTCATAGATGGGGAGCTGGCCTTCCACAAGTAAACCCACGCGTTCGGCGTCTTGATCAACAAGAGTCACGTGGTTCCCGATGGAAGACAGGCAAATACCTGTGACCAGGCCCACGTGACCGCAGCCGATAATCGCGATTTTCAAGGGAGTCCACTCCAGAGAGACCGCACAAGACTCTAACGTGTTTTTAGTCGGGATAGCAACAATCCAGCCGGGTTAGCAAATGTTCAAACTCAGTAACCGCAAACCCAATCACCTTTTCACCATTCGTGCGATCCATTGCTGCGGAATCGCTTGCGACATGGGGGTTCGCGGCGGGCCCGGGTACCTCGCGGCGTGGCGCTCACCACGTGCGTGCTCCCAGAACTGAATTTCGCTGCCGATGATATCAAAAGATAATGAAGATACATAAAAGTAAATAATGCATTACATAACTTAAGTCAACTCGTCAAACTTGTGCACACAGATGGGCGAGCGCAAAAAATGTACGAATGGTTGTGCCTCAAATTAAACGCGAGAGCGTGCCCCATCGCGGAAAAGAAGGGTATCAGGCTTCTGTGTAAGATACATAATCGCCCATGATGGCAAGAACCCAGAAGTCGGTGGATTCTGGAAAGATTCTCCGCGAGGGGCTCCTGACGTTCTGGCGCTGAGCTTGAACAAGATGGTGATGAATTTACCCGTCCTCGTGACGCGGGTCACGGACATCGCCAACGAGCGCAGGGGTATCACCACGTACGGGGCACTATGCTTTGCGAGATACTCGAGGGACAGCCCTGCTTTCTGGATGGATCTCCAGGGGCGCTGACATCTCGAGCCCCTTTTCCGAAAAAAGGCGGAAACGAAGAAGCAATGCAGCAAGACGGGGCTAAAAGCAAACGAAGATGGGGACCAGCGTCCTTTCTCCCTCACTTCCTGGCGAAGACGCAGTAGTTGGTCGTGAATCGCGTGTCACTGCGGCTCAGCCTGTCCAAGCGCCGCCCGATCCGGTTCACCAACGGTATGAGCAGGGAACTTGCCAACCGACGTGGCAATCCGCCGGTGAGGTACTGATCCAGGACGACCGTCACCGTGCGGCAAAGGGCAGCCAGGGAATAGCCCTCCGGGGCAATTTCCACATGCGAAAACTCTTGCAGCAATAGTTGCAGCCCCGACGGGAAAATCCTCCACCGGTCCTGCTCCGCGTGTCTGGGGAAGATGGCCGGTGAACTTAGCAGCAACCTGCCTCCGGGTTTCAGCACGCGATGGATCTCCTGCGCGACCCCGAACGGGTTGGTACAGTAACAAAGTACCTGTGTGCAGATTACGACGTCAAAGCAGGCAGCAGCAAACGGCAGCCTCTCACCCTCCGCGACCGCGTTCACGAGTTTCGTTGCCAGCGGGTCCACGGCGATATATGTTCCTAGCCGCCCCTCCAGCAGTGGGCGATAGGGCTGAATCCGGCCACCGATGTCCAACACTTGGAGGGGCTCTTTTGGAAGTGTCTCAATCCAGGCGGCCAGCAGTTTTCGCCGCTCTGTAAGGACTAGGTAATCCGGGTTTCGAAGCGTCGGGTACAGGCGCGCGACGCCCTCAGCCTTGGCGAAGGCCGTCTGCTTTTCCAGCGAGGACAGAGCGATTGGGTTTGTGGGAGGAGCCCCCTCGCCCGATATGCTTACTGCCGTGACGCCCATTGTCTCCTCTACTTCGCGCGTTTCGAATCCCGGTCGTAAATCCCGTTCAGCTCCGAGCTTTCAAGTTCGCGATGGACTCGCGCGTGGACGCGCCCAAATTCGCCAGCTCCGACGACACGGATCCTCCGCCATTGTCCCGCCGCCGGGCTCATCCTTTGTTGATTCCCGTGTTGGCGTCTTTTAGTTCCCGAACCACGAGAGGCGCAGGCGGCTCCATGGCAATCCCCGCTGGGTCCGCCAACTCCATCAATTTTGGCCGGATGTGCAGCGCAGTGCCGCCAGAATCAGCGATTCCTTCCTGTCCTTGTGGCCAAACAGGCACCTGTTCTCGACCGGTGGCGCTGTCGGCCAGCGTTACCGTTGCAGGCTCTCTCTTCAGCTCACCTCTCTCGGAACGAACGTACGAATGCGGCACGGCTGGCACACGTTTTTGTTTCTCTGGCAAAATTGAACTAGCCCACCATCAGCGGACCTCTTTCCCCAGGGCTTCGACGGCTCGGTCTCCCTCGACATCTCCCGGGTAGCTACCAAGGCGGACCGACATCTCCTTGGGCCGGACTTGCACCGACTGCGTTGATTTACCTTTCACGGCGCACTCTTGCGGATGTTGACACAGAGTTGCACGCCACGGGCGTGATGGTTATTGTAGAATTGCCCCATCAAATACTATCAGTATTCGAGGTGGCCGTAATAATCAGGCTTGAGCCGGGTACCTTCGCCGGCACAGTGTCAGTCACCGCATTGCCGTAGGGCTGGGTGAGAAAGTGGCACGGGTGCCCGTGCAGCCCAGGCTCCAAGCCACGCCTTTGTTCTGCGAATCGTTGACCACCGTCACCGTAAACTTCTGCATCTGATTGGTTTGTATCGAAGGATTGCGCGGAGCAACGGACACATGGATCGAGGCCGGTACAGGCAAGGGAGAAGGAGACTGTGTCCCGGGCTGGTCACACAACATCGCGCAGGAGACCGTCAGCAGGTCAGCCATCATCAAAAAGCAGTGGTTTTGAGAGGAAATGGGTCAGGAACCTGTGCTCCCATCGGGCGAGAGACGTGAGCCAAGAACCTCAATTGAAAACTACTTCGTGCACCCCTGGCTGAGAGACGCGAA
>Ga0316363_10003853_pt1 | contig 10558 bp, 6 predicted proteins | sample Sb_taG_3_FD_200459 | JGI IMG/M metagenome (GOLD analysis project Ga0316363, IMG submission 200459) | Peat soil microbial communities from Weissenstadt, Germany - Sb_50d_a_PC metaG (v2) (version 2) | ecosystem: Environmental > Terrestrial > Soil > Wetlands > Peat | place: Germany: Weissenstadt...
TCCCACGCAGGGGCGAAGTTCTCCCCGACCAGCGAGTAGCCGAGGCTGTTGGTCGTCCCGGCGGCGACTGTCTTGGCCGACTGGCCCCAGACCACACCGTTGTAACCCGAGGCAAAGGAGATGGCGTTGGGGTCGGTGTCCTCGCCGCCATTCAGGACGAAGACCTTGGGGCTCTTGATCCCCCAGGACTTAACGCACGCCTCGAAGCCCGCGCCGATCAGCTGACCCACGTGCTGGTTGTTGAAGCTGACGTAGTAAGTGTTCGAGCCCTGGAACGTGGCGCGGTCGTAGCTGATCAGGGTGACGCCCTTGGACTCGGCAAGCTTCGCGACCGCCACGCCAGTCGGGGCATCGAGCGGGTCCACGATCAGGACCTTGGCACCCAGGTTGATGTCGGCGGTGGCGTAGCTCAGTTCTGTCGAATCGCTTCCCTGCGCGTTCTGGATCCGGTACTCCGCCGAGGTATATCCCGCGTCGGTGAAGGCTTGCTTCAGGTACGGCGCGTCGAAGTCAACGTACCGCGTCGACGATGTGGTGTCGGGCAGGATCACCCCCACCTGCAGGCTGTTGGCTCCCTTGGTCGCGGCCGCGGTCAGCGCCTTGAACAGGGACATCGTCGGCGCGATGTTAACGGTGTAGGAGTTGATGCTCACCGCTGGAACCGTGCTCGAGCCACTTGTCGCCGACGACGAGGCCGGCGAGGACGCCGGAGCAGACGAGCTCGACGAGGACGAACAGCCCGCAGCCGTCAGGGCAAGGGCCGCTGCCAGAGCCACCCAGCCCAGTCGAGGGAAGCGTCGGAACGTGCCGTCGCCGTGCGAACGGGAGTCCCGGCCTCCCTTATTTCTGTCACCCAGTGTCATTCCCCATACCCCTTTCGGGTGAAGGCATCCGAATAAGCCTGCCTGGATGTAGCGGCGCCCAGTGAGGCCGTCGCACGTCAGCAGGTCGCCCGCGCGTACCGTTTATAAGACCCTAGAACGCCAGGAATTAACGTGACCTTAACATCTGCGGCGCGCCGTGAAGATACCGTGAACGCGCCATCTTCTTCGTGTTCGAATTGATTTGCATTTGTCACTCTGGCGTTATCGGCAGGTGCTTCCGGGGATTACCCGGGATTACCTGGGGGCCAGCCGGTAGCCGGCCCGCGGCTGGGTGAGGATGAGCGGCGCGCTCTCCTCCGCCTCGAGCTTGGCCCGCAGCCGCCGCACGTACACGCGCAGGTACTCGGTTTCGGTCTCGTAGCCGTGACCCCACACCCGGCGCAGCAGGTGGGCGTGGGTGAGCAGCTTGCCCTGGTTGACGGCCAGCTCGCGCAGCAGGGCGAACTCGGTCGGCGTCAGGTGCACCGGCTGCCCGTTGCGCCGCACCTGCTGCAGGGCCAGGTCGATCACGATGTCACCCACCACGATGGCCGGCGGCGCCTGCGGCTCGATGGGCGCCGCCAGCCGGGTGCGGCGCAGCGTCGCGGTGATGCGGGCCAGCAGTTCCTCGATGCTGAACGGCTTGGTCATGTAGTCGTCCGCACCCATGTGCAGCGCGGTCACCTTGTCCCGCTCGCCGCCGCGGGCCGAGACGACGATGATGGCGACCGGCGAGCGCTCCCGGATCTGCCGGCACAGCTCGAAGCCGTCCGCCTCGGGCAACATCAGGTCGAGCAGCACGATGTCCGGATCCTCGGTCTCGAGCAACTGGAGGGCGCGCATGCCGTCCACCGACACGATGGTGTCGAACCCGCGCACGGCCAGGTTGGACCGGATCAGGTCCACGATATTCGGGTCGTCCTCCACCACCAGGGCACAGGTCTTGCGGGCGTCCTCAGTCATCGTCGGTATCACTGCCGTCCCTTCCGATCACTTGAGCCCCTGGGCCTCTTCCGGTACCGGCAGGTGCGCCGGCGTCGGCACCGTCACTTCCGGTTATTCCGCGGAACGGTCCGGCCATCCTGCCGCCGTCACCGGTCTCCGCCTCCACGGGCAGGTACACCCGGAAGCAGGTGCCCTTGGGCAGCGGGACCAGCTCGATCCGGCCGCCGTGCGCCTGCACGATGCCCCTGGCGATGGACAGCCCGAGCCCGGCATCCACGCTCTTGCGGCTGCCGTTGGCCGATCTGCTGGCGGGGCCGTTGTGTGAGCCGTCGGCCGAAGCGTTGGCGGGAGCGCCGCTGGAGGCGCTGGCCGGACGCGGACGGCGGGCGGCCTCGAACGGCGCCGTCATGAGTTCCGGCGGCATGCCGCTGCCGTCGTCCAGCACGCTGATCACGACCTCCGATGCCGCGTGATCCGTGGTGAGCTGCCCTGCCGTGACAGACTCGGCCGTCACCCGTACCTGGGTGCCGGGCGGGTTGTGGCCGAACGCGTTGTTCAGCAGGTTCACGAAGACCTGTTCCAGCCGGTCGTGGTCGGCCCACACCACGGGCAGGCTGGGATCGCACGTCAGCGAGACCGACGCCGCGCTGGCCGGCGGCAGGCAGTCGATCGCCGCCTCGACCACCAGCCGGATGTCGCACCAGTCCCACTGCAGGCGCATGGTGCCCGACTCGATGGCGGAGAAGTCAAGCAGGTCGTCGACCAGACGACCGAGGCGGGCCGACTCCACGGCGATCCGGTCCAGGAAGCGCTGCTGGGACTCGCGATCCCAGGTCACGTCGGGCTGCATCAGGCTGGACGCGTAACCCCTGATCGCGGTCAGCGGGGTGCGCAGCTCGTGGCTCAGCCGGGACAGGAAACCGCGCTGCAGTTCCCGCGACCGCCGCAGGGCGGCCGCCTCCTGGTGGGCGTGACCGGCCTCCTCACGTTCCAGCGCCAGCCGGAGCGAGTGCGCCGCGTCCTCCAGCAGCGCGGTCTCCTCCTTGGTCGGCGGCACCCGCCGCCAGCTGGCCAGCAGCACGGTGAGGCCGCCCGCCGCCACGAACGCCACCGCCCGCACACGCTGCCTGCGGCTGCTGTACAGCTGCCGGGCCACCCCGTCCGGGCGCGTGCTGGACAGCGCGGTCTCGGCCATGTCGCGCATCGACGCGCTGGCCGACGCCTCGTCCGTGCCGAACGGGCCGGCGAACGCGCGCCAGCAGGCAGGCTGGCCGGGCGGCTGGGTGATCAGCGCGAACTCGTCGGCCTGCAGGCCGCGGCGCAGCGACTGGGCCGCGATGGCGAGTCCCTCGCTGGCCGGGACCATCCCGGCCAGCGTCTCCAGCATCTCCCGGATCGTCTCTAGCACGCGGTTCCTGGTCGTCACCTGGTCGAGCAGCCGGTCGCGCTCGATGGCGTTGGCCGCGTAACCCGCGTAGACGGTGACCAGGGCGAGCTCGTCCTGCTGCGGCGCGCCGTGTTCGGCGCGGAACACCGTGATGACGCCGCTGAGCCCGCTCGGCCCGTACACCGGGACCGACCACGAGCTGGCCACCTTGGTCGTCTTGGCCAGGTCGCGGAAGCTGCGCCAGGCCGCCCCGACCCGGACGTTGTCGGCGATGATGGGCCGCTCATCCGCCGCGGCCAGGCCCACCGGGCCGCCGGTCGGCCCGAACGGCAGCTTGGCCCACGGGTCGAGCTGCCCGGGCCGGAACCCCAGCGACGCGGCGCAGTACAGGGTCCGGTCGGTCACCAGGTGGATGCACAGCCGCTCGCTGCCCAGGGCCGAACCGAGCGCGGACAAGATCAGCGGCAGGCTGGAGGACGGGTCGGCGGACACCAGGCGGTCGGTGAGCCCGTGCAGCCTGGTGAGCTGATGCCGGGCGGAGGCATTGACCCGCTGACCGGAGATCAGCGCTACCACGTCGTCGGGATGCGTATCGGCGGTCCGCAGGTCCGCCACGATCCGGCCCTGCCGCAGCACCACGATGCGGTCGGCCAGCCCGAACATCTGGTCGATGTCGTGGCAGGCCAGCAAGATCGTGGTGCCCTGGCCGCGCAGCCCCATGATCAGCTCTTCGACCTGCGCGGCTTCCTTCACGCCGAGCGAGGCGGTGGGTTCGTCGAGCGCCAGCAGCCGCGGCTTGCGGCCCATTGCGCGGGCCACCGCGACCAGCTGCCGCTGCGCGCCGGACAGTGAGCCGACGTTGCGCGTGGTGTCTTTGAGCGGGATCTGCAGCGAGGTCAGCAGCGACGCGGCGGCGGTGTGAAAGCGGGTCTCCGACCACAGCAGCCGCTTCGGCTCCCGGCCGAGCATGATATTGGCCGCGATGTCCAGGTTGTCGCACAGGGCCAGGTCCTGCCAGACCACCGCGATCCCCAGCTTGACCGCCGCGGCCTGGTCGGCCGTCACGCGCCGACCCGCGAAGTACACCTCCCCGCTGGCCGGGACCACCTCCCCGGCGATGCAGCGGACCAGGGTGGTCTTGCCCGCGCCGTTCTCGCCGGCCAGGGCGACGAGCTCACCGGTCCGCACGCTCAGGTTGACGTCTTCCAGGGCGCGCAGGCGCCCGTAGCTGACGCCCAGCCCCGATACGGTCAGCAGCGGCCCGGCTTCGGCGCGGCTCGCGCCGGCCCGGGCCGCCTCGGAGCGAGGGGCCGCTTCGGCCGCCGCCACAGAACCGGTCATTCCGTCATTGTGTGGCCTCAGCCGCGTGCTTGGCCACACGGCGCATCGACCACATCGACCTGACCAGCTACTTTCACGAAGAACATTCTGGCAGCAATCGGACGCCGAGGCCGAATCGGGCGTCTGGTGCCGGTCGATGGCCGGTTGGGCAAGCTAGAACTGGTACGTCGGCGCCATCGACCCGGACCTTCCGGGTCCTGGGGCACGCACCACGTTCCGTTCGGACAAATGAGAGGAGAGGGCCGTGCTGGTCGCGTTTTCGATCACGCCGCTCGGGGTCGGCGAGGGGGTCGCCGAAGAGGTGGCCGAGGCGGTCCGGGTGGTGCGGGAGAGCGGGCTGCCGAACCAGACCGACGCCATGTTCACCACCATCGAAGGCGACTGGGACGAAACCATGGCCGTGGTCAAGCGGGCCGTGGACGCCGTCGCGGCCCGGGCGCCGCGGGTCAGCCTGGTACTCAAGGCGGACATCAGGCCGGGCGTGACCGGCGCGCTCACCGCCAAGGTCGAGGCCGTGGAGCGCTACCTCCAGGCCTGACCGCACCGGGGCGGAACCAAGGCGAGCGGTACCGGACAGGCTAGCGGCACCACGCCAACCCCGGCGCCGCGCCAACCCGGCGCTACGCAACCCCGGGTACCGGACTGCAGGACGCCGGGCTAGCGGACGCCTGCGAGCCGGAGCAGGGCGGCGGTGGCCGCGGCGGCGATCACGACGACTAGGAACGGGGCCTTGCGCCAGGCCAGGACGCCGCCGACCAGGACTCCGGCCGGACGGGCGAAACCGGAGAAGCCGTGGCCTTCGGTCAGGGCGGTGATGGCTACCAGGGCCGCCAGCAAGATCACGGCGGCGGCCTCGAGCAGCTTCCCGGCCGGCGGCGGAAAGCTGATCCGCGCCCGCAGCAGCTGGCCGGACAGCCGGAACGCGTATGTTCCGGCGGCCAGGGTGGCCATGCCGGCCACGACCAGCGTGGTGTCCTTCACCGGGCCCCCACTGATTGCTCACCGGATTTCCCGTCGGCTCCCGGGTTAGCCCCGTCGGCTCCCGGGTTAGCCCCGTCGGCCTCCGCGGTCGCGCAGGCCTCCGGGGTGGCGCCGGCCTCCGGGGTGGCGACAGACGGCCGCTGCCGGAGCAGCGGGAGCACCGCCACCAGGGCGAGCAGCACGGGCAGGCCGGCGGGCAGGAACGGCGTGGCGGCCAGCGCGACGGCCGCGCCGGCCAGCGCGGCTTGCAGCGTCATCCGGTCCCGCAGATCCGGGACGATCAGGGCCAGGATCACCGCCGGGAACATCGCGTCCAGGCCGAACGCGCCGGTGTCATGCACCGCGGAGCCGATCAGCGCACCCAGGACGGCGCCCCCTGGCCAGCAGATCAGTACGCCGAGGCCGCAGGCCCAGTAGGCGGCTCGCTTACCCGGGAGATCGTCCTGGGCCAGGGCGAAGACCACGCTCTCGTCGTTCATCACGTGCGTGCCGACTATCCGCCGCCAGCCCCGGCCGGTCACCCGGGGCCCCGTGATGTCGGGCCCCGTGATGTCGGGCAGGGCCAGGCCGTACGGCAGGTGACGAGCGTTCACCAGGAGGCCGGCCAGCGCCGCCGCGAGGGGGTTACCGCCCGCCGCGACGATCCCGATGAACAGGAACTCCGAGGCACCGGCCAGCACGAGCACGCTCTGCGCGGCGGGCACCCACAGCGGGAAGCCGGAGGCGATCGCGGTGGCCCCGTAGGACAGGCCGATGAACAACACGGCCAGGCAGGTAACCGCGATGTCGCGAAGCACATCGCGCCCTAGAGTTCTCCCTATCGAACTCATGAAGTTTATTCTTGAACACCCACCCGTCGTTCGTCAAAACGAACGGATGAACTTGTATGACGAACACTGAGCCTGCCGGCCACCATGGCGCAGAGCTTGCCCGGCAGGCGAAGGCGCCGCTCGAGCTCATCGCGGCCTCGCTGCGCCGGGAGCGCCGCCGGTCCGGGCTCTCGCTCACCGAGGTCGCCCGCCGGGCCGGGATCGCCAAGTCCACCCTCTCCCAGCTGGAGTCGGGCACCGGCAACCCCAGCCTGGAGACGCTGTGGGCCATCTGCGTCGCGCTGGACGCGCCGTTCTCCCGGCTGCTCGACCCGCCCCAGCCGCACATCCTGCTGATCCGGGCCGACGAGGGCCCCACGGTCGCCGCGGCCGAAGCCGACTACCAGGCCACGCTGCTCGCCGCCTGCCCGCCCGGGGCGCGCCGCGACGTCTACCGCATCCAGGCCGAGCCCGGGCACGCGCGCGCGTCCGAGCCGCACATGCCCGGCGTGGTCGAGCACGTGGTGATCGGCGCCGGCCGCGCCCTGGTCGGGGTGGCCAGCGAGCCGACCGAACTCGGCCCGGGCGACTACCTCCGCTACCCGGGCGACGTGCCGCACGTGTTCGAGGCCCTGGAACCCCGGACCCAGGCCGTGCTCGTCTCAGAGCACACCTAGGCTTCGGCCGGGATCTGCTCGATGAGGGCGGCCAGGCCCGCTTCGTCGAGCAGGTCGGCGGGACGGACCGTCTGGTCGCTGGCGACGTAGTAGAACGCCGCCCGGACCGCCGCCACCGGCACCCCCGCCAGCGCCGCCCAGGCCAGGCGGTAGGCGGCGAGCTGGACGGAAACCGCATGCCGTTCGGCCTCGGACCTGGGCGGCTGGCCGGTCTTCCAGTCGACCACGTCGTAGCCGCCGCCGGGCGCGTCGGCGAACACCGCGTCGATCCGGCCGCGGACCAGCCGGTCGCCGACCAGCGTCTCGAACGGCACCTCGACCGCCTGCGGCCAGCGATCCGCCCACTCGCTGTGCTCGAACCGGGACCTGAGCTCGGCGAGATCCCCCTCGGCGGGCGTCTCGTCGTCCTCCGGCCCGAACAGGTCGCTGTCGTCGATGAGCAGCTGCTGGCCGTACCGCCGCTCCAGCCACTGGTGGAACGCCGTGCCCCGGCGCGCCTGCCTGGCCGGCGGCCGCGGCATGGGCCTGCGGACCTGCCGCGCGAGCTCGGCCGGGTCCCGGGCCAGCGACACCAGCGACGACACCGAGAGCCGGGCGGGCAGCGTCACCTGGGTCGCGCCGTCGCCCCGGCGCTGCGCCCGCTCGGCCAGCAGCAGCCCGGCGTCCCGGTCCCAGGCCGCCACCAGATCCCGGTCTGCCGGGCTCAAGGTGGGGTCTGGGGGGCTCGTCCCCCCCAAGGGGGGACTGGGGGGATGGGTCCCCCCAGGATCGGGGGGGTCTTGGGGGGTCGTCCCCCCGGCCAGCACTGCTTCTACCAGGGCCGCGGCCTCACGGACCGCCTCGTAGCGGCGGCCTGCCGGGGTGGCCGGCCAATCCGCCGCCTCCACCGTGGCGAACAGCGGGTTCTCCGCGTCGGGTTCGGGCGCGGGCGCCCACGCCGAGACCTGCGCCACGCCGGACCGGCGGACCTCCTCAAGGAAGGGCGAGGGCCCGAGGCGGCTGGTGCCGCCCTCGCCCCACCAGTAGCCCGAACATCCCAGCCAGAACGCCGCCCGGGTAGCCGCCACGTACATCAGCCGGCGCTCCTCGGCCAGGTCCCTGGCCGCGCACGCCGCACTGAAGGAGTCGAGGGAGGAGGCGTCGAGCCCGAGGAGCTCGGGCAGGTCCCCCGCGTCCCCGCGCAGGCCGAACGGGATCAGCCGGGGGTTCTCCGTCCACCGCGTGGACACCCGGGGGCGGGCCGGGAACACCTGGGACCGCTCCCCCACCGCCAGGCCGGGCACGAACACGGCCGGCCACTGCAGGCCCTTGGCCGCGTGCACGGTCAGCAGCTTGACCGAGTCCGACTCGCCCACCCGGCCGGTCTCCAGGCCGAACTCCTCCTGCTGGGCCGCGGCCAGGTAGGCCAGGAACGCGCCGAGCGTGGGCTCGGCGCCAAAAGCTCTAGAGGCCCCGAAAGCCCCCGAAGCGCCGGCCATGCCCTCGCCGGTGAACGCGTCCGCCACGTCGGTGAAGGCGTCCAGATCGGCGCGCGCCGCGACCGGATCGACCCCGGGCCGCGCCGCGACCTCGATGTCCAGGCCGAGGACGCGCTCCGCCTCCGCGGTCAGGTCGGCGAGCGGCCGCCCGATGTGCGCGCGCAGCCGCCGCAGTTCGCCGGCCAGCACGTGCATCCGCGTGTAGCCGGTCCGCGAGTAGGCGCCGGGATCGCCCAGGTCATCGAGCGCCTCGACCAGGCTGCCGGTCTCCGCGGTCAGGTCGGTGATCGCCTCGGCCAGCGCGTCCGCGGCGTCCTGGTCCCGATGGCCGGGATGCCCGGGCGGCTCCGCGGGGGTCCCCTGCCGGTCGCCCTCGCCGCGGGCCAGTGCCCGGGCGCGGCGGCCGAGCGCGACCAGGTCGCGCGGCCCGATCCGCCAGCGCGGCCCGGTGAGCAGGCGGGCCAGCGCGTCCGAGGCACCCGCGTCGTGCAGTACCCGCAGCGTCGCCACCACGTCCTGCACCTCGGGCACCACGAGCAGCCCGCCGAGTCCCACCACCTCGACCGGGATGCCGCGGGCCTCGATGGCGTGCCGCAGCGGCACGAACTGCGACCGCTTCCGGCACAGCACGGCGATGTCCGACGGCCGCACGCCGCTCGTCCGCCGGTCCGGACCCGTGGGTCCTTGGGTCCACGGCTGGCCGTCGGGCGCGCATCCGGGCTCGGCTGCGAGCAGCGCGGCGACCTGCGCCGCCACCCACTCGGCCTCGTCAAGGACCGTGTCCAGCAGGGCGCAGGCCACCGTCCCCCGGCTGGACCGGTCCGGCGCGGACACCAGCCGGGGCACGTCGGGCGCCTCGTACCGCAGTTCCTCCTGGATCGCCGCGGCGGCGTCGAGCACCTGCGCGGAGTTGCGGAAGCTGGTCGACAACTGCAGCACCGGGGCCGGGCCGGACGGTGCCGAGGCCCCGAACGGCCGGACCCGGGCGACCACGGGGAAGTCGGCGGTGAACCGCCGCAGGTTGCCCGCGCTCGCGCCGCGCCAGCCGTAAATGGACTGGCACGGGTCACCGACCGCGGTCACCGGATGCCCGCCGCCGAACAGCGCCTGCAGCAGCACGAGCTGGGCGTGGCTGGTGTCCTGGTACTCGTCGAGCAGGACCACCTGGTAGCGGGCGCGCTCGGCCGCCCCGACCTCCGGGTGCCTGGCAGCGATCCGGGCGGCGAGTGCCACCTGGTCGGAGTGGTCGAGCACCTCGCGCGCCGCCTTGGCTGCCGCGTACCGGCTGACCAGCGGCAAAAGCTGCTCCCTGGCCCGCTGGGTAGCAATTATCTTCCGAACGGCCTGGGTGACCCGCCCCGGCAACGCGTCCTGCTCGGCGGTGAGCCACCGGCCTACGGCGGTGACGTCGCCGGTGCCGCGCAGGTGCTCGGACAGGTCGCCGGCCAGCTCGAGCACGGCCGCGGTCACCGTCTGCGGGGTCCAGATGATCTCGTCCATCGGCCCGTCGTAGGCGGCCACGACCTGCGCGGCGAGCTGCCAGGACAGCGCGGGGGTGATCAGCCGCATGGACGGCTCGAGCCCCTCGCGCAGGGCGTTGTCGCCGACCAGCCGGCCCGCGTAGGCGTGATAGGTGCCGATCACCGGATCCCCGCCGAACGGGTCCCCTGGTTCGGCCGTACCTGTCGCTCCTGATTCCCCGAGGTTCAAGGGTCCCGCCCGCCGGAGCCGCTCCAGGCGGGAGCGCACCCGGTCGGCGAACTCTGCCGCGGCCTTCCTGGTGAAGGTGAGCCCGAGCACCCGGTCCGGGCGGACCATCCCGTTGGCGACCAGCCAGACCAGCCGCGCCGCCATCGTCTCGCTCTTGCCCGAGCCCGCGCCCGCGATGACGGCCAGCGGGCCGAGCGGCGCGGAGATCACCGCCGCCTGTTCCGGCGTCGGCTCGGGCAGCCGGAGCAGCCGGGCCAGCTGGGTTGGTGGGACTGGCCCGATCTGGCTAGCCCCGTCCCTGACCGTGGTCACCACAACATTCCAGCAGAGACCACTGACATTCCGTACCCGGAACCGTCGCATGGCG
>Ga0316363_10003856_pt1 | contig 10556 bp, 8 predicted proteins | sample Sb_taG_3_FD_200459 | JGI IMG/M metagenome (GOLD analysis project Ga0316363, IMG submission 200459) | Peat soil microbial communities from Weissenstadt, Germany - Sb_50d_a_PC metaG (v2) (version 2) | ecosystem: Environmental > Terrestrial > Soil > Wetlands > Peat | place: Germany: Weissenstadt...
CGTGCCCAATATCATCCCAGGCTCGCTAGTTGAAGATCGAACAGTCGCCGCCAACCGGCGGATCGTCTCGCCGAGCCTTCTCTCGCTCAGTTTGGCGATTCCGAAATCGAGAACTTTCACAATTCCGTCGGTTCGCACAATCACATTGTCGGGCTTGATATCGCGGTGAACAATCCCACTAGCATGAGCGGCCGTCAGAGCGCTGGCAATCTGAATTGCAATGTCAACGGCTGCGTTCAGTTCAGGCTTGCGGGTCAACAGGATATGGCCGAGGGTTACGCCTTCGATGAATTCGGAGGCAATAAAGTGCAATCCATCGACCTGCTCAAATTCATAAATTGTAAGAATGTTCGGATGATTGAGCGCTGAAGCAGCGTGCGCTTCGTGTTCGAAACGACGTAACCCGCGTTCATCGTAGGTCAGTTCCGGCGCGAGCATTTTAAGAGCAACCTTGCGTCTGAGGCGCAAGTCCTCGGCGAGATAAACCTCACCCATCCCGCCTGCTCCGAGCATGGATTTGATTTCGTAGTGCGCCAGGCAAGTCCCGGCGGCAATGGTTTTGTGACGGTCCTGCTCCATCATCTGGTGCGCCGCATCGAGCACCGGCTTTTCCAGGAAATCCATGGGTTTTTCAGCGGAAGTCAGTAAAGCCTCTACTTCTTTTCGCAGCTGCACGTCAGCGCCGCAGTTCTGGTCCAGAAACTCCAGGCGCACCTCAGGCTTCAACTCGAGAGCTCCATAGAACAAGGCTTCAAGCCGTCGCCAGTGGTCTGAGCCAGAAGAGGAAGCCATCACTTCTCGTTTCCTAGGAAGGATGATGTGTCAGTTCGTGGTGCAGCCACGCCTTCGCCATTTTCAACTCCCGATGCACCGTGGCGGGAGAGATCTTTAGAGCGGCCGCAGCTTCGTCATAGGTGAGGCCGCCAAAGCAGAGTAGTTCAATCAGTTCGCTCTTGCGGGGGTCGTGCGCGGCTAACCGCTGCAGGGCTTCGTCCAACTCCACGATTCCGCCTGTAACCTGTGGTCCCACAAGCAAAGCTTCGTCCAGGGTAACCTTTTCGGCGCCGCCACCGCGTTTTTGCCGGTTACCCGCTTTGGCGTGATCCACCAGAATGCGCCGCAACAGCCGGGCAGAAACAGCGAAGAAGTGCACGCGATCCTGCCAGGTCACGTCGGCATCCACAAGGCGCAGGTACGCCTCGTGAACCAAGGCCGTAGCTCGCAAGGTATGGTCGGGGCGTTCGGCACGCAGGCAGCGGGATGCCAGCTTGCGAAGTTGCTCGTAGACCACAGGCATCAGTTCGTCCAGCGCGGCTTTGTCCCCGCTGCCCCATTCCTGCAGAAGACGCGTAACCCGTTGCCGATCTGGAGGTACGTCGGTCATTTCCCCATTTCCGCTTTCGCGCCGATACGCTTTAGACGCGATGGGCTCACCCGTTGTGCTCATCCCTATGCTCGCTCCGCGGTATCTGCTGAACGAACTTCCTAACAGAATAGAGTGATATCACCTGACGGAATCTGTTGCCAAAATGTCGCCATTATAAGTCAGCAGGAAGACGGTAACCCGCCAAGAGATTATTTCGGTGTTGAATTATAACCCAGGTTGCAACTGGTTTGGAGACCATCGATCGTGCGAGTCAGAAAACCCAATCTTAGGCTCTACCTACCGCCTGCCGCACTGCTCATGAACTCGTCGTCAACGGTCACTTGCCGCTTTCTTCAAAGAAAGTTTCGAGTGTGTGAGGGAATTGGATCGGAAATGTCGCCTTTATAAGTGAGCGGGAATCAATCGGCCACACGGCCATACCGATCATAAACGCAAATAAAGGAGAAATAACATGAAACTTAAATCACTTGCTCTCAGCGTAGGATTCGCGGTTCTGGCTTGTATGTCCATGTCGGCCCAGACAGCCTTTAACTTTCAGACCATCAACTTTCCCCACGACAGCTTTACCCAGCTCCTGGGCATCAATCAAAAAGGGGTAATCGCCGGCTACCACAACGTGACCGCCAACAAAGGGTTCACCTTGAGGCTGTCCACTCACAAGTTCACGATCGAAAATTACCCGGGCTCAGCCATGACCCAGGTGATCGGCATCGACGGGCTGGGCGGGACTTGTGGTTTCTACGTTGACCAGGCGGGCGTCACCCATGGTTTCCTTGATTCCAACGACGCCTTCTCGACGGTCGACTTTCCGGGAACGCCCTTCAACCAACTGCTCGGGCGTAACGACTCGGCGCAGGCAGCCGGCTACTATAGCCAAACTGCAAACGGAACCGGCCCCTTTGTCCCTTACGTTTACGACATCAACGGCGGTGTCTTTGAGGTCATCACCATTCCGGGGTCGGTAAGCGCGCAGGCGACGGATATTAATTTCCTGCAACAGGTTACCGGATTCTTCATCGACTCCAACAACGTGAGCCACGGATGGTGGCTGAATGCCGGAACTTTGCTTCAACTGGACTATCCGGGCGCGAGCAATACCCAGGCAACTGGCGAGAACAACAAGGGGATCGTGGTCGGCACTTATCAGGATTCGGCAGGCGCCTCGCACGGTTTTCTGTACAACACCAATACCGCAAAATACACTTCGGTCGATGCTCCCAACGGCACCGGCATAACCTTCGTCAACGGTATCAATGAGCAAAATCAACTCGTCGGTTTCACCATGCCGAGCTCCACTACGGCTTCGGGATTCGTTGCCACTCCGAAGAAGTAAGAGTTCATTGATATCAGTTCTTTTCGTGTCTGCAAATACCGCGCCTTGGAAGCCTGCAAACCAGCAGCTCCAAGGCGCGATTCTGCTTTTGGCTGCGCTGGTGGGAATCGCAGAATGTTGGCTGGGCTCGACAACGCAGGCAGTCCGCAAAAAGTGGGGCTGATCGGGACGGGAACCTAGACCGATGAAGTTTGGGTGATGGAATGACAACCGGGTTGTGACAAGCGGGAATGCCCGGAGTAGAATGTCGGCACGTCCTTTCAAGGAGGCCTTATGAACCGTTCCACCGGGCCCCGTACGACAGCCAACCTTTCCGAGTCAATCCATCACCAGCTCAACATGTACGAGATTGCAGCAGTGGCAGCCGGGGTGGGTCTAATGGTCTGCGCCCAACTAGCTGACGCCAAGATCGTCTACACTCCAGCCAACGTGCACATCAACCCTAACGCCGGAATGGTTAAGCTGGATCTCAATCACGACGGGATTAATGATTTCCAGTTTAGTGCTGCCTCCGAACTCACGCAGGGGGGATTCTTCAGATCATCCTTGGTGGTTGTTCCCGTTCAGCAAGCGAACAGGGTTGGGGCGGTGCACACCAGGCACGGGTATATATGCGCTGCTGCCCTGGCGAAGGGACGCACAGTTGGGCCTCATACCCCTTTTCAGCGGGGCCCGTCGCACCTAACCATGGCCCGTGTGAGCGGTGAAACCGGCGTGGGTAGCGCAAGTTTATGTCCGTGGGTCGACGTGCGTCAGGCTTATCTCGGCCTGAAGTTCGTAGTCAAAGGCAAGATCCATTTTGGCTGGGCGCGCATTAAAATGATCGGCGGTCTTGGATTTCCCGCAGTGATTACGGGCTACGCTTACGAGACGATTCCGAACAAGTCCATCGTGACGGGCAAAACGAAAGGGCCGGATGAAATCAGTGTCGAAGGGATGGATTCAGCCCGTACCACTCCGGAATCTGGCACGCTGGGCGCACTCGCAATTGGAGCGCCCGGACTCGCCATCTGGCGGCGGAAGGAAACGGCGCTCGCAGGCCGCTGACCAGGGTGAAACTCACGGCGGGGCTTGATACTAGCTGCCGTCCTCAGGCTTGCACTCATGCTCGGCAAATTGGGCGCGAAGGATTTCTTGCGCGTCCGTTACGCTTTTCAGGGCTGTCACGGGAACCTTGAACTCACAACCGCAAAGAGTGCAGGTACCGACGGCAGGAACCGTGCCAAGCCATTTGAGCACCCGAAGTCTACGTTCTTCCATCACGGCTTCTTTCAACCAGTCAACCGATATTAACTCACGGAAGTCGCCGAAACATCCGATAGGTCTGTACAGGAAAGAAGTCTTTCCCTTAAGTGCAGCCCTTCTACGAGGAGCGCCTATTGGACACGTCATTGAGATCACATAGAACAGTGACCTTGATCACAGCATTCCTGTGAGCCAGCGCCCATCATTTCTGCATGCTCACATTCGAACGAACGTTCGAACAATGCCAGGAACTGATCGCGGACCTCAGTTTCGAGCGCGTCCATCGCTGGAAAGAACAACATCCGGGCGCCCGAGTCATTGGCTATTTTCCCGTCTATGCTCCGGTGGAAATCATTCATGCGGCGGGCATGTTGCCGGTTGGGCTGAACGGCGGAGGCGACCGCCTCGACATTCAGTACGCCGACGCCCGCTTTGGGTCCTTTATCTGCTCCATCATTAAAACCACGTTGGAAATGGGGCTAAGGGATCATCTCAAAGTGTTCGACGGCATCCTCTTTAGTTCCATCTGCGATTCTGCACGCAATCTTTGCTTCGTCATGAAGCGAAACTTTCCCGACCTTTATATCGACTTCCTTCATCTACCGCACAACCCGAGCTCCACGGCCAGCGTTGATTTCCTGGCCAGCGAATACCACCGGCTCATCAAGGAACTGGAGCGCATCGGTGGCAAACCGGTCACCGAGGCTGGCCTGCAGCAGGCTATTGCCCTGTATAGCTGTAATCGGCAACTGATCCGGAGTCTCTACACCTTCCGCGCGCAGAAACCCCATTTGCTCAGGGCGTGGGAGTCCTACGTGCTGATTCGCGCTGGCCACTTCATGCCCGTGGAGGAGCACAACTCACTGCTCGAAGAATCGTTGAAGCAACTGTCCCAGCGGTCGGGGAAGCCCAGAGATTCTATTCGCGTGGTGGTGGAGGGAGCGTTCTGCGAGCAACCGCCCCTCGATCTAATCAAACTGGTGGAGGATGCGGGCTGCTACGTCGTAGACGATGACTTTGTCATCGGCCAGAGCTGGTTTGTAGAAGACGTTCCAGTTGGCGGTGATCCCGTGTTCGCGCTGGCGGACAGCTATGTCAATCGTGCAGTGTATTCCTCAGTACGCCATGATTTTCGTGCGCCCCGCTGGGAAGGCTTGGCAGAGAAAGTAAAACGCTCAAAGGCGAACGCGGTTCTTTTCCTCATCGCCAAATTCTGCGAGCCCGCCTACTTCGACTATGTGCTCTTCAAGAAAAAACTCGAGGAACTCAGCGTGCCACATCTTCTGCTGGAATTCGAAGAAAAGCAGTTCACATTTGATCGTGTGCGCACCGAAGTGGAAACCTTTGTGGAGTCGCTGGTCTTTGACTAGGGGCGTGTGCTCGAAAGGATGGTGATCAATGGGCGACGCGAAGCATACCGAGTACCGCGGCAGCATTCATCAACGGCAGAAAGAATTAATGCTGAAGTGGTATGAGCGCTTGAATGAAGCCGCCGAGACGGGCACTCCGCCCGCAATCTCGCTGATGATTTCAGGAAATTGCGTGGAGTTGCTCGAGGCTTTCGGCGCGGTCCCGATCTATCCCGAGGTGAACGCTCTCCAACTGGCCATCCGGCACCAGTCGCTGGAACCGATCCTGGCTGCGGAAGAGATCGGCTACGCTCCCGACAACTGCGCCTACGTGAAGGCCGATATCGGATGTTATCTGAAAGGTATCACTCCCACAGGTAGCAAGTTGCCGAAGCCCGACCTCGTTCTGTGCAACTTCGTAGGATGCAACACCTATGTCAAATGGTTCGAGCACACGGCGGTGCTGACCAATTCCAAGCTCTACGTGCTCGACGTTCCCTTCCTGCGTGAGGACAATCCAAGCCAGGCTGACATTGACTATGTGGTTCGCCAACTCAAAGAACTGGTGTCTTTGCTGGAGCAGATCACCGGCAGACAATTCGACTATGACCGCTTTGTCGAGGCCGTACGCTGTTCGGCGCAGGTGGAAGATCTATGGTCGCAGATCAAGCACCTGGCCCGCCGTTCTCCTTCCCCGTTCGATGCCTATTTCGATGCCATCACGCTCATGGGGCCGTTGTACGTCTACCGGGGAACACCGGAGGGCGTTGAATTCTTTCGCGCTGCGCTCGAAGAGATGCAAGCAAAAGTCGCTATCGGCCAGGGAGTCTATGACCAGGAGAAGTTTCGCCTGGTGATCGAAGGACCTCCGCCCTATCCCTATTTCCGCGCCTTCCGCGACATGTTTGCCAAGTGGAAGGCATGCACGGTTGCGTCCACTTATTCAACGGTTGGCGGGCTCTGGGAGTTTGGCGCGCGCCACGATCCCGATCATCCCTTCGAGGCCGTGGCGCTGCACATGCTGGCGCACAACGTCACCAACCGAAATTACCTCCAACGCTACGAGCAGATTCGCCGCTATCTTGAAGACTGGAATGCAGACGGACTCATCATTCACTTCGTGAAGAGTTGTCGCCTATTTTCTGCGGGGCAGGGAGACATGCGCGACTACGTCACGAAGACGCTGGGAATTCCGACACTCTACATCGAGTCGGACCTGGAAGACCCGCGCTATTTTTCCGAAGCGCAGACCAGAAACCGTGTCGATGCATTTTTTGAGGCGCTGGAACATTCCAAGCTGACGGCGGCGGTTTAGCGAGATGCCGCTACAGAAGCACACGAGGCATAGCTTATGAGGATTGCCGCTGGAGTTGATGTAGGGTCCACTCAGACCAAGGCCGTGGTGATGGCTGAAAACGGGGGAAAGACGATTCTGGCCCGGGCGCTCGTGGACACCGGAGCGAACGTCAGGAAAGCTGCTGAGAATGCATTCCTGGCGGCTTGTCACAATGCCGAGATTCCTGCAACTGACGTGGGATTCGTGGTGGGCACGGGATATGGCCGCTACAACATCTCATTCGGAAATGCGCAGTTGACCGAGATCAGTTGCCATGCGCGCGGCGCACACTTCGTTTGCCCTACCACGAGAACGGTGATCGACATGGGTGGCCAGGATGCCAAGGCGATCAGTGTGGGAAGCGACGGCCAGGTTCTCGATTTCGTGATGAACGACAAGTGTGCCGCGGGCACGGGACGTTTTCTGGCCAACGCGGCTGACGTCATGGGAATCGGACTGGACGAGATCGGGCCACTATCGCAGCGATCCACACGCCCTGTCCGAATCGCAACCGTATGCACCGTCTTCGTCGAGTCCGACATTCTCTCTTATCTCGCACAGGGCAAGAAGGGCGAAGACATCATGGCCGGAGTGCACCTGGCAATTGCAAAGAGAACTCTGTCGCTGGCACGAAGAGTTTCGATCGAGCCGGACATTACCATGACCGGCGGCGTGGCGCGCAACCTTGGCATGGTGCGGGCGTTGGAACAAGTCCTGGGAACAAAGATGCAGGTCAGCCCGGACGCGCACTTCATGGGCGCCATCGGGGCGGCCGTATTCGCGCTGGAAAAAATGGACCAGAGTTTTGAATCTTCTACGTGGAGGCCCGAGCATGCGGCTGGTAGCGGGCATTGATTGCGGAAGCGGCTTCACCAAGGCCGTCCTGGTTGCGCAGAACGGTTCTCCGGGCTCTTCTATCCTGGGCAAGGGCCGGGCTAAGAGCGGCATCAACATGGAGGATGCCGCGCGAACTGCGCTGACGGCGGCTGTGGAGGACGCGAGTGTTAGCAGAGAGCAGATTTGCTACGTCGCCACGACAGGATTTGGCCGGTACGGCGTCGGATTTCGCGACATTCAAATCACGGAAATCACCAGCGGTGCACGGGGCGCCATTTATCTGTTTCCCGGTTCTCGTTGCGTGCTGGACATCGGCGGCCAGTCGACCCGCGCGATTAGCATGAGCGACTCGGGCAAAGTTCGCACCTTCAAGACCAACGACAAGTGTGCCGCCGGATCGGGAATGTTTATCGTCCGGGCCGCGAAGTATCTCGAAATTTCCATTGAAGACGTCGGTGGCCTTTCGCTACAAGCCACCAACCCACAGCCCATCAGCAGTGTTTGCGCCGTGCTGGCGGAGAGCGAAATCATTAATCACGTGAGCGCGGGGGTCAGCGTAGAGAACATTCTGCGTGGCATTCACGATTCGCTGGCGGAGCGCGCCGTCGGCATGCTCAAGCGCGTAGGCATGCAAGGCGAAGTTACCCTCATCGGGGGCGTCGCCCTGCAAGCCGGCATAGTGAAAGCCCTGCAAGAAAAGCTCGGCGTCAAGGTCAATGTGCCTCCCGACTGCGACTACGTGTGCGCGCTGGGAGCAGCGCTGCTGGGAAACAAGCGGCTGGCTATGAAGGAAAGCCTGGCCAGCATGCAACCGGTTTCGTGAGGTCCTTTATGTCTTTTGCCATTAACCCGTCGGTCACCAGAAGCGACGAGATATCTTCCGGGGCGATCCACGGGGCCTACGGATTTCGGCTGACGGGCGTGGGGCAACGCCTCGAACTTCACGAACTTCCCGCACTGGAGCCCGGGCCAGACCAGGTGGTTGTAAAGGTCGCGGGATGCGGCGTCTGCCACACCGACATCGGCTATGCGTTCGATGGCGTGCCCACACGCCATCCCTTGCCGTTGGTACTCGGGCATGAAATCGTCGGTCGGGTGGTCGCGGCCGGCGAGAAAGTCGCCCATTGGCAGGGACAGAGTGTGATTGTCCCGGCCGTGATTCCTTGTGGCGAGTGTGCAGCGTGCAAAGCGGGGCGAGCCACCATCTGCCGCAAGCAGTTCATGCCCGGCAACGACGGCGAAGGCGGTTTCGCCACGCACGTGGTTGTTCCCGGCCGGGGTCTTTGCCCCGTCCCCGACAAACTGCCCAACGGAATTACGTTGGCGGCACTCTCTGTCGTCGCGGATGCGGTCACGACGCCTTACGAAGCTATTCGGCGAGCCCAGCTGGGTTCCGACGACATCGCCGTCTTCACCGGAGTCGGCGGCATCGGAGGATTCGGAGTGCAGATCGCAGCGGCGTTTGGAGCGGCGGTAGTGGCCATTGATATTGACCACGAGCGTCTGGGGCTGGCCGCTCACCACGGCGCTTCTCTTACGCTCGATGCCAGTCAGATAAACGACAAAGACCTGAAATCCGCCGTTCGATCATTTGTGAAGCAGCGTGGCAGGAGCGGAATCGGCTTAAAGATTTTCGAAACCAGCGGCACCACGACGGGGCAAGCGACAGCATTCAGCCTGATCGATCACGGGGGCTACCTGGCTGTGGTTGGCTACTCACCCCGACCTGTGGAGATCCGCCTTTCCAACTTGATGGCGTTTGACGCCACTGCCCGAGGCAACTGGGGATGCCCGCCAGAACAGTATCCGGCGGCCCTGGCCTTGGTGTTGGAAGGCAAAGTCGCCCTGCACCCTTATGTTGAAGAGCACTCGCTGGATGAAGCTCCGGAAATACTTGAAGCGGTGCACAAACACGCAATCCGGCGTCGCGCCATTCTGATTCCGCCGACTCATTGAGGAAACCCATGAAGAATCACAATCTCGTCGAAGACTTCAGTCCGCAAGAAATCATCGTAGAACACCGCCCCGCGCTGGACCACTCCGGCAAACCCGTCGAAGAACTGCACAACGTCTGGATCACCCTGAATAACCCCGCCGAACTGAACGCCTACACGACTACCATGATCAAAGAAGTCATCCTTGCTCTGCGCCAGGCCAGCAATGACCGTGCAGCGGTAAACGTGGTTCTCACCGGGGCTGGCAACCGCGCATTCTGCGCCGGTGGCAACACGCGGGAATATGCAGACGTCTATGCTGGCGCTCCCGGAGAATACCGGCAATACATGCGCCTCTTTAACGACATGGTCACCGCCGTTTTGCAATGTGACAAGCCAGTGGTTTGTCGCGTCAACGGGATGCGCGTGGGCGGCGGCCAGGAAATCGGGATGGCATGCGACTTTTCGATTGCCAGCGATCTCGCCATCTTCAGCCAGGCTGGCCCCAAGCACGGCTCAGTGCCGGACGGAGGCAGCACGGATTTTCTGCCCTTATTCGTGGGAATTGAACGGGCTATGTATAGCGCCACCCTTTGTCAGCCCTGGACCGCGCACCGTTTTTACTGGCTGGGCGGCCTTACCGAAATTGTTCCAGTGCTCAAGCTGAATGGCGATTGGATTCCCAATCCACTGGTTGTTACCGATCGCTTGCTCGACGCTTACGGGAGAGTCGTGCTAGGTGAATGGAAGACCGGAGCCGAGCAGCAAGAGGGCAAGGCCCTGATGGCGAAGGCCACCACTGATTTCACTCTTCTTGACGAAGCGGTGGAGAGGTTGTGTACACGGATCCTCTACACCATGCCCGACTGTCTGACCAAGACCCTCGAAAGTCTGCGCAAGCACAAGCTGGAACACTGGGACCGCAATCGCGAAAGCAATCGTGCCTGGTTGGCGTTGAACATGATGACCGAGGCAAACGCCGGATTCCGCGCCTTCCACCACGGCACGAAGAACCAACGAGAGGCAAACTTTGTACTCCTGCGGCAGCGTTTAGCGGAAGGTGCACGGTGGAATGAAGATCTTATCCGTGAAATCGCTCCATGGGTCAATCAAGAAACGATTGATAAGGAAGTGA
>Ga0316363_10003859_pt1 | contig 10552 bp, 4 predicted proteins | sample Sb_taG_3_FD_200459 | JGI IMG/M metagenome (GOLD analysis project Ga0316363, IMG submission 200459) | Peat soil microbial communities from Weissenstadt, Germany - Sb_50d_a_PC metaG (v2) (version 2) | ecosystem: Environmental > Terrestrial > Soil > Wetlands > Peat | place: Germany: Weissenstadt...
TGATGGTGCCGGGAACGATCTGCGTGCGAACGAACGGCGTTTCAACCGCCAAAAAGAAAAGGAAATCATGAATCCGAGACATATTCTTCTTTCCGTGCCTGCCGCTCTCATTCTCTTTGCCACTGCATCCTGGCCGCAAAACGTACCCGATGCCCAGGTCTGGCTCACGACAGTCGACCGGTCGGCGTTGTTTGCCCACCAGCCAGATTCGTTGCATTTTTCCGAGGCGAAAAGCGATGCGCCGGCGGTCACGGTCAACGACATGGAGCAGTATCAGACCATCGAGGGCTTCGGATTTGCGCTCACGGGTGGAAGCGCGCAGCTACTGATGCAGATGACGCAGGATCGGAGAGCCGAACTGCTCAAAAGTCTTTTTACGACCGAGGGAGATGGAATCGGCGTGAGCTATCTGCGCGTCAGCATCGGTTCCTCGGATATGAACGACCACGTGTATTCGTATGACGATATGCCGGCCGGCGAGACAGACCCGCACCTGGACAAATTCAGCCTGGCGGCTGATGAAGCGACTGTGATTCCGGTTCTGAAAGAGATCCTGGCGATCGATCCGGACGTTAAGATTCTGGGGTCGCCGTGGTCGGCCCCGGCATGGATGAAGACCAATGATGCGGTGAAGGGCGGCAACTTGAAGCCCGAGTATTACGGCGCCTATGCGCAGTACCTTGTGAAATACGTCGAAGGCATGAAGGCGCAAGGGATCACGATTAATGCAATCACGGTGGAGAACGAGCCGCTGAATCCCAAGAACACGCCGAGCATGGTGGTGTTTGCGCCGGAAGAGGACGCCCTGATTGCGAAGTATCTTGGACCGGCGTTTGAAAAGGAGGGGATCAAGACCGAGATTCAGGTTTACGATCACAATCCCGATGTGACTTCGTATCCGCTGTTGATCCTCGCCGATCCCGCGGCAAGCAAGTACGTGGCTGGAACTGCGTTTCATCTTTACGGCGGCGACAGCAGCGCGCTCACCTGCGTTCACAACGAGTATCCGAACAAGAATCTCTACCTCACGGAGCAGTCGGTTGGCAGCCGGCCGAGTGAAACGACGATGAGCATTGCCGAGCCCGTGAGCCGGGTGTTGATTGGAGCAACGCGGAACTGGGCTCGCAATGTGTTGCTGTGGAACCTGGCCGCAGATCCGCACGCTGGACCACACACCAACGATGGCGGCTGCCCGGTGTGCTTCGGCGCCATCACGCTCGATGGCGATCATGCGCGATTCAATGTGGCCTACTACGCGCTCGCGCACTTCTCAAAGTTTGTGCGGCCGGGTTCGGTGCGGATCGGTTCGAACGAGCTGGAACAGTTGTCGACGGTTGCGTTTCTCGCGCCGGATGGGAAGGTTGTGCTGGTCGCCGTAAATACCGGCAACTTCCCGAAAACATTTCAAATTGAGTATCACGGGCATAACGCGACAGCGACGCTGGACTCCGAGTCTGCGGCGACGTATGTTTGGTGACTTTGCGGAGTGAGGACGTTGGACCGGAGCGATATGGATCGGCACGAAAAGAGGATCGGAGCAAGCATGACGGCGATTCGCCTGGGCCTTGCTGTGGTTGTGGTTGGACTGGTGGCAATCGTCGCGACGCCGGCCCGCGCGCAGGCAAAGCTCGGAGCGAAGCCCGACTTCGGGCCGAACGTGCTGGTGTTCGACTCATCGACACCGGCCGCAGACATCCAGGCGCAGATCGACAAGGTCTACGCGATCCAGCAGAAAAGCGAATTCGGATCGGCGCGCTATGCGCTGCTCTTCTTGCCGGGCAAGTATCACGTCGATGTGCCGGTGGGATTCTACACGCAGGTGCTGGGACTGGGTGCGTCGCCGGACGCGGTGGAGATCGATGGCAACGTGCACTCTGACGCCAGCCTGCCGCGCAACAATGCAACCTGCACATTCTGGCGCGCGGTTGAGGGATTCTCGGTGACTCCCGCGGGAGGGACGATGCAGTGGGCCGTGTCGCAGGCTGTGCCGATGAGGCGGATGCATGTGCGCGGCAATCTTGTGCTGCACCAGAACAATGGCTGGGCCAGCGGGGGATGGATGTCGGACACGCTGGTGGATGGAAATGTGGGCTCGGGATCGCAACAACAATGGATCTCGCGCAACAGCGAGTGGGGCAGCTGGACAGGTGCGAACTGGAACATGGTGTTTGTGGGCGTCGTCTCTCCTCCGCAGGGCGAATGGCCAACGCCGCCTTACACCAAAGTGGAGCTCACGTCGGTCGTGCGCGAGAAGCCTTTTCTCACGGTCGATGCTCGGGGAAATTGGGCCGTGCGCCTGCCGGAGTTGAGGAAAGGCAGCAAGGGCATTACCTGGCATGGCGGCTCGACGCCGGGACAGTCGATTCCTTTGAGCCGCTTTTATCTTGCCCGCCCGGATGTGGACACTGCGGAGAGCATCAACGCACAACTGGCGAAGGGCAAGAACGTGTTGTTTACGCCGGGAATTTATGAACTGGGCGAAGCGATTCGCGTAACGCGGCCAAACACAGTCGTGTTGGGCCTGGGCTTTGCCACGCTGAAACCAACTCATGGATCGCCGGCGGTGACGACGGCGGATGTGGGTGGGATCGAGATCGCGGGGTTGCTATTCGATGCCGGCCCGGTGAAATCGCCGGTACTGCTTGAAGTGGGACCCATTGGAAGCAAAGCGCGGCATCAGGCAAATCCCATTTACCTGCACGACGTGTTTTTCCGCGTGGGCGGAGCGGGGCCAGGAAGCGCGCAAGTGAATCTGCGAATCAACAGCTCCGATACCATCGTCGATCATACGTGGATCTGGCGCGCGGATCACGGCTCCGGAGTGGGATGGGACAGCAACGTCAGCGCCAATGGGCTGGTGGTGAACGGCGACGATGTGACGGCTTATGGATTATTTGTCGAGCATCACCAGGAGTTCCAGGTGCTGTGGAACGGCAATGGAGGGCGCACTTATTTTTATCAATCGGAGATTCCCTACGATCCACCCGACCAGGCGAGCTACACGAGCGCGAAGGGCGTCAATGGCTGGGCCTCATATAAAGTGGCGCTGGATGTGACCCGGCATGAAGCGTGGGGCCTGGGGATCTACAGCGTATTCCTGAAGCCGAACGTGGTACTAAGCCGAGCGATCGAAGTTCCCGAAACGCCGGGTGTACGCTTCCATCACATAATCACGGTGGCCCTTGGCAGCAAGGGCGCGATTGAGAATGTGATTGACCGCGTGGGAGGATCCACGTCCACCCAACCGCGCGTCACTCCGAAGGTTGCGGAGTTCCCGCCGCAGTAAACTCGCGCGTCTCAGAGTTGATCACGCCCACTGGAGCGTAAGAACGGAATCCGCGGGCAGTGCTGCGCAGATGGCCTGGTCCTTGAACCGGCACTGGAACTCGCATTCCTTCCCCTGGTTTGTGAGCACAAGGACGTAAGTACCATCGGGATTGGCGAAAGCAACGTGTTCGATACCGGGAGTGGAACACTGCGTTGAGATCACGCGCGCCCCGCGTCGCACCGTCTTCGAGTAATGTGCGAGGGCCCAATACTGGCCGCTGCGTGACAGTTCCTGAGTCTTCGAGTCGACGGTCACAACTCCGCCGCAAGTGAACGGGCCGATGTTCGGCCTGCCTTGTTCGTCAAGCACAAGATTCCATGCAACGGCGCATCGTGCCCAGTTCCTGAGGATTTGCGCGTAGTTGGCCGACCATTTTGCCCAGTCGGATAAGTAATCGGGAGCGTTGAAGAATGGGCCGCCTTCGGTATAGTAGGCATTCTTCGTCGGAAAGGAATCATGGACCTTTGTCATCGCGCCGGGTTCGCCGGCGTAAGCGTGCCAGGCAACGCCGTCAACGTAGCGAAAGACTTCGGGATCACTTAACAAATCCATCGCCCGGCCCCAGAGGTTGAAATTGTGGTCGAGCAACCAGATTTTGGTATCCAGTGAAGCTCCGGATAGCGCGGGACCAAGGAATTCTTTGATGAACTGATCCTCGTACTCCTGGCCCCAGAGCGCCGCAGGCATTTTGCCGTCCTGATCAGTGTCGACTTCATTTTGAATTGTGACCGCACGTATATTGATGCCGGCGGTTTTGTACGCCTCGATGAACTTCACAAAGTACTGGGCATACGAGCTGAAGAACTGCTTCCGCATGGAGCCGCCGAACAGCGAATCGCCGGTCTTCATCCAGGCCGGCGGGCTCCATGGCGTGGAGAAGAAATAAAGGTCAGGATTGATTTCGGCAGCCTCGCGCAGAGTGGGCAGGATATAGGCGCGGTCGTGCTCGATGCTGAAGCGACTTAGCCCGGGATCGGGCGTGGGGCAGTCGTCATAGGTGTAGGCGGAGCATGAATAGTCGCTCGAGCCAATGCACGTTTGGCAAACGGACAACTGCAGGCCGTCCGGCGAAAAGAACTCTTCGAGCAGATGCCGGCGTCGGTCGGGGCTCATCCGGCTGAACAAGTAACAAGACGCGTCGGTGAAGGCGCCGCCGAAACCCAGAACGCTTTGAAAGCACTGCCCAGGATCGATTTCGATCGCGGGCCGGCTGGGTTCTTCAGACAGGGTCGACCGTGTTTGCCAAGCGGGGACGGAGACTTCTTCAAATCTCTTCGCGCCGGTGGTCATCCAAGCGCGCAACGATCCAACATTCGAGAGGGACTCGCTCCAGGCCCCGACAGTCTTTACACAAACCATTGTTCCCAAAGAAGTTAGCATTTTCTGCAGAACGGCACGGCGCGAAGCAGATTTCATCGAACAATTCCGCACTTTCATCAAGGCCTGGAAAATCGATTTAGACAAGCGTTTGTGTTATCAATATCGTCCAGAAAATCGCTTTTCTGCCTTGAATTCAGCGGGCAGTATCAGCGGCCACCAGCTTGCCCACACGGAGATAATAGCCATAAGTCAATCGTTTGTCTACAACCAACAAATGACTTGACAGTCCATCTTTTGGTGTGGTCTAATCGCTCCCGCGCTTGAAATGACACTCAGTAATAGAATTAAACAACCGTTTGTCTAAGGAAGTTTACGGTATTTGGTCAATGGATTCAGGCGTTCCCGGTGCGGCGCCGGGCAAGGGTCGTGGCCGCCGAAGCCGATACGGCGGATTTTGAAGCAGTTCAGGAGGCAGTTCATGAGAAATGTTTCTCGATGGTTTTTGCCCCTGGCACTATTGGTCAGCGCAGTGCTGATCGGTGGAACCGGGGTATGTTTTGCGCAGAACACAAACTCTGGCGACATCCGCGGTACAGCGACGGATTCCACGGGGGCCGTCGTGCCCGGCGTGACCGTTGCCGTCACCGATCTGGACAAAGGTGTCACGCGCACATTCGTGACGGACGGCGCGGGACTCTACGATACGGGCGCGATTCCAGAGGACCGCTATCAGCTGACGTTCACCAGAGACGGTTTTCGGACCCTGGTTCGCGGCCCAATCACGGTGACTCTTGGAATTGAAACCGTCAACGCCACCCTGCAAGTGGGCCAGGTAGCGCAGCAGGTTGTTGTGACCACCGATGTGCCCATGCTGCAAACAGAATCGGGCGCCGTGGAAGGGACGTTCGAGGCGTCCACCATGGACGAGTTGCCCCAGGTTGGCAGCCAGAATGGCGGCGGCGCCGACTGGGAAAACTTCATCGTGCTGATGCCGGGAGCTGACGGCGCGCCTGAGAATTCATCGAGCGTCAGCAATCCTGGCACGATCTCCTCTATCAACGGCAATCTGCCCTTCGCGGACGTGCTGCAGGATGGCGCCACCACCACCCTGCCGATGAGCCAGAACACCGACGTCACCATCTTTGAAACCACGGCGGAAGTCAAGGTGAGCGCCACAGCTTTTTCCGCGCAATTCGGCGTCGGCGACATCATCTACAACCAGATCACCAAGAGCGGCACCAACAGCTTTCATGGCGCCGGCTACGAGTTCCTGCAGAACAATGCGCTCAATGCGGCGCCGTACCAATTCGGATCGGGCAAAAAGGTTCCAGTTCTCCACGACAATAACTTTGGCGGGGCGGTCGGCGGCCCGATCCTCAAGAACAAGGCGTTCTTCTACTTCGACTACGACCGGACCATCCATCACGGCGGAGCGAGCACGGGATTCTCGACCGAGCCTACCTCTGCCATGATGAGCGGTGACTTCACGGGCGCGGGCTTTCCCACTCTCTACGATCCAACCACACAAACCGTAAACCCTGCCGGTGGCTGCACGTACACAGACGGGGCGCCGGCATCGAAGGCGGGCGTTCCCTGCGTGATCCGGAAGAGCTTTATCTCGGAGTACGGAAGCAACAAGATCCCCGCAGGCATGATCAGCTCGATAGCACAGGCCTTCCAGAAGAAGTTTCCGACACCGAATGTCACCGGGCAGCTCACCAGCAAGGGCTACTACCAGAACAACTATGCCTACCAGGCGCCCAGCACCAACCCCTACATCAAGTGGTTTGGCCGCATGGACTACGATGTGAGCCCGTCCAATCGGCTGACCCTTGCCGAAACGGAAAGCAACAACCCCGGCCAGACCGTGAATGAAGGTATTTGCCCGTTTAACTGCTACAGCGGAGACGTGAGCCGCGACAACGCCTCTGTCTCAGACGTGTGGACTCTCAGCACGCACTTCATCAACGAAGCGCGCCTGGGCTTTACCGACCAGTTGAACTTCTTTGTGCCCCAGTCGCTCGGCCAGGGCTGGCCCGCCAAGTTCGGACTGAACTTTGCCGTAGCGGACGTATCGCCGGGGTTGAGCGTCAGCGGATTCGACGGCAACATTCAGGCCGGCACGAACGCGGTATACAAGGAGATGGTCTTTGACCCCTCCGACGTAGTTACGCTGATCAAGGGGAAGCACGTCCTGCACTTCGGCGGCGAGTTCCTCATCAACCGGGCCGATTCCACCGCCTGGGGGAACATACAGGCCGCACAGATAGGCTTTGGCGGCAGCTACACCTCGCAGGGCGGAGGCAACACCACCTCGTACGACGGTCTTTCCTATGCGGACTTCCTGCTCGGCCAGACGCAGTCGTGGGGCGCCAACAACACACCGGAGTACGGCGGAAGATGGAAGACCCCGCAAATGTTCGTTCAGGATGACTGGAAGTTCAAGCCCAACCTGACCGTCAACCTGGGCGTGCGCTACGAGGTCATGACCGGCTGGTCTGAAACCAAAGGCAACATGACCACCTTCGATCCCTCGGTTCAGAATTACAACGTCTCTGCGAGCACGGTGAATGGAATCGCCGCCGGCATGCCTGCCCTCGGCGGCATGTGGTACGGTTTCATCGGACAGAACGGGCGCACAACTCTGCAGAAGCCAAAGTACAACATCGTGATGCCACGCGCGGGTTTCAGCTGGCAAGTGCTGCCCAGCACAGTCATCCGCGGCGGCATCGGCGTCTACACATCAACCTGGAGCGAAGATACTTACGGCGGCGGCCTGGGGAACGCCTTTGGCAGCAGCGGCAGCCTCAGCGACTCCAATACCACGAACGGCATCTGCCCCATCGTGAGTCTCAGCGCAGGCCTCAACACAGCGAATACCCAGGATCCGGGTTGCGGCGGTCCAGGCTTCAACCCCCTGATGATCAGCCAGATTTACAATACGGCTCCCAATACTCCCTGGGCAAAGAACGGAACCGGCCCAGGCTATAACCAATACAACACGCCTGTGCCAACGAACTACCAGTACTCGTTGACCGTGGAGCAGGAGTTCGCGCGCGACTTCGCGGCCAGCGTCGCCTATGTTGGGAATCACGGCACGCACCTGAACACAGGCCCCGTGGACATCAACCAGGTTCCCGTGAACAAGCTCGGACAGGGACGATCGGCGTCTCCGTACCCGCTCTTCAGCTCGATGACCGGAAGCACCAACAACGCCATCTCCAACTACAACGCGTTGCAAGCTGTACTCACAAAACGGATGAGCTACGGGCTGCAATTCAGCACCAACTACACCTGGTCGCACTTCCTCGACGATATGGATTCTTCGGGATGGGGGAGTCGCGAAGGTTTCCAGAACTACCAGAATGCGTACGACATCAGCCAGAACTACAGCAACTCCAACTTCGACATCCGGCAGATGTTCAAGGGCGAAGTCGTCTATCAACTGCCCTTCGGCAAAGGCAAGATGTTCATGAACAACAACCTCGCGCTGGATGAAGCCCTTGGAGGATGGGAAATTTCGAGCACCTTCATCGCCCAGGGCGGAAATCCCATGGGAGTGACAACGGGGAGTAATAACACCTCCGGTAACCTGTCCGGTTCGTACACGCAGGAAGCAATCCTCGTGGGGAACTATAAAACGTCGTATACGGACTCGACGGGTACCTACCCGTATCACAGCCTCCATTCGTGGTTCAACGACACGGTCGAAGCCAAAGGTCAAGCGATCGGCTCGCAGCCATGGGAGAATCCTTCCGACTACACCAACCAATATGGCACCTTCCGCAGGAACAAGATTTATGGCCCGGATCTTACCAACGTCAACTTCTCGCTGGGCAAGAGCTTTGCGATTGTGCCTGACCGGGGCATCAACTTCCAGTTCCGTGCAGAAGCGACCAATATCCTCAACCATCCCAGCTTCGGGCAGCCTGGGAACAACCAAATTGGCAATAACGCGCCGGAGACGATCACCGGCGTGACGATCGGTGGCAGAGTGTGGGAGATGGTAGGCCGCATATCCTTCTAACCACGTTGTGCTGAATTCAACCGCGAAAGGACGGCGGATTCTCGCCGTCCTTTCTTTAACTGGGAATCATTTGCCTTGGTATGATGAGGAGATCATGCCGGTCAAATCGATTGTCTTCGTTCTCTTCTTGCTGTCCGCTGTTTCTATCGTGTCTGCCGGCCAGGCCGCATCACCCGCACCGAGTGACAAAGATCAGGCTGCTCAGCACCAGCGCCTGGCGCAGCAGTATCTTCGCGAGCAAAAGCCGGATCTGGCGATTCCCGAGTTGAAGAAAGTTGTCGAGCTCGATCCCAACAATGTCGACGCTCGCGGGAACCTGGGAGTCCTGCTCTTCTTTCGCGGCGAATACGCTGAATCCATTCCGCAATTGCAGGCCGCAATCAATTTGCAACCGAACCTGGGGAAAGTTCGTGCCCTGCTGGGCTTCGCTGAAGAGCACACATCGCATCTTGCCGATGCGCGCAAAGATCTTGAAGCGGTCTTTCCGACGATTGAAGAGCGAAAGCTCAAGATCGAAGTGGGACTCGACCTGGCAGGGCTTTACACCGCAAGCGACGACCTGGATCATGCGGCAGGAATTGTAACTCAGTTGAAAACTGCCTATCCCGACGCGCCGGAGGTTCTATACGCGGCTTACCGCACTTACGCAGACCTTTCCGGCGAGTCCATGGTGAGCTTGTCGCTGGTGGCGCCGGACTCCGCACAGATGCACCAGTTGCTGGCGCACGAAGAAACCAGGGAAGGGAATACGAACGGCGCGATTGCGCAGTATCGCAAGGCAATCGCGATCGACTCCCATCTGCCCGGCGTGCACTATGAGCTTGGAGAGTTGCTGCACACCTCTGAAGACCCTGTGGTGAAGAAGGAAGCGGAGCAGGAGTATCGCGCCGCTCTGGCAGATAATCCGCACGACGAGAAAGCGATCTGCGCGCTGGCAGAGATTGCAGCAACCAAGGGTGATTTTCACGAGGAGTACGAGGACTACTCGAAAGCCGTTGAGCTGCAGCCGGCAGACGCCACTGCCAAGCTGGGACTGGCCAAAGTGCTCATCGACATGGATCAATCGGACAAGGCGTTGCCGCTGCTCCAGGCTTCAGAGCAGCTTGAGCCGACCGACTCCATCGTCCACTATCGGCTTGCAACACTCTATCGAAAGGCGGGTCGCGTGGATGATGCCAGGCGCGAAGTGGAGCTTTATAAGAAATACAAAGATATGAAAGATAAGCTTCGGGCTGTCTATAAAGAACTGCAAGTTCAGCCGGACGAGATTCGCGCGGATGAGAATCCCGACGGGGAGCCGCCAGGCAAGAAATGAAGCGGACACGCGCAAGAAGGTGCAGTGTTATTTCCACCAGCGCGCCGGAACATGCGACGAGCCTTCCGCGGGCTGTATCAACAGGGAGTCAGGAGATCAAACGCGGGCACTCGGTTTGACCGGAGTATATGATGCGGTAACGAGCGGAACGGGGAGATCATGGTCGACTCCATTTCAGAGGCAAAGATTGCTCCTGCGCGTCAAGCCTCGTCAACTTTTGTGTTGAGTGCGGGCTTCAGTCTTACGGGCACGGGGACCGTGATGCTGGGAGTGCTTTTGCCGACGCTCTCGCAGCGATGGGGTTTGCGCGACGATCAGGCCGGCCTGCTTCTGTTTCTCCAATTCTTTGCGTCCGGTCTCGGCGCGATTGTTACCGGCTTGAATCGCGTTCGCGCTTTGGCGATCGGTTATGGCCTGCTGGCTGCCACTTTGTGCCTGCTTGTCTTTGCCGGTTCGCAAATCGCGTACGTGGCGTTTTTCTTTTACGGCCTTGGGCTGGGAATGGCGATGACATCGACCAGCCTGCTGTTTTCTGATCGCTGGGGTGAGGATCGTGCCGCCA
>Ga0316363_10003864_pt1 | contig 10546 bp, 8 predicted proteins | sample Sb_taG_3_FD_200459 | JGI IMG/M metagenome (GOLD analysis project Ga0316363, IMG submission 200459) | Peat soil microbial communities from Weissenstadt, Germany - Sb_50d_a_PC metaG (v2) (version 2) | ecosystem: Environmental > Terrestrial > Soil > Wetlands > Peat | place: Germany: Weissenstadt...
ATTTGGCGCGCGCCAAAACACGGCGTTGCCCCGCGCCAAACGGCTCTTTCGCGCGGCCTGGGTGGGTCACTTTTGGCGAGCAAAACCGGGTAAATTCTCGCGAGTGCCGAAGGCGTATGCGAACCTGTTGATTTTGTGGGATGTCCACTTCGTTTGCGCGCTTTTCGAAACCGTAGCAGCATCGCAAGTAAGCCCACCTGTTGGCGAGCAAGGAAAGCAGGATTTTACCTGGCGGCCCTCGACAGAGCGGTTGCCGGTGGAAGCAGGACGGTCCCGCGTGGGGCCGGACCTGAAAGAGAACGGCGCGAGCCTTTATGGACGCGACCCAACAAAAGGGTTCGCCGAAGCAGTTGCGTGGCCGGTCGCTGGGAACCAAGCTCAGCGAGGCGGAGTATGCGCAATGTGAGAAGTCGGCGGCCCGGCGAGGACAGACGTTGAGCGAGTGGTGCCGCCAGGCATTGCTCGACGCGGTGGCTGGTCCCGCTCCAAGACCGGAGGCCGAGGTGATCCTTTCGGAAATCCTGGCACTCCGTAAGATCGTGATCAACCTGTTGTACGGCGACAAGGCGGGTGAACCGCTGAGCGAAGAGCGAATGCGCGAGCTGATCGAGGCTGCCGATTCCGAGAAGCTCCGCAAAAGCAGCGTTCGACGGGTTTCATAAATATCGCCGCCGATCTTCCCTGCTGCGCGAAGGGAAAAGGTGTCGGCGAACATGCCGGTCACCAACCCAGAAATCCTCGCATCCTTTTGATTCAAAACGATCACAGGGGTCAGAGTTTCGGTCCAACCAATAGTCTCCATGCTATATGTGAAGCCGAAGGGGGAATTCTGTCCCAATGACCAGCCAAAGAAAGAAACCTCAATACGCTCACCCGGACGTGTCACATCAAACCGCTCCCGGTCTCCACGTTCTTCCATCCCGCACCCCACCATACCAAACGAACCTAGTCCCATTTCCGGACACCTCGTCAGAATCGGCTTGGGAGGTGCACTACCCGTGCCGCCACCCTGCCAGGCCAGGGTGACGCATGGAGTCAAAAGAACCCTCCCCACGCGTCACCCAAATCCGCGCCTTCTCCGTAACGTACAGAAGCCAAGCAGCTTAGCACCACCGAAAAAAATGCACGCGAAAACGACTGAAATCCCGTCTCCACCGTCACCCAGACCCCGCCCCAACCCTCCTGCTGATTTTCTAGACACCTGCTCGCCCCGGCGCTTGACGAACTTTTCAACATATATTAGGATAAAAATGTCTGGAAATGTGGTTTTAGAGACCACCATGAGGGGAATCTTGCACAACGGCCGCGTCGACGGTAGCGTATCACGGCCATGCTAGCCCGCCTCGCCGTGCTCGCCCTGGCCCTCGCCGCCTCGCTCGCCGCCCAGCAGGCGCCAGCACTCAAGGCCGAGGACTGCGCCGGATGTCACGATGCCGGACCGCGCACCGGCCGCCGCCAACCCGGCGTGCCCCCCGGATTCAACGCCGCCGCCTTGAAGGCATCCCCCCACAACGGAGTCGACTGCACCGCCTGCCACGCCGATATAAAGGAGGTACCGCACCCCGAGAAGCTCGCGCCCGTGGCCTGCGGCGCGTGTCACCCCGCCGAGCAGGAGCAGTACTCCGCCAGCCTCCACGGCACCGCCGCCTCCCACGGCGATCCCTACGCGCCCGGATGCAAGGGCTGCCACGGCACCCACAACATCTTGCGCCCCTCCACACCTAACTCGCCTACCTCGACCTTCGAGATCCCCAAACTCTGCGGCGGATGCCACCGCGAAGGCACTCCCATTAGTGAAACCCGCGGAATCCCCCAGACCAACATCCTCGACAACTACACCGACAGCCTTCATGGCCAGGCCATGTACCAGAAAGGCCTTACCGTCTCCGCGGTCTGCACCAGTTGCCACACCGCCCACTTCGTCCTGCCCCATACCGATCCGCGCTCTTCCATCGCCAAGGCGAACATCGCCAAAACCTGCACCCAGTGCCACTCGCAGATCGAAAGGGTCCACCGCCAGGTGATCCGCGGCGAATTGTGGGAAAAGGCGCCGCATCTCATTCCCGCCTGCGTCGATTGCCATGAGCCCCACAAGATCCGCCAGGTCTTCTATTCCCAAGGCATGTCCGACCGCGATTGCCAGCGCTGCCACGGCGACCCCAACCTCAAAACCACTCAGGCCGGAAAATCGGTATCGCTCTTCATCAACCAGGCGGAAATGACGGAAGCCGCCGGATCCCGCCACTCCCGCGTCGCCTGCGTGCAGTGCCATACCGGCGGAACGCCCTCCGACCTGCGGCCCTGCACCACCATGCAGGCCAAAGTGGACTGTCTCCCCTGCCACGAGGAACAGGTCAACAAGTATCGCGAAAGCACTCACGGCACGCTGGCCGCGAAAGGCAGCCCCGACGCTCCCCTCTGCACGGATTGCCACCAGCCGCATGGCACCCGCGGGCACCGCGATCCGGCCGCGCCCACGTTTTCCCGGAATGTCCCGACTCTCTGCGCCAAGTGCCATCTGACTGGGAAGAAAGCCGCCCTGCGTTACAACGGCACACAGCAGAACGTAGTCGAGCACTATCGCGAAAGCATTCACGGCACGGGCCTCATCCAGGCCGGCCTCACCGTCACCGCCAACTGCGCCGACTGCCACACGGCGCATCATGAATTGCCGGCCAGCGATCCTCGCTCCAGCGTCAACCCGGCCAATGTCGCGACCACCTGCGGCCAGTGCCACAAAGGCATCTACGACCAGTTCACCGCCAGCGTCCACAGCCCCAACGTAACCCGCACCGGCAAACCGCTCCCGGTCTGTGCCGATTGCCACTCGGCCCACAGCATTCAGCGCACCGACCTGACGAACTTCCGCCTGACCATCATGGATCAGTGCGGCCGATGCCACCAGCAGATCTCCGAAGCCTACTTCGAGACCTTCCACGGAAAAGTCTCCAAGCTGGGATACCTGAAGACCGCTAAGTGCTACGACTGCCACGGCTCCCACGACATCCTGCCCGTCGCCGATCCGCGCTCCCATCTGAGCCGCAACAACATCGTGGCCACCTGCGGAAAGTGCCACACCGGCTCGCACCGCCAATTCGCCGGATACCTCACCCATGCCACCCACCACGACCCCAAGAAATATCCCTTCCTGTTCCTGACTTTCTGGGGCATGACCGCGCTGCTGATCGGCACCCTCGTGGTTTCGGGGACGCACACGGCGCTCTGGATTCCACGGTCGCTCCAGTACCGCAGGCAGATGCAGAACGGTAACGCCCATCCCGAGACCGGCACTTATGTCCGTCGCTTCCGCCGCTTCCACCGCAATCTCCACCTGATGGTGATATCGAGCTTCCTCGGCCTCGCCGCCACCGGCATGATCCTGAAGTTCTCTTACGCCTCCTGGGCCCGGGTGGTGGCCCGCCTCCTCGGCGGTTTCGAAGCCGCCGGCTGGATTCACCGGGGCTGCGCCATCCTGACCTTCACGTACTTCTTCCTGCATCTGCGCGACCTCTTCCAGCAGCGCCGCAAGAGCGGCAAGAGCTGGCGCCGGTTTATCCTCAGCGAGGACAGCATGATGTTCAACGGGCACGACTGGCGCGAACTGGTCGGCTCGCTGAAGTGGTTCTTCAACCGCGGTCCGCGCCCCGAGTACGGCCGCTGGACTTACTGGGAAAAGTTCGACTACTTCGCGGTATTCTGGGGCGTTGCCGTCATCGGCGGGACCGGCCTGCTGCTTTGGTTCCCCGAAATCTTCACCCGCGTGCTTCCCGGGTGGATGGTGAACGTGGCCACCACCATCCACAGTGACGAAGCGCTGCTGGCCGTCAGCTTCATCTTCGTGGTGCACTTCTTCAACACGCATTTCCGTCCCGAGAAGTTCCCCATCGATACCGTGATCTTCACCGAAGGCATGCCCCTCGAGGAATTCAAGCGCGATCGCCCGCGCGAATACGCCGGCTTGGTGGAGAGCGGCCAGCTCGAGCAGTCCCTGATGCCCGAGCCTGCCGCCCGCGATCAGAAACTCTGGCGCCGCCTCGGCTTCACCGCCCTCGGCATCGGGCTGTTCCTCATCGGGTTGATCATTTACGCTATGCTGTTCGCGTACCGATAAGCTCTTCACGTACCGGTTAAGGAGGTCGTTGCTATGTGTCTTGCCATCCCGGGTCAGATTCTGGAGGCCACGGAAATTGACGGTCTCCGCGTGGGCCGCGTCCAGTTCGGCGGCGTCACGCGCGACGCTTACCTGGACTACGTACCCGAGGCCCAGCCCGGCGACTACGTCATCGTCCACGTAGGCTTCGCCATCAGCAAGGTGGACGCCGAGGAAGCCCGCCGCACCTACGAGCTTCTGGAGCAGATGGGGCTGCTCGCGGAGGAGCTGTAATGAAATTCCTCGACGAATACCGCGACCCCAAGCTCGCCCGCGCCATCGTTGCCGAAATCCGCAAGACCGTTACGCGCCCCGCCGTCCTCATGGAAATCTGCGGCGGCCAGACCCACACGCTCATGCGCTACGGCATCGATGAGCTGCTGCCCGAGCAGGTCGAGCTGGTCCACGGCCCCGGCTGCCCCGTCTGCGTGACACCCCTCGAGATCATCGACAAAGCCGTGGCCATCGCCTCCACTCCCGACGTCATCCTGGTCTCCTACGGCGATATGCTCCGCGTCCCCGGCTCGGAGAGCGACCTCTTCCGCGTCAAGGCCGCGGGCGGCGATGTGCGCATCGTCTACTCCCCCATGGACGCGCTGCGCATCGCGCGCCAGCACCCCGACCGGCGCGTGGTGTTCTTCGCCGTGGGCTTCGAGACCACCGCCCCCGCCAACGCCATGTCCGTCTGGCAAGCGAAGCGCGAGGGTCTCCGCAACTTCTCCATCCTGGTCTCGCACGTGCTCGTCCCGCCCGCTATCCGCCTGCTTCTTGGATTGCCCGAGAACCGCGTGAAAGCCTTCATCGCGCCCGGACACGTCTGCACCGTGATGGGCTACACCGAGTACGAGGAGTTGGCCGCGCAGTTCCACGTCCCCTTCGTGGTCGGCGGATTCGAGCCGCTGGATCTCCTCGAGGCCATCCTCATGCTCGTGCGGCAACTCGAGGAAGGCCGCGCCGAAGTCGAGAACCAGTACGTGCGCAGCGTGACCCGTTTCGGCAACGAACCCGCCCGCCGCCGCATGTTCGAGGTCTTCGAAGTGGCCCACCGGAAATGGCGCGGCATCGGCGAGATCCCGCTCTCCGGTTATCGCCTGCGCCCCGAATACGCCGCGTTCGACGCCGAGCAGGTCTTCGGCATCCAGACCCGCCAGGTGGAGGAGCCCGCCGAATGCATCGCCGCGCGCGTCTTGCAAGGCCTGGCCAAGCCCGTGGATTGCCCCGCCTTCGGCACGCGCTGCACGCCCGAAACGCCGCTGGGCGCGCCCATGGTATCGAGCGAAGGCGCCTGCGCCGCCTACTATCAGTACCGGCGGCACGTGGACCTGGTGATGCCGTGACGCTCTCCTGCCCGCTGCCGCTGCCCGCCAAAGACCGCATCCTGCTCGGCCACGGATCCGGCGGCAAGCTCAGCGCCGAGTTGCTGCGCGACGTCTTTCTGCCGGTCTTCCGCAGCCCCGTGCTGAATCGCCTGGACGATCAGGCCGTCGTCGAAGTTGGGGGCGCGCGCCTGGCCTTTACCACCGATTCCTTCGTTGTCAAGCCGCTCTTCTTCCGCGGCGGCGATATCGGCTCCCTGGCGGTCCACGGCACCGTCAACGACCTCGCCATGTGCGGCGCGGAGCCCCTCTACCTGAGCGTCGCGTTCATCCTGGAAGAGGGCTTCGAGATGGCCGCGCTGCGGCGCATCAGCGAATCCATGGCGCGAGCCGCCGAAGCCGCCGGCGTCGAGATCGTCACCGGCGATACCAAGGTGGTGGAGAAAGGCAGCGGCGATGGCGTCTTCATCAACACCACCGGCATCGGGCTGGTGCCGCCGGGCGTCAACCTCTCGGCCGCCAACGCACGGCCTGGCGACCGGGTGCTGCTCTCGGGGACGCTCGGCGATCACGGCATCGCGATCCTCTCCGAGCGCGAGGGCATCGCCTTCGACACACCGGCCGAAAGCGACTCCGCGCCGCTGAACGGGCTGGTCCGGGAAATGCTCGCCGCGACCACCGGAATCCGCGCCATGCGCGACCCCACGCGCGGCGGCCTGGCGAGCACGCTGCACGAGATCGCCGCGCAGTCCGGCGTGGGAATGGCCCTGGACGAGGAAGCCATTCCGATCCGCGAAGAGGTCCGCGGCGCTTGCGAGCTGCTGGGACTCGATCCGCTGTACGTGGCGAACGAAGGCAAGCTGGTGGCCATCGTCGCGCCCGATTCCGCGGACGCCGCGCTCGTCGCCATGCGCCGCCATCAGCTAGGCGCGCAGGCCTCGATCATCGGCACGGTGACCAGCGCGCACCGCGGGATGGTCACGTTGAAGACTACCTTCGGCACTACGCGCCTGGTGAACATGCTGGCCGGCGACCAGCTTCCGCGGATCTGCTAAGGCGTAAACTAAGAAGGCCGCCATGCCTACCCGCAACGTCAACTTGACCGACGAGCTCGACCGCTTCGTACTCGCGGAGGTCGAGAGCGGGCGCTACAAGAATGCCAGCGAAGTCGTGCGCGCCGCGCTACAGACTTTGGAGCGCGAGGGGCGTCGCGAGGCCAAGCTTGCCGCGTGGCGGGCGGCCATCGATGAAGGCGATGTCAGCGGCATTGTCGCCGGCGACGTATTTGCGAGTGTCCGGAAGAAGCTGAAGCTTCCCAGGCTGGACCGCTAGCGGACCGCTTGCTGACGCGCGCGGCTCCGTTCGGAGCCACGACCGTTAGGGAGTGATCTTGCGGGGGAATACGGTTCCGCGAGTATCGGCGCCGGAACCTTCGCACGCAGCTCACACCAGGATATCTTTCACCACATCGCCGGAGATCCCGGTCAGCCGGACGTCCAGGCCCTGAAACTTCACGGCTAGGCGCTTGTGGTCGACGCCCAGCAAGTGCAGCATGGTGGCGTGGAAATCGTGGACGCTGACGGGATTCTCCTCGGCCGCGTAGCCCAGTTCGTCGGTGCTGCCGTAGGTGATGCCGCCCTTGATGCCGCCGCCGGCCAGGAGGAACGAGAAGCCCTTGATGTGATGGTCGCGGCCGTCGCCGCCTTGCGACATCGGCGTGCGGCCGAACTCGCCGCCCCAGATGACCAGCGTGTCGTCCAGCATGCCGCGCTGTTTGAGATCGGCGATCAGGGCCGCGGTCGGCTTGTCCACCTCTTCGGCCTTCAGCGCGACGCCCGTCTTCACGCCGCCATGATGATCCCAATCGCGGTGGTAAAGCTGGATGAAGCGCACACCGCGCTCGGCCAGCCGGCGCGCCAGCAGGCAGTTGGACGCGAACGATCCATCGCCCGGCTGCGCGCCGTACATCTCCAGCACCTGTTTGGGCTCGTTGCTCATATCGACCAGGCCAGGGACGCTGGTCTGCATCTTGAACGCCATCTCGTACTGCGCGATCCGCGTCTGGATCTCGGGATCTTTCACGGCCGCATACTCGGCGCTGTTCAGGGCGTTGATCGCGGTGATGGACTCGCGCTGGATGGCGGCATTGATGCCCTGCGGATTCTGAATGTAGAGCACCGGGTCGCCGATGGAATTCAGCTTCACGCCCTGGAACTTGCTGGGCAGCAGGCCCGCCGACCACTGGCGCGCCGCGATGGGCTGCATCTGGCCGCCGCGGCCCTGGGAGAGCAGCACCACGAACCCGGGCAGGTCCTGCGCCTCGGCGCCCAGGCCGTAGAACACCCAACTCCCCATGCTGGGCCGGCCGGCAATGATAGAGCCGGTGTTCATGATGGTGTGGGCCGGATCGTGATTGATCTGCTCGGTCCACATGGAGCGCACGATGCAGATGTCGTCCGCCACGCCGCCCATGTGCGTGAACAGCTCGCACATCTCCTGGCCGGACTTGCCGAATCTGCGGAACTCGTGCTGCGGTCCGAAGCACGTCAGGGTCTTGCCCTGGAGCTGGGCGATCTGCTGCCCCTTGGTGAAGGATTCGGGCATGCCTTTGCCGTTCATCTCCCTCAGCTTCGGTTTGTTGTCGAAGGTCTCCAGGTGCGAGGGGCCGCCAGCCTGGTACAGGAAGATGATGCGCTTGGCTTTGGCCGGATGGTGCAGCGGGTTGATCACCCCGTGGGAAGCGTCGGCGGCAAACAGGCGCGGGTTGATGAGCGCGTTCAGGCCGAGGAGTCCGAGGCCGGCGATGCCGCGGCCCAGAAACGTGCGCCGGTTGATGTCGAGACAGTGCTGGCATTGGTCCATGGTGGGTTCCTCAATTCCTGGTGATGGTTTCGTGCATGTTGAGAATCGCGCGGGCCACCATGGTCATGGCCGCGAGGTCGGCGGGCTTCAGATCGCCGGGCGCGGGCGTCTCGCCTTCGTGGATCAGGCGTTCGGCGTCCGCGGGAGCCTGGCGGAACTCCGCGAGGCTCTTGGCGTGCAGGTCCGAGAGAATGCGCCGTTCGGCGAGCGTAGGCGGGCGGTCCACGGCGCGCAGAAAGGCCCAGTCGATCTGCTCGCTCAGCGTGGGCTTTACGGCAAGGCTGCGGCCGCGCTTGAGAATGTTCTGCGCGAAGACGCGCGCTGCCTCCACGTAGATCGGATCGTTGAGCAGCACCAGCGCCTGGAGCGGCGTGTTCGAGTTCACGCGGTTGATGGTGCACTCTTCGCGCGTCGGGGCGTCGAAGGTCAGGAGGCTGGGGTGCAGGAAGGAGCGCTGCCAGAAGGTGTAGATGCCGCGGCGATAGAGGTCCTCTCCGTGACTGGCGGAGTACTCGCGCTTGGGAAAGTTCATCGCGGCCAGGTAGCCATCGGGCTCGTAGGGCCTGGCGCTGGGGCCTCCGAACTTCTCCTCCAGCAGGCCGGAGACCGAGAGCGCCACGTCGCGCACCACCTCGGCATCCACGCGGAAGCGGGTCTGACGCGAAAGCAGCCGGTTGTCGGGGTCGCTCTCTTCGAGCTCGGGAGTGGCCAGCGAAGACTGGCGGTACGTGGCACTGGTCACGATGGTGCGGATGAGGTGCCGCACGTCCCAGGGGTGCGTGCCCTGCGCTTGCCACTCGGGATGCATGAACTCGGCGGCGAGCCAATCGAGCAACTCGGGGTGCGTCGGCCATTCACCCTGCGAGCCGAAGTCGTCCAGCGATTTGGTAAGGCCGATGCCGAAGAACTGCCGCCACATGCGATTGACGAACACGCGCGCGGTGAGCGGATTGCGCGGGGAGATCAGCCAGTTGGCAAGGTCGAGGCGGGTGGCGCGCTCGTTGCCGGTATCGAGTTTGCCGAGGAACGCAGGGACGGCGGGCTGCACGATCTCGCCCGATTCATCCATCCAGTTGCCCCGCCCCAGGACCCGGGTCTCGGTGGGGGTGGTGGCTTCCGAGACCACGACGCGCGGGATGGCGGCATCGAGCAGGGCCGATTCCTTCTCCAGGTTTGCGACCTGGATCAACTCGGGCAGCGCTTCGGGCGATGCCCATTCAAAGTGCGCGGCCACGGCGGCCTTCTGTTGCGGGGTGCGCTTATCTTCCTCGATGCGCAACGCCTTCAGGGCGGCATCCGGAATCTCTTTGCCTTTGTCCGCGGCGGGCCAGGAGTATTCGGCCGCGGAGAGCGCCAGGCGGAAGCGGCCGGTCACGGCACGGCGGTAATCGGAATCGTGATGCAGCCGCACAGTCATGACCGAATCGGCGGTGGTATCGACGGGATGGGTGAATCGCAGCGCCAGGACGACCTTGGAATTCTCGTTATAGGTGGCGACGGCCCATCCGGTTTTGGGATCTCCATCGAAGGCGGCGGCCGGCGGATGCACGGGCGCGGTCATGTTCAGGTTGGATGTGCCGAGCGAAAAGGAGAGCTTCCGGCTGTCCACTTCCGCTTCCACCTCGGTCAATACCAGGCGGTCGGCTCCGCGGGCTACGCGGAGGCCGGGCAGTCCGTCGTCCTGCACGATTTCGATACCGAGCGCGCGCCACGTGCCGAGTCCAGGCTTGAAGGTGACGGTGTAGGTTTCGTTGTCGGGATTGGGTCCCGAGGCGACGACCAGCCCGTTGCCGGGAGCGGTGCCGGCGGCCAGGCTGGTGCCGTCGTAGATGGTGTAGTCGACCGGCTCATCGTTGTAGATCTTCAGCACGGCGCCGTTGGCCGACTTCGCTGAAATCGGCCGTTGGGTCTGCCAGGCGAGCGCGCCGGAATCATATTTCGCGAGAAGCTGTTTTTCCCATTGGCCGCGACGCGTTTCGAGGGCCAGCATTTTCGCCGCCAACTGCGAGCGCGCATCGCCGAGCTGCTGCCGGAGCGATTCCATGCGCTTCTGCTGATCGGGCGTGGGCAGCGGCAGCAGCGAGCCCCAGGCGTTGCGGCCACGGTCGGGCACCAGGCCGGTCTCCTTGAGATCGGCGAAGAAGGCTTTCATGGAGTAGAAGTCGCGCTGGGTGAACGGGTCGAACTTGTGGTCGTGGCACTCGGCGCAGCCCAGCGT
>Ga0316363_10003880_pt1 | contig 10490 bp, 7 predicted proteins | sample Sb_taG_3_FD_200459 | JGI IMG/M metagenome (GOLD analysis project Ga0316363, IMG submission 200459) | Peat soil microbial communities from Weissenstadt, Germany - Sb_50d_a_PC metaG (v2) (version 2) | ecosystem: Environmental > Terrestrial > Soil > Wetlands > Peat | place: Germany: Weissenstadt...
AGCAGCAGGAGCGGCGGCCCACTGCCGCCGACGCGGGCGAAGATTTTTCCGATCGACGTGTCGATCCAACGCGCGGCGTAACCGGGATAGAGGTCGGCGAGGTCGGGCATTATTTCGTCTCGCGTTTGATCGCGCGCCAGCCGATGTCGTGGCGGTAGAACCCTTCGGGCCAGCGGATGCGGGAGATCGCCTCGTAGGCGCGCGCCTGCGCCTCGCGCACCGTCTTGCCGATCGCCGCGACATTGAGCACGCGGCCGCCATTGGCGAGGATGCGGTCGCCGTCGGCCTTGGTGCCGGCGTGGAAGATTTCCACGCCCTCGACCTGGGCGGCGTCGTCGAGGCCTTCGATCACCGAGCCGCGTGCGTATTCCCCGGGATAGCCCTTGGCGGCCATCACCACGGTCAGCGCCGGGTCGGGATACCAGCGCAGGTCGAATGATTTGAGTTGCCCGTCGCGGCTCGCCAAGAGCGCCGGCACCAGGTCCGACATCAGGCGCAGCATCAGCACCTGCGTTTCCGGATCGCCGAAGCGGGCGTTATATTCGATCAGCTTCGGGCCGTCGGCGCCGATCATCAGGCCGGCGTAAAGCACGCCCTTGTACGGCGTGCCCATGGCCTGCATCGCCCGCAATGTCGGGGCGATGATCTCGGCCATCACGCGCGCGCTCATGGCGGCATCGATATTCGGCGCCGGCGAATAGGCGCCCATGCCGCCGGTGTTCGGTCCCTGGTCGCCGTCGAAGGCGCGCTTGTGGTCCTGCGCCGTGGTCAGCGCGATCGCGGTCTCGCCGTCGCACAGCGCGAAGAAGGACGCCTCCTCGCCGGTGAGAAATTCCTCGATGACGACTTCGCCGCCGGCTTCGCCCAGGCCGCCGCCGAACATCATGTCGATAGCGGCTTCGGCCTCGGCGACGCTTTGCGCCACCACCACGCCCTTGCCGGCGGCAAGGCCGTCGGCCTTGACCACGATCGGCGCGCCGCGCGCGCGCATATAGGCCTTGGCCGGATCGGCTGCGTGGAAGCGCTCATAGGTCGCGGTCGGGATGCCGTTTTCCCGGCACAGATCCTTGGTGAAGCCCTTGGAGCCTTCGAGCCGCGCCGCGGCCCGGGTCGGCCCGAACGCCTTGATGCCGGCGGCTTCCAGGTCATCGACGATGCCGGCGCAGAGCGGCGCCTCCGGCCCGACCACCACAAGGTCGATGCGATGTTCGCGGCAAAACGCGATCACCGCCCCATGATCGGCGATGTCGAGGCCGACGCATTCGGCCTCCCGCGCGATTCCGGCATTGCCCGGCGCGCAATAGAGCCGCTCGGCGAGCGGGCTTGCCGCCATTTTCCAGGCCAGCGCGTGCTCGCGCCCGCCGGAGCCCAACAGCAGGATATTCATGGGTCGAAACGCATATCTTTGCTAGGAATCGGCGCAACAACAGGCTGTCGGGCCTTGACCCGTGCCCGCGACGCCCAACACTAATTGGGTCGAAAGCAAAAGCCCATGGACTGCACTTGGCCATCCACATTTCGCCCCGGCCGGGACATCGGGAGAGCGCGATGAACCGTCTGGCCGCCGGTATGGCATTGCTGCTGGCGCTTTGCGTCGGCGGACAATCGCACGCGCACGGCGAAACCATCGCGGTTTTCACCAAGAACCAGGGCCCGATCTTTGCCGCGTTGCGCGCCGGCGCCGCGGTCGCGGCGAAAAACCTCGGCGTGCAACTGGTCAATTATGTGCCGTCGACGCCGGACAGCGTGGCCGAGCAGAACAAGCTGGTCGACGACGCCATCAAGGACAAGCCGGACGCCATCGTCTTCGTACCGATCAAGTTCACGGAAGCCGAAAGCGCGGTGAACAAGATCAATGCCGCGCAGATCCCGCTGGTCAACGTCAACGAGCCGCTCGTCAATGCCAGCGTCGTCGGCTATGTCGGCACCAACGACGTCTCGCTGGCGCGCGAGACCGGCCGTTACCTGCTCAAAGCGATGAACGGCAGCGGCAATGTCGTGATCCTCGACGGACCGGACAAGAGCTTCTCCGCCGAAGGCCGCGGCCAAGGGTTTCGCGACGTCATCAAGGAGTTTCCCGACGTGAAACTCCTTGACGGCAAGCCCGGCAATTATCAGCGCTCGCAAGCCAAACAGGTCGTCGCCGGCTTCTTGAGCAAATTTGCCCATGTCGACGGCATTCTCGCCGCCAACGATCCGATGGCGATCGGCGCGGTCGACGCGCTGAAGGTGGCCAAGCAGAAAGCTTTGGTCGTCGGCATCAATGCCAGCCGGGAGGTGATGGATCTCATCAAATCCGGCGACATCGTCGGCAGCGGCGATTACGATACCTTCGCTCAGGGCTGCCTCGCCGTCGAAATGGCGGTGCGCGCTATCCGCAAAGAGAATGTTCCGCGTGAGCTCATTCTCAAGCCGACGGTAATCGACAAGACCAATTACGCGCCGTTCGATCAGCCGTTGGATAAGCGCGAATGCCCGACGCTGACCAATGTTGACCGGCAATGACCGGCCGATAAATCGACGGTACTATTCAAGGGACGATGGCTTTGAACGAACCGCGGCTCAATCTGCCGGAACTGACCGTCTCCGAGCTGTCGACGGCGCTCAAGCGCACCATCGAGGACGCCTACGGTTACGTGCGCGTGCGCGGCGAGCTCGGCAAGGTGAGCTACCACGGCAACGGCCACGTCTATTTCGATCTCAAGGACGACCGCGCTTCGATTGCCGGCGTGATCTGGCGCAGCACCGCGCCGCGCATAAAACTCAGGCTCGAAGCCGGCCTCGAAGTGGTCATCACCGGCCGGCTGACCACTTACCCCGGCCGCTCGCAGTATCAAATCGTCGTCGAGACGCTGGAGCCGGCGGGCCTCGGCGCGCTGATGGCGCTGCTCGAGGAGCGCCGCAAGAAATTCATCGCCGAGGGTTTGTTCGACGAGGCGCGCAAGCAGCTGTTGCCGTATCTGCCGACTGTGATCGGCGTCATCACCTCGCCGACCGGCGCCGTGATCCGCGATATTTTGCACAGGCTCGCCGATCGCTTTCCGCGCCACGTGCTCGTTTGGCCGGTGAAGGTGCAGGGCGAAGGCTCGGCCGCCGAGGTCGCAGCAGCGATTGAGGGCTTCAACGCATTCCCGGAGCAGGGCGCGCTGCGGCGGCCTGATCTTCTCATCGTCGCCCGCGGCGGCGGCTCACTGGAGGATTTGTGGTCGTTCAACGAGGAGATCGTGGTGCGTGCGGCCGCCGCCAGCATGATCCCGCTGATCTCCGCGGTCGGCCACGAGACCGACGTGACCTTGATCGATTTCGCTTCCGACCGCCGCGCGCCGACGCCGACCGCGGCGGCGGAAATGGCGGTGCCGGTGCGCGCCGACCTTCTGGTCGATATCGATTCGCTGGCGCGGCGCGCGCTCGCTTGCTGGCGGCGCAATCAGGAAGCGCGCCGCACCGAGCTGCGCTCGGCGGCCCGCGCGCTGCCCGACGCCGATGAGGTCTTGGCGCTGCCGCGGCAGCGGCTCGATCACGCGGCCGCTGCGCTCGCGCGCGCGCTGCGCGCCAATGCGCAGATCCACCGCGTCGGGTTCTCGCGGATCGGCGGCCGCTTGAGCGCGCAATTGTTGCGCACCAATGTCGAGCGCCGGCGCGAGCGCTATACCGGCATCGCGCACCGGCTGCGCGCCAGCGTGGCGGCGAATATCGAGACTTATCGCACGCGGATCGCGCGCCAGCGCGAGAGGATCGGCGTGTTCGCGCAGCGCGCCGAGCGCGCCGTCCGCACGCTGATCGCCACGCGGCTCGCCCGCTGCGAGCGCGATGCGCAATTGCTTGCGGCTTTTTCCTATCGCGGCGTGCTGGCGCGCGGCTTTGCGCTGATCCGCGACGCCGCCGGCCAGCCGCTGCATAGCGCAACCGCCATAGCCGCAGGCATGCCGATCGAGATCGAGTTCTCCGACGGCCGCGTCGGCGCCCACGCCGATGGCGCGCCATCGGCGGATACGCCAAGCGTCAAGCCACGGGCAAAGCGCGGTGGCGGTCCGGGGCAGGGCGATCTGTTCTAGCGAGAGTGGCGCAGCAATGCAGGGCAAGATCGCAGTCGAGGAACATTTCCGCATCGCCGAGACGACCGGCAGCGAAGGACGTTATCCCGGCCCTTACTGGGCCGGGCTCTCGGCAAAGCTTCTCGACATTCATGACGTGCGGCTTGCCGAGATGGACAAGACCGGCATCGAAATCGAAGTCATCTCGCTGAACTCCAACGCCGTGCAGGGCATTCCGGACCTTGCCAAGGCCATCGAGATCGCCCGCAAGGCGAACGACGCTTTGGCCGAAGCCGTCGCCAAGCGTCCGGACCGCTTTGCCGGCTTGGGCGCGTTGCCGATGCAGGATCCGCAAGCTGCCGCCGAGGAGCTTAAGCGCTGCGTGCGCGAGCTGAAATTCAAGGGCGCACTGGTCAACGGCTTTTCGCAAGTCGGCGCGGCCGACACCGCGGTCTATTACGACCTGCCGCAATACCGGCCGTTCTGGGCCGAGGTGGAACGGCTCGGCGTGCCGTTCTACCTGCATCCGCGCGATCAGTTGCCGAGCCGGCGGCAGGCTTACGAAGGCCATCCCTGGCTGGTCGGATCGCCCTGGGGCTTTGCCGACGAGACCGCGATCCATGCGCTCCGCCTGATGGGTTCCGGTCTGTTCGACGCGTTTCCGAAATTGCAGATCGTGCTCGGCCATCTCGGCGAGCGCATTCCTTACGATCTGTGGCGGCTCGATCATCGCCTGAGCAAAGTGCCGAACCGCCCGGCCAAGCGCACCATGGGCGACTATTTCCGCAATAATTTTCACATCACGACGAGCGGCCACTTCTGCACGCCATCTCTCATCGCGGCGATGCTGACCGTCGGTGCCGACCGCGTGCTGTTCGCGGTCGATTATCCGTTCGAGGACCACGCGCAGGGCTGCGCGTGGTTCGACGCAGCCGAAATCGCCGAGACCGATCGCGTGAAAATCGGCCGCACCAATGCGATGGCGTTGTTTGATCTCGGTTGATTGATCGATCCTGTCGGTTCGTTCATTTCAGTGTCCTGGAACCGCCATCATGCTGGTGTGTTATGTCCTCGGCGAACACGATTCGCGTCCAAGGAGGACCAAGATGTTACGGACTATGTTTGCGATGACGGTTGCGGGTTTGCTCTTCGCCGCCGTTTCCGGGACTTCACAAGCTGCGCCAATTGCCCCCCTGCCGTTGAGCGTCACCAACGACAACGACAACGGCAACGGCAACCTTACGCAAGTGTGGTGGCACCATCATCATTGCTGGATCGGCCGCTGGGGCCACCGGCACTGCGCCTGGTAAGGATGCCGCGCTCCTGACGCGGAGGTCATAGACGAATTCGATTGACCCGCGCTGTGGCTTTTTCGGGCAAAACGCGTCAATCTGGCGCCGCGCCGACGACAGTCGGTGCGGCGCTTGGTTTTTGCACCAGGGCCAATCCTGCCGGAGGTCAACAATGGATCTTCTTGCCGATCGCGGCCGCCGCGTGCCGATCGAGGAGCTCAATACCAGCCGGCTCCTGGCCCATGCCCGCAAACAGGCGCACGAGCGCAATCTCGACGACATTCTGATCGCCGACGTCGATTCCCACCACTACGAGAACGAGTGCTTCGACGAGTTCCTGCCCTTCATCGAGAACGACGTGCTGCGCCACCTGGTGCTGGCCGGCCGCGCCAAGGGGCGGCAGGCGCTCACCCCGAGCCAGGTCAGTTTTCAGGACATGGGCGGCCGCATCACCCGCTACCCGCTGCGCTCCTCGGAAAAAACCGCGGCCGGCAAGCTGCGCGACGTCGAATTGGGCCAGCGCTGGATGGACGCCATGAGCGTCGACTATTCCTGCCTGTTCCCGACCTTGCTGCTGGCGGTGGGGCTGCATCCGTCGACCGAAATGGAAATCGAATTGTGCTTCTCGTACAACCGCTGGCTCACCGAGCACGTCCTGCCGGCAGGCGACGGGCGGCTCTACTCGATGCTGTCACTGCCGATCTCCGAGCCCGACGAGGCCTTGCGTCAGATCGAGAAATTCGGCGACTGCAAGCATGTCACCGGCTTTCTCGTGACCTCGGCGCGCACTTTGCCGATCCATCACAATTCCAACATGAAGGTGTTCCGCGCCATCGAGGAGCGCGGGCTGGCGCTCGCCTTCCACTCGGCCATCAATATCGGCGAGCCGGTGTTCAAGGGGCTCAACCGGTTCGCCGCCGTGCATGCGCTCGGATTCCCGTTCTTCAACATTTTGCATGTGACCAACTGGGTCACCAATGGGCTCGGCGAGCGCTTTCCGAAATTGCCGGTGATCTGGATCGAAGGCGGGCTTGCCTGGGTGCCGTTTTTGATGCAGCGGCTCGACCATGAATTCATGCTGCGCGCGTCGGAATTTCCGCTGCTCAAGAAGAAGCCGTCCGACTACATGCGCGACATGTATTACGCCTCGCAGCCGATGGAGCGCGTCGACATGCTGGCGCTGGAATGCACGTTCCGCATGATCAATGCGGAGTCCCAGTTGATGTACGCCTCCGATTATCCGCACTGGGATTTCGACCTGCCGTCGACGGTGTGGGACCTGCCGTTCCTTGGCGAGAAGGCCAAGCACAATATCCTCGGCGGCACCGCGGCGCGGCTGTTCAAGCTGCCGCCGCGCAACGACAAGCAGAAACAAAACCTGGCCCGGTTCGGCAATCTCGCGGCGTGATGAAGGACGTCAGGCTCGGTGTCGATATCGGCGGCACCTTCACCGATGTGGCGCTCGAAGTCGGCGACAAGCGCTACACCGCGAAGGGATTGACCACGCCGCGCGCGCCGGAAGACGGCGTGCTGGCGATTGCGCGTTCGGTCATCGCCGAAGCCGGCATCGCGCCGCCCGACGTGCGCCTGATCATCCACGGCACCACGCTCGCCACCAATGCGCTGATCGAGAGGAAGGGCGCCAAGACCGCGCTGCTCACTACCGAAGGCTTTCGCGACGTGGTCGAGATCCGTCACGAGAACCGCTTCGAACAATACGACATCAATATCGACCTGCCGCCGCCATTGGTGCCGCGCCGGCTGCGCCTGCCGGTACGCGAACGCATCGATGCACAGGGGGCCGTGCTGGTGCCGCTCGAGGACAACAGCGTCGCGCGCGCGCTCGATACGCTCGCCGCGCAACAGGTCGAGGCCGTGGCGGTAGGCTTCCTGCACAGCTTCACCAATCCGGAGCATGAGCGCCGGGTCGGCGCGGCGATCGCGCGGCGGCTGCCGAATATCGCCGTGACGCTCTCCTCCGACGTTTCGCCGGAAATGCGCGAATACGAGCGCTTCTCCACGGCTTGCGCCAACGCCTACCTGCAGCCGCTGATGGGGAATTACATCGGCAAGCTAGACCGCGAACTGGCGCGCGCCGGCTTTCGCTGCCCGATGCTGCTGATGACCTCGGGTGGCGGCATCACCACCGCCGAGACCGCCATCCGCTTTCCGGTGCGGCTTGTCGAATCCGGGCCGGCGGGCGGTGCGATTTTCGCCGCCTGCATCGCGCGCCGGTACGGCCTCGACCAAGTCGTGTCGTTCGACATGGGCGGCACCACGGCAAAAATCTGCTTCATCGACAAGGCGCAGCCGCAGACCGCGCGGCTGTTCGAAGTGGCGCGCATCTACCGCTTTGCCAAAGGTAGCGGCCTGCCGCTGCGCATTCCGGTGATCGAGATGGTCGAGATCGGCGCCGGCGGTGGCTCGATCGCCAGCGTCGACGGGCTTAATCGCATCGTGGTCGGCCCGGCCAGCGCCGGCTCCGAGCCCGGCCCAGTGTGTTACGACCGCGGCGGCAGCGAGCCGACCGTGACCGACGCCGACCTCGTGCTCGGCCGCATCGACCCGCAAACGTTTTCCGGCGGCAAGATGGCGCTCGATGCCGCAGCCGCCGAGGACGCGATCGCGGCGCGGATCGGCAACAAGCTCGATCTCGTGGTGGAGCACGCGGCGCTTGGCATCAGCGAGGTGGTCGACGAGAACATGGCGAATGCGGCGCGCGTGCATGGCATCGAGAGCGGCAAGGATTTGCGGCCGCGCACTTTGATTGCCTTCGGCGGCGCCGCGCCGCTGCACGCCGCGCGCATTGCGGAAAAGCTCGGCATCGGCCGCGTGCTGATCCCCGCCAATGCCGGTGTCGGTTCGGCGGTCGGACTGTTGCGCGCGCCGGTGGCCTACGAGGTCGTGCGCGGCCGGCTGATGCGGCTCGAAACCTTCGATGCCGCGGCGGCCAATCGCCTGCTCGACGAAATGCGCACGGAAGCCGAAGCGATCGTGCGCCGCGGCGCGCCGGACGCCGCTCTCACCGAGCGCCGCTCGTCGCTGATGCGCTATCGCGGCCAGGGCCACGAGATCACGGTCGAGCTTCCGGCGCGCTCGTTCACGGCCGCTGATCGCGCGACCATGCGCAAGCTTTTCGAGGAAGCCTACAGCCGGCTCTATAGTCGGCATATCCCCGGTGTCGAGATCGAGATTTTGAGCTGGGTGGTCGCGATCGCCGCGCCCGCCGAGGGCGAGCTTGCAGTGCCGGTTGAAATCAAGCCGGCAGAGCCGAAACCGAAATCGCGGCGCCCGGTGTTCGATCCGGCGAGTGGCGAGTTTTTGGACGTGCCGATCTATTGGCGGCCGGACCTCGCTCCCGGTGCGCGCGTCAGCGGACCGGCGATAATTGCCGAAGACGACACCTCCACGGTGGTGAGCCCGCTATTCGACGCGCGCATCGACCGCTTCGGCTATATTGAGCTTACTCGCAGCGAGACCTGAATCATGATCGCACGCCCCAACGCCGCGTTGGCTCAGATCCATACCCAGATCATGTGGAACCGCCTGATCGCGGTGGTCGAGGAGCAGGCGCAGACCATGATCCGCACCGCGTTCTCGACCTCGGTGCGCGAGGCCGGCGATCTTTCGGCCGGCGTGTTCGACCGCCAGGGGCGGATGCTGGCGCAGGCCGTCACCGGCACGCCGGGTCACGTCAATTCCATGGCCAACGGCGTCAAGCATTTTCTCGACGTCTATCCGATCGCGAGCATGAAGCCTGGCGATCACTTCATCACCAACGATCCGTGGCTGACCGCCGGCCATCTGCACGACATCACCGTCGTCACGCCGAGCTTTTATCGCGGCGAAGCGGTCGGCTTGTTCGCCAACACCATCCATGTGGTCGATATCGGCGGGCTGGGCATGGGGCCGGACGGCCGGCAGGTGTTCGAAGAGGGCGTCGCCATTCCGATCATGAAGCTCGCCCGCGAGGGCCGCATGAACGAGGACTTGTTGCGCCTGGTGCGCGCCAATGTGCGCGAGCCGCTGCAGGTCGAGGGCGACATCTATGCCTGCGCGGCGTGCAACGACGAAGGCAGCCGGCGTCTCGTTGAGATGATGGAGGAGTTCGGTATCGCCAATCTCGACCGGTTCGGCGACACGATCCTCGAAGCCTCGCGCGAGGCGACGCTGGCGCGCATCCGCAAGCTTCCGCAGGGCACCTATCGCAACGCCATGACCATCGACGGCTACGAGAAGCCGCTGTTGTTGAACGCGGCGCTGACCGTGGGCAATGACGGCATCCACGTCGATTTCGAAGGCACGTCGTCGGCGTCGGCCTATGGCATCAACGTCGTCTACAATTATTGCCTCGCCTACACCGCGTTCGGCGTCAAATGCCTGGTGGCGCCCGAAGTGCCGAACAATGCCGGCTCGCTCGCGCCGATCACGGTGAGCGCGCCCGAAGGATGTCTCCTCAACGTCAAGCGGCCGTGGCCGGTGGCGGCGCGCCACACTGTCGGCCAGATGCTGCCCGACGTGGTGTTCGGTTGCCTGGCGAACGTCATCCCTGGCGGCGTGCCGGCCGAGGGCGCGTCGGCTTTGTGGAATCCGCAAATTTTCGGCGGTGGCTCGCTGGTCGATGAAGTCGAAGACGGCACCGACGCGAACACGCTGCCGGAATTCTCCACCGTGATCTTCCATTGCGGCGGCGCCGGCGCGCGGCCAGAGAAGGACGGTCTGAGCGCGACCGCGTTTCCGTCCGGCGTGCGCACGATACCTGTAGAGGCCACCGAAAGCGTGGCGCCGGTGCTGTTCTATCGCCGCGAATTCCGCGAAAGCTCAGGCGGCGCCGGCCAGCGCCGCGGCGGGCTTGGCCAGGTGATCGAGGTCGGCGGCGCCGGCGCCAATCCGGTGGCGCTGTTGTGCAATTTCGAACGGGTGAAAAACCCGGCGCGTGGCCGCGACGGCGGCAGGTCCGGCGCCGCGGGCACGGTGGCGCTACGCTCGGGCCGCCCGATCCGGCCAAAAGGCCGGCAGACCGTGCCGCCGCGCGATGCCATCCAACTGCATCTGCCCGGCGGCGGCGGCTTCGGCGATCCGCGCCGGCGCGATCCGCAAAGCGTGCGTGACGACGTGCTCGACGGTTTGATCACGGCCGAAGAAGCCCGGCGCGATTACGGCG
>Ga0316363_10003890_pt1 | contig 10480 bp, 7 predicted proteins | sample Sb_taG_3_FD_200459 | JGI IMG/M metagenome (GOLD analysis project Ga0316363, IMG submission 200459) | Peat soil microbial communities from Weissenstadt, Germany - Sb_50d_a_PC metaG (v2) (version 2) | ecosystem: Environmental > Terrestrial > Soil > Wetlands > Peat | place: Germany: Weissenstadt...
TACCGGGCTTTTTCGGCGGTGTGCACGCACTTGAGTTGCACGGTCCAGTATCGTTCTGACCTGCGAGAAATCTGGTGCGCTTGTCACAATGGGCTCTACAATCTCGAGGGCCGCAATGTAAGCGGCCCGCCGCCGCGTCCGCTCGCGAGGTATGAAGTTCACATTCAAGGAGACGACGTGGTGGTGACCCGCGCGGCTTGATTATGGCTACTCTCTACCGCAAAACTCTGAACTGGATGGACGAAAGGTTCGGCGCCGGGAGTGTGGAGGAGTTCTTACGCCATAAGACCGTTCCGGTGACTCGCCACATCCTTTGGTACTACTTGGGTGGCATGACCCTTTTCCTCTTCATCATCCAGGTCCTCACCGGCATCCTGCTGTTGCTTTATTATCGTCCCACCCCCAACGATGCTTTCGAAAGCGTGCAATTCGTCATGACTCAGGTGCGCTTTGGCTGGCTCATCCGCTCCGTCCACAGTTGGTCGGCAAACCTGATGATTTTCACCGCTTTCTTGCACATGTTCAGTGTTTATTTCCTCAAGGCTTATCGAAAGCCGCGAGAACTCACTTGGATCAGCGGCATGCTGCTGTTTTTCATCGTCCTGGGTTTTGGCTTCAGCGGTTATCTCCTGCCCTGGAACACGCTAGCCTTTTTTGCCACCAAAGTGGGAACTGAAATGGCAGGTTCGGTTCCCGGTATTGGAAAATGGCTTCTGGTTTTCCTGCGCGGCGGACAGGAGGTCACCGGAGCGACCCTGACGCGATTCTTCGGATTCCACATTGCCGTGTTGCCGGGACTCGCCACGCTATTGCTCGCTATCCATTTATTCCTCGTACAGAAGTTGGGAATGAGCGTTCCGCCCAGCGTCGAGCGCGCCGTGGCAGAGGGACGCACCTCTCTGCGTAACATGCCCTTTTTCCCCAATTTCTTGTTGCGCGACATGATCGGCTGGTACGCCGCGCTGGGAGTGCTGGGGGGGCTCGCCGCGATCTTCCCCTGGGAACTGGGCACCAAGGCGGACGCGTTCGCTGCCGCACCGGCGGGAATCCGGCCGGAATGGTATTTTCTTTTCACGTTTCAAACCCTGAAGTATCTTCCTGCCAGAATCCTCTTCCTGGAAGGCGAGTTTGCCGGGATCTTGGGCTTCAGCGTGGGCGCAGTGGTTTGGGTTATGGTGCCCTTCCTGGACCGCAGGATCGGGTTTGGCCGCCTGACGCGCGTTTTCACCGGACTGGGGGTTTTTGTGATCGGGTACATCATTGTGCTGTCGGCGTTGGCTTTGCGGTAGAGCGCTATGAAGAAATCCATCATATTTGTCGCCTTGCTATTCTTGTCGCTGCGAGCTGCCGTTGCCGCTCCACCCAAAGACACCTGTATCGCCTGCCACGCGGCGCTCGGGGGGGATCTGGCCAAGCCAGCCTCGCAGTTCGAGGTCGATGTCCATCATCAAGCCGGCCTGAGGTGTGCGGATTGCCATGGTGGCGATCCCTCCGACGACTCGATGAACGCCATGAGCCATGCCAAAGGCTTCCGCGGCGCTCCCAAAAAGAACCAGATCCCGGAGTTCTGCGCCCGCTGCCACGCTGATGCTACCTATATGCATCGCTTCAATCCTCAAATGCGCGTGGATCAACTGAGTGAGTATTTGACCAGCGTGCATGGGAAGCGGTTGAAGCAGGGCGACACCAGGGTGGCGGCCTGCGTCGATTGCCACGGCGTGCACAACATTCTCGCCGTTTCCGATACGCGGGCGCCTGTCTACCCGACGAACGTGGCCAGCACCTGCGCCCGCTGCCACGCCGACGCCGCCCATATGAAAGGCTTTAACATTCCCACCGATCAGTTCGCGCTTTACGAGAAGAGCGTGCACGCCCAGACGCTGGCGGGTGGGGACACTTCAGCGCCCACCTGCTCGACCTGCCACGGCAACCACGGAGCCACTCCTCCCGGGGTCGGCTCGGTCGCTAACGTATGTGGCACCTGCCACGTGATGAACGAGCAACTCTTCGATAAGAGCCCCCACCAAGCCGCCTTCGCAAAAATGGGATTGCCGGGATGTGTGCAGTGCCATTCTAACCACGAAATCGTCCGGCCTACGGACGCCTGGGTGGGTACGGGGCCACAGTCGGCGTGCACCACTTGTCATACGCCGGGCGATAAGGGGTACGGCGCGGCGCAAGCCATGTTGGCGGATCTCACTCATCTCGACTCCTCGCTCACGCGGGCGGCGGAAGTGCTGAATGTCGCGGAACGCGCCGGAATGGAGGTCTCGGGGCCCAAGGTGGAACTGGCAGGCGCACAAGAGGATTTGGTAAAAGCCCGCGTCGATGTTCATACTTTCGACGCGGCAGCGGTTCGAAAACTTACCGACTCGGGAGTCGAAATCGCCGCAAAATCTTACCAGGCCGGTGTGGCGGCGCTTCGCGAAAGAGATTATCGACGCAAGGGTCTGGGACTGGCCCTTATCGCCATTGTACTTGCCATCAGCGGCCTCTACTTGAAAATTCGTCAGATGGAATCGGGAGATAGCATCGGGCACCGAGGTGATGTAGAAAGAAAAGCGCGCGAAGTCTAAGGGAGCTGCCATGACGGAGGCAGATCTGGACGACCTGCGCCAGCAGGTTCGTAATCTGACGGACCGGGTTGCTCGTTTAGAAGCGTCCCTGGGGGTTCATCCCGATGCCCCTGTGATGCGCGATGCAGGGGCGCCCCGCGACGTGCCCAGGCAAGAGAAAGATGTAGGGGCACGCCACGACGTGCCCGGACGAGACGAGGAAGAAACTGCCTCCTCCCCGGTTCCTGAAACCAGCCGCGTTCTCCCTATCCTGGGGGGTGCGACGCTGGGCTTTGCCGGAGCTTACCTGCTGCGGGCCATCGCCGAATCCGGGGTCATTCCCGCCAAACTCGCCTTTGCCGTCGCAGCTCTTTACGCCGTGGCGTGGCTGCTTTGGGCGGCGCGAGCCCGCGCGGGACGCCAGCTCGCCACCATCCTCTACAGCTTGACCGCGGTGCTGATCCTTTCTCCGCTCCTTTGGGAGGCTACGGTCCGCTTTCACACAGTCTCGCCGTGGCAAACCAGTGTAATCCTTGTGGCCTTCAACCTGATTGGTCTGACGGTGTCATGGCGTAAGGATCTACTTGTGGTCGCCACCATTTCCACGGTGGCGGGCATCGGTACCGCCGCCGCGCTGCTCGTCGCAACCTACGACGTGCTGCCTTTCACCTTCGCCTTCCTGGCAATCGCCGCGGCCATTGAAACCTGCGCCTGCTTTAATCACTGGCTGGGTGAGCGCTGGTTGGCCGCCGCCGCTGCCGATCTCGCGGTCTTTTTTGCCACGTGGCTGGTCACCAATCCGCGCGGCCTTCCGCAATCCTATGCACCCATTCCGGCAGCGGGGTTGTTCGCCGCGCAGGCTGCGCTGCTGGCCATCTACCTCTCCAGCGTTATGGCGCGAACCCTCCTGCGCGACCGCACTTTCACCACCTTCGAAACCGCACAGTGTGTATTGGCTTTTGTAATTGGGCTCGGCGGCGCCATTCGCTTGGCCTCCGAGGGTTCGCATCTCACGGTTGCCATTGCGGGATTCGCTCTCCTGTGCGGAGCGGCCTGCTATGCCATTTCATTTAAGCTGCTGGCCCGCCAAGCTTCTCAGGGCCGCAACTTTTATACCTATTCCACTTTCGGAATCCTTTTGGTCGTGGTCGGGTGCAGGATTCTGCTCAGCGACGGCGCGGCCGCCATCGCCTGGTTCCTGCTGGCCCTCGCCTGCATCGGCGCGGGAGGATTCTGGACCCGGTTGACACTGGAAATACACGGCGGCGTCTACCTTCTGCTGGCGCTTCTGTTTTCCGGCGCCTTGCACCAATCGGGGAGGTTGCTCTTGGGACCCGATCTCTGGCCTGATTCGATCCCGCTTGCGCTCTGGACCGGCGCAGTTGTGGCTGGAGCAAGTTATTGGCTGGCGAGAAGGTTTTCGCGCTCCATGCAGGAGGGATGGACGCTTCGGGCATTCCGCGTGGCGATGGCCGCGGCCTTGGTCTGGCTTGTGGCCGGCGTCGCTGCCGGGAGCTTGACCGGGGCCTACCACAGGCTTTTTGCAGTCGCAGCCGGCGACCCCTATTGTGCCACCCTGCGGACCCTTGCGGTGGTGGGCGTTACCTTGCTGCTAGCGGCGATCGGCACCCAGGCTAACTTCCGGGACTTTGCTCAATTGGTTTATCCGCTCATGCTCTTGGGCGGATACCGCTTGCTCTCCGACGATCTGCGCCAGGACCGGAAGACCGCTCTCTTCCTTTCCCTGCTCGTCTACGGCGCTACGCTGATTGCCCTGCCTCGCCTCCGCCGCGTCCGGGCAAATTCCTAACGGCGCAGATCGCAAGGCTTCAGCAGCCCGCAACGATCAGCGGCTGGTGTCAGGTATTGCTGGGCTTAGGCGTCTTCGCCGTCCTCTTAGGGAGTGGGGGCAGCTTGATGTAGTCCGCCGGAATCGCGCCCGTGCGCGTTTTGAGCAACGTCGCGATGGAAGCGATTTCGTCGTCGTTCAGTCGCTTGCCCAGTTGGTACTCGCCCATCTCCTTGACCGCTTCTTGCAAAGTGGCCACTTTTCCAGTGTGAAAGTACGGCTGGGTCTTGTCGATGTTTCGTAACGAGGGTACTTTGAAAACCAGCCGGTCACTTTCCTGCTTTGCCTCCAGACGCGAAAGCGAGGAACGGAGAGGCTCGACCGGCCTGATAAGATCACGGACCGGAGACCGAGGCACAGAGCGACGGGCCGAGATGGCGGTCTATCAGCGCCGGTTTTTGAAGTGAAGACATCATCATCCCGCTTTGGCGAAGAACAATAGTTTGAACGGCAACCCCTGGATTTCAATCCCACGAAGAACTTCAGACTGTCTAGCGCTCGTGATAAGATTGTCTCATTCTTCCATGCAGGGGTGATCCATGAAGCGCGTTCGTTACTTGCGGATATTGGCGGTTTGTCTACTAGCAATCCCGTTGATGGGCACGGGACAGGCGGCTTTCGGGCAAGAGCCTGGCTGCGGCCCGAACTGTGGCGAGGAACGATGGGCAGTAAAGACGCTGACGGACAACGATGCGGCAAAGGTAAACTTCAGCCCCATCGTGAAAACCGTAGGACAGTTGGTCGCTGTTAAGGCCCCCAACGGTAACTCCGAGACCTCACGGCTCAATGCCACCGAGGAAACAACCTTCCAGGTCCGAGCGCGACTGGTAGGGTACAAGCATGAGACTGACCGCGACTTCCACATCGTCATCGCAGACCTAGTGAAACCCAGCCAAACGATGATCGTCGAAATACCCGATCCAGATTGTGGCGGCGTCTGTGCCTCGCCCAAGCTGAGCGACATCAAGAAAGCTCGCCAGGACTTTGCCGCGCAGTTTCCGAATGCACCCCCCGACCCGGAATTCAAGGTTGTCCAGGGCAATGTCCAGGTGGAGGTTACCGGCGTTGGCTTCTTCGATTTCGCGCATGGGCAGACAGGGCTTGCTCGGAACTGCATCGAGCTGCATCCTGTATTGTCTATCGCTTTCCCCACACCGGGACCTTTCGAGGCCAAGGCCGATCCTCAAGCAGAGCCGCCGAAGCATCCCGACGCGTGGTATCGCTGCATACCGGAAGCTGCCGGAAGTGCACACGAACATTGATCGCGTCGCGGAGAGATCGGCAGACTGCGACGTTGGAGGATATAGCCTTCTCCAATACAGTTAGGGGGGATCTAAACACTCAGGGCGATGATCGCCACCGGACCCATAGCCTGCCGCATTAGCCAATTTCGCCACGCCCGCCGGAACTGAGGCAGGCGTAGTGCAATTCGGCCGCTCGGCTTTCGGTCGGAACCCACTCTGCGGCATACCCTAACCTGTCTCCGCCGACCGAAGGATCGAAGCCGTCACATGGCTTAACAGCCGGCCTCGGTTCAGAACCCCGACGAATCTCCCTTGGCCGTCGATCACATGCAGCTCTTCGGTGTCGGCCTCGCTGATAGACCCGCTTGGCACACCGAGTGAAAGGGGGCAGCACAGAAGTCATGTCAAGACTCAACCTGAAGCCTTGCCTGGCCGTCCTGGCGCCGTTCCTGCTGGCGCCCTTGGCGCGCGCGCAGACTGACGACATAACCCGGCAACTAGCGCATGACGCCTTCAAGCAACTGATTGAGATCAACACCACCGATTCGGTAGGCAGCACTACCGTCGCCGCCGAAGCCATGGCGCGCCGCCTGCGTGACGCCGGGTTCCCGGCGGCCGACGTTGTGGTCCTGGGTCCAAACGACCGCAAGGGGAACATGGTGGCCCGGCTTCACGGCACCGGCGTCCACAAGCCCGTGCTGCTGATCGGCCACCTCGACGTAGTGGAAGCGCGGCGAGAGGACTGGACCGCAGATCCTTTCCAGTTTGTGGAGCGGGATGGCTACTACTACGGGCGCGGCACGCAAGACATGAAGAGCGGCGACGCCATTTGGGTCACCACGCTGATCCGCTTCAAGCGCGAGGGTTACCGGCCTGATCGCGACCTCATCCTGGCTCTCACGGCGGACGAGGAGGGCGGCCAATCGAACGGCGTAGACTGGCTGCTGAAGAACCATCGCGATCTCATCGACGCCGAGTTCGTTCTCAATGCCGATGGCGGCGGCGTGGATACGGTGAAGGGCAAGCCGTTGATCGTCGAAATGGACGCCACCGAAAAGCTCTACGCCGATTACCAGCTTACGGTGACCAATCCCGGCGGGCACAGCTCGCTCCCGGTGCCCGATAACGCGATCTATCATCTGGCCGACGGGCTGGCGCGCCTTGAGCGCTATCAGTTCCCCATGGAGCTGAACGCGGTCACCCGCGCCTTCTTCGATCGTACGGCCGGCGTGGAGGGTGGCCAGACAGCGGCCGACATGCGCGAAATCGTCAAGAGCCAGCCCGACGAAGTGGCCATCGCGCGTCTCTCCGCCGACCCGCTGTGGAATGCGACCCTGCGTACCACCTGCGTGGCCACCCGGCTCGATGCCGGCCACGCCAATAACGCCTTGCCACAGATGGCGCGGGCCAACGTCAACTGCCGCATCCTCCCCGGACACTCGCGCGAAGAAGTAAGGCAGACGCTGATCAAAGTCCTTGCCGATCCCAAGATCGAAGTGAGCTACGTCACAACCAGCGGCCGGATCCTGGACAGCGAGCCCAACGCCAAGGCGCTACCCCCGGTTTTGCTGCGGCCTGACGTGATGCAGACGCTTGATCGCGTCGCCGCCCAGATGTGGCGGGGAGTGCCTGTGGTCCCCACCATGTCCACCGGCGCATCCGACGGTGTCTACACCAACGCGGCGGGTATGCCGACTTACGGAATCTCCGGCTTGGCGATCGATACGGATGACGTCCGTGCGCACGGGAAGGACGAGCGCCTTGGAGTGGAATCTTACTACTGGGGGGTCGAGTTCTATTACCGTTACCTCAAGGCGCTCACCTCGCCCAAGTGAATGCGGCGCGTGGGCGGCGCGCTCGCTCTCCGGGGCTGGGAAAGGAAGGAGAACCTGCCGGTTAAACGAAAGGATCGGCACGCAGGTGACCGGGCTGTCGTTGTCAGGGCTAGCAAAACTGGCCCCTTCCGTGGGCTTCGGAGGCATTGAACGCTGAGGACCCGGCGGGGCGTTGCTCTGACGCGCGGCTAATTATTTGTTGAGAATAGAGCGGAAAGTCAAAACGGAAATTCCGGTTGACTCTCGTGAACGAAAGCCATAGCATCCAACGTAGCTTTCTGCCTTGCTTGTGAGGGCGGGAGGATTTCCCCTTGCGGGACTGTGGTGGCGTCGGGTAGGTTCTTAGGCATCCCTTTAGTCGATTCTTGGGTCAGAAGGAGATTGTGTTTATGTTGAGGTCAATCTCGGCCCATTTCTGCCCCGACACACGACGGATGTGCAATGGCATCTCGTTCGCTCCGTTCGTGACTTTGCTGTTGGTTCTGGCAGCACGCGTACCCGCCTCCGCGCAATTGTATAGCGGCTCTTTGACGGGCGTCGTCACCGACCCATCCGGAGCGGTGGTTCCCGACGCGCAAGCGACGCTAACCGACACGGGAAAAGGATTCGACTACAAGACCACCACCAACGCGGTGGGGCGTTACCTCTTGCGGTCGCTGCCTCCCAGCATCTACAAGCTAACGGTGGAGAGCAAAGGGTTCGCCCAGTTCACGCAAGACCTGATCGTTCTGGACGTCAATCAGAACGCCACCATCGACGTCACGTTGCGAGTTGGCGGAACGGTGCAAGCCGTGGAAGTGAAAGCCACCCCGCCGCTGCTGCAATCCCAGGATGCCACAACCGGCCAGGAGATCAATCGCACCTTTATCAACGATCTGCCCTTGATCGGCCGGGGCGTGACGGATCTTGCATTCCTGGCGCCGGGCGTCAATCCCGCGCCGGGTTGGACCTTCGGCTCAGTCAACGGACTGTTTACGACCAGCAACTTCACATCGAATGGCGGGCGCAATGCGACGTCGGACATGCTGGTGGATGGGGTGAGCGCCACGGGCTACGAGCAGAACACGGCGATTCAGATCCCTCTCTACACGCCCTCGGTGGACGCGGTGCAGGAATTCAAGCTCCAGCAGAACAGCTTCAGCGCCGAGATTGGTTACAGTTCGAATACGGTAATCAATGTGGTGACGCGCTCCGGATCCAACTCGTTTCACGGCAGCGCCTATGAGTTCGTGCGGAACCAGATCTTCGATGCTAACAACTGGTTCAATAACGCCTACGGCATCAACCTTCTGCCTTTGCGCTATAACGATTTTGGCGCCACGGTCGGTGGGCCCATCCGCAAAGACAAGATGTTCTTCTTCGTGGACTACGAAGGCACTCGGCAGCGTTCGATGAGTTCAGCGTTCACAGCGGGGGTGCCCAGCCAGGCCGAGCGCCAAGGCGACTTTGGCGAGCTTTGCGCCTATGCGGGTGGCACGTTCGACTCGAGCGGCCTTTGCAACGCGCCCAACGGAGCGGGGCAGATTTGGGATCCGTATTCGGGAGTCTACAACCCGAATGTGGGCGGCGCGGTTCGGTCAGCATATATTCCGTTTAACAACATGGCGACGTATCAGAGCCCCGGAAATCCCAATCTTCCCGCCGGCTCCCAGCTTCCCGCCAGGCCAGGCAACCTGATTGATCCTGTGGCGGCAAAGATCATGTCCTACTATCCGCTGCCCAATTTGAATATGGGTCAGGCGAACTACAATCCGTATGCGAACTGGACGGGCAATGGAATTTCCATCGCCGACCACGACCAGTTCGATACGAGGATTGACCAGCGCTTCGGCGAACGCGACACGTTGAGCGGGAGGTTCTCCTACGCGCGGAGCCCCAGCAACGGAGGCGCGGAGTGCTTCGATGACCCGATGGACCCCTGCTCTTCGGGCCCCACGGCCTGGTCGCAGCGAGCCATTGCTCTGAACGAAGTCCATACCTTCAGCCCAAGCTCAGTCCTGACCGTGGCCTACGGCTTCGCGCGCCAGTTTGTTAATCAGCCGGGCGCAGCCGCCAACTTCCCCAGCTTCGAGCCGATTTCGGGCCTCGGGCTTCCTAGTTACATGGCGGCTTCCGGTGTAAAGGCGACGCCCGTGATCGTGATGTATGGGGGATACTACCAGGCGGGGCCGCTTAATTCGATTGGCGGACAGCCTTGGACGATCCTTCGTTACGCGCAGGAGACCCACCACCTGATCGGTGCGCTGAACCGCATGCAAGGGCGGCACGAGTTCAAGTTCGGCGGCGAAATGCGTGTGCATCGCACCAATGAAGGTCAACCCGGCACCCCCACCGGTTACTTCACCTTCGATTACAACACTACATCCCAGGGTCCGAATTATGGCGGCGGTGACGCCATGGCGGGTTTGCTGACCGGCAGCAGCACCACCGGCTGGGGGCAGTATGAGATCCCGCCCTACATTGCCACCCAGAATATCGCTTACGCCGCGTACTTTCAGGACAACTATCGCGTCAGCGACAAGCTCACTTTGAACCTGGGCGCCCGCTACGAATTGGAATTTCCGCGCACTGAACGGCACAACCGGCAGGCTTGGTTCGACCCAACACTACCTTCACCCCTGGGTAACGTTCCGGGCGTCGGACAGATTCTGGGTGGACTCGTCTACGCAAGCTCCTCGAATCGACACAACGTGAACACCAACTTCGCAGGCATTGCTCCCCGGCTCGGCCTCTCCTACCGGCTCACATCCAGCCTGGTGTTCCGCGGGGGCTACGGCATCTTTTACAACCCCAGCCAATTCGTGGCGGCGGGCGCGTCCGGCTCAAGCGGCGGTCTGGATGGGTACGATGCCGTGACCAACTGGACGACCACCTACCAAGGTGACAGCGCTACGCCCTGGGGCCGGTTGAGCGATCCGTTTCCGAACGGCCTTGTCTATCCGACAGGTAGCTCGCTGGGCGCCATGACGAGTGTTGGGACAGGTATCTCTGAATACC
>Ga0316363_10003903_pt1 | contig 10463 bp, 9 predicted proteins | sample Sb_taG_3_FD_200459 | JGI IMG/M metagenome (GOLD analysis project Ga0316363, IMG submission 200459) | Peat soil microbial communities from Weissenstadt, Germany - Sb_50d_a_PC metaG (v2) (version 2) | ecosystem: Environmental > Terrestrial > Soil > Wetlands > Peat | place: Germany: Weissenstadt...
CGGGCGGGGAATGTTCCAAAACGAGACGTAACTGTACATCGGCGGCTTTTCCTTCGGTTCGTCCTGCGCGCGCGCTGGTGCGGTCCAGGCGGCCATCATCGCGAGCGTGCAGACAGCTGCAAAAATTCCCCATAATCTCCTGTTCATCCTTGTTCCCCCTCAATGTTCCTGCGTTGCGTTGCGCTCGGAACCTTACCCCGCAGGGCAGCAAATGTCAATGAAGTTAATCCAGCGCGAGAAGTGGGGCACGCCTCTGACGCACAGTGCGACGAAGCCGCGACCTTCTTTACGCTAGCTTGCGCCCCACCAGCCGTTCCAACACGCGTAAGGGCGAGCGTTCTGGATCCCTCATGGCGCTGACTGGCAAATAGAACGTCTGCTCGAACGCGAACTGGCCGGACATGGCGGCGTGGGACACCGAATCCGTGAAGCAGGCCCAGGTGGTGCCGGGCGGAATGGCGAGTTGCATTTGGGAAACCTGAGACTGATAGGCTTGATCCGCCTTCATCCGGTCATGAATGCCGAGCATGAAGTGGTCATATTCGGTTCGCCGGCCTTTTACGATCCGCAGCCAGTAGAGGAGCGACGCCGTTCCCGGTCGAGGCGGCTTGATTCCGGGCAGGAAGTTAGCCGCAACCTGCTCGAAGATTTCTCCCACACGCCAGACGCGGGGCATCTGCGGATTGACATTGGTGAAGACGCGAAGAATGCGCCGGCCTTGCATGGGGCGGGAGGGAAAGGCGTCCACGTGCAGGCGGGTATCGTCGTGGCGCCAGGAGGTGGCTCGGCCGGCGATCTCGGCGGGACGGAAGCTGGTGAATCCGGGGGTTAGATAATTGGCATAGGTTGGACAGAGCGCCTGCAGCAGATCGGAGGCGCGATTGTAGTAGTGCTGTAACATGGCGAGTAACTCGTTGCGCTCGGGTCCCTGGCAGCGCGTACCGCGTAAAACGCCGGAGCTGGGGCGGAAGCTCACGTTTTTCGATTTGCCGTCGAGGCAATCCGGAGAGAGAAACCGACGCTCGGCCTGGGACAGTTCGAAAGGGAGCTGCGGCGCGTAGAGAAGCTTTCCGGTTTCGAGGGCATCCGCAGCTTTCGCTACGATCTCGGGGGAGAACGGCCCTTGCCAGAATGTGATGTCGAGCGGTTCGAGAATCTCCATCTCGCTAAACTCTCACCTTCATTTCTTTTGCTCTTCCCAGCGCTGAAGCCCTCCACCCCATCACGCCAAAACCGGGCGAACTGGGGACCCCGGCGCTGGGCTAAGCTGGTTCGCCCCTACGGGGCTAGGCTCCAGCCATGGACTGCGTTACTTCGTTTGCAAAATCCGCTGCGCCAACTCGCCGCGCGGAACTGTGACCTGTTCGCCCGAGGCGAGATGTTTGAGCGCGAATGCATCGGCCGCCACTTCGGTTTCGCCAACGATGAGGATGTATCGCGCCCCCATTTCGTCGGCCGCCTCGAACGACTTCTTCAAGCGAAACGATTCGTCGCCGAGATCGACAACCAGATCGTGCCGGCGCAGTTCGCGCGCCACGCGGGCGGCTTCGCGATTCATGCCAGCGCCGAGCGGGGCAATGTAAACATCGGGCTTGCGGACGACCGACTCGGCCGTCGCTGCCAGCGAAAGCACCAGCCGATCTTCTCCGATAGCAAAGCCAATCCCCGGAGCAGCCGGTCCGCCGAGTGCTTCGGATAAACCATCGTATCTTCCGCCGCCAAGAATCGCATTCTGCGCCCCCAGCCCGCCATGCGTAAATTCAAAAGCGGTGCGGGTGTAGTAATCCAGACCCCGCACCAGGCGCGGGTTCTCGACGTAGGGGACTTGGACGGAATTCAGGATTTCTTTTACCTGGTCGAAGTGGGTGCGGCAATCTTCGTCGAGAAACTGGCTGATGGTGGGGAGAGTTTCGATGATCGGTTGGTCTTCGGGAACTTTGCAGTCGAAGACTCTTAGAGGATTGGTTACGGCGCGGCGCTGGCAGTCGGCGCACATGGTTGCTACTACGGGCGCTAACGCTTGGCGGAGAGCTTCGTTGAATTTTACGCGGTCGGCGGGGCAGCCTACGGAGTTCAGTTCCAGCGTCCAGTTGGCGATGCCCACGCGGTCGAGCAGCGTTGTCAGGAGTTCAAGGATTTCCGCGTCTCTGGCGGGAGACTGGCTGCCTGCGGCGGCGGGGCCGATGACTTCGGCTCCGATTTGGTAGAACTGGCGGTAGCGGCCTTTTTGCGGACGCTCGCGACGGAATTGCGGTCCGATATAGAAGAGCTTGTTGAGGCCGCGGTCCCAGAGTTTGTGCTCGATGTAGGCGCGGACCACGCCGGCGGTGTTTTCAGGGCGGAGAGTTAAGGATTGTCCTTTATCGCTCTCGGCACGACCGCGATCTTCCCAAGTAAACATTTCTTTGGAGACAATATCGGTCTCTTCGCCTACTCCTCGGGCAAACAGTTCGGTGGACTCGAAGATGGGAGTGCGGATTTCGTGGAAGTTGTAGGCGCGGAAGACGTCGCGGACGGCGGCTTCGACGAAGTTCCAGAGCGCTGTGTCGGGCGGGAGAAGGTCGCGGGTTCCTCGGGGGGATCTGATCATCGGTCGTTGGTTGCTGGCGGTTCGTCGTTCGCTGTTTCGTCAAGCCCTCGGCATCCTCGCGTCACTGCGCGACTTGATTAGTTTAACGTCGAATCGATATTTTTGCGGATATCGACGAGAATGTTCACACAGTTGATACTACTCACCAGGCCAAGTTGCCATGCGTCGCGTACAGTTGATCGAACTCCATGAATAGCCGTGGTTCCCGTCATCCTCCACACCACGGTCGCTGTGCCGGTCACTGCGGTCGCTGCCAACAAAGCGCGCAACAGGAAGGGGATGCGGTCCCACATGACAGAACCCAGTCTATCTTCAAGCACGTTGCTCTTCGTGTTGGCAGAGTCTAATTGGAAGCTAGCACATCGTCGTTGTAATTCACGAGCGCGCGTTTGGGCGCATCTTTCAATCCTTTTAGCGGGATTTTCTGATCTGCCGAAGTGTTCCCGATCAGGCGTGCCCGACCCAGATTTACCATGCGGCCATCCGCCAGTTCCAGGTAGATCGGCACGATCATCCGGAACTTATCGTCCACGCCAGACTGCGTGACTTTAACGCCAAAGACGACGTCGCCGTTTGCGTCCTTGTCGAACGTGTAGGCGATCTTGTAGCTCGGCAGCGCGGTGCCGTAGACGTACTCGTCAAAGAACCAGTCCAGGCGATGATTACCCTCGAGATCCATCTCCTGGGTCATGTGTTTCTCCATCATCGCCTTAAAATCTTCGGTGGTGGCCGCCTTGCCGGAATAAGTCTTCACAAAATCCTGCATGGTGGCTTTGAAATTCTCGTCGCCGGCTTTACGGTCCCACATCATCATGCGGATCATGTGCAGGATATAGGCACCCTTGGGATAGATGAGGCGGCGAGTGATGTCGAATCCCGTTCGCGAGTTACTGGCACGGTATCCCATGGTTAAGGGGCCCACGTCAATGGCGCGAAAACCTTGGGCGTTTCGCTCGAGCAACAACTCGCGCTCGTCGTTCCAGAACTCGGTAAACTTCTTCGGATTCTTCTCGATCATGCTGATGTAGAGGGCTGCAGACATATCGGCGAAGCCTTCGCTCATCCACTGGTCGCGGCCGGAGGCGAACCCGACGGTGTGGCCCCACCATTGGTGCGCTACTTCATGCGCGGTGACCGCCTTCCAGTATCCGTGGTCGGCGTGGTCCAGCCCCAACTGATGGCGCACGGTTGTGTCAAAGTAGTAGCAGATCGGAATCCACACGAGTTCCGGCCAGGATTGTCCAAAGTTGCACGCCGTCTGCTGTGTCAACTGCATGTGTTTGAACAGCGGAGGGCCGAAATATTCGGTGTAGAGTTGCACCGCCAATTGGCCTTCCGCCAAGGCTTTCTTATTCAGCGAAACGGTGCTCATGGTACCCAGCGCCAGCAGCGCTCCCATATGCGACTCGCTCTGCTGTAAGCCTCGTACCCAGTCCGGAGATTCTTCGTTGGCATAGGACTGGATGAAATATTCGGGCTTCGTAAGCTTGACTTCCTCTTCCTTGAACTTGCCGAAGCTAAATCCCGCCACCGTCTGCGGAGCTTCGCTCTTCCACACGGTTACATTCTGACCGCCCTCATTGCTCTCGGAGACGAGCACGCCGGTCGCCGCCATCTTCATTCCTTTGGGAATGCGAAGAGTCATGTCATAGAGCGCGTATTCTCCAAACGACGCACCGGGATCATTCGGATACCAGTTCATACGGGCGACCGGATAGTAGTTGCCACCGCCCTCATTGCGCACGGCATCTTTGCCGGCATAACTCGTCGTGAGGATTACTTTCTCTCCTAGGCTGAGAGCCTTGGGCAAAATGACCGCGAAGTTGCCGTCGTCGTTCTTGTCCTCCTGAATGAAGGGAACGGGCTGTCCGTTCGCGGTTACACTCTCCACCCGTAAAGGCCGGAACAAGTCGAGGGGCATAACCCGGACGCCATTGCGGCGCGCAACAAAATCGGTTGTTGCCTTTCCGGAGAGAGAGCCGTTCTTTTCGAAGGTCACATCCAGTTGCTGATGTTCAATTCGCATCAGCCGGCCGACGCTGCCCGGCGCGTGTTCCCCGGAAAAATTGAACAACGCCCAATTACCCCATTTATTCTCTTCGTAAGTTCGGAAGCTGACTTGGTCGGATCCCCGGTTTGGTTCAATCTCAAAGATTTCCTTGTCGCTGTAGCGCTTGCCATGGATGAAGGCGTAAAGCAGGCCTCCCGGCTCCGGGCTCAATACGTCCTCCAGGATACGGGCTTCCAGATTGTACTTGAGCTTGTGGCGCGTCGTATTTTGGCTATCTTTCAGCGGGCCGGCATCGCAACCGCCAGACGCCGCGCTGCCGCCTTTCTTGATGTCGTCATAGGTCGAATCCGTAAAGCGCAGGACCGCCTGACTAAACTTCTCGCTGAACTCGTTCTCTTTCGTGAGCAGCTTTAAACTCTGGCGCTCGGATTCCAGCGGCGGATCGAGAACAAAGTTGCCGTCACCGGTGAACACTGCGCCTGTGATCTTGCCCTGCACGGGAGTCACAAAGCACACCGTTCCCGAGTGCAGGTGAAATGTGCCCGCGTCGCGCTTCAACACAAAGTTAGTGACGCTGACCGCTTCTCCTGACAGCGTCAGGTTGCGAAGTTGCTGGTAAGTAGGGTCGGAGTTAGGACCAGCGACCGGATTATCGGCAGCATAAACAGGAAGAAACGAGGCAAGCAGAATGGTCGCGGCAAAGAAGATATGAGGAGCCATGGCCGGCAAGCGCCTCCTTTGAAGAGCGTTTGCAGTATGCACGATTTTTCCCTTCGTGCAAAGGATAGATCACGAGGTATGGGAGCAAGTGATTAGAAGAGACTCCTGGAGACGCCTCAGTCCCAGAAATGAGGGGAAGTTACTCTGAAGACTGCAGTCGAGTCAGTGAGCGGCGAAGACCCCCGCCCAAGCGGGAGGTTGGACGGGGCGCTCGCCAGACAGTCGCAACGGGAAAGCTACGCTTTCGCGTAATACGCAGCGTTCTTTTCCAGAAACTCTTTCTTGTCCTCCGGGAGCTCCTCGGCCACGAAGATCGAATCCGAGGTGCACACCGGAATGCAGGCGCCGCAATCGATACAACCATCGGGGTCGACATAAACCTGTGTCGCCGCCTCAAACTGCGGTTCGTCTTTCTTGGGATGGATGCAGTCGGTCGGGCAGACGTCTACGCAAAGCTCGTCCTTGATGCAAGTGTCGGTGATTACATAGGCCATGATTGCTTCTCCTGATGTTTTGTGGAGCAGTTTCGCTTTTACCTTAGCGAGTGAAGTCCGTCTTGGCGGTGACCTCCATCACAGGGCGAGGTGATTCAGTCACACAGAATGGTGACCGTCGTCACAGGCAGGGAGAGGCCCGGTGCGGTATAAAGTTGACAATTGCAATCCTGAGTAGAAGCAAAGAATTGCCCGGCCTCACCCCACGACCCCACACAGCCGCCACCCAAGCGGCGGGCCGGGCAATATCAAGCAGGCAAAGTCGGCAGGCTGTAAACTCGTGGCCTGCGGTAAGCGCATTTGGTGGGAAATCTCCGCCGCAACTCAAGCTTTCGAAGCCTTGCCTGCCGCATCATACGCGCGAGCCAGCCAATCGAGAGCGTCGTGCAGGTCTCTATCGGTGGCGAGTTCGAAGGTGGACCAGCGGGCCTTCTGCATCGGGGTTGATCCAATCCGAGGATCTTGGTGCAGCCGCGCCAGGAGTCGCGGCGCTGGCGATTGCAATTTGAAGGCGAGGAGTTTGGCGTTTCCATTCCACGAGTTCTGGGAAGCACGGCGAGGATTCTGTCCCGCCGGTACAGGGCGGTAAATCCGAAGAACGACCGCGGCGTGACGCCAGGCCAGGCGCCCACTTCTGGCTTTTAGCGCAGCCGACCACGCCTTCATCTCTTCCGAGATCGCGGGCAGCTTGGGGGCGTTTGGTTTTCACATGAGTCCAGGCCTGCAGCTTGCTCCGGCTAGTCTAATACGTCGTCAGTACGGAAGGTCACGCTCAAAAAACAGATCGTGTTGTCCGACAACCGCGCTGCGGTTACTTCCGTTTCCTAAATTCGGCTAACTTTCAAGAATTTTATTCTTATTCCGATGAGAATGTGAGGGTGGTCAATATGCGCGACCCGTTCTTTCAATGAAAATCCTCATGGTGATTCTGGTACTGGCGGTGATTTCTGGTACTCTGCGTGCGCAACAGGCGCAGAACGATTTTGCGGTGCATCCTTATGTAACGCGCGGAGATCTGGCTGCTTCACGCTTCTGGACGCCGGGCACAATTGCGCTGGTGACGCTCGACGGAGCCGCCAAGGCTGCCGACGGCTATATAACGCGCCGGAACATCGCTGGTGGCGGCGAAGAATACAATCCAATGGCGCGTCTGTTTGTGGGTACGACTCCGGTCCAGGTTGCGGCGACGGCGGCGTTGTTCGGGGCTGAAATCGCGACTGCTTATGTGTTGCACAGAAGACATCATGACAACGTGGGGCGGGCAGTCCTGGTTGCGGGCGCGACTATGAACGGGCTGGGCGCGGTGTCGAGCTTTAAGCATCGGGTGGCGAATTGGTAGGGGAGGACGCGCGGCTTGCGCCTCGGCTTCGGTATCGTCCTCAGCTCCAACGGTTGTGAGTGAGAACTGCGTTGTCCCTCCGGGACTTGAATCATTTCTTCCATTTTTCCCAGGGCTGAAGCGTTGGGCTAAGCTGGTTCGCCCCTGCCGGGGCTGGATTCCGGCGATTGGAAGCATCACTTCTGCCGCAGACTGCGAAAAGCTAAGAGCTAAGAGCTTTTTCGCTCCATCAAGTACGATTTCTTGTAGCCCACGTAATTGTCGGCGTAGCGGAGGATGGTCTCCTGGTCTTTTTCGTCCAGGTGGCGGCGGAATTTTCCTGGAGAGCCCATCCAGAGGGAATTCGGTTCTATGATCGTCTTCTCGGCGATGAGGGTGCCGGCGGCGATGATGGAGCCGGATCCGATGACTGCGCCGTTGAGGATGATGGAGCCCATGCCGATGAGGCAGCGGGCTTCGATGGTGCAGCCGTGGAGGATGACGTTATGGCCTACGGTGACGTAGTCGCCAACGTAGACGCCGTATTGTTCTTTCATGCCGTGGAGGATGCAGTTGTCCTGAATGTTGGAGTAGTGGCCGACGCGGATCTGGTGGACATCGCCGCGGAGGACGGCGTTCATCCAGACGCTGGAGTGTTCGCCGAGAATGACGTCGCCGATGAGCTGGGCGGAGTCGTCGATGTAGGAGGTGTCGGGGAATTGGGGGGTGACGCTTTTGTAGGAACGGATCATGGATTTATCAGATGCTGACAGCGCTACGCCGAACCCACGGTTTCGCAAAATGGGCGAAAAGCGTGGGGGTCGGCTTGCCGGACGAAAAGTCAACATACCATGCCAGGCACAGTGTTAGAAAGTTGACCACAGAGGGCACAGGAGAAAAACTGAACTGCGATGGTTCGCGCATTGCCGCAGAGTGTGCGGACAAAAAGCTGGACCCTCGGCGTTATGGAATTGGGGGGTGGGGTGACGCTATGAAGTTTCGTTTTGTTCTGCCAAGACTTCCATCGCGGCACATTACAAGGTTCGCCGTGCGTTCGCTATGGTCCACGAGCGCAGTCCTGTACAATGTGCAAAAGCGAACGTCTTTGGGGATCACGATTCAGAGTCGGTATCTGGGAGTGTAGCTCTGCACCGGGAGAAGGCCTTTGGCGCCACCAACCAAATCGGCCAAGAAAAGCCGCGACTTTGACCCTAAACGGTTTCTATCCACTATAGGCGAGGGCAGGAAAGCCGTGGCCGTTCCCAGGAAACAAAGAATCTTTGCGCAAGGGGATAGCGCGGATGCGGTGTTTTATGTCCAGACGGGCAAGGTGAAACTCACCGTGGTCTCGAAGACTGGCAAGGAAGCCACGATCGGCATAGTGGGTGAGGGAGATTTTTTCGGCGAAGGTTCGCTTGCGGGCCAAGCTCTCCGCATGGGTTCGGCCACCGCAATGACGAATTGCGCAATTCTGCGAATCGAAACGAAAGCCATGATGGAAGTGCTTCATCGGGAACACAAATTTTCCGACCTGTTCGTGGCCTATTTGTTGGCGCGGAATATCCGTTACGAAGAAGATCTGGTTGATCAGCTATTTAATTCAAGCGAAAAGAGGCTGGCCCGGATCCTCTTGCTGCTCGCTCATTTTGGCAAGGAAGGCAAACCCGAGACGGTAGTTCCCAAGATCAGTCAGGAGATGCTGGCGGAAATGGTCGGCACAACCCGCCCGCGGGTCAGTTTTTTTATGAACCGGTTCAGGAAATTGGGGTTCATTCACTACAACGGCGGGCTGCAAGTTCACAGCTCGCTTCTGAGCGTTGTTCTCCACGACTAGCCTTCGCATCTTTCCAGAAGACATACGATCTGCCTCGGCAACAGGCATATGTTCTAAGGTTTGCCGGGAAGCGGAGTCTGTTTGGCGCTCTCAGGGTCGGGCGGTGCGTCGAGTCTGCTTGGACCGGTATGGAAAAAAGCTGAAGGAGGGTTGTGCATGTAAACGCAAATTCCCTACCAAGATCGGTTTATGTCTCGCTGTCCCATCCTCGATCTATGAACGGCCACAGACAATCTGGCGGCCACTGGAACGTAGCCTTGGGTTTGGTGGTTAGGAGTTCCGACGGCCTGCGTTCGTCAGGGTGCTTGTGTGGATCAGGCGAGGGATCAGCGAATGGTAACCTGTTCATCATGAGCGACCCTCCTTCACAGCGAGCGGTGGCGCAGCCCTTGGCTGCGCCACCAGGGGAACTGGCGGACAAATGGGGGAAGGGCCGCATCAGTTCCTTCACATCTCTTCGTTTCGTTCGCGCTAATTTACAATCGTCACTAATTTGGTGTCTGTTCAAAATTGCTCACTCTTGAAATAAGTCGGTTGTAGTGTCCAATCATTTGCATCGTGCACTCCTGTACAATTTTCCCCGAATGAAGCGACTGGCGAGAGTTTCGGCGATCCTCTGGATCGTGCTGGGGGCGGCGGCGTGGGTTGGCGCCGAGCCCATTGCTTCTCTGCGCCCGAGCAACTACGTCAATGATTTTGCGGGGGTTCTGGATACGGCTACGCAGGCGCGGTTGAACGCTCTTTGCCAGCAGGTGGATGAAAAGGCGCAGGCGCAGATTGCCGTGGTTACGGTGATGTCGGTGGATGGGCAGGACGTGGTGAGTTATGCGGTGGCGCTGTATCAGAAATGGGGGATTGGGGCGAAAGGGAAGGATCGGGGGGTGCTGATCCTGCTGGCGACGCAGGATCGCAAGTATTGGACTACGGTGGGATACGGGCTGGAACCGATTCTTCCGGACGGGAAGGTGGGCGGGTTCGGACGGGAAGCGGTGCCTTTGCTGCGCAGTGGGGATTATGCGGGAGCGGTCACGTTGATGACGGCGCGCGTGGCCGCGGTGATTGCGCAGGATGCGGGCGTGACGTTGGACAATCAGCCTCCTCTGGCCGCGACTCGCCAGCGACCTGCCCCTGACGTTGGAGTGGGGACGGTGGTGGTTGTAATCTTCGTTCTCCTGTTCATTGTGATTCCCATTGTGCGAGCGATATTTCGGGGAGGCGGTGGTGGACGGGGTGGGGGCGGTGGCGGTCTGGGATTTTTGCTCGGGCTGCTGCTGGGTTCCGGCGGCGGAGGGTTCGGTAGTGGCCGTGGTGGATATGGTGGCGGTGGATTCGGTGGAGGCGGATTTGGTGGCGGCGGTTTTGGTGGGTTCGGCGGCGGGAGTACGGGCGGTGGCGGGGCGGGTGGCAGTTGGTAGAGAGTGAGAGGCGCGGAATGGGTCCGGAAAAACTGATTGACGAATTTGTCGAACGGATGCGCGGAGCGGCGGGAACGAATC
>Ga0316363_10003908_pt1 | contig 10453 bp, 12 predicted proteins | sample Sb_taG_3_FD_200459 | JGI IMG/M metagenome (GOLD analysis project Ga0316363, IMG submission 200459) | Peat soil microbial communities from Weissenstadt, Germany - Sb_50d_a_PC metaG (v2) (version 2) | ecosystem: Environmental > Terrestrial > Soil > Wetlands > Peat | place: Germany: Weissenstadt...
CGGCGGCCATGCGGGTCGCCGTCTCTTCGGCATTGTTCACCGTCTCCAGCGTCGAATCGAGCGTATAGGAGACGCGGTCTGCGGGCATAGAGTGAACGGTTCCTGAGTCGGCCTGCGCCTCGCTTGCGACGGTGACGCCGGGCTCATCGTGCCAGCCCGAATGCGTGGGACGGGCGAATTGAGAGTTTGCCTGTAGGGCACGCAAAAGTCAACGCGATACCGTCGGCTGGCAGGGGGCGGCTCTCATTTTGAAGTGCACCAGCCTCAGGGTGACTGGGAAGTTCCAGGCTCTCACAAACTCGCATGGGTGTGATCGCTTCCAGCGTCCCGGGCCGCGAAAATCTCTACTGCCGAAGCCGGTCAGGCGTTACAATGGCCCACCCTCGACCTTCAGCGAAATCGGTTTGATCGCTTGCTGAGTTGGCGATGTGGGGCATAGTCTCTCCCGTTTTCGAAGTCAAGAAGGAGGCTTAGATGAAGAACGCCAAGGGCACGGTAGACGTAGTTATAGTCACCTTTTCTGTCGTGGTTGGCGTTGCGCTGGAGCGCTTCCTGACAGACCAGAAAGTGTTCAGCGAGGATTTTGTAATGAAGCCGGAGTATTGGTGCTTCTATGGGTTTTCATTTACCGCCCTTATTTGCCTGGCTCTGCGCTTCCTTGTCGGCAGTGACTTCCACCTCAAAGACTCATATGTGAAGCCGAACCAGGACAAGCTGATTTTCTTCTTCAAAGACCTCATATTCTTGGTTGTTTTCGGCGTCTTACTGGTTCAAGCCGCGTTGTCGAAGAATCCTCGCGATTTCATGTCCCGGCTGGCCTGGTTCCTCGGACTAAGCGTTATCTGGGACCTCATCGAATGGAGGACACGACGACGGAATCTACCACTTACTAAACGTTGGTTGAAGATTGACTTTTTTCAACTTGCCGGGACCTGTTTGATTTGGTACTGCTATTCGCAAGTCGGCGTTAGTCTGTGGGCCTTTGCCTTTTTTGCCATCCTCGCCGTCGGCTACTGCCTGGCACTTTGGTTCGATTTGGGGTTCCTCACCAGTCGTGACCCCCCGGCCACGACTCCCTAAGCAGAGAGACTCGCTCCGCTACGGCGTAAATCGAGACCCCTGGTGAGATTCTTCCAAGTTCTCCCCAATCCATGCCCCGTCAATCCCCAGCGACTCCCACCCCATCGGCTATTGGATGGATTACGGCCGCGAAAATCGCTACTGTCGAAGCCGGTCAGGCGTTAAAATGACCCACCACGCGATCTTCAGCGAAATCGGTTTAGGTATGAAAACAACAAAAACAACAAAGGTGTCAGCTGCCATGCGCGAACGCCTGCTGCGTTCAGCGCGCAAAGTAATCAAGAATGCCTACGCGCCCTTCTCCAACTTTAGAGTGGGCGCAGCCATCCTCACCTCAAAAGGCCAAATCTTCATGGGATGCAACGTCGAGAACTCTTCTTACGGATTGACCAACTGCGCCGAGCGGACTGCGATCTTTTCCGCTATCGCCAAGCTTGGTCCAGAACTGGAAATTCGCGCCGTCGCCGTCGCCAACGATCACGGAGCTCCCTGCTCGCCCTGCGGCGCCTGCCGCCAGGTCATCTATGAATTTGGACCGCGCGCCATCGTCTTCTACCAAGGCGAAAAAGGTCCGAAGCAAAGTCTCATCACCGATCTTCTGCCGGAGGGTTTCCGCCTCAAGTGAGCCAGCCGAGTGTTTCGCAATCCCCGTTCCGCGTCATCGATCTCATTCGCAAGAAGCGCGATGGAGGGGCATTATCCGCCGCTGAAATCGGATACCTCGTCGATGGCTGCACCCAAGGCAGCATTCCCGATTACCAGATGGCGGCGTGGCTCATGGCGGTCGTGCTGCGCGGCATGACTCGCGAGGAAACCGCCGCCCTTACGCACGCCATGCTGCATTCCGGCGAAGTTCTCGATCTCAGTTTCCTTCCCGAAAAAAAGGTGGACAAGCACTCCACCGGGGGCGTCGGCGACAAGACCTCACTGGTGCTTGCCCCGCTGGTCGCTGCCGGCGGTCTTTACGTCCCTATGATTAGCGGCCGCGGATTGGGCCACACCGGAGGCACGCTCGACAAGCTCGAATCCATCCCCGGATTTCGCGTAGGTCTGACGGTGCCCGAGTTCCATCGCGTTCTCAAAGCCTGCGGATGTTCCATGATTGGCGCGACGGAGAAAGTCGCTCCGGCGGATCGCAAGCTGTACGCGTTGCGCGACGTTACCGGCACCGTCGAGAGTCCGTACCTCATCTGTGCTTCGATCATGAGCAAGAAACTGGCCGAAGGCACCGACGCGCTCGTGCTCGACGTGAAGACCGGCTCAGGGGCTTTTATGAAGAAGGAGAAAGACGCCGTCTTCCTCGCCGAACTGATGGTCGAAACTGGCGAACGCATGGGCAAGCAGATGGTCGCGCTCATCACCGACATGAACCAGCCGCTCGGCCGCATGGTTGGCAACGCGCTCGAAGTGCAGGAGTGCATCGAGGTATTACACGGCGGCGGACCTGCGGACCTCCGCGATCTGTGCCTCGAGTTGGCAGCCTGGATGTTCTATCTCGGCGGAGCGTCAAAGACGGTGGCGCAGGGCAAGCAGCTCTCCGAGCAAATCATCGCCTCCGGCCAAGGCTTCGAGAGGTTCCGCCAGATGGTTGAGTTGCAGGGAGGTGACATCAGCGCGATCGACGATCCGGCCCGCCTCCCGGACACCGATCACCGCGTCGATGTGCCCAGTCGGCAAGCGGGATATGTGACTGCGATCGCGTGCGAACAGGTTGGCACCGCTTGCGTCATCCTCGGCGGAGGCCGCGAACGCAAAGAAGATTCCATTGATCCCGCCGTAGGGATCGTCGTTCATAAAAAGATCGGCGACAAAGTTTCTGCCGGCGAGCCGCTCTGCACCATTCACTGTCACTCCGACCGGCAGGCCGCGCGCGCAAAAGAGTTGTTGCAAGAGAGTTATCAAATCGCAGCTGCCGCGCCCGCGCACAAAACATCCTTGGTTCATCGTGTGATTTACAAAGGGGAACACTAGATGGGACGTTTTACTGGCATTCTCGGACTGCTCGCCATGTTGGGCCTCGCCTACGCCTTCTCCACCAACCGCCGTGCGATCAGCAAGAAGACGGTTGCCTGGGGCCTGGGCCTGCAAGTTGTGTTCGCCATCTTCGTCCTGAAGATTGAGTTCGGACGCCGACTTTTCGAAAAGGCAGGAGAGGCCGTCAATCGCTTGCTTAGCTATTCATTCGAGGGATCGAAGTTCGTTTTCGGTGGGCTCGGGGCGCAGGGCTCGCCGATGGGGTTCTTTTTCGCCTTCCAGGTGCTGCCGACGGTCATCTTCATCGCTGCCTTCTTCGCGGTGCTCTATCACTACGGCATCATGCAATTCATTATCAAACTCGCCGCGAAGGTGATGACCCGCTTCATGGGCGCGAGCGGCGCTGAGTCTCTGAACGTGGCGGCCAGCATCTTCATGGGCCAGACAGAAGCTCCGCTCACCATCCGCCCGTTTCTTCCCGACCTCACTCGCTCCGAACTGATGACCGTGATGACGAGCGGCATGGCCCACGTCTCCGGGGGCATCATGGCTGCCTACATCTTCTTCGGCATCGAACCCAAACATCTTCTGAGCGCGGTCATCATGACCGCCCCCGGCGCCATCCTGATTTCAAAGATGCTTGTGCCTGAGACGGAAGTTCCGAAGACCGCCGGTCGTGTCGTCATGAGCGAGAAAGAAGTGGACGCCGAGAAAAGTGAAAACCTGCTGGGTGCGATTGCGCGCGGCACCACCGACGGTTTAGGCCTCGCGCTTAATATCGCCGCCATGCTGATTGCATTCCTCGCGCTGATCGCCCTGGCCAACGGTCTCCTCGGCGGCATTCACAACCGGCTTGGAATAGTGTGGTTTCCCTCCAGTCTGCAGCAGATCCTCGGCCCATTGTTTGCCCCCGTCGCCTGGGTCATCGGAATCCCCTGGCGCGACTGTTCCGCCATCGGCAATCTTCTGGGCACGCGCATGGTGTTGAACGAGCTTGTAGCCTTCTCTATGCTCGGATCGCAGAAGGCGGTGCTCGACCCACGCTCGTTTACGATTGCGACCTTCGCGCTCTGCGGTTTCGCCAATCTGAGCTCGATTGGAATTCAGTTGGGCGGCATCGGCGCGCTCGCTCCCAACAAGCGCGGCGAACTGGCCCGTCTCGGCATTCGCGCCATGCTGGCCGGAACCATGGCCAACTTGATGTCGGCTTCGATTGCCGGCATGCTTCTGTGAGGGATGGCGATCAGGCGCGTGCTTGAGCTACTTTTTCGAGGATTTCGTCAGTCGTAACCAGCGTCGCTCCCAGACTCTGCAATTCAGTCAGGGTTTTGTTGCCAACTTCCGGTGCCAAGGTTTCAATCGCATCGCGGACCAACGCCACCCGCCGCTTTCGCTCCAGCAACCCCTTCACTGCCCAACTGACGCAGTATTCCGTCACTACACCAAACACGACAAATTCCGCAGCGTTGCTTAAGCGTTCCACCAATCTGCCCGCGTGGTGAGTCTCAAAAATATCCAGCGTCTGCTTCTCCAGGACGATCTGCTGATACCTGGAGAGATCCTCGGGCAGCTTCAGGGCCGGGTCATTCTCAATTCTTACGTAGTTGTCGGTCAGAGCTTCCGGCAGGAGTTCCGCTCCGGGTGACCCTTTCAGGCAATGGGGCGGAAACTGCTTGAACTCAGGATCATTGGCCGGATGAAAGTCTCCATGCGAAACCAGAAACACTTCATCGCGCCGCGCCGCATCCGTCAGTTTGCGGATATTGGGTAGAAGTTTCTCAGCACCGGGAACGTAGAGCTTGCCGCCGGGCAGCATGAAATCTGCCTGCACATCCACTTCCCAGAAAATAAAGTTGCGAGATCGCATTCCACTCTCCGTCGTCGATGCCTGCAACACATTCTTTCCGCGGCTGACAAAACTCAACGCACGGTTTGTCTCGCCCCATTCATTTGTATACTAGAACTCGCAGTGTGTAATCCTGTTCAAAGCAATCAGATCAAACAAACCGGAGACTCCTGATGCGAACAAATTTTTTTCTTGCCCTGATCGTGTTCTCCTGGCTGACCCTTCGGGCCGCCGACAATATCACGCCCCTTAACGTCAAGGAGGGTCTCTGGGAAATGACCGTGACTCATTCCATGAGCGGCATGCCAGCCATTCCGAACATCCCTCCCGACGTTCTTGCCAAGATGCCTCCGGAGCAGCGCGCCCGCGTAGAAGCCGCGATGAAGGGTGGGCCGAGCACCGACGTCCGCAAAGAATGCATCACGAAAGAGAAACTTGAAAAGCACTCTGTTTTCAGCAACAACCGCGGGGATTGTACCCGCACCGTCGTGAATTCCACGGGCAGCAAGCTGGAAGTGAAAGTTCACTGTGAAGAAAAGCAGGCTTCGACCGATGGAACGCTGGTGCTGGAGGCTGTCGGTTCCGATCGCGTCAAGGGGACGATGGAGTCTGTCACCAACGCCAACGGCCATACCATGAACATGAACTTCACCTTCAGCTCCAAATACCTGGGCCCAGCCTGCGGAGACGTCAAGTAGAGTGAAAACAAGCCAGCTATCGCAGCGCTGAAGAGTGTGCGTGAGAACTGGGTCGTCCCTCCGGGACTTAGTTCAGTCTTCCCACTTTTCCCAGCGCTGAAGCGCTGGGCTAAGTTGGTTCGCCCCTCCGAGGCTGGATGGCCCGAGCTCTTCGTTCCTCCGGATTGGCCAAAACCGGTTCTCACTCACGCGCTGAAGCGCTGCGCCACCCAAAATCAGGCAGCTAGATCGACTTTTTCCGCAGCCCGCCAGGGCTAAGCCGAGCGTGTCCCGATCCGCCCCCGACGAAGTGGACGATCTCCAGCCGGTCTCCATCGTGCAGCGGAGTCTGCGGCCATTGGTCGCGGGGCACGATTTCGCGGTTCAGTTCGATCGCCAGCCGGTCCGGCTTCATGCCGAGCCGCTCGACGAGCGCACCCAGAGTTTCGGCGGATGAGATTTGGTTCTCGCCATTGATCGTTAGAGTCATCGGATCCATTGTCGCATCTCTGCGGTCCTTCGATCCGGCGCCAGCGGCGCACAGCCCCTAAAGGGGCACTAATTTCGAAGAGCTTTTGGCATCGCTAAAGCGATGCCCTGATACGAAACCCTAATCCGAAACCTGATACGAACCCCTGATACGAACCCCTGCCGACGCTCTGATCCAAAGCTTTGGTCTTTCCGCAGTCTGCGAAGCCGCGCCCTTCCCGGAACAACTTGCGAAACAGCTTCTAGATGGCGGCGCGCAGCTGGAACTTGCGGGTGGCAGTTCGTCCGTCGAAATTCGCTTGCACCAGCACGGAGGAATCAGCGAGCGACTTTTCATCTACCTGAACGCTCATCTCGGCGTTGCCCCTGGCGTCGGTGAGAACCTGCGCGTAGTAGGGCGCGGAGTCTGGCCGGGCGAGGCGGAGTGTGAGGCGAGCGCCTTCGACCGTAGCGCCTCCGTCGGTGACTCGGATCTGCATCGTCAAAGCGCCGCTCAAATGTACGGACCTGGCATTGATCCACTCCAGGTCAAGCTCTTTCACCGCCGCCAGCGTTTCCGGTGTCTCCCGCTTGTCGAAGATGGAATCGAGCTTGCCGTCGCGGATGGCATCGAGGACCTCGCGATGCAGCTCGCGCAGCATCTTCTCTTTATCCGGATCGTTGTTCGGAGATATGTTCGGAGAGTCGTCCTGAGATCTGATTTTGCCTTCCGCCGCGCCGGAGCCATAGGGAACCGCGCGCTTCCCGATGCAGCGGCCCCGAACGAAGACTTGCGTCTGCAGCAACTGCTCGCCTTCGCGGGCTTCGCTCTGCACGTGGTAGATCGTGTCTTCGTGCCGGATGTCGGTATTAAACCCAAAGATCATGAAGGTCAGGCTCTCCCTGGTCCTGTCAAGACAGGTTCCACCGGATAAACTACCCTAAAAAAGGGCTACTTAGCTTGACACTTCCGCCCGTCAAAACTAAGCTAGAACGTTTGCTGTTGCGCTTGATCGAAATTATATATAGCTCCTCCTATGCCGGACAATTATTTCGCTCGCTACCTGCCCCTCCTGATGCATTTCGGAATCGCCACAGCCCTTGCGATCGGGATTGTGATCCTTTCGCAGTTGGTTGGCCGGCACAAGCCGGGTCTGGCAAAAATGTCCCCCTATGAGTGCGGGGTCGAGCCCGTCGGCGATGCTCGGAGACGATTCTCAGTCAAGTTCTACCTGGTTGCCATGCTTTTTATATTGTTCGACGTGGAGGCCGTTTTCCTTTACCCCTGGGCGGTCATCCTGCGCGAACTGAAGATGTTTGGTTTCTGGGAGATGATGGTGTACATCGCGATTATTCTGGTCGGCCTCTTCTATGTATGGAAGAAAGGCGTGATCGACTGGGGGCCCGCGGCCGCCAAGCGGGGAAATGTCTGATGCCGCTGGTTCCCCCCATCACCGATATCGAACAGTTGAAGTCGCATCCCGCCTTGGCCCGCCTGGTGGAGTGGAACGCATCCGTGGTGAAGGCGGTGAAATTCGATCGCGAAGAGCTTACGATCTGGGTCGAGAAGGACGCAATCCGCGAGGCTTGCGCCATTTTGCGCGACTCCGCAGATTGCCCATTCAATTATTTATGCGACCTCACCTGCGTGGATTGGTATCCCTCAGAGCCGCGGTTTGAGGTGGTCTACCATCTGCTTTCGATTCCCCATAAAGAACGGGTGCGTCTGAAAGTCCGCCTTGACGGTTCCAGTCCGGCGATCGAATCGGTCACTTCGGTCTGGCCCTCGGCCAATTTCTATGAGCGTGAAGTGTTCGACCTGTTTGGCGTGCGCTTCACTGGACATCCCAACCTGAAACGCATCATGATGCCCGATGACTGGGAAGGCCATCCTCTGCGGAAGGACTACCCCGTGGAGGGATACCGTTAGGTCATGACGCAATTTCCCGCCACTGTCGCTGAGCCCGGCCAGGAGGGCACGCTGATCCTGAACATGGGACCGCAACACCCCTCGACGCATGGGGTTCTGCGGTTGGTGGTGGAGATTGAGGGGGAGACGATCGTGCGGCTTCGGCCGGAGATCGGCTACCTGCACACGGGCATCGAGAAAACCTGCGAAGCCAAGTTCTACCAGCAAGTCGTGCCGCTAACGGATCGCATCGATTACCTCTGCCCCATGACCAACAATCTCGCCTACTGCCTGGCAGTGGAGAGGTTGTTGGGACTGGAGATTCCGCCGAAAGCACAGTGGATGCGGGTTCTGATGAATGAGTTGACCCGCATCAATTCGCACCTGGTCTGGCTGGGATCGTCCGCCATGGACCTGGGCGCGATGACGGTCTTTCTCTATTGCTTCCGCGAGCGCGAGGACGTTCTGCGCTTCTATGAGATGGTCAGCGGGCAGCGGATGATGTCGTCGTATTTCCGCATTGGCGGGTTAGCGCTGGAGCCGCCGCTGGGATTCTTCGAGAAGGTCAAAAAGTTCGCCGACCGCTTTCCCGGGAACGTGGATGAATATGAGGGCTTACTGACCGGAAATCCGATTTTCACGATGCGCACCAAGGGCGTCGCCCGCCTGAGCGCGGAAGATGCGATTGCTCTGGGCGCAGGCGGTCCAACGTTGCGCGCCAGCGGGGTCGACATTGACCTCCGCCGCGATGCTCCTTACACCGGCTACGAGAACTTCAAGTTCAAGGTGCCAATCCGCAGCGAAGGGGACGTGTTCGCGCGATACGTTTGCCGCGTCGAGGAGTTGCGGGAATCGATTGGCATAGTGCAGCAGGCGCTGGCGGGAATGCCGGAAGGACCCATCAAAGCCGACGCGCCCAAGATCGTGCTGCCCGATCGCGAAAAAATGAAGACGCAGATGGAAGCCCTTATCTACCACTTCAAGATCATCACCGAGGGCTTCGGGGTTCCGGCGGGCGAAGTTTACCAGGCGGTCGAGTCGCCGCGCGGTGAGATGGGATACTACGTCGTCAGCGACGGCACAGCCAAGCCGTATCGCGTGCACATGCGAGGACCGTCCTTCGCGAATCTGCAGGCGCTGGCTAAGATGTGCGAAGGCGGGCTGATTGCCGACGTGGTCGCGGCCATTGGGTCGATTGACGTCATATTGGGTGATGTGGACCGGTAGGGAAGTTGCAATTGTGTAATTTGGCAATCGGGTAATTTTGTAATCTAAGACCTTGCGGATTTGGATTTTAAATTACCAAATTACCCGATTACAAAATTACAAAATCGTTCAGCTTATGAAATTTTCGGAAGAATTCGAAGCTCGCTTCACCGAGATGCTGACGCATTATCCGACGCGGCGCTCGGCGCTGGTGCCTACGCTGCTCTATGCGCAGGATGAGGCGGGCAGTCTGACTGACGAGGTGATCGCGGAATTGGCGCGGCGGCTGGAACTCACCGAACTCGAAGTCCGCAACGTGATCAGTTACTACTCGATGCTCACGACCAAGCCGCGCGGGAAGTATAACGTGCAGGTGTGCACCAATATCGCGTGCATGCTCCGCGGCGGCGAGGAACTGCTTGACCATTGCAAGAAGAAGCTGGGCATAGGCCACAAGGGCACTACGCAAGACGGCTTGTTCTCGCTGGAAGAAGTGGAATGCATTGGCGCGTGCAGCTGGGCTCCCGCTGTACAAGTGAATTACGACTATCACGAGAACCTGACGAACGCGAAGATGGACGAGCTGTTGGACGAGTATAAGAAGAAGGGTACGCAGTGAATTTGTAATTGGTAATTGGAAATTTGTAATTGAAAATCGATCGGCGCGCGACTCAACGTTTTCAATTACAAATTTCCAATTACAAATTACCAATTTGAAATGGCTTCTCTAGTTTCCCATCCCGACGAGGTGCGCGTTATCTCGAAGCGCTTTGGCCAGGGTGCTACGGATATCGATCGCTATCTCCAACTGGACGGCTACAAAGCCGTGCAGAAGGCGCTCGCCATGAAGCCCGACGACCTTATTAATGAGGTGAAGAACTCGGGCCTGCGCGGACGAGGCGGCGCCGGATTCAGTGCGGGAATGAAGTGGTCGTTTGTCCCGAAGCAATCGGCCAAACCGAAATATGTGCTTTGCAACGGGGACGAGAGCGAGCCCGGAACCTGCAAGGATCGCCTGATTTTCGAACACGATCCGCACTCGATCATTGAAGGTGTCATGATCGCCTCGTTTGCGGTCGGCGCTCATACGGGGTACATCTACATTCGCGGCGAGTATCGCTACCTGTCCGTGATCATGCAGAAGGCGATCAAGGACGCGTACGCGAAAGGGTTCCTCGGCAAGAACATTTTCGGCAGCGGATACGATCTGGATATTCACTGGCACGGTGGAGCGGGAGCGTACGAAGTTGGCGAAGAATCGGCGCTGATGGAATCGCTCGAAGGCAAGCGCGG
>Ga0316363_10003909_pt1 | contig 10452 bp, 10 predicted proteins | sample Sb_taG_3_FD_200459 | JGI IMG/M metagenome (GOLD analysis project Ga0316363, IMG submission 200459) | Peat soil microbial communities from Weissenstadt, Germany - Sb_50d_a_PC metaG (v2) (version 2) | ecosystem: Environmental > Terrestrial > Soil > Wetlands > Peat | place: Germany: Weissenstadt...
GAGTGAACTTCCCGGCGTGATGCTGGTTGGCATAGCGGACGATTCGATCTCTGGTGGCCGCCTGAACCAGAGGTGGTATCTTCTTTCCACCCGTGTGGGGATTGTAGTACCAGGGCATAAGCCTATCTTTCGGCCGACGCAGCCGTCTTCACCATCACTTCCCTCGCCACCGCCGCCGTATTCGCGTGGATCGTGATCGTATCCTCCACGCTCTCCGCGTACCCGCCCGCCAGTACGATGGCCACCGGGATGCGGTGCGTGAGCGCGGTCCAGATCACCAGCCGGTCGCGTTCCATCAGGCCGTCGAACGTGAGCGACAATCCGCCCAACTGGTCTTCGTAATAAGGGTCCGCCCCCGCCACGTAGAGCACCAGCTCCGGCTGAAACATGGCCAGCGCCGCGCGGTAGCCGTTCCCCAGCCGCTGCAAATACTCGGCATCGCCGATCCCGTCCGACAGGTGAATGTCCAGGCTGGATGGCGGCTTCTCGGTCGGGTAGTTGTTGAACTGGTGTATGGAAAGCGTGAACACCGACCGATCACCCGCGAAGATTCCCGCCGTGCCATTGCCGTGGTGGACGTCGCAATCCACTACCATGGCGCGCTTGATCGTACCGTCGCGCTGCAAGCGCCGGATCGCGATGGCGATATCGTTGATCGCGCAGAAGCCTTCGCCATGCCCCGGAAAAGCGTGGTGGAATCCGCCGCCAATATTGAAGCCCACTCCCGATTCCAGGGCCAGCCGAGCCGCCAGAATGGTGCCGCCCGCCGCCAGCCAGAACGCCTCCACCATCTGCCGGGAATACGGGATCTCCAGCCGCAGAATGTCGTGGTAAGTCAGCGTGCCGCTGCGCAGCCTGGCCACCCAGTCGGCATCGTGCACCAGCCGTACGTCATCGTCCGCCGCCGCCTGCGGCTCGATGAAATCCTCGGCCGCGGCGAACCGGGTGCGGACCAGGCGGTCGTGCAGCCACCGGTACTTCTTCGAGGGAAACACGTGGTCCCCCAGGTGCAAGTCGTAATGCTCGGAATACACCAGCCGGAAGGGCAGCATGGGTCAGCCTCGCTCCGACTGCAACGCGGTCACCACCGCCACGTTGAAAATGTCTTCCGCCGAGCAGCCGCGCGAGAGATCGTTGGCCGGCTTGGCCAGCCCCTGCAGGAACGGGCCGATCGCCATGGCGCCCCCCAGCCGCTCCACCAGCTTGTATCCGATATTCGCCGATGCCAGGTTCGGAAACACCAGCGTATTGGCGCGCCCCGCCACTCGCGATCCCGGAGCCTTGGACTTGCCCACCGCCTCGCACACCGCCGCGTCGGCCTGCAACTCCCCGTCCACGTTCAAATCGGGCGCGCGCGCCTGCAGGATGCGCAGGGCCTCCACCACCCGGTCCACCTCCGGATGCTTCCCGCTGCCCTTGGTCGAAAAGCTCAGCAGCGCCACTGCCGGCTCGGTATTGAGCAGAACTCGAGTGCTCTCGGCCGTCGCGATCGCGATGTCCGCCAGTTGCATGGGCGTCGGATCGATCACCACCGCGCAATCCGCGAACGCCATCAGCCCGTTGTGCCCCAGCGACCGGTCCGCCAGCGCCATGATGAAGACGCTCGATACCAGCCGCGCCCGCGGGTCTGGGCCCACCGCGTGCAGCGCCGCGCGCACCGTCTCGGCGGTGCTGTTCACCGCGCCCCCCACGCTGCCATCGGCATCCCCCGCTCCCACCATCAGGGAGGCGAAATACAGCGGACGGCGCGCGATCTCCGACGCTTCCATCTGGGTGATTCCCTTGGCGCGGCGCCGCTCGTAATAGAGCGCCGCGTACCGCGACAAACGCGGCGAGCCGGCCGGATCCACGAAGCTCACACCCTCGGCCGCGTGCGCCGGCTTCGCGCCGATGAGCACTGGCTTGGCGACGCCCTCGCGCGCCAGCCGCGCCGCCGCCTCCAGCACGCGCGGATCGTTCCCCTCGGGAAATGCTATTGTCTTTTTCAGTTTGCGGGCTCGCTCGATGAGCCCCGACATGAAGGATCGGGCCGATTCTGGTATGGCTGCCATTGCGCCGGAAATCTGAGTCTAGCAGATCGCTGACAGCTTCTTTAGTGATTCACCAGCGCCAGAAATTCGTCCCGAGTCTCCTTGCAATCGCGGAATGCGCCCAGCATGGCGCTGGTCATCGCGCCCGAGTGCTGCTTCTCCACGCCCCGCATCATCATGCAGAAGTGCCGCGCTTCGCAGATCACCCCCACACCCGCCGGATCCATGATCTCCTGAATCGTCTGCGCCACTTCCTGCGTCAGCCGCTCCTGAATCTGCAGCCGCCGCGCGAAGGCGTCCACAATCCGCGGAATCTTGCTCAGCCCGATCACTTTCGCCTTCGGCAGGTAGGCCACGTGCATCTTGCCGAAGAACGGCAGCATGTGGTGCTCGCACAGGCTGAAGAATTCAATGTCCTTCACCACCACCATCTCGTCGTACTTCACTTCGTACAACGCGCCGTTCACCAGTTTCCGGATGTCCATACGGTAGCCGCTGGTCAGGAAACGCAGCGCTTTGTCGACCCGCTCCGGCGTGCGCGCCAATCCCTCCCGCTGCGGATCCTCGCCCAACTTTTCCAGCACTTCCCGGATCAGTGGAGCGATCCCTTCCTCCGCCGGCTTCGGGGTCATCACCTTGACTATGGCTTTATTCGGTTTCATCTGCCCTGATCTCAAAGATGTTCCGCGGCGTCTCCGCGATGCGAATCTTCTCCAGCCTGGGCCATGCCCCGGGGAACACCGAACTCCAATTCTGCTTCAGCCGGCGGCAGATCTCCGCCGCCAGGTTCTCCGACGTCGGCACCACGCTCGCGAAGTTTGATTCTTCGTTCAAATTGCGATGTCCGAACGGTACGAGCACCTGTCGCGCCACCAGTTCATCCAACTGCACCGGGTCTACGGCCCGGCCGGTCGCGGCGTCCAGCGGCCCGCGAACCATTACCTCCACCACGTAGTTATGACCGTGCCCGTGAGGATTGTTGCACTTGCCGTAGATCCGCCGGTTCTCGTCGTCGCTCAACCGCGCCGCATGCAGGCGATGCGAAGCCGCAAACTCATACCGGCGCGTTACGCGGAACACGTCTCTTCTCCGAAGTAGTCCACGTAGAGATCCGCGGTCTCATACACCCGTACAGAGTGCAAACGGCTCTTTTCGTTGCACAGTTCCGGCTCCAGCCTTAGCCAGATGTCGCGCGCGATGTTTTCCGTGGTGGGGATCACGCGGTCGAACGGCGGCACTTCGCGGTTCAGGAACCGGTGGTCGTAGGGCGCCACCACCTGGCGGTTCAGGATCTCCTTCAGCTCTTTCAGGTCCAGCACCATCCCCGTCACCGGGTCGGGCTCGCCCCGAAGGCTCACTTCCACCACGTAGTTATGGCCATGATGATTGGCCGCCATGCCGAACAGCCTCCGGTTCTCCTCCTCAGAGAGGTGGGGATTGCGGCACATATGGGAGGCCGAGAATTCTACTTTGCGGGTAATGACCATGGAGGGGCCGTTTTGGAGATACAATTTGATTATAGTATTTCTCCCATGAAGAACGTGAAAATCGACCGGCTGCTGCGAGGCGCCATCCTGGTGCTCACGGTGGCTTTTGTATATGTAATCTCGTCCGCCATCCACGAACGCGTCGTCGTTGCGGGAGACTCGGCGCCCGAATTCAGCATCGCCACCGACAGCGGCCGCACGGTATCGCTGCCCAATTTCGGAGGCAAGCTCCTGGTCCTCAACTTCTGGGCCAGTTGGTGCCAGCCTTGCGCCGAGGAGACCCCCTCGCTCAATCGGTTTGCGCAGGAATACGCGAACAAGGGGGTGGTGGTGTTGGGAGTCAGCGTGGACAAGGACCCGAAAGCCTACGCCGCCTTCCTCCAGCGATTCCGTCCCGCCTTCCTGACGGCCCGCGAGACCAAGACCCACGAGGACTACGGCACCTTCATGTACCCGGAGACGTACATCATCGACGCCAGCGGCAAGGTCCTCCGCAAGTACGTCGAGCCGGTCGATTTCATGGCGGCGGAGAACCTCTCGTTCATCAATTCGGTGCTGTAGCCCCTTGACACCCGTTCCCCTGGAGCTTCCGCTGCGGCCTTCCGAGGCGTCGCAACTAGGCAACCTGATCCTCGACCAGGCCGAGCGTAAGCCGCTCACCGGCGAAGTCCGAAACCGCATCGCGGCACGCGGCGCCGTGCTCCGCCTGGAAACCATCACGCCCTACTTTGGCTCGCTGGAGCGCGACCCCGTCCATCCGTCGGCCTACTATCTGGCTGTGGACGGAGCGCAGGGGGAGCCGCTCCTGCTCTACCTGGCGCTTGCCACGGCGCCCACCAGCAGCATCTTCTACAAGCCTCTTCTCATAGGCCGGACGCGGCGCGCCAACGGGCCCGAGATGGTCATCAACGCGGTTCCATTCGGCCCTTCCGACCGCGAGAACCTGGCCAAGTTCGCGGCGCAAGTCAACACGGCTTTCCTGCCGCGCCCGCAAGGCTCGCGCACCGCCATTGCGGTTGGTTCCCTCCAACCCCAGGCCGGCTTGCCGGCCGCGTTTGCCGCCTTCCGCGCCATCCTCAAGCGGACTGGAAAGAACCTTGCCGCCACCTGTGTCCCGCCAGGCGCGGTCGCGGCCGCCGACGTCTACTACGCGGGGTTGTGGGCGGCGATCCGCGCCGGCTGGCGCGAGGGCTATAGCGCCTGCGCCCGGATTGACGCGGCCGCCGAGCCGCTACCACCCTTTTCCAGCTTCAGCATCGATGCGGCACGCGACCAGCCGTTCACGCCAGAGGAGGTAGACCTGGCGGGCACGATGTACGAATTCTCGCCGGACGAGATCATGCGTCTCACCAGGCGGTTCGGAGGCGGATTGAAAGCCACCGGGCAGCTTCACGAAACCATCCGCCAGAGCCGTTCCGCGCTGAAGGCCAGCCGGACGTTCGATCTCGAGTTGGCGCTGGATGGCACGGACCATTTCACCACCCCGAAGGAGCTGCTCTTTTGCCTGCACTGGCTGCGGGCTCGGGGCCATGCCGCGCAACTCGTGGCCCCCAACCTGGGCAGCGCCGATGAGCCGGCCGGCAACTTCGAGGAACTGGCGGCGGTGGCCCGCCACTATCAATGTACGCTGAGCATCCGCGGGCGCGCCGGGTACGGGCCCGACGTCTTGGAGCGGATCGCCCGCGCCACGGCGGGCCGGGTCCACTACACGGTCGCGGGCGAGTTGGCCGACCGGCCGGGATATATCGACTTCGTGGCCGAACATCTTGTAGGGTGACGGCGGCTCAAACCTCCGGTACAATATCCGAGAAGCGCCAGAGGAAGTATGGGTACCGCCTTAGTCAAATCGCCGTCAATCGACCCCCACCACGCCTGTTTTCGACTGGAGATCCGCGAATCGAGCATCCACCGGCGAGGCGTTTACGCTTGCGAGCGCATCCCCGCGGGGCGCAAAGTGATCGAATATACCGGTGAGCGGATCAGCCGCCGCGAGACCAAGCGCCGCGGCGACGGACTGGTCACCTATCTCTTCACCCTCGACAATTATTGGACCATCGATGGCGCCGTGGGCGGGAGCGGCGCCGAGATCATCAACCACAGTTGCGATCCCAACTTGTTTGCCAGTATCGTCCGGGGTCACATCCTCTACATGAGCAGACGTCTGATCCTGCCGGAAGAGGAGCTAACCATCGACTACCGGTTCGACGACGATGCCGACAAGGTCCGCTGCCGCTGCGGCGCCCGGACCTGCCGCGGGACGATCAACCTTTAGAGCGTGCCGCGCCTATTGGCCGGGTGCTGGCGCGGCCGGAGCGGCCGTCAGCGGCATCGTCGCGCCACGGTGGCAGGTGTAGCAGGTCACGTGCTCCTTGTCATCCGGGAACTTGGCGTTGATCTCCTGGAGCATCACGATCATGTGGCGCGCGGTTTCCTTCTTCGGATTCTCGTCGCTGGCGTAGTTGGGAAGTACGTGGCAAAAGTCGCAGCGTACCCCGAGCCCGGAAGCGAAGGACCCCATGACCTGCCGGATATTGACATCTGGCTTGAGGACCTTGAGGTTCTGGGGGGCCCTTCCACCACCACCTTTCTTGGGGGCATCCTGCGGAGGCTGGGCGCACAGCGCGATCACAAACAGCAGCGATACAAATAGACGCATTTCAAAATCATACACCGGGCCGAGCCGCCCGTGCTACTTCTCGCGAAACAGTTCTTTGAGGAATTCCTTGTCCTCCAGGACCGCGCGCAATCTCTGTCCGCGCCCTCCGCCTTGCACCGGCGCGGGCGTAGCCGGCGCCGCCGCGGGTGCTTCGAACTGCCGCCGCACATTGGGGTCCATCTGCAGCGCCTTGCGGAAATCCGCCAGCGCCGCCGCCTTGTCGCCGAGATTGTAGTCCCATCGCGCCGAGCGTCACCCAGGCGTTGGCCGCCGGCATATACTGTGCGACTTTGACCGCGGCCTCACGCGCCTCCTTGGTCTTGCCGGTGCTGCTCAGCGTGCCCATCTTCTGCTGCCACAGCATGCCGAGGTTCATATCGAGCAGCCGGCGCAGCTCGGGAATGGGCTGCGGGTTGTCGTCCACGTTGAGATAGAGGTAGCGGTCGTTGTTGATGTTGCGGCCGCCGCCCTTGCGCACGATCAGCATGGAGGCCGATTGCTTGCCGCGGCGGTCGCCGCCCGCCTCGTCGCCGGCCTTCAGCGCCGCGTAGAGCTTCTCGGCGAGTTCACCCTCGGTAGCCTCGAAGGCGCGCCCCATCGCCTCCACTACTTGCGGGCCCGCCAGGATGTTGCCTTGCGCCGACCACGTCTTTCCCTGTTTGTCTCCGGCCCAGGTCTGCGCCGCCGGCCCGGTGTACGCGGCGATGTTGCCGTTGCGGTCGATGATGGCCACCTGGCGCCCGTCCGTGGGTGGGAACTGATCTTCGGCCAGCAGCCTGGCAAGCACCTCTTTGGCTGGGAGTCCCTGGCGCAGCAGCTCCAGCCCGCGCGGCCCGTAGCCCACGTTGACATTGGCCTGCGTGGCGATGGCGCCCACCCCCGCTTCGGCCCACGGCACCACCGCGCCCACCGAGAAGTAACGCGATGCCACGGTGACGCCCCAGTCTCCGTTCACCGGATCGTAGGCCACAATGGAAAACGTATTGACGTCGGCGGCAATCAGGGGCAGCGCCGCTAAGAGTACCCAGAGAAGGATTCGCTTCATATAGAGTTGTTATACCGCACGGTCAGGGGCCAGGGGCCAGGGGCCGGGGGCCGGGGCGATGTAGGATATGAGAATGCAGCTTCACCGCTCCAATCGTCTTGTGGCCGCTTTGGTATTGGCCCTGGCTCTGGCGTGCGCCTTCGCTTTTCAGACGCAACCCGCCACCGTCAACCCGGTAGCCGACGCCTTTCAAACCGGCTGGATGCTGGCCGACACCAACGGCGATGGCATCGCCGACTTCATCAACGGCAAAATAGTTGTCCCGGCGAAGCCTTCGGCAGCCGAGAATGCCGCCGCGGCTAATCTCGCGGCGCGACTGGGCTACGGCTCGACCGGTCTCACGCCGCCGCTGGTAGTCGCCGCTCCGGCCGCGGGCGACGGTCCGCGAATCTTCGTGGGGGCGGACCCGGTGCCTGCGGTCAAGCTGGAGAAGGAAGAAGGCGGGGTGTTCCTGGTGAACGGGAACCTGGCGGTGGTGGGCGCCGACGATGACGGACTGATGGCCGCCGCCGAGGCGTACGCGGCGCGGGCGCCGTATCAATGGCGCGTGCCGGGTGAAAGGATTTCCGCCATCACCGACGCAGTCCACGGCGAGCTGATTGGGGTGACGTACTTGCGCGGAAAGCAGGGGATTCATCGCGCGATTCTGCGCGGCGATAACATTTCGGCCGAGACACTTAACACCGCCTTGGCGTCCCCTCGCCTGGCTTTCGTCCACGAGTTGGTAGTGGGGAATGTGTCGGCGGTAAGCTCGAAGGCGGAGGCTGCAATACCTCCCGCCGCTCCGGCAAACGCTGCCGCTGCGCCGGACACCGCTGCCGCCGCGGCTCCCACGCGACTGGACCTCGCGACCCTCTACACCAGCCGCGGACTGTTCACCGGCACTCCGCGCATGCCGCTGCCCTCCACCTTGAACGGGCACCTCTACGTGCCCGCGGGAGCCGCCGGTATCGCGATGGCCAACCTCGCCGCCCGCATGGGACTCGAAACCACGGGCATCGCCTTGCCGCTCGCCACCCCCATCGATCAAGCCGCGGCGCGCGACGTCCGCACCCAGGCAGTGCTGGGCGGCGATTCGGCCCTGTCGCAGGAGGTGGAGAAGAAGCTGCGCGCTTCGGACACCGCCGCGGCGCAATCGGAAACCGCACTCGCCGCCGGGGAAGGCGAGCTGCGCGTGGTGGACGACGCATTCGGACGGCGCGCCGCCATTCTGACGCGCGGCGACGATGCCGGATCGGCAGCCGCGCTCGACCTGCTTTCCGGCCATCTGCCCAATCTCTGGGAACCGGGAAAGCAGTACCTGGCTATCGACGAAATCCGCCACGACCTCCATCAATTCTTCTCGCGCCGCTCCGGAGTGGGCCAGGCGGCTGCGGGCCTGTACCTGCTGGATCGCTGGATGGCGGGGATCGATTGCACCGGGATTTCGGACGTCAAAGCCGAGCTATATGTTGAACTTGTAGATCCGAAGCTCAAGAACTTTGTGAAGGAGCAGGTGGAAGATCGCATGCATACGACCGCGGGCGTGAAGGCCGCCAGCCTGCGTGCCGGCACGCGGTGTTGCGACAAGGATCCCAGCCTGCACTTCCGCGCCCCCGAAGTGCCCTTTCAGCAGGCCGCGCCGGACTTCACGGAAGACATCACGATTCCGTGGGAAGGCAAGCGGCTGGTGGATGCCGTGCGGCGCGCGGCTTCCAAGATCGCCGCGGGTCAGGAAGTGAAGCTCGTGGCGCGGGTGAGCGAAGGTCCGGAAGAGCGGCGCAAACTGACTGAGCAATTGAAGGACATCCTGACGCACGCCGGCGCCGACGCCCAACACCTCACCGTGGAAGTGCTGTGCGCATACAAGCAGGGGTATAGCTGGCTCATGGACGAGATCGCACCGGCATTGGCGAAGAAGCCGGTGGCCGCGATCAAGATCGATTTCGCCAAGAACGTGGACCCCACCGGCATTCGCTCGATGCAGTCCGAAGCGCGATGGGTGCAGGAGTTGTACCCGGTGGACGAGATGCTCGCGGGCAAGCTCAATCTTCCGCTCGACAAGATCACGCTGAACGAAATCGAAGAGCCGCCGGCCAACGGCCCGACGTACCGCGCGCATGCTTTCGACGCCGCGGGCAAAGAGATTCTGGCCCGCGATTTCAAGGTCACCTCGGTCATGCAGCCCTACAACGCGGTGATGCCGCGGTACGAGCAGGTGCAGGTGGATACCGGCTGGGTGCGGTTGGAGGCCGGCGGCAAGCCGGTACTGGACGAGCGGGTCAAGACCGACATCGAAGAGTTCTGGGACCACTATCAGAACAAGACGCTGCCCAAAGTCTACCAATTCATGATGTCGCAGGCGCACGGCGATATGCGGTCGGAATTCGCGCCGCCGTTCGATACGCTGAAGCTCGACATCCACATGAGCGAGCCGGATTACAGCCTGGATCTCGACAAGGAACGCATCTCGTCGCTGGAAGCTTTGCAGGAAGATACCTTCTACTCCACCGGGGTGTTTCTGAGCATGATGGGCGACTTGGAAACGGGCCGGCCGATCTCGTACACCGGCCGCATCATTCCGATCGTGCACGGTTCCGAAGATGGCAAGGACGGCCGCGTACACCTGGAATTCTACGGGAAGCCGGCGGCCAATCCGCTGGTGCGCCTGAGTTGGACGGACGCGCAAGGAAAGCACCACAAGCAGGAGCGCAACCTGCCCGCGCTTTCGGGCGAAATGCAGCCGCGGCTGATCCAGGCGCGCGTGAAGGCCGGGGAGCCCGGAGCGGAACGCCTGATGTGGTCGCTGGCTGCCGATTTCGCCGCGGACAAGTACGAGGACTGGCTGAAGGTGGAAGGCCAGGACCAGGTGGATCGGAGCATCTTCTCGGCGGAGCAGGGGCGCGGACAATTGCACTGGCTGGAACAACTGCACACAGCCGGACTCTACCGTGACGAGTTGGCGTATCCCCATCTCAAACAGATGGCCGTGGAGTTCGAGCTGCCGCTCGACGTCAAGGCGAAGGTGGATAGCCCGACGGCGCGCGAGTTCGTGAGCTTCGCGGTTCCGCAACCTGTGACCGCGAGGCCCATGATCTCCGACGTGAAGAAGATCGACAGCACCCCGATAGTGCAGTGGGACGAGCCCATCAGCCCGGCGGAGAACGCCGCCATCCTGGCGCGCCTCGCTACCCACCCGGGCGTGAACGTTTACTGGATGGGCCGCAGCTACCTGGGCGAGGATATCTGGGCCGC
>Ga0316363_10003922_pt1 | contig 10421 bp, 6 predicted proteins | sample Sb_taG_3_FD_200459 | JGI IMG/M metagenome (GOLD analysis project Ga0316363, IMG submission 200459) | Peat soil microbial communities from Weissenstadt, Germany - Sb_50d_a_PC metaG (v2) (version 2) | ecosystem: Environmental > Terrestrial > Soil > Wetlands > Peat | place: Germany: Weissenstadt...
GATGTGCTTGAGCGCGAGTTCAAGGCGTCGCCGGGCCGCGACATCCGCGTCGGCATCTACACCAGTATTCGGCCGGATTGCACCTCCGGGCCGCTGCCGGCGATCCGGCTGGTCGACGCGCCCGCGCACGGCACCGTGAACGTCAAGCGCGCCACTCTCAAAGCCACCAATTTCAAGCAGTGCCTGGCCACCGAAGTGCCGGCCTTCGCCGCCTTCTATCGTGCCGCCGCCGGCTTCAACGGCGTCGACGAGTTCACGCTGGAAGTCAGCTTTGCGGGAGGCCGCAAGCAGGTCCAGCACATCCGGCTTAACGTGTCCAACGATCCAAACGGCGGCCAGGGTATCTAGCGCATGATTCCGAAAAGTGGAAACCGGTTTTCGGAAAGGATCATGCTTACAATAACTGGAGCGCGGTTCTGAATTCCATCAGACCCCATCAGATTCTATCCCGTGTGTTTGTGTCCTTTATGATTTCGAAGTTCGCATGAGAGAGTGTGGTGCGAGGACGTGCGAACTTCGGAATTCGGACACTTGCGCTGCACGCTCCGTCGTCGCACGGATCCTCGACAGAGTTGCGCGACGCGCGTCGCGCTGATGACGATGCGGATCAGATCGCTGTCGATCGAGCGCAAGCGACATCGGCCTTTGCTTCCCTCTTCGCGCGGAGCGCTGCTGTTTGTGGTCCTCGCGGCAGGAGCGGGATGCTCGCAGCGCAGATGGCGCGTTCGCCCTTGCAGTTGCTGTCGGCAGCGACTTTTGATTGCGAATCGCGGTTACTCCCTGCCCCTTGCGGGGGCTTGTCGACCGCGGTTGCGCAGGGACAGAATCGGCGATGTCAAGCTCACAACAGCGCCGGAACCGCACGCGTCTAGGCGATAGTCCCCGCTTCCTCTTGGCCCCCATCAACGGGCGCCGCTCCGGGAGCGCATCAGGCCGCGGCGGGGGGGCGCCGGAATCGGACTGGAAGGCTTTGATTTCATGCCGGAATTTATGTTTGATCCAACCCCATGCGAGCCGGGCTCGCGCCCAGCCATGCGGCATCGGCTGCGTGTTTTTTGCGCAACACCTTCCTGAAAACCGCATCGAGGGCCTGTGAATGGGGCGATTCTCGATTGCGTGACGCAATTCAGGGACTAATGTGAGCGTGCGACGGAGGGGGGAACCCCAAGTCGGCCTGCTCGGTTTTTTCGGGAATTGGAAAGACCGGGCGGGAGGGACTGAAAGGGGACCTTCCAGGGGTGCGAGTCACCCGGCGGAGACGGAACCCTCCCACGGCAAACATTCGGAGGTTCAAAATGAAGATGGTAAAAAGCCTCCTCCTCGGCACCGCGGCTGGTTTGGTTGCGGTCACTGCTGGGCAGGCAGCTGATCTTCCCGTCAAGGCCAAGCCGGTCGAATACGTGAAGGTCTGTAGTCTCTATGGGGCGGGGTTCTACTACATGCCCGGCACCGACATGTGCATCAAGATCGGCGGATGGGCGCGCTTTGAAGCCACCGACAGCGCCGCCGGCAACATGACGTGGGGCCCGGTCAACGGCGTCCTCAACGAACGCAGCACAAGCAACTACTTCATGCGCGCGCGCGGTTACATCACCGCGGATGCCCGAGAGCAGACCTCCTACGGCACGGCGCGTGGCTACCTCGCGATCGGCATGAGCATCAGCGACGTCGGCCTCCAGGCTGCGTCCCTGGTCGATAGCGCCAACCGCGCCTTCGTGCAGTGGGCGGGGATCACCGCTGGTCTTTCCCAATCGTTCTATGACTTCTACAGCGCGCCTGCCGCGCTGTACCGCGCTGGCTACCTCCCGTCATCGGATACCGGCGACGGCGGCTGGCTGGTTGCCGGCTATACCGCGCAGCTCGGTAACGGCCTGTCGGCGACGCTGTCGTTTGAAACGCGCCGCACAACGCAGATTATCGACCAGAACGCCATTCTGCCGCAGCAGGCTAGTGGCGGCAGCATTTTTGCGGGGGCGGGGAGCGCGTCAGGTACGATCATCCCGGGGTCGTTTTTTAACGCGACCACCGGTAATAACACGGGCACCTCGTTATTCCCGGCTAACGGCGCCTACGGTGGCCAACAGGTTCCGGATATCGTCGGCAATCTGCGGCTCGATCAGACCTGGGGTGGCGTTCAGGTCATGGCCGCGTTGCATGAAGTCAACGCCACCTATTACAGCACTGCCAATAGCAATACGTTCGCTGCGGGCCCGCCGTTCCCTGCCCCAGGCACCGCTAGCGCTGCCAATGTCAACGAGGGCGCTCCGAGCAACGCATGGGGCTGGGCCGTTGGCGCGGGCCTCAAGTTGAACTTCCCGATGATTGCCCAGGGCGACTACTTGCAGGCCCAGGTCAACTACACCCAAGGTGCGCTGCGCTACATCAATCATGGCCAGGACACCAACTACGGCGAGCTCAACGGCAATGCTCAAACCTTCGGCGTGATGAGCGACGCTGTTTACGGCGGATGCAACACACCTCCCGGTAGCGCCGTCGCTACCGTCGTCTGCGGCACAACCGCTAGCGCTCTCCAGTTGACTACTGGCTGGGGCGTCAACGCGTCCTATGAGCACTACTGGACGCCGCAGTGGCATGAGTCGTTTGTCGGCAGCTATATGGCCGTGAAGTACGACCAGTTGGCCAACGCCATGCTGTGCGAGGCGGCTGGTGGCGGTGCCCCTGGCCTGGGGAACGGCGTTGCGCAAGGTGTTGGGTTTGGTAACGCGGCTGTCGCCACTGAGGGGTGCAATAACAACTGGTCATACTGGGGCGTTGGCTCGCGCCTGCAGTGGGACGTGACAAAAAGCTTCTACTTGGGCGTCGAGGCCCTTTACACCCAGATGAAGAGCGGCACGACGTCGGATGGCTTGATCCATGGCTATGGTTTAGGAGGGCAGCTTGCCGTCCCCGGCGTTCCCAATTCGTCGCAATTCACCGAGTCGCATGCGAGCAATTGGAGTTTCACCGCCCGTATGCACAAAGACTTCCTGCCTTGATCGTCTGATCGAGGTTTGAATTCGGAAACCCCGGCGGTCCTCCGCCGGGGTTTTTCTTTGCGGCGCTCTTTTGTGCGGCGTTATCAGCGGGCGGATGATTTGACTGCGGCGCGAGGTCGGGCTCGAGCCCGAGGTCAGGCTTGGCGTTGACCGAAGACGCTCGAACGCAATACTGGCTTTGCTCGATCGCGCTCGCAGCCGGCGACGAATTGCGCCAGCCGGCGCAGTAGATCTTCCCCCTCCAATATGGGGACATGGCCCTGATCGGCGATCTCGATGACCTGCATTTGGGGGTGGCGCGCCTGCATGGCCGCCACCGTTGCGACCGCAAGAATGTCGGAATTGGCGCCGCGGATGACCAACAGCGACACGCGCGCAAGCGCGCCGAATTCGTTCCACAGCGGCGGCAGCGGGCGCTCGATGTCGAAGCCGGCGAGGGTTCGGGCCAAGTGCACGTCGTACGTCGGTGCCAGCTCGCCGTCGTCCATTTTCCACGTGCGCTGCGCGGCGGCGAGCCATTGCTCGGCGCTGAGTTTTGGAAACTGGGCGCTCTGCAGCCGGCGCAGGATTTCCGCTCCTTCCGCAAAGCTGCGCGGCTGCGGCAGCTTGCCGACATAGCCCTTGATGCGGGCGACGCCCTTCGGCTCGATCACCGGCCCGATGTCGTGCAATACGACGCCGGCGACCGCGGTCGGGTGAGCGACGCCGAGCAGCATGGTGAGAATGCCGCCCCGCGAGCTGCCCACGAACACGGCTGCGCCGATGCCGAGCGCGGTCAACACCGTCACCACGTCGGCGAGCTCGACCGCGACATTGTAATTTTCGGGATTGCTGTCGTATTCAGATTGCCCACGCCCGCGCGAATCGATTGCGATGACTCGCCGGCTGTGCCCGCCGTCGTTCGCGAGCGCCGGCGCCAGCACGTCGAAATCGGCGACCGTGCGTGCGAGGCCCGGCAGGCAGACGACCGGAAGTCCGAGCGCGGTGCGCGTGCCGTATTCGCGTACATGCAGTCGCAGGCCATCTTGCGCGGTGACGAAAACGCTTCGTCCGGCATCGCGCGCGCTCGCGAGACTTGTCGCTACGAAGAGATGAGGGGAGGGCGTGTTCACCGCTGGTCCCGATCGGGGATAAACGCGAACTTCCGGAAGCGGAATGCGCGCCAGCAATGTAGGGGGCGGGACGCGGTCACGCAATTGCCCCAACTCGCGCCTAACGACGCAGGAAAATCGTGTGATTTCAGTGCCTTGCTTGGATCAGCCGCCGCGGCGCAGGTCGGCCTCGATCAAAAGCTTGGGATTGTTTTCGACCAGAACGCGATAGACCTGCATGTTCTCGATAATGCGCTCGACGTAGTTGCGCGTCTCCGAGATCGGAATGCGTTCGATCCAGTCGATCGGGTCCACCTTCGGATCGCGCGGATCGCCGTATTGCTCGATCCATTCCTTCGCCCGGCGCGGTCCGGCATTGTAGGCGACAAAGGCGAGGATATAGGAACCGCGCCAGCTCGCGATGTCGTTACCGAGCTCGGCGGTTCCAAGCTGCGCGTTGTAGACGACATCGTTCATCAGCCGGCGCTGGTCGAATGTCACGCTGAATCTTTTGGCGGTATCGCGGCCGGCGGCTGGCGTGACCTGCATCAGGCCGATCGCATTGGCGCTGGAGACCACCCGCGGGTTGAACGCGCTTTCCTGGCGCACGATCGAAAACACGACACAGCGCTCGACTTGCGGCCCGATCTGCTGATAGTCCGGGATGCCGAAGTCGGGAAATGCATAGCGCTCGAACGGCAGTCCGCGGCTAAGCGCGGGCTTGCCGATCAGCAGCGTCGCACGCGCGTCGTCATGGCGCTTGGCGATATCGGCAAACGTCGCCAGCGCGGCGACATCCGTCGCCTTATCGCCGAGGTCGGCCGCCATTCCGGCGACGAGATCGCGCTCGTCGAGGGCGTAAAGGATTTCCAGGGCGCGCGCGACCTCGAGCGACCGATGCTCGGCGGGCGACTCCGGCTGCGTGCGCAGGCTGACCTCGTCGAGACCGAGCTTGGCCCGCGCCAGCTGGCCGTAATAGGCGGTCGGATACTTGGCCGCTTCCTGATAAGACGCGCGCGCCTCCTGTCCGTGTCCCAGCGCCTCGGCGGCGCGACCCTGCCAGTAAAACGAACGCGCCACCGTGATCGGATTGGTCACGCCATCCGCGATCCGGACGAAATGGGCGAGCGCCATCGCCGGCTCGTGCAGGAACCGCAGCGCAATCCAGCCGGCGGTGAAGTGCTGCTCGGCGCGGTAGTTCTCGTTGACCGGCGCTGCGGCGCCGTTGGCGACCTCATAGGCCAGCTTGGCATCGCCGAGGTCGAGCAGCTTGCGCGCAATCAAGCGCCGCTCGACCCACCACTGATCGACATCGCCGAGCTTCGCTGACTCGTGTGGCGCTGCGACCATTAATTGGGCGGCTTCCGTAATCTTGTCGGCGCGGCGCAGCCATTGGATGCGGCTGAACATGTAGCCAGGATCGCGCCGGGCCGCCTCCGGCACGGCCTCGAGCAACGCCTTGGCATTGCCGGCCTGGTTGATGACGGCGGCGCGGGCCTTGGCGATGGCGAGCGCGACGGCATCGAGATGATGCGCCGCCCGCAATCCGGCGTCGTCGTCTTCCGCATCGAGGCGGGCATCCATGCGCGTCTTGTCGTCGGCGGGCGTGATAAGGCCGGCGAAGGCGTCGCGCGCCTGCGCTTCGAGATCCGCGGAAAAACTGTCATTGCGCCAGCTGTCGCGCAGGGTCGCTTGCGCGCCGGCAGTATTGCCCTGCGCGAGCAGCGCCCGCGCCAGCGCGAAATGGCCTTTGGCGGTATGCGGCGCCTCGGTGCTGAAGAAAGCGACGATCGCTTGCGGACTGGCGTGCTCCTGCCACATCACGCTCTCGGCCCGCCGGCGCAAAATCGCGATGCTCGGCCAGCTCGGATTGGCGGCGATGAAGGCGGCATAACGGGAGAAGTCGCTGCTGCCGTCCTCGCTGCGCAGGATCGCCCATTCCACCAGCTTGCGCGCGAGCGGATCGGAAATGGTGCCTTCGACGTTCGTGGCTTCGTCCTGGCGGCTCTTGCGCACCAGATCGAGCGCCTGTTTGACCGCGGCGAGGTCCATCGGCGACGTCGTCGAGGTTGCCGCCATGGCGAAAGCGGGGGAGGAGCGCAGCGGCTGCGCGACCCGCGCGGACGCGGGCGCCTGCAACACGCCGCTCGACGGGACCGCCGAAACCGGAAACGGGGCCGCCGCGCCTGCCGCTCCGGGCGCCAGCAAGAGCGGCGCGACGCTTGGTGCGAGCTTCGGGGCTACCAGCTTCGGCGCCGTCGCCTTGCCCGCCTTGATCGCGGGCCGCGGCCGCGGCACCGGAACCGGCTCCGATGGCGTTGTGGCATAGGCGTCAGCCGTTAGGGCGCCGAGGACGGCGACGAGCGCGATAAGCCGAAAACCCGGCACATTCCCTCCCGGCACGGCGTATCGCCGTCAATTCAGCAAATCTCTTGGGCCGGTAAGATTGAGGAAATCCTAACCCGCGCAAGTCGGCACGACAATTTACAATTTTACGGCGAAAGCGGGGCCAACAACGGAAATGTGATGTTCCCTGGGCGTTGTATCATCAACTGCCGCAAAGACAAGGCAATGAAATTCCTTAGCATTGCGCACCGAAGGTGTGCGTTTCTCGGTGATTGTATGCTCTTTCTCAGTCCTTTAGATTGGACGTGCGTGTCGTTTGCGAACAGAAACGATGGGGCGATTGTTGGCAGTAGCTGTTGCGGACAATGGAGCATTTCAGCGCGCTTTGGCAGCGCTTCAAGCCGGGAACATCAAAGACGCCGAGCGTTCGCTCAAAGTCGTTCTCCGCACGCAGCCGAGACATGTCGCAGCGCTCAATCTGCTTGGCATTGTGCTGACACGGCTCGGCAGATTTGCGGAAGCTGAGACTTATCTGCGCCGAGCATTAGAAGAACATCCGAACTCCGATGCGACGTTGTACAATTATGGCATTATCCTCAAAGACTTGAACCGACCTACCGAGGCGTTGCAACGTTTCACTCAGGCTTTGGCAATCAACTCCGCTGCTGCCGAAACGTGGAACATGCGCGGCACTGTGTTGAGCGACCTGAAGCGTCCTGATGATGCAATTGCAGACTTCGAAAAAGCAATCCAGCTCAGTCCCCGATATGCGGAAGCATTCTGCAACAAGGGCAATTCATTGGCGATCCTCAAGCGTTTGGAGGAAGCGCTTTCTGCATTCGAAAGGGCGCTGACACTCAAACCTGATCTCATCGAAGCTTGGTGCGGCCGTGGCAATGTTTGCTGCGAACTCAAACGCCACGACGAGGCTCTTGGCGCCTTCGAGAAGGCGCTGGCGTTAAAGCCGGGCCTTCCCGAAGCGTGGTTTGGCCGCGGTAGTGTTCTATTCGAACTTAAGCGTCATGACGAGGCCATTGCCGACTATAAAAAGGCGCTGACGCTAAAGCCCGACTACATCGACGCGTATAACAATTGCGGTTCCGCTTTCCTCGAACTCGAGAATGTTGTCGAAGCCATTGCCGCCTTTGACAAAGCACTGGGGCTAAGACCAGACTTTGCCGAGGCTTGGCAAGGTATCGGCAGTGCTTTCCTCCAACTCAAACAGTATGACAAGGCATTTGCCGACTATAAGAAGGCGCTGACGCTAAAGCCCGACCTTGCCGAGGCTTGGTTTGGCCTTGGCAAGGTATGTATCGTCCTCCGCCGATGGGCCGATGCGTTTTCGAATCTCGATAAAGCGTTCAGCCTCAAACCCGACCTGAAATACGTAGGAGCCTATCGTCTCTGGGCAAAGCTGCAAATATGCGACTGGACGGATCTGGAAGCGGAGGTCGCACAGCTTTTGTCAATGATAAAAGAGCGGCAGCCTTCGAGTACGCCCTTCACACTCCTCTTAATGCCGTTATCGGCCGCCGATCAGCTACAAAACATCAGGCGCTTTTTGCAAGATCAGCGGACTTTTCAGCCAGTTTGGCGGGGCGAAGTTTATTCTCATGAGCGCATTCGCATTGCCTATGTGTCATCCGACTTCCGTGAGCACGCCGTCGCCTATCTGACGACCGGGTTATTCGAACATCATGATAAGTCCCGTTTCGAAATGACTGCCATCTCGTTCGGACCGGAACGGGATTCGGAGATGCGCAGTCGAATAAAGGCGTCTTTCGAGCGATTCATCGACGTTGATCCCCAAAGCGATCAGGAAATCGCCGATCTCATTCGGCAGCTTGAAATTGATATCGTCGTTGATTTGAACGGGTTCACCCAAGAGGGCCGACCTGGCGTCTTTGCACGACGACCGGCGCCCATTCAGGTGAATTATCTTGGCTATTCCGGTACAATGGGCGCCGAATATTATGATTACATCATTGCCGATCGCACCGTTATTCCCGACGAGCATTTTGAATTCTATAGCGAAAAGGTGGTCTGGCTGCCCGACAGCTACATGGTCAACGATGCCGCGCGGCGCATCGCGGAGCGTGTGCCCACGCGCAGCGAGCTGAATTTGCCTGATACCGGATTCGTCTTCTGCTGTTTCAACCAATCGTTCAAGCTCAATCCGATGGTCTTCGACCTCTGGATGCGGCTTCTCAAAGAAATCGACGGCAGCGTGTTGTGGTTGAAGTACTACAATGAAACGGACTCGCACAACCTCCGCCTCGAGGCTTCGCGCAGGGGAGTGGCGCCGGAGCGCCTGGTCTTTGCCCCGCAGGTTCCGCTCGTCGCGGAGCATCTGGCGCGTCACCGGCAGGCTGATCTGTTCCTCGATACATTACCCTACAATGCCCACACGACCGCGAGCGACGCGCTGTGGGCGGGGGTACCGGTTCTCACATGCCTGGGTTCGACCTTCGTGGGGCGTGTCGGCGCAAGCCTGCTCAAGGCGGTCGGCCTTTCCGAGCTCGTTACCACCTCGCTTGAAGAGTACGAGGCATTGGCGCTCAAGCTCGCACATGATCCGGCGCTCCTCGCCGCGCTCAAGGTCAAGCTCGCGAGCCATCGCGACAGCTATCCGTTGTTCGACACCAAGCGCTTCACGCGCAATATCGAGGCGGCTTATACGATGATGTGGCAGCGGTATCAGCGCGGCGAGCCACCGCAGAACATTGCCGTTGGCCCTTCATCGGCAGATGACGGTTAGTCCGTCATGTAGGGTGTGGACTCATAAACATGTGGCATGTCCATCTTATGGGCGACAAGCGGGCATCACGCAGTGGGTACAGTCTAACCGGACGCAGTCCCGCTTGTTACCCACAAAATTGGGCTCGTTCAGACGCTTTAGCAGGCCGTGGGAAGCGACTACACCTTCGATTTGCACGAGAGCCTCAACTACAAGTCTTCATCAAATCGAATAATGCGGTGGCAAGGCTTGAAACCGCGGTCACGTTCTGGGACAATCCAAAAATTGAAAGGAATACTCTACCGGCACATCTGTTTGGGACGGCGGCCCAGAGGCATTTCTGGAGAAGATTGTTTTATGGCGCTTTATGCAGAACCACGTATCGTCGAAGATCTGAGCCAATGTCAATTCTACCACATGATGGATTTTCCTGGCGGCGTGACGGTGCGCGGCAATTGGGATCTGCGGGGCAGTTTCGAGAAGTACACGGCTAATGTCGATTTCGCCGGCAAACGCGTGCTCGATGTCGGCACGGCCAGCGGCTTTCTCACCTTCGAGGCAGAGAAGCGCGGCGCCGAAGTCGTGTCGTTCGACTCATCGTCGCCCGAGATGCATGCAGGCTTGCCCTTCATCGAGGTGCGGCGCCGCGGCGGCAGCGCACCCGATGCCGCTGACGATTTCGAAGAAGGGCGCAACGCCTACTGGTATGCACACAGAGCCTACGGCTCGCGCGCCAAATGCTATTACGGCGACGTCTACAATCTGCCCGACGAACTGGGCGAATTCGATATCGTGATGGCCGGCTTCATATTGGTGCACCTGCGCGATCCGGTCTCCGCGCTAACATCGATAACGCGGCGCTGCCGGCATCAACTCGTCATCACCGACGGGATCATCGAATCTAAGGACCCATTTATGATGTTTATCGGCGGCCCCTGTGAAATCCCGAATGTAAACAAATACAACAACTGGTGGCACTTATCCCTTGGCCTCTATGCTGTGCTCCTCGAGATCCTTGGTTTCCAGATGGCTTATTACAAGCAAAACGTCTATCCGTGGCAAAATGCGGCAGGCTTGAAGCGTCTTATGCAGGGTGGAACCATCGGCGCCGTGCGCGTTGAGCCTGTTGTCTAAGGTGGTCAATGAGGCAGATGGCTAAAGTTCTGACGATTTTGCGTCGAGTTGGGGTCGTCCCCTCTTGCGGTCTCGGTTTAGGTGAATGGAATTCGGTTTGACGACCTTTTCGCACAT
>Ga0316363_10003931_pt1 | contig 10409 bp, 6 predicted proteins | sample Sb_taG_3_FD_200459 | JGI IMG/M metagenome (GOLD analysis project Ga0316363, IMG submission 200459) | Peat soil microbial communities from Weissenstadt, Germany - Sb_50d_a_PC metaG (v2) (version 2) | ecosystem: Environmental > Terrestrial > Soil > Wetlands > Peat | place: Germany: Weissenstadt...
CGAGGCCATGCATTCGGTGTTTCTGTATCACGCGATCGCAGCCGGCATGGACATGGGCATCGTCAATGCCGGCCAGCTTGCGGTCTACGACGATATCGAGCCGGAGCTACGCGAGGCCTGCGAGGATGTCGTGCTCAACCGGCGGAGCGATGCGACCGAGCGGCTTCTGGCGCTCGCCGAAAGCTATAGAGGCAAGGGGGCAGAGGCCAAGGAGAAGGATCTCGCCTGGCGCGACGCGCCTGTCGAGAAACGTCTCGAACATGCGCTCGTGGCCGGCATCACCGAATTCATCGAGGCCGATGTCGAAGAAGCGCGGCAGAAGGCGACTCGCCCGCTCGACGTGATCGAAGGGCCGCTGATGGTCGGGATGAACGTCGTCGGGGATCTCTTCGGCTCCGGCAAGATGTTCCTGCCGCAGGTCGTGAAATCGGCGCGCGTGATGAAACAGGCGGTCGCCTATCTCCTGCCCTTCATGGAAGAGGAAAAGCGCAAGGCCGGCGGCGCGGCAGGCGTTCGCCAGAGCGCCGGCAAGATCCTCATGGCGACTGTCAAAGGCGACGTGCACGACATCGGCAAGAACATCGTCGGCGTCGTTCTCGCCTGCAACAATTACGAGATCATCGATCTCGGCGTCATGGTGCCGGCGACGAAGATCCTCGAGACCGCGCGCAACGAAAAGGTCGATGCCATCGGCCTCTCCGGCCTCATCACGCCGTCGCTCGAGGAAATGTGCTTCGTCGCCGCGGAGATGGAACGCGAGGGCTTCGACCTGCCGCTCCTGATCGGCGGGGCGACGACGAGCCGCGTCCATACCGCCGTCAAGATCCATCCGAATTATCACCGCGGGCAGACGGTCTATGTCACCGACGCGAGCCGCGCAGTCGGCACCGTGCAATCGCTGCTCTCGCCGGAGGGACGCCAGCCCTATATCGACAAGGTGCGCGCCGAGTATCGCAAGGTGGCGGATGCGCATGCGCGCGCCGAGCTCGACAAGACGCGCGTGCCGCTCGCGCGGGCGCGCGCCAACGCGCTGAAGCTTGACTTTTCATCCTATGAGCCGCCGAAGCCGACCTTCACAGGCACGCGGGTCTTCCGCAGCTATGCCGTCGAAGAGCTCGTTCCCTATATCGATTGGACGCCGTTCTTCCGCACCTGGGAGTTGCGCGGCCTCTTTCCAGCGCTGCTCGACGATCCGGAACAGGGCGCGGTGGCCCGGCAGCTCTATGAGGATGCGCAGGACATGCTGGGCCGCATCATCGCCGAGCGCTGGTTCGATCCGAAGGCGGTGATCGGCTTCTGGCCGGCCAATGCGGTCGGCGACGACATTCGCCTCTACACCGGCGAGTCACGCGCCGAGGAGCTTGCGACGTTTTTCACCTTGCGCCAGCAATTGGGCAAGCGCGAAGGGCGGCCCAATCTCGCGCTTTCCGACTTCATCGCGCCGGCTTCGAGCGGCAAGCCGGATTACATCGGCGCCTTCGTCGTCACCGCCGGCGCGCGCGAGGAGAAATTCGCCCAGCGCTTCGCCAAGGCCAACGACGATTACCGCTCGATTCTGGTCAAGGCGCTCGCCGACCGCATCGCCGAGGCCTTTGCGGAGCGCATGCACGAGCGCGTGCGCCGCGAGTTCTGGGCCTATGCGCCGGACGAGGCCTTGACCAATGACGAGCGGATCAAGGAAGCCTATCGCGGCATACGCCCGGCGCCGGGCTATCCCGCCCAGCCCGACCATACCGAGAAGGCGACCATATTCCGCCTGCTCGAAGCCGAGCGGCGGATCGGCGTTGCGCTCACCGAGTCTTACGCGATGTGGCCGGGCTCCTCCGTCAGCGGCCTCTATTTCGCACATCCTCAGTCCTATTATTTCGGCGTCGGCAAGATCGAACGCGACCAGGTCGAAGATTATGCGAAGCGCAAGGGCATGACGCCGGAAGACGTGGAGCGCTGGCTCGCGCCGATCCTGAATTATGTTCGCGTCGGGGCGCCGGTCGCGGCGGAATAGACCGGCCTAATGCCTTCGACCGGAATTTCCCAAAGGGCCAAACATGAAGCTTCACTATTATCCGGAAACGGATAGCCTTTACATCGAGTTAAAGGCCACACCGGGCACCGAAACACGGGAAATTGCGAATGGGCTCAATGTGGATCTCGATGCAAGAGGAGATGTGGTCGGCTTCGACATCGATCATGCCTCGCGGCGTCTCGATCTTTCGACGCTGGAGACGATCGCGCTTCCAGTCCGCACAACGAGTATCGCCTGAGGCCGAACTTCTGAAGCGAAGTGCGCACGCCGATCCTGAATTATGATCGGGTTGGGGCGCTGGTGGCGGCGGAATAGCAATCAGCTCTGCTGATAGTCAACGCGGCCTCAGCAATTGGCTATGATGAAATGTTCTCCAGCAAAGGCATCAATGCTCAATACAGGAGGGGTCCAATGGCAGCGCTTGCAAAGAAGCAATCGACCGAGACAAAATCCGGGGTGCAATCTGCGAAGTCTAAAGCGACCCAGGTCGGCGGGGATTCTCATTGGACTATCGCGCGGGCTGAACTAAAGCGTCGTCCGGGTCGGCCGACCAAAATTCGTCCCCTCTTTAAAGCAATAGCAGAAAAGATCCCCTACGCTTTTCTTTCGAAAGTGATGAAGGACTTGGAAAGAAACAATATTGAGAAAACCGGCGTTTATATCGCGCATGATTCAATGGGCTATCCGCGTTACATTGGTCGGGGAAGCATTCCGAACCGACTTCAGGCACGGAAGAAAGCGCAACTCCTAGAGTTGGAATACTTCTCGTTCTTCGTTGTCAAAGACAAAGTTCATGAGCGGGAAATTGAGACCATCATGATACGCTCAGCCGGTCCCCTTCTTGATTTTAATTACCGCAAAGTCCGGACGGACATTCAATCAGGTGATGTGCGCGATTTCGAGCCCGGGACACTTTATTTTGAGCGCCAATATCGCAAGGGACCGAAGAAGCAGCATCAGTCTCGCCGCACAGGACGGAGTTGAGCAATCGGATCGATTAGCGTTCGCTCATTTCGGTAATGAATCGATCACCTCTCGCAGCGTCTCGACAGTGGAGCGGTCGGCCTTGCCGTCGACGCGGGCGGGACGGAAGTGGCGCTGGAAAGCGGCGACCACTGCTTCCGTCTTTTCGCCATAACGGCCGGTGACCTCGATGTCGTAGCCATAGGCGGCGAGCATGGCTTGCAGCTCTTCGACCTTCTCGCCGCTAGCGCCGCGTTCGAGCGGCACATCGTCGCCGATCGGATGCGGCGGCACGCAAAGGCCGACGCCGGCTTCGGCGAGCTTGCTCCAAGGAAAATATTCGCCGGGGTCGATCTTGCGACCGGGAGCGATGTCGGAATGGGCGAGGATGCGCGCCGGCATGATCGCATGGCGCCTCGTAATGTCGCGGCAGAGCGCGATCAGCGCCTCGATCTGCGCCTCAGGATAGGCCGGCGCGCCGAACTCATGCCCGCCGTTCTGAAGCTCGATCCCGATCGAGGCGGAATTCATATCCTCCTCGCCGCCCCAGCAGGATTGGCCGGCGTGCCAGGCCCGGCGCGCCTCCGGCACGAGCTGAACAATGCCGCCGTCTTCGTCGATGAAGTAATGCGCCGAAACTTCCGCAGCCGGATCGCAGAGGCGCACCAGCGCCGCAGCGCCGCTCGGCATGCCGGTGTAATGCAGGACGATCGAGTCCGGCCCCTTTATACGGCGCGCGCCATGGTTCGGCGACGGATGAACTGCCTTGACGAGACCATTGTCGGGATCAAAACCGGTCATCTGACGCGACGGCTTCCGTCGAATCGCTCCTCTGCAGGTCGAGCGGACCCCGACCTGTTCGGCGAGATGCATAGCACGCGGGCTCGGCCGCGGGGCGTCAATTGCCGTATTAGTCCGCGCAGACCGGATTGCCGTTGGGATCATAGGTTACCCGCGCGCATCGCGGCGGCGGACCATTGCCAGGCGGCGGTGGTGGCGCACCATAGCTATAGCTCGGTGGCGGCGGACCACCGTAGCCCGGCGGGGGCGGACCATAGCCTGGCGGCGGCGGCGGATAATAACCGGGCGGAGGCGGCGGATAATAACCGGGCGGAGGTGGCGGCGCGGTATTGGCCCCGACGACCGCGCCGGTCGCCGCGCCGAGAATGCCGCCGGCCAAGGCCGCGCCGGGTCCGCCTCCCGCCGCGGCGCCGATCGCCGCCCCCGTCGCGCCTCCCAGGGCCGCGCCCGAGGTTGCGCGCTGTTCCGGCGTATAGCCGCAGCCGGCGAGCAGAATGGCGGCAGCCGCCACCGAAACGCAGCTCATTGCTTTCAACATGCTCTCCCCCATGCTTCCCTCCATCCCAAGCCCGTAGAGATTTTTCGACCATAAATCCCTTAAAATTTTTGCGATCCAAGGCTCGTTGACGCCGCCCGGCCGCACGCCTATCTCGGTTCTGCCAGTCGGCCGGATGGCCACCGCTTCACAGGCGGAGGAAAGTCCGGGCTCCATGGAGATACGGTGCCGGATAATGTCCGGCGGGGGCGACCCCAGGGAAAGCGCCACAGAAAAGCAGACCGCCTGCCACTTGGCCGGCAAGGGTGAAACGGTGCGGTAAGAGCGCACCGCGCGGATGGCAACATGCGCGGCATGGCAAGCCCCACCGGGAGCAAGACCGAATAGGGGCGCGCGCGGCTCTCGCGAGCCGTAGGTCCGTCTCCGGATCGCCGCCCGGGTTGGTTGCTTGAGGCGGCCGGCAACGGCCGTCCCAGATGAATGGCCATCACGCGCGCGGAGCCCCGCGCGCCATACTGAACCCGGCTTACAGGCCGGCTGGCATACCTTCTCCCTGTGGGAGAAGGGTTGACGCCATGCTCTAAGCGCCGAGCCGCCCGGCGGCATGAGCGAGCATCGTATAGACCTTGCCGGTCTCCGAAGTGAGATAGGTGCGGGTCAGCGTGTCGTCGCGATCGTCGCGGCTGACATCGGCCAGAAGCCGCTCGAATTCCTGCACGTAACGATCGACCGTGTTGCGGAACTCGAGATCGCTGCGATAGCGTCGGCGAATCTCGTCGAAGGTCTGCGGGCCCCGACCGACATAGAGCTGCCGCGAAAAGGCATTCGTTTCGCCGCGCCGATAATTGTCCCAAGCCTCGGCGATCGCCGCGTGATCGACCATGCGCGCGATGTCGTGCGAGATCGTCTCCAAAGGCTCGCTCTGCTGTGGACCGCGCGACAACGGCAAAACAAAGGGCTTTGCCGGCTGCTGCCCCTCATCGCGCGAGGCACGGGCGAGAAGATCGGAGAGCCAGCCCGACCCGCGCTCGGGCGCCGTGGCGGGGCGCGGCGGATTGGCAGGTGCGCGCGGCGGCCGCAGCGAGTCTGGCCTGGCCGCTTCGGCCAACGGCAGTTCACGCGTCGGTTCGGGCCGAGCCTGTTCGAGCCGGCGGGGCGAAGCGCCATCGGCCCGCGTCGAACCAAACGGATCGGAAAGATCATAGGAACGGCCGGAGCGGGCGACGATATCCGTCAACTCGTTGAGCGCCTTGATCTGATCGGCGACGACGCGCCGCATGGCTGCGGTTTGCTCCGCGGTCTCCTGCGGCAGGCTCACGCTGTTGCGGCGCAATTCCTCGCGGGTTGCTTCAAGCTCCCGCTGGATCTCGCGCGATAGGCCTCGCATCTCTGTCGCCGCGGCTTGGAAACGCGCCGTCGATTGACCAAAAATGCCTTCGATCTCGGCATTCGCCTGTTCATAAGCGGCCCGCAAGAGCGCCGCGGTGCGCTCCCGCTCGGTGCCGAGCGAGGAGCGGATCTCGCCGAATTGCCGTTCGACCATGCCGGCAGTCATCTGCGACGTCTCCGCCAGAAAGGAGCCGATTTCCCGGGCCCGCGTCTCAGCGCGTCTAAAGGACTCATCAACAGCCGCAGAGAAGGAAGACATCAGGCTATCGAACTCCTCGCGCCGCGTCTGGACCGAAGCCAGCAGGGATTCGAGCGCGGCGCGGCGCTCGTCGAACGTCCGATCGAGCTCGACCTGCGAGCGGGAAAGCTCGGCGGCGGCTATGGCCAGCGACTGCTGCTGGTGGGCAATCGTCTCGTAAAGCGCGCGAGCGCTGCCGATCGTCGTGCCGGCGTTGGCGCCGAGATCTTCCATCTCCTTGATGATGCCGGCGATCGCCGATTCGAATTGCTGAATCCGCGCGGCGAGGGCCGTCTCGATCGCCACGAAGCTCGCCTCGGCATTGCCGATCATCTCCTGCAAAGCCGCATTCCTGTCGACCAATACATTGACCGTGGCGGCCATCTCTTCTTTCAGGGTCTCGTTCGTGGCAATGAGCGAGCCGACCGAAGCCGCCGCCCCCAACGCCAGCGCATCAGTGAGATTGGCCGAGGACTGATCGAGCGCCGTCGTAAGTTCGGCCTGTCTCTGCCCGAGATGCGCGACAAGATCGGTTCCCTTCGTCTCGAGCACGGCATGGATCTCATCCGAACGCGCGCGCAAAGTTGCATGCAAGCTATGGCTGCGATCGTCGAGCGTGGTCTGCAGTTCGGCCAGACTGACCGCCAAGGCCGTGCCGATCTCATTGACGCGGGCGGCAAGCACGCCGCCGATTTCCCCGATGCGCTCGGCGAGCGTCGAATCGAGATCGTTCGAGGCCTGGCCGAGCAGCGCCCTGAGGTCATCGGCGCGACCGCTGAGCAACCGCGCGAGTTCGCCGGACTCATGATCGAGCGCCGCGCTGATATTGCCGGAATGGTGCGCGAGGGTGGCGTCGATTTCCTGGGTGCGCGCGGCAAGATTGCCAGAGAGTTCGCGACCGCGCGCATCGAGTTCCGCCGAGACCGTCTCAAGCCGGACGACCACTTGCTCTTCGAAGCGGGAGATCCGTCCATCCAGCGTATCGGCAATTTCGGTTGCCTTTCCGCCGAGCGCCTGATCAACCTCTTCCACCTTGGCGGCGAGAATCTCGGCGATCTCGATCGCCCTTCCGCCCAGCGTCTGGTTGACTTCCTCCGCCTTGGCGGAAAGAGTTTCGGCGATCTCCGTCGCTCTCCCACCCAGCGCCTCGTTGACCTCCCGCGCCTTAGCGGAAAGCGCTTCAACGATCTCAGTCGCTCTCCCACCCAGCGTCTCGTTGACCTCCTGCGTCTTGGCGGAAAGAGTTTCGGCGATCTCCGTCGCTCTCCCACCCAGCGCCTGGTTGACCTCCTGCGCCTTGGCGGAAAGCACTTCGGTGATCGTCGTCGCGCGGGCGATGAGAATCTCATCAATTTCATTGGATCTTGCTTGGAGCGCCTGGGCGACTTCGCGGCCGCCCTCGCCGAGAACCTTGGCGATGTCGAGCGTGCGCGCCGCCAAGGTTTCATTGAGGGATCTGGCGCGTCCGTCCAGAGCGGAATCGACCCGCATGATGAGCGTGTCGAGCGATCCCGCCATTTCCTGAATTCTGGCCGTGGCGCGATCCTCGAAGGCCTGCGTCTGGGCCGCGAAGACCTCGGCCGTCTGCCGGGCGCGCTGTTCGAGCTTGCCGTCGAGTTCGCCGCCCTGCACGGAAATCACGGACTCGATCGCCTCGAGCTGCTTGCCGAGCATCGTCCTCAACTGCTGGTTATCATCGCCGAGCCGATCCGCAATCATATTGCCTCGGCCGACGATCGCCTGCTCGAATTGACCGAGACGACCGGCGAGCGTCTCCGTGACGCGTTCACTATGAGTTGCGATCGCGCTGATCGCTTCGCCCACCGTTTCGGTGAACCGATCGTTGAGCGTCCCGGCATGATAGGCGAAGGACTCGAGCGAATCCTGAGCGCTCAAGGCCAGACGCTCGTTGACCTTGTCCGATTGCGTCGCGAGCGTGGAAACCGTTTCGCCGAGCACCGCCGTGATCCGGCCGCCGGCATCGTCGAGCCTTTGCACGACTTCGCCCATCGTTTCGGTGAACCGATCGTTGAGCGTCCCGGCATGATAGGTGAGGGACTCGAGCGAATCCTGAGCGCTCAAAGCCAGACGCTCGTTGACCTTGTCCGATTGCGTCGCGAGCGTGGAAACCGTTTCGCCAAGCACCGCCGTGATCCGGCCGCCGGCATCGTCGAGCCTTTGCACGACTTCGCCCATCGTTCCGGTGAACCGATCGTTGAGCATCCCGGCATGATAGGTGAGGGACTCGAGCGAATCCTGAGCGCTCAAAGCCAGCCGCTCGTTGACCTTGTCCGATTGCGTCGCGAGCGTGGAAACCGTTTCACCGAGCACCGCGGTGATCCGGCCGCTGGCATCGTCGAGCCTTTGCACGACGTCGGCCATCAGAGCCTCGCCAGTGCCGCGCAAATGCGTATCGATGTCTGCGAGCCGCTGCACAAGGCCTTGCGAGATTTCCGCGCTCGCCTGCCCGAGCGAGGCCTCGATAGTCTCCTTCGTCCGCTCCAAACCGCCCAGAATCCCCTCGGCCTGCCTCGTCAGGTTTTCGATCAGTTGATCGCCGGCCTGGCCGAGCGCGAAGCGAATCTCCTCGGCCTTGCCGCCAAGCGACATCGTGATGCGATTGCCGGCGGCGCTGAGGTTTTCGGCTACGCCGGTAGATGCTGTCTCAAGCTCGTGGGAAAAGGACTCCTGCGCCCCGCCGATTGCGCTGCGCATGCGTTCGCTACTGGCCTGCATGGCTTCGCGCTCGGTGGATAATTCATCGACCAGCCCCCGAATGCGCCGCTCGTTATCCGAATAGGACCGTTCGAGATTTGACACTTCCGAACGGACCAAGGTCTCAAGTTCGCCGGCCCGCGCCAGCGCCCGCTCGATGCCATCTCCCATCGAGACGATCTCGCGGCGGATCGCCTGGGAAAGCGTGACCATTTGTTCGCTTGCCATCGACTCCGGCTCGGCGAGGCGCATCGCGATCTCGACCATCGAACGGGCGGTCAGCCGCATCTCCTGGGCGCGGCGCCCCAGCACCGCCGTGACGACGAAGAAAACCACCGGCCCGATCACCGCCAATGCAAAAAGCGCGATTTCCGGCCGTGCCAGGAGAGGCCCATGACCCAGGAGGTCGGCGCGATGCGCGACGAAGAAGGCGGCCGCGAGGCCGATCCACAAGCCGGAAAAGAGCGCGGCCAGGACGAGCGGCAGCCGGCTCGGCCGCCTGTTGAGGGCGCGCAGGATGGCGCCGACCGAATGGCGATCGTCATTGGCCGGGGGCACCGAGGGCGTGACCGGCTTGCGGCCGGCGGCGAAGTCGACCGTTCCGGCCGTCTCGATAGATTTGCTCCGTTCCGGCTTTCTCGGCGCGAAGAGCGGGTGATCCTCCACCTCCGGCAAGCGGCGCGTAGCGGGCTCCAGCTCGGCACCGGGCGGCGGCAACTTGGCCTCGGTGTCGGCGGCCGGCAGATCGGGCTGTCGCTTCAGAAGTTTCGGCGTCTTGTCCGGATCCGAGGCCTTCGGAAAGATCGGTGTTGAAATCTCAGGACCTTTGGGTTCTTCGGCCGCCGATCCGTCGCCAGTAAGGTTCAAAGCCTCCTCAATCGCCAATAGAGCCGCAGCCGCGGGATCTTGCGCCTTGTTGGACGTGGCCATGACTGCCTCTTGCTCACCGGGCCGAAACGGAACTTCGGTCCTTTACCAACGGCATGGATGAAGCCGTTAACCAAATGCACTCTACATCCCAGCTTGGAGGATTGAAACCGCCGATAGAGGAAGCCTTCGATTCGTCGTTAACGCGGCATTCAGCATGACCGAAAAGATTTCCGCCCGCTCCGGCCATGGCGAAGTCCCGTTCCGGATTTTCAAGCAAAAACGGTGCGATGGCAAGGCGACTCTTAAATCCTGGCCATGCCCCAACCGGCGCAAGGCGCCATAGGCGCGTCAGGCCGGCGCTCCGCTTCCCAAGGTGGTCATGGATCCGACAGACGATCCGGCAGACGATATGAGCGATTTGGACGAGCCCCGCGTGGCGCTCGACCTCGCCCATCTTGCCGCGCAGACCGGCGGCGACCTCTCGTTGCAACGCGACCTCCTGGATCTTTTCATTCTTCAGTCGGCCGAATTTTTCGCGCAAATGCACGGCCTCGCCCGGTGCGACCCCGCCGCAGCGGATGATCTCGTCCATAGGGTGAAAGGATCGGCGCGAGCGATCGGCGCTTTCGAGCTTTCCGGAGCGGCAGCCGAGCTCGAATGCGCGCTTGGACCCGGCCGAGGCCCAGCGCCGCTGGAACCCATGGCCACGGCACTCGCCAAAACGCTGAGGGCGATCGAAGCCTATCTGCGGACTCTGCCCTCGCCCTGCAGCGTCTAACGGTCCCGCGCCGAAGCAAACCGCCTTTGTGCCCGGACAATGAACTCCCGTCGTCCAAGCCGAGAGTCCCAAGCCGGACGAGTGCCAAACTGGCGTCTCCGGCAAAGACAAGGCTGTTCATCGCGAAAGCTCTTAA
>Ga0316363_10003934_pt1 | contig 10405 bp, 7 predicted proteins | sample Sb_taG_3_FD_200459 | JGI IMG/M metagenome (GOLD analysis project Ga0316363, IMG submission 200459) | Peat soil microbial communities from Weissenstadt, Germany - Sb_50d_a_PC metaG (v2) (version 2) | ecosystem: Environmental > Terrestrial > Soil > Wetlands > Peat | place: Germany: Weissenstadt...
CCTTCCTCGCTGTGTTCGCGATACGTCAGATTGCTTAAATATCTCGGCTGCTCAACAAATCGAACAGTGATTGACCGACCAACCGTCGCTGACCTGCGATCAAATCCATGCCGACCTCGCCGACAAATACGCCCTCCTCTTTCGCGCATTTCGCGCTACACCAGTTCCGCAAATCATGGTCAAGCGTTCGCGCGCGTGCCAATATCCTTGGGAAGCTCGCTTTCACTCCCGGCGAGGGTTGAGCAAAGATAATGTCGCGCATCCGATCACAAGCTTCGTCATCGGTTTTCAATCTGCGGATTACCGACGGCACCCAGTGCGGAAGGCTTTCCCATAGCTCGCCTTGCAAATTGTCCGCAGCCCACGTTAACGCCTCAACAAAACGGTCGGCTGAGGCAAGCACGGTTGTTAGCCTGAATGAAATGGGAATGTGGAGCTGATTGCCGCGGAACCGAGAGCGCGTGGCGCGAAAGCGTTCCGAACCCGGCCAGCCTTCGCACAAGGCTATGATCGAACCTGGGTCCCGTGGATCTGCATCGACGTTACTCATCAGTTGATCTTCGAGACCTTGCTCCGACGCGAAATTACGACCGAGGACCTCTCCGGCCGTCAGGGCCGTTGAAAACGAGTCCCAATTCGTGCGCCCGTTATAATTTAGGCTGCGCAAGCACAACTCCCGCAGAAACCCACTGCCGGGGCGGGCGCGCTCCGCGAGCCTAATCGCGGAGGCCGGCGCTCCACTAGGTGAGTTTTCGATCAAGCCAAGAGCGAACGCGCTTATAGCGCCCGACGAATTTACGTCGTTGCCGAATACCTCGAAGAAGTCCTTACGCTCGACGCCGAGCGTCGATAGGGCTGCATCCTCGCCGCCAAGCCCCTCCACGATGGAGGCCCATTCCGTCGCCACGAACCGCAGCATCTCACGATGTTTGTGCATGCCTATGCCGTGGATGCCGGAAAATCGATCCGGCGGCGGCACAAGGTCCAGTCGTCTTACCGCCGCGAGGGCGGCCATCGCTCCCTGCCGGCGGAAGTCCATCCTCGGCCCTATTGCATCAAGCTCACGCTGCGTCTCGGCCAAATAGTCTGCGCTGACTTGATCCGTCTCGCGGTTGCTTTGTGCCAGCTTGATCGACGCGCTGATCATGATCTCGCCAGCTTCCTCCTGCCGAGCAGCGGAGATTAGCGCTCGATCCGCGACATCGCGCGCGGCCCGCGTCGATAAAAACTCGAGAATGGATAGGCGCATGTGCAATTCAAGCGGCGCTGCGGCATTCAGAACCAATCGCCGCATCTCCGCGTTATCGGCAAACACCGTCGCAACCGTTCCGATCACACCGGACACGCGTTGCAGCTGGCGTTTGGCCAGGTCGATAACGCGCGGATCGCGATGAAAGGTCGAAATAACCTCACTCGCCTCATTCTCGACAACAAACCGCTCTTCGTCGTAGCCTCGCGCAAGCACGCAATCGGTCGCATCTCCATCGGACGCGTCGATTCCAAGACTGCGAAGGCCGTGCAACGCAAAATCGGCTCGTATTCTTCCGTCTGCGGCGACGATTTCCAGCAAAAGCCGCCGACATTCGGTTTTATCGGTCATGACGAACGGCAAGACATGCGCCACGTTTTGCCGTTGCTCGACCGGCTTAGTAGCCGCGGCACGCAAAGTGGATTCAACCTCTGGGTCCGCCGCGCCCCAAACATCGATAAGCGCGGATGCTGCCCAAAAGGCGAGATGGTTCCCTTCTATGCAATTTAAGAGAGATGCCTTCAGAGTCGGCGTGGGCGCGACCCTCGCTACATGCGAGAGGGTGTAGGCATCGTTCGATTGATATTTCGTCACCCACGCCTCCAGCGCGGCAACGATGCTCAGATTGTTCTTAAAGTGCACGGCGAGAGAGCGCAGGTCCTCTTTTTCGAAGAGGCAATGGGGGTATTGATTACCCAGATCGGACGCAACAATCGTTGCAACGTCTCTGTCGCCAGGAAATCCATTGATCAGCAATCCGAAGTCGGGCCGGAGATGCCGGACGACTCTTCGGCTCTCGCCCGGTGTCTCCTCAAGCGCATAAGCCCTAAGTCTCTCGTCGCCGGCCCAACCTGCGATCATCGCTTCGTTGATAAGGCCGCCTACGGCAAAATCGTCGCACTCGCCAAATTGAGCAAGAAGCGCAAAATCGTCGGGAGTGTGCTTGCGCAGAGTGACGCGTCCGCGTATCGCGGCGATTGCAATGAGACGGCTGTCTGACTCGCGCGCTGCACTTAGAATGGCATCTATTTTGGAATGCTGTGACCACCCACGCGACAGCGCCTCGATCGCCGCTGCGGCCGTGCTGACACTAGGGGGCGCCGCGATCAGCTTGCACAATGATTCACCGATTTCGATGTGTCCCCCGAAACGTTTCGCAATGCTGCGCGCCGCCGCTTGGGCAGCACCGAAATATTCGTCATGGAGACCGCGCCAAAGAGTGGACCGGATGCCGGGATCATCCGGCCATTCGCCGATCGCCAGGAACGCCTCAGCCAGACCATAGCTGTGCCATCTCGGAAGCCATTGCCGCAATTTGCTGGATACTTTCGGACCCAAGACCGGCGAGGATAGACCGTCAACTGCATGCGCTGCTAGGGCGCGACGTACGGAAGGCCAACGGCCCAATTCGATCTGCTCAAACGCTTTATCAGCCAACCGACTAGCAGTCTGAGGGGATTTCTTAACTTCTCCGAACGTTGCTTCGGCAAGGAGAACGTCGCGGATCGCGAACGTTGCGACGTCGCCGTCGATGCTCTCGATCTTCGCAAGAAGACGATCAACCTCCGCAGGCCGTTGCAGCTGATGAAGCAGACAAAGAATTACATCGCTCCACTTGGGATCGGCCGCTCGGATGCCAACAAGATCGACCTGTTGATCGAACTCCATGCTGACAAGATGCTTCGACGATAGAAACTCTTGAAAGACTCGATGAAAAAAGCCCACTTCGCGCGGCGATTTCTTCACGAGTATTCCGATGTCCTCTTCGCCTGGGGTCAAGATGCCGCGCGCTGCCTGCATCGCATCTCCTGTCGACATTCCGCCACGCTGCATCAGACATTGGCCCACGACCGTGACAGCTCGATCGATCTCTATCGAGTCTGCCGATGCGCCTTCCTGGCCGCTATGGATTGCGTAAGCAAGCGCGGCCAAAGCGGTCTCGCGTGTCGGAAGATCCAAGGGGTGGCGAGGATTGCCCGCGAGCGCCGCTTTATCGCGCGCGGTCGGGTGCAAATCGAGAAGAAGCTTCGTAAGAGCTTCGTAGGCCAAGAACCGATTTCGGGGCAGCGCAAGCTGTGCGATTTTCAATGCGATCAAGCCGGTTAGCAGCAGTGGGATCGCCGCTAGTTGGGCCATGGGTCCACTGCGCTGCAGCTCGGTTATGAACGCTGTAGCCTGAGCGAGACTTCGGCTTGCGATACGCTGCTCATCCTCCCCCGTCGTATTTAGATGAGCGAACCAGGTTTGCGCGAGCGCGACTTGCTGATCTATCGTGAACGCCGCGATCTTGGAAATGCGCCAAGAACCATCGAGACCAGTAATTAGCCGGAAGCCGTGCGGCCGGCTCGTCATTATGACCGGGACCGCGTGCCGTTCGGTAAAAGCTTGAAGAAGACTGAACGCCGTGTTCGCCGCCGTCTCGTTCTCCCATTCATCGAGGCCATCGACGAGCAGAAGTAAGCGCTTGTCGTCATATGCCTTTCGCACCAGCGATACGAGGTCAGGTTCATCTTGCCGGCGGAACCAAGCTTCAATCGCGGCAATGAGCGAGCATTGGTCTTTGTCGCCGGCGATGAGCTTGGTCCAAAAGGCGAAGGAAACCCACGCCGGCAGGAAGTCCGGCATGCGTCGTCGCCAACCGACAAGCTTCGGGTTCTCCGACAGCATGTCGAGTGCAATGAAGCGGAGAAGCGTGCTCTTACCGGCACCCGCAAGCCCAAGGACGATGTCGTGGTTTGCGCTACCGATCCAGTTTTCAAGAACAACGCGCGTATTTTCCTGACGCGGCTGATCCTCGATACGCGTCGTCGGGATCAATGTCTCCTCACGACCAGAAGCTGGATCAAATTGCTGAGCAGTCTGTGTCGCAACGGGCACAGGCTCATCAGCGATAACATCGGCTTGGTGAGTCAAATCGGGCTTAACAAACCGCTCGGCTAACTGAACCTGCCGTTTTCCGCCGCCGGGTGGCGTTAGCAAGCTAAGGACGCCTGGGTCCACTGTTGAGAAGTGTGAGGCGTAGCAGGCAAGAAGGTCGGCCTTCAGGCGGCGAAATTCCACAGGCGTAAGGCGCTTGGCAACGGATTCGGCTGCTTCACGGCCGCAGAACCGCCCGACCCAAGCAGCGCCGAAGAAGTCGTAAACGATCTGCGGGAACGGCTTCAACCTGTCCGAGAGTTGTTCGCCGTCCAGTGGCAAAAACTCGATACCCTTCTCACGCATTCGAAGCGCGCACTCTTCAATCTTCGCTGCGGTGCCTGCCGAACGCAGGCTTACTTGGACGCATAGAACGAAGCGATCGCTCTTTGCGGCCCAACCGCCGGCGAGAAAATCCGTAACTGCTGATTCGATCTGCCCTGGGCTAAATGACTTGTGCCGTTTGCTTTGCCAAGTCGCATACTTTGTCGTGGATCGGCGCCGCACGTAAACATCGATTCCGCCTTGTTCCTGCCCGGCGGTTCCGTACAGACGGCAGTATTCAGCGTCGCCGTCCATCCTAGCGAGCCGAAGGCAGAGACGCTCGAAATTTTGCCAGCTGAGCTTGGCGAACGGGAGTTCTTGCGCACTTGTGTCAACCGGCGGCTCGATCTCGTCGGCGTCGGGCAATTCGAGGACCCAAGATGGGTTCTCTTCACTATCAAGTGCATGGGCGACGGTCATTGCCGACGTTCCACCCGTTTCGTCCAGCGATTTTGAAAGCGAACCCGCGCCGGGCTGCGCGATGATTCCTCGACGAAGGTTAGATGATTTGCCGATCTCGTGCACGCGCAAAGAGATTGACGTGACGTTTCGCCCGCTCCGAAGAAGGGAACGCGAGGCGTCAGAGCTTAAACCACAGGTGCTCGCTCGGACTTGCCGCATGCACGAATGATCTCAGCCTGCCGGTGGCCTGCGCCACCTGCGCCTGCACCGGCTCCGGCCGCAGCTTCTCATGACGACACAGGTAACAAGTCGGCCTCCTGCGACGATGACTGGACCAAGTGCAAAGACAACGCGGATCTTGTAAATAACAACTCGGAGGCGCAGATTGATGCTTGCCAGGATCAGGTCGCAGAGCAGGCGAGGTATGGCGACCCTAAATGGTGCAGCGGCTGGTTTTGCCAAAAGTTCGGCAAGTTCCGCGTCGGCGGTGATGCGCCAAAGACTGGCGTTCTCGTTCTGATAGACGGCATGCTGCAACTGCAGAACGGGTTCGGCGCCTACGCACACGTAACCGCTACGTGCATTTACGATCTCAAGAAAAAGACCGTCATTGACCTAGCTATAGATCAGCAATAAGCCTCACCTCTTCCTCTGGCGCTGCTTGGATGGCCCTCGAGGCACCAGCTTCCCCCGCCACATTGCATTTCAGGAGACTGACGTGATCATCGCCCTGCTTATTCTGGTCGTCTTAGCGATCCTCTTCCCGAAGGCGCTGAAGGTCTTCTTCGGGCTGATCGCCCTGTTTATCTTGTGCGCAATCATCGGCGTGGCAGCCCATGATCCAAACGTCGGTGCCTTCGCATTTTGGGCGATCAGTGGTGCATTATTGATTGGGGTGATCGTGAGGCGCTTGGCTGGCATGGTCATCATGGTTCAAGCCGCGCGCGGACGCGAAGTCAATAATGCGGCTCATGGATTCGTTTGTTCATTCCCTTAGGTTTGTAAGTTCTCAAAAGAACGCTCTCGGCGATTGCTGTCGCCGCGCATATGCCAGAGCTTCGGCGGGGATTTTACCAATGCCCGTAGCTTGCGAACTCAATACAAGCGCACCGGCGACAGCATTCGCGACATCGTCCCGCCCCTTCGGTGGATGGTCGATGGAGTCCTTGCCTCCTCGAGCCACGCGCCGCTCTAGCGCGGTGAGCTGGGAGGTGAGACGCGAGTTGTCGAGCAACTCCACTTTGCCTGAGTTGAGCAGCGGCAACGCGGCTTGATAGAGATCGCTCTTTGGTTTTTCGGAGGGTTCGTACGTAATACCGCCTTCCCGGAAGCGTTCGCGTGGCCACTCGCCGGCATAACGATCGCCGCTGACCCTCAGACATCCATAGGATTTGATCATTGCAGCGAACTCGCTGACGCAGTCGGCTGGGCTGAAGGGCGGCCGACGCTCCCTGATGCAATCCAGGATGACTCGCCCATCCTTCTCGCGATGCGTGATCGCGAGTGTCATCGAGTCCTGCGAGCCACCGCTCGGATCAACAAAAGCGAAATATCGAGTCCCGGCCGCCGGCGGCAGCTCAAAGCGCCCATCCACAACGGCGGCGTCGACCACTTCACGCGAGATGAAGGCTTCGACATCTGAGCGGAACTCCGCGTTCCATTCAGCCTCGGCTGCGGCAGGATCACGCTCGAACGCCGCGTCGATGATCGCTTGCGGCACGCCCGGATTCATCGTGCGCGTGTCAGCTTTCCAGACCAATACTGGCGCATCATCCTTGCCCCAGTACCTCTTGTAGGCGTCCCAAAGCGCGCCGCGCCTTCCGTAGGGCGTGCTAGCGCAAATCAGCATCGCGCCCGGAATCGTCGCCATGGCCGGGCGCAATGCGTCCAGGATCTGGTAATCGGGCGTCGCGCTGTCTTCGGACGGCCAGAAGGCTACTTCGTCGCAGAGTGCCGCAACGATCGTATAGCCCCGGACAGTGCGATAATTGGCCGTCGCGACCTCGATCGTGACCCGGTTTGACAGGTCGAAGGACTCGGCCGTCTCTCGCTCGATCAGCTTCTTCAACATCGGCACCGCGAGGAGCCCGGCAATGAAACGAAGCGTAGCGCGAGCCTGCTTACGGTCTGCGGCAATGACCATGATCGTGCCTCGCTCGCCCGGGCCGAGGTAATCCGTGTAAGACCGGAAGCACGCCAAGAAGACCGCAATAAGAGCCATCATGAATGACTTCCCGGCGCGCCTTCCGCAGATAAGCCAAGCCTCAACGAATGAGCTGCTGGGTCCCATTGTGCGGCCCGTGCAGGACCGGAATATGCTAGCCATGTCGTCCGACAGTGGCAGCCCGAACAGGGCCACCAGGAACACCCTCCAGGTGTCCATGGCCATCCTGCCGACTGAGCCTTTGAAGAGGTTCGCGTCGGTGAGGGCGTCGAGGATCGTTGTCATGTGGTCGACTCCGTAGGCCTGCCTTTGCTGGACAGGTAATCTGCGAGCGTCGGCACATGCGAACCGGTCGATGGTTTGATCCCGAGTCGTCTCAAGGCGCGATCGGCAGCACCTTGAATCCGGACGATTGCATCCAAGTCGGCCTTCTCTGGCTCGCGCAGGGCCGCTGCTCTGGCTTCCTCGGCCAGCACCTGCATTTCAGCCGCCGCGATGACCTCGGCCTGGCGGCCGATGTCAGTTGGGTTGCCGAGGGCCCGGAGGTATGACCGCACGAGGTCCGCGATGCGTCTGCCGGTAGCCGTGTTCCGACCGAGGCCGGCGCATGGATCATTCGTCCGGCGTGCACGCAACCGCTTCGGCAACTCATCGAATGCCGAGCGCAAAGCCGTCGATGGCTTGACGGATAAGGAACGAGTCTCGACCAACACGCAGACCTTTTTCTCACTGCTGAAGGATTATCGCCTTCGCGACCGGTGCTTGAATAGACGGATTCTTTATCCGTTAGTCCCTTTGTTTTCCCTCTCATGCCAAACTGTTCTCGGCTCGTGTCGCGTCCGTCTCGCGGAGCGAAAGCCGTCGCGGAACATCCGGCATCATGGGCGGCGCGATGAAAATTGACAGCGAAGCATGGACGCGCGAAATAGCCTTATATCCACGTTGACCTCCTGTCAGTGTACTGGTGCCCGCGCCTTAAGCGCGGGGCGGCCGTGCGGCACTACACAGAACTGAGCCAAGGAAGTTCACATTGAGAGACGACAAAAGTCGTACCGTTGTTGTCTTGTTTCCAAACGAGGGCGAGCTTGGGGCTTTCCGCGTCCGGTAGAACCGCTATGCGCGGGACGCCATAGGGCCTGAAGTCGCCTTCCCATCCGATCTGCCGACCTAACTGGAGCGCGGCTAGAACAAAGGCCTCCACTTCGGCGATCTCTTCCGATAACCGAGGCCTAACGTGCTCTTCAGGCAAATCAGCGCTGGACTGTACGAGCTTCGAATAAAATTCCTTCACGGTCGGCAGCAGGTCCCATCCAAAGTCCATTGGAGCAATTTGATACGCAAAAAGCTCGGTCGTAGTCGTCATTGGAAGACCTCATTTCACGCCGCGGCCGCGCGGAGTTTTGGCAAGATAAGCGGCGGGCCTGTTGGGCGACCCTAAACCAACGGAATCCGCCGCAATACTTGGCTGATGTCCATTGCGCTCAATCTTCTTTCGGAAAGGTCATGGAGTGAAGAAATGTCTTATCTTCGACGACGGGCTTCACGGCTAGGCTCTTGTGTCCAATGGCTCCAAACCCCTTTCACAGGTTCCTGACGTGGTTACTCCCATATATTATGATTAGAGAAATGAGAGAAGATATATAAGAAGAGAAGGCGTTTTCAGGTGACAAAGATGTCCGCCAGGACGGTCAAGGTTGTCCGCCAGGCCGGACATAAGATGTCCGCGAGGACGGACATGGTTGTCCGCCAGAGCGGTCATGTCATTTCGGCTTTATCAAGGTGACGACGGGTGGCTTGCCGTGGTGATGTCGGACCGACACGAGCCCTAAAGCCTCAAGCTCGGCTAAGGCCTCGGAGCTTCGCTGGCGGGTGATCCCCCATTCACTTAACGCCTCGCCAGAGAGGCTGACGGGATTCCGCCGCGTCTTGAACTCCTGGCGTAGGAGGCAGTCAGCTACCGGCGATGTTGCCAGATGCGAGGCTTTGGTGAGTTGCTGTGCCCACCATAAGGGTCGCTTAATGAAGGCCTCGGCCGCTTGGTGCTTCGGCTTCAACTTGTGCAGCTTCCCCCGCCCCGCCAAAAATTCTGGCGTGACGCGGAAATCATCTAGGTTGAAATCGTCGTCCTCCGTCACGCGATCGCCCTCACTTCGCCAAGCTGTTCGGCCTGCACTACGAGGCGGGACACCTTCTCCCACATCGCGGCGCCACGCGGGTCCATGTAACGGTCGGGGTATTTGATGACCTTCGCATCGGTCCTCAGCTCGAAACCGTTGAGCACGATCCGTGAGGCTTCAGCCATGGCCGCCTGCATGCGACAAACATCTTGCGGCAATTGATCGAGCGGCGCGCAGATCAGCACCGCGTCGTGCACCGGCGCGCAAACTTCAATGCCGCGCTCGGTCGCCAAGCAGCAGGCCAACCGCAACATTTCCGCGCCGTTCGCTTGCATCGGAAAATTGCGCAGAGATCGCGGATTCGAATCCGCGCCGACGTGGATGCACCAGTTGAACACCGTCGGCAGAAACCCGCGCAGCATGCCGTAATCGACAGCGCCGTCCGACCACCGCCAGAAAGTCGGATATGTTTGATGGTGCGCGCTTAACAGATCGCGGGCGACGATGTGCGGCTCGCCGATCCGTAATGCGAGAGACTCGGCGCCCATGCCGTACTGCACTGCCAATGCGCAGATCTTGAACAGCTCGCGCTGCGGTCCGTGTGAGGCCTTCGTGGCATCTGCCGGGACGGCGTGGGCCTGCTTAGCAAACGCCAGGTAAGGATCGCCGCTCAGGTAGGCCGCTTGCATGGCCGCGTCGCCGGACAGCGCAGCCGCAATCCCGAATTCCTGTTGCGACCAATCGATGTAGGCCACGCCATGCCCCGGCGGCGGCTTGATCAGGCCGCGTATCCAAACAGAGGGGCCGAAAATGAACTTGGTGCTGCTCGGTTGATTGCGTCCGGTGCGAGCCTGAAATGGTGAGAGCAGTGCCCGATTGCGCCCATCGCGGCCGACGGCGAGATCATTCGGCCGCAGTTCGCTCAACGCGTGCCGCAGCTCCCGCAATGGTGCAAGGATGGGATGAGCCTTGGCAGCTTGCCTAAAAGTGTCCTCAGACAGTTGAAGGCGGCCGCCTTCGAGGCGCGGCCAAGGGATGCCGGCTCTGACCAGGAAGCGCTCGAAGCGATCCAGCTTGAAGGTGCGTCCGTCATAGACGTGGTAGCCGGCGTCGATCTCGGCGATGAGTTCGGCTTGGATGCCGGTCCAATGGCGCTGCAAGCGTTCCAGACAAGCGACATCGATCGGGACCCCATTGTGCTCCATGGCGGCGACGGCGGCCATGTGGCGGCCG